>Ga0105044_10012744_pt1 | contig 11434 bp, 5 predicted proteins | sample MAT01_FD_78092 | JGI IMG/M metagenome (GOLD analysis project Ga0105044, IMG submission 78092) | Freshwater microbial communities from Lake Fryxell liftoff mats and glacier meltwater in Antarctica - MAT-01 | ecosystem: Environmental > Aquatic > Freshwater > Ice > Liftoff microbial mat | place...
CCCGTGCCAACGCCCGCGCCCGCAAGCGCGACCGCACCCGCGCTGACGCTCTCCGTGCGTGCTGCCGGCTTCGCGACGCCGTGCTTTGTGCGTAGCGAGATCGCGTCGACCGGGCGGTCGCCAACGACCCAATACACCTCGCGCGGCAACATCGTCGGCGGCACGCTCGCGATGTCGGCGGGGGCGGTGATCGGCAAGACATCGATGTCGACGCCGAGCGTGAACAACTGCCCGAGCCCTTCGAGCAGTGACGCTCCCGCATCGCCGTCTTCCTTCGAGGCGAGCGACACCGCCGGCATGCCAGGCAACGTGCCGCGCACGAACGAGATCAACGGGCCGCCGGCCGCCACCTGGAGGAAGACCTCGGCACCTGCGTCCTTGCAGCGCGCGAGCGCATCGGTCCACAGCACCGGCGAAATCGCGTGGCGCTTGAACACACCCGCCGCGGTCGCCCCATCACGGTAGCTCGCGTCCGCGATGCACGACGCGACCGGCACGCGGCTCTCAGAAGAAAACACGATCGCATCGACCTCGGCATCCAGATTCAGCGCCGCGAACACCGGCGAGTGGAAGCCATGCGACACGCGCAGCTCGGTCACCTCGATGCCGGCGGCGCGCGCTTTCGCGTTGGCCTGAGCGACGACCTCGGTCTTGCCGGACACGACGACCTGCCGTGGATGATTGACGTTGGCGATGACTGCGGCATCGGCAGCCCAAGGCGATACCCCACCGGGCACGAGGTGCTTTTCGGCGGTCGCGCGGTCCGCGACCCAGGCCGCCATGGCGCCCTTATCACCACCCACGGCCTGCATGCCCTGACCGCGGCGAGCGCACCACTTCAGTCCGTCTTCTGGACGGATGACGCCGGCCGCCGCGGCCGCCGTGAACTCGCCCACCGAGTGACCCGCGACGACGACCGGCGTGACCCCGACCGCCGCAAGCAACTGCGTCAGCGCATGGCCCACCGCGAACAACGCCGGCTGGGTGTTGTGCGTCTCGGTCAGCTCCGCCAGCGCGCGCTCGGCGTCAGCCTCACCGCGTCGCTCCGGATAGAGGTAGTGCGTGACCGGCGCACCCATCACCCCCGTGGAGGCCACGTCCATCGCGTCGAGCGCCGCGGCGACGACCGGGAAGCGGTCGCGCACGCCGGCCAACATGCCGATACGCTGGGCGCCCTGGCCCGGAAACAGGAATGCCACTTTCGGGGCATGCTCCAAGAGTGCCATACCGAATGTGACACCCTTGGGGTGGCCACCGCAGCCAAACTCGCCGAGCTTCGCCGCCAGCTCTTCCCGTGTCGTCGCGACCACCGCGAGTCGCGCCACCTGCCGGCGCCGCTTCGCGACCACGCGCGCGACGCCCGCGACCGTTGCCTTCGGGTCGGCCAACACCGCCCGCGCGGTCTTCGCTGCGAGCAGCCGCAGCGTCGCCTCGTCGCCGGCCGAGAGCAGCACCAGCTCGGGTTGGGCCGCGCCCACGCCCGCGCCCACGCCCACGCCCGCGCCCACGTCCCCGCCCGCGCCCTCGTTCCCGCGCACCACGCTCGCGACGTTGCCGACCACGACGTGCACGTTCGTGCCGCCGAAGCCGAAGCTCGACACCGTCGCCAGCTTCTTGTCGGCCGACCACGCGACCGCTGACTTCGGGATGTAGAACGCTGATCCTTCCAGCTGCAAATCGGGTTTGGGCGACTCGAAGCCCGCCATCGGCGGCACCGTCTCGTGATGGATCGCCATCACCGCGCGGATCACACCGGCCACACCCGCGGCCGACATCGTGTGGCCAAAGTTCGCTTTGCTCGACCCGAGGCCCGCCTTGCCGCCGCCGGCCGCGACCTTCGCGCCGAGCGCGCTCGCGAGCCCGTCGAACTCGATGTGGTCACCGACCAGCGTGCCGGTGCCGTGGCACTCGACATAGCCGAGCGCACCCGCGTCGACGCCGGCGTCCTGCCAGGCGCGATTGATGACCTCGATCTGCCCTGCCTTCACCGGCGCCATCGGCCCGTTTTCGCCGCCGTCGTTGTTGCAACCGATGCCGTGCAGCACCGCGTAGATGCGGTCGCCATCGCGCTCGGCAGCGGCCAGCCGCTTCAACATCACGATGCCGGCGCCGTCGCCCTGCACGAACCCGTCGGCCCGCTGGTCGAACGGCAGGCACTTGCCCTGCTTCGAGATGGCGCCAATGCGCGAGAACGCGACGTGATGTTCCGGCGTGACGCACAGGTACACGCCGCCCGCCAACGCGCAGTCGATGCTGCCGTCGCGCAGCGCTTTGACGGCCGAGTCGATGGCGACGAGCGAGCTCGCGCAGGCGGCGTCGGTCGTGAAGCTCGGACCGCGCAGGCGCAGCTCCTGGGTGACGGTCGCGGCGATCATATTGCCGAGCACGCCCGGCGCCGTGTAGGGCCGGGTCGCGATGACGTTCTCGACGGAAGCTGCTAGCTCAGCGGCATTCTCGGGCACGCGCCCGAACGAACCACTCGCCATCATCTGAGCGATGAGCCGCGCCGACGACAACGCGCGATATTCGGTCGCCGTGACACCTATGTAGACGCCGGTCATGCGCGGCATCTCTGCGACGGTCCTCCCTGAATCCTCGACCGCTGCGAGCGCGACCTCCAGCGCCAGGCGCTGCTGCGGGTCCATCACCTCGGCGCGGCGCGGTGGCACCTGCAACGCGACCGCCGGGAAGCTGCGGATGTCCGCAATCCACGAGCCGGTCGGCGCGTAGCTCTTGTCGCGCGAGCGGGCATTGCTGTCGAAGAACGCATCCGCGTCCCAGCGATCGGCCGGCACCGGCGCGAACGTATCGGTGCCCGTGACGGTGAGCTCCCAGAACGCCTGCAGGTCCTGCGCACCCGCGAAGCGGCAACCGATTCCGACGATGGCGATGGGCGAAGTCATAGGGTCATCCCGCTGGCGCCCCGCTGTCGAGGAGGCGCGCTAGAAAAGAGAAGGGCGCGACTCTCGGCGCGCCCCGCTTCAACTCATCGATACGCAAAGTGCATTGCTCGCCGCGCTGTGTCGCGGGATGTCACAGCCAACGATCAGGCCGCAACCTTCTTGATGAGCGAGACCATGTCGCCGATCTTGTTGATCTGGGCGAGGTCTTCGTCGGCGAACTGGCAATGGCAACGGTCTTCAATAAGGCCGACCATTTCCATGATCTGCACCGAGTCGACCGCCAGGTCCTTGAACTTCACGTTCGGGCCGAATTCCTTGACCTCCTTGGACCACCCGGGGGCGACCTGGTCGAGGCTCGACTTCATCAGCGTGAGGATCTCATTGTCGTTCATGTCACTTTCTCTTCTATCGGGTCCCGATAACGGGAAATTGCCATCTTGTATCTGCGTGTGCCTCGCGAGCCGCGCGCGTCATTACTAACGGACGAGGCCAAGGGTCAAGTGCGGTCGCGGTTGAAGATAGCGAAGCGGCTGAAGATCCCCGTCGTGCGCTTCACGACCGCGTGGCGCATGCGCGTCATGGCCGAGCGCGCGACGTGCTTGGCGAGTGTCAGGGTCTGGCCGCGGTCGCCCATCGTGCGCACGCCTTCGACGCCGAGCGAGCCCTCGATGTACTGCGCGCGCGCCTTCTGGCGCTGCAGCTTGCCCGACGTCGTCTTGGGCAGGGCGCCTGCCGGCAAGAGCACGATGTCGGCCGCGTTCATCTGGTGATTCTCGCGGATCGCCTCCCGGATGGCCGTCGCCAACGCCTGGAGGTCTTCCTTCTCCTTGGTCTCGGCGACGACGACGAGCTCCTCGGTGTTGTTGCCGGGGCGCGAGAACGCGATGACGTTGCCCTGGCGCACGCCGGGGATCTCGGCCACCACCCACTCGATCGACTGCGGGTCGTAATTGCGGCCGTTCAAGATGATGAGGTCCTTCTTCCGGCCGGTGACGAACAGCTCGCCGTTGGCGAGGTAGCCGAGGTCACCGGTACGCAGGCCGTCCTGGCGGAACGACTTGCTCGTCGATTCGCCGTTTTCGAAGTAGCCGGCCGCGACCGACGGGCCCCCGAACACGACCTCGCCGACTTTGCGGTCGGGCAGCACGCGCCCGTCCTCGTCCATGATGGTGATCGTGTGGTCTGGGAAAACCCAGCCACACGACACGAACTCGACGACCGTGCGACCGGCCTGCTGCTCGGCCGGGAGCGGCGTGGCGCGCCCCTCGGTCGCGTAGATCTCGCCGTCCAGCGTCTCGGTCCGGAGCGGCTCGTCGAGGCGCGAGAACGTCATCGCGAGCGTCGCCTCGGCCATGCCATAGACCGGCATCATCGCCTCGGGCTTCAAGCCGGCCGGCGCGAAGTGGTTCATGAAGGCGGCCAGCGTCTGCGGGTTGTTCGGCTCGGCGCCGGCGCCGAGGATGCGCAGGCGAGAGAGATCCATGCCGGCGACCTTCTCGGGCGGCGTGCGCTTGGTCGCGAGCCCGTAGGCGAAGTTCGGCGCGAACGTCATCGTGCCCTTGTGCTTGGAGATCGTCTCCATCCAGACCGAGGGCTTCTTGATGAAGCTCAAGGTCGGGATGAAGCACGTCTCGAGGCCGGCCGTGAGCGGCGAGATGACGAAGCCGATGAGGCCCATGTCATGGTAGAGCGGCAGCCACGACACGGCCAGATCGCTTGCGACGTCGACCTCGAGCCCGCTCTGCATGATGGCGTGGCCGTTGGCGCCGAGCGAGCGGTGCGTGACGACGACGCCTTTTGGGGCGGCGGTCGAGCCCGAGGTGAACTGCAGAAAGCAGGTGTCGTCCGGGTGCACGACGAACGGCTCGGGCGCGTTGGCGGGGGCCGGTCCCTCGAAGCGCTCGACGCAGACGAGGTCCTTCAAGGAAGGGACCTTGCCGAGCAGCGACCAGAGGATCGGCTCCACCTTCTTCTGGGTGACGAGCATCTTGACCTTGGCGATTTCGAGCGTGCGCGCGGTGTCGCGCACATAGGCGTCGAGCTTGCCAAAGCCCATCGGCGGGTAGAGCGGCACCGGCACGATGCCGGTGTAGGTCGCGCCGAGGAACGTCAACACGAAGTCGAGCGGGCCCGGCATGATGAAGGCGACGTGGTCGCCCTTCTGGAGGCCGAGCGAGAGCAGCCAGCGCGCGCGGCGGATGACCTCCGCCTCGAGCTCGCGGAAGGTGAACTTCTTGTCGCTGCCGTCTTCGAGGATGAAGCGCATGCCCGCGTCTGGGCGCGGATTGGCGATCTGGGCGGCCTCGACGCCACGGCGCACGGTCCAGTTGGGGTCGTACGGTGCAGGCTGATGACCAGTGTAGACCTTGCGCATCGATGACACTCCGCTTCGAGGTTGTCGCCCGGGAGGTGCGCAGCGCGTTCGCCACGGCCATCCCCCTCGGGGTGCCGGGCATGTACGCGACCGTGATCGAGGGAGTCAACTCACGGACCACTTCTGTGCGAGCGCCTTTTTATGCGGTGATCTCGAACGATCGCTCGGTCGGTCGGGCGACAGCGATCGCACCGCGACGGCAGGCCGCGCGAGGCCGCTGCGAAGGCGTGGTAGCAGGGCCTCTTACCGAGCGTCCGTTCGGAGTGTGCCCGTGGGCGCGAAGTGTATTTCGCGATGCTGCGAAACGGATCGGCTGGCGGACCTGGCTAACGCGCAGCGTCCCGCGGCGCGAGGCGCGTTTCGAGTGAGCGTAGGAGCTGGAGCTGGAGGTCCTGCATCTCGAGCAGCGACTCCCAGCGCACTTGCATCAGGTGATCGAGCTTCGCGTGCAGGGCGGTGATCTCGAGCTCCGACTTGAGATTCACCTGGAAGTCCTGTTCGGCCGCCATGCGGTCGCGACTCTGCGCGCGGTTCTGCGACATCATGATGATCGGGGCCTGCAACGCCGCAAGGCACGACAGGACGAGGTTCAGCAGGATGAACGGATACGGGTCGAACGCCTGCGACGAGAAGAGCGCATTGAGCGTGGTCCAGATAGCGATCACAACGCAGGCGCCGATGACGAACGGCCAGGAGCCGCCGACCCGGGCGACGGCATCGGCCAGGTGTTGGCCGAAGGTGGTGGTCTTCGCGTGCTCGCTGACGACGTTGCGGGTGACGGCGTGCCCCTTCGCGATGCGATGCGCAACCGCCTTCTCGAGCTCGCCCAGCTCACCGCGTTCACGCCCGAGGCGCGCGATGAGCTCGGCCATGCGGGCGGACGCGAGGCACACCGCGCAGACCTCGGCGCCCTCGCGTTGGGCGGAGGGTGGCAGCTGATCGCGCACCGCCTGCGGCACCGCATCGCTCGGCACGAGCTCCTCGGCGCCGCGTGGCGAGGCTTTGCAGCCGGCGCATCGTTCCTGCGATTCGGGGGTCGGCGAGGAGGTCGGGCGCGGCTGTGGGTCGTTCACGGGCGAACGCTGCCAGAAGGTCTCGGGACGGGCAAGAACTGCCGCGCACGGGCGGCTAGCGAGGTTCGTTGACAGCCCCTGAGCACGACTGTAGCGAAGCGCCCATGTTCGTGCCCTCCCACCCGGTGGCTGACACATGACCTGGGCCATCGTCGCCTTCCTCGCCTGCCTCCAGGGCCTGGCCGAGTTCCTCCCGATCTCCTCGTCGGGCCACCTGCGTATCGCAGAGGTCGTGCTCGGCATCGGCGACATACCCGTGCTCTTCGACGTGATGCTGCACCTCGGCACCCTCACGGCCGTCATCCTCGTCTACCGCAAGCTGCTCGCGCGCACCCTCGGGGCGACCGCGCGCGGCCTCGTCCGTCCGCGCGATGCGTACGGCCAGGACCCCGACTTCCGCCTCGCGTGCCACGTGCTACTCGCGATGGTTCCGACCGTCGCGCTGGTCGTCGTGCTGCGCACATTCGCCGAGACCTGGGCCGCGGACCTCGCGCGCATCGGCCTGACGCTCTGCGTGACAGCGCTCGTGCTGGTCGCCCTCCAGCTACGGGTGCGCGCCCGTCGCCGCGCCGTTGCGAACGCGAGCAGAGACGGCTCCCCGATGCCGCCCCCAGCGCGCACACTGGCCCAGATGACCTGGCGCGACGCGCTGGCCATCGGCACCGCACAAGGTCTATCGGCGACCTTCCGCGGCTTCTCGCGCTCGGGCTCGACCATCACGACCGGCGTCTATGTCGGCCTCGAACAGGAAGCCGCCGCGTCGTTCTCGTTCCTCGTCTCGATTCCGGCCATCCTCGGTGCGCTGGTCTTCGCGCTGAAGAAATTCGACGGCCACAGCGACCTCATCGCCTACGGCCTCGTCGGCGCGGTCATCGCCGCCATCGTCGGCTACTTCGCGCTCCGCTGGCTGCTCGCGATGCTCGGCCACGGCCGCCTCTACCTGTTCGCCGGCTGGTGCGCCGCGGTGGGCATTTTCGCTATCGTCTGGCGCTTCACGCACTGAAAAGGAGTCTCGTATGTCCCGCATCCCGCTCATCGCCGCTCTCGTCTGTATCGCTCCCGCCGCGCTGGCGGACATCCCGGTCGTCGACGACGCCGTCTTGAAGGTCCCGTGCGACGTGGCGCGCACGCTCGACGCGTGTCCGGCCTGCAAGTGCAGCCTGCGCACCTCGACCACCCCCTACCCCGGCCTCGATGAGCGCACGAGCGACATCGTGATCGGCGCCATCATCGACGTCGAAGGCAAGCGGCCCGATGGCGTGGACTACGCGGCGGCCCACGTGGTGCTCGGCACGATCACGAAGCTCGAGCACGTCGGGCGCGTCGCCGAGTCGTACATCAGCGAGGAGAACCACTTCCGGCAATATGACCTCGTCGCCCGTCCGGCCGCGATGCAGATGTGCCCGGGCGGCTGCGGGTTCGATGCGGTAGGGCTCATCCATCCGTTCGAAGTGACGACCAGCGACATCGTGACGAAGAACCTCGAGGACGGCACCGTGGAAGAGACGATCGGCGACGAGACGCGCGTGGTCCTGTGCTTCGAAGGCGCCGGCGGGCTCACCTGCGCGAGCATGCCGATCGCATTGGAAGTCCGGGTGAAGCGCCCGCAGATGGCGCCCGGCATGAAGGAGAAGATCCTGTCGCGCAAGGGCTTCAAGCGCACCTGGAAGCTCGGCAAAGCGGGCGACATCGTCTTTGGCAAGGCGTCCGGCAAGCTCGCCTCGGTGCTCGCGCAACCCGAGGCCCACAAGCTGTCGTTGATGGACCTCTATAGGAATAAGGACACGCGCCCCCTCGATCGCTGAGCGCGCCTGCGACGCGATGAACATCAGCCTCGATGGCCGAACCGGGGGACGTCCCTGACGAACTGCGTGGCCGCAGCGAGGAAAGCTCATCGCCGTCATGATGCAGTCTGCGGCGCAACGTCCGCTGACGCGAAGTAGCACTCCAGCTGACGGACCCTTGGTGGTAGGCTGGAGCACCGTCGATTCGCGAAGGAGCCTCCTGCATGTCTCACCGTCCATCGCTCTGCCTCGCCGCCGTGTGCGCCGTCTTGTTCGGGTGCGGGTCGGAGGACGCGAAGCCGGGGGCCGCCGATGGTGACGACAGCCGCGTCGACGCGACGGTGTTTCCCGAGGTCGTCAACGACAGCGAGCGTCCCGAGGTCGAGGTCGCCGAGGTCGAGGTCGCGGCCGGCGCGTTCGGGGCCCCCTGCGTCGGCAACGCGGACTGCGACAGCGGCTACTGCGTCGAGGGTCCCGACGGCTACATCTGCACGCGCGCGTGCGACACGAATTGCCCCGCGGGCTACGACTGCAAGTCGATCCCCGGCCAGTCCGACGTGAGCTTCGTGTGTGTGCCGCGCCTGAAGAAGCTGTGCACGCCGTGCAGCGACGACCTCCAGTGCGCGGGCGGGGTGTGCCTCTTCAATGATGGCCTCGGCGGCTGCGCGGCCGCGTGTGACCCTACCGCCGCGAGCGGCTCCGAGGACGGCTGCCGCGCCGGCTTTGCGTGCGCGCCCGATCCAGACGGCCGCGCGTCCGGTGACTATTGCCAACCGTCCACTGGCAGTTGCAGCTGCTCGGCGGTCGAGAACGCGGACGAGCGCAGCTGCAGCGTGAGCACCTCCGACGGGCAGTGCTTCGGCGTCGAGCGCTGCGACCCAGGCGTCGGTTGGGGCGCGTGCTCGGCCAGCGCCCCGACGACCGAACAATGCAACGGCCTCGACGACGACTGCAATGGGCGCGTCGACGACGGGCTCGACGATGGCGCCGCCTGCGAGAACAACGTCGGCGGCATCGGCAGCTGCGAGGGCCTACGCGTCTGCCTGGGCACGCCGGGTTGGTTGTGCGACGGGCCGGTGCCGGCGCCCGAGACATGCAACGGGATCGACGACGACTGCGATGGAAAAGCCGACGAGGACTTCAAGGACGCGGGCGGCAGCTTCACGCTCGCGACCGCGTGCGGGCGTTGCGGCAACGACTGCAGCGAGCGCTTCGTCAATGGCGTCGGGCGTTGCGGCAGCGCTGCTATGGCGACCTGCGTGGTCGACCGCTGCGACCCGGGCTTCGTGTTGTTGGGCAACCAGTGCCTCACCCCGGTCGACACGACCTGTCAGCGCTGTGACGGCGACGACGATTGCATCGGCGGGAGCTGCCTTACGTATGCCGGAGCGGACGCCTCGGGCGCGGCCGATGTGTGCTTCATGCCGTGTGCGCCAGGGACCCGTGCCTGCCCCGACGGGCTCGCGTGCACGAGCTTCGGCGCGGGCGTGGATGCAATCGACCGCTGTGCCCCGACCAGCGGCTCGTGTGCGTGTACGCCAGCATTGGCCGGCAACCAACGCACCTGCAGCGTCGCGAACGCGAACGGCCGCTGCCTCGGCGTCGAGACGTGCGATGGCGACGCCTGGTCGGTGTGCAGCGCGGCGACTCCTGCGGTTGAAATCTGCAACGGTGGCGACGACGATTGCGATGGGCAGCTCGACGAAGAGAGCCGCTGGGAAAATCGCGGCACGGCCTGCACGAGCGGGCTTGGGATGTGCCAGGCGGCAGGGGTCTATCAATGCGACTCGGGCGATCGCACGGGCCCGACGGTCTGCTCGGCAACGCCCGGAACGGCGCGCGCAGAGACGTGCAATGGGCTCGACGACGACTGCGATGGCGCGACCGATGAAGCGCTCGCGGCGCCCGCGTGTCCGTTGCTACGGGGAGTATGTGCAGGGGCGCAGGCGGTGTGCGCCGGCGCGGCCGGGTTCCTCGCGTGCAATGGCGGCAACTACGGCGCCGACTACGAGATCGAAGAGCTGAGCTGCGACGGGCGCGACAACGACTGCGACGGCGACAGCGACGAAGTCGACCTCGACGGCGATGGCCACATCACGACCGCGTGCGGGGGTGACGACTGCGACGACGACGCGAGCGGCGCACACCCGGGGCTGTTCGAGGTCTGCGGCGACGGACGCGACAACGACTGCGACGGGGGCGCCGACAACAAGGACGGCGACAACGACGGGCACGTCGACGTCGCGTGCGCGGGCGACGATTGCGACGACGGCAAGGCGTTCGTGTACTTCGGCGCGCCCGAGCAGTGCGGCAATGCGGTCGACGACGACTGCAATGGCGTTGGCGACGACAAGGACGCCGATGGCGACGGCGAGCGCGACCGCGCGTGCCCGGGCGGGGTCGACTGCGACGACGGCGACCCGCAGGTGCTGACCAGCGGGAGCGAGATCTGGGACACCAAGGACAACGACTGCAACGGGGTCGTCGACGAGGGCGTCATCCCGGTCGGCAGCGTGATCGTGACCGAGGTCATGCGCAACCCGGGCGCGACGAGCGACCCGAGTGGCGAGTACTTCGAGGTGGCGAATCGCGGCGCGAGTGCCGTGAACCTCGCGTCGTGGGTCGTCTCGGACGAGCCTGCCGGGCCGACCGCCGACATCTTCACAGTGACGCCGCGTGTGATCGTGGCACCTGGCGGCTCGGCGGTCTTCTGTCGCGACGCTGCGGCCGCGGGCGGGGTCTGCGACGTCGTCTATGGCGCGGCAATGGAGCTGGCCGAGGATGACGAGATCATCCTGACGCTGGCCGGTTTCGAGATCGATCGCGTCGTCTTCGGCGCGGGCTTCCCGGCCATCGAAGGACGCGCGCTGAACCTGGATCCGGCGCAGTACTCACGCGTCGGCAACGACACCCGCGGCAACTGGTGTGCGACTGCGGATGTGGCCGGCAACCGCCTGGCAAGCGGCGACTACGGCACTCCGGGGCGGGTCAACCCGAGCTGCTCGGGCAGCCCCGGGGTGGTCGGGGTCGTGCCGGGCGATGGCATCAAGCAGGGCGGTGACGTGCTGGTCGTGAGCGGCAGCGGGTTCATCGCGGCGAGCGCTGTCAATATCGGCGGGGTGCCGTGCGCGAGCTTCGCGGTGGTCGACGACAACACGCTCACATGCACGACGCCGGCGCATGACCCGGGCCTGGTCGCGGTTGCCGTCACGAAAGCCGGCCTGGTCGGCACGCTGGCGGGCGGCTTCCGCTTCACCGGCGAGGCGGTCAGCGTCATCACCTGGTGCGACCTGCAGTTTC
>Ga0105044_10012747_pt1 | contig 11433 bp, 10 predicted proteins | sample MAT01_FD_78092 | JGI IMG/M metagenome (GOLD analysis project Ga0105044, IMG submission 78092) | Freshwater microbial communities from Lake Fryxell liftoff mats and glacier meltwater in Antarctica - MAT-01 | ecosystem: Environmental > Aquatic > Freshwater > Ice > Liftoff microbial mat | place...
ACGCCCGCCTTTGATCCGCTTCATGCGACCCGCGCCCGGAGGCAGGAAGTTCTCTCCCGAGACGACCTTCCTCCCGGTTTTCCCTTTCAACTCCAGCCGCGCCTTCTTCGCGATGTTGCCCCCGGTCTTGGCGGCGGCCTGATTTGCGGGCATGCCAGTGGCGCTGGCGGTCTCCGCGATCTGGCGGGTGGAGAGTTCGGCGAGTGCAGTAAAGATGAGTTCGGCCTCGCTCAGGTCTCGGGGTTAGCGACGTCGGTGAGTCGCATTTTCCCGTCCCCGGCGAGCAGCTTCAACCGGTGACAATCTGTCACCGATTGACTTCCCTCCCTTGAAAGCCGCTCTTTTAGTTTGTTCCAGTACTTCCTAGCCGTCTGAAAGTCTGGCTGCTGCGTCAGCACTTGGACAATGTCCACCACCGAAAAGAGCCGTCTCCGACTTTTCGTCGTAGACCCGCCGAACCGCTTGGCCCTCGAACGCAGCGGGAATGGACTTCATCTCGGCCCCCAAACGCCGGTCGGCACCGCCGCGGCGAACCGGCGTGGAGGAGGCGGGTGACACCTTTACCGGTGCGACTCTTTACCATGTGCTGGTATCGATTTCGCGGCCGTCGAAGTCGCGGCCTTGGAGTCCGCCGCGGGTCCAGCGGAGGAAGCCTTGGACGCTGGCGGAACCGCCACCGCCGGGGATGGGTGGGTCGCTGGCGAGCGGCTGGTAGGAGTAGGTGGTTGAGAAGAGCGCGCGGGGGGATGTTGGTTGAAAACCCGGGTTGCATTTGGCGATGTGGCGGACTTTGGCGTGGCCATCGACGGCGAGGACGAGCGGGCGGGCTTGTTGGATGGCGAAATAGATGGGGTTGACAGAGAAGTGGCGTTGGGCTTGGTCGTAGATGTGGGCCTTTTGCGATGGGAACGCAACGGCGGAGAGCGGGCGGCCACCCATGATGCCGGTGAGGTTGCCGGTGATTTGGTAGGTGTTGTGCTGGGCGCCCTGGCTGATGCCAACGTTGGTGCCGTCGGCGCGGTCCGGGGAGTAGAAGGTGGGGCCGGGTTCGTAACTGGATTGGAAGCCTTGGCGGACGAGGCCACCGGAGAAGGGATCGCGCGAGAGGGCGACCAGCGATGCGTGGGCGGGTGAAACGAAATCTTTGAGGGGCAGGGCTCTGCCGCTGTAGTCTGCGAGGACCAAGTGGCTGTAGAGGATGTGCGGAAACCAATTGGTGATGATCGGGAATGCAGCGCCACCGGGGGCGCGGCGGCGGATGATGTCGACGGCCTGGGCGGATGCGGCCGCGAGATCGTTGCCGGTTTGGGCTTGGTTGCGGAGGTCGGCGAAGGTTGAACTTGGCACGACGCCGCCCGGCCACGAGAACGACCAGAAGCGGTCGGCGTTGTCGGCTTGGTAGGAGGCGGTGAGGGTGGTGATGGTTTTGAGGTTGCCGAGCGACTCGGTGAGTTGGGCGGTGCGGCGGGTGCGCTGGGAGCCGACAGCGAGGAGCGCGGCGAGCATGCCCATGATGAGGATGAGGGTGAGGACTTCGATGAGGGTGAAGGCTCGGCGGTTCATAGGTCTTTCTCTCACCTGTTTTTGGGCATGGCGTTGAGAATGGGTGCTGATCGACGGTGCGGCGACGAGCGTCACTATCCGCGAAACCGGCGTGGATCGCAAGTGCGAACTGTGTGAAATCTTCGGGAACCGCTTGCAACCGGGCGGCAAAGTGGTTGTACTGTAAACGTATCTTTGGGACCGATCGGGCGGATGGGATGGGCCTGACGTCTTTTATATCGCCGGCCGCGGCGGAGGTTGCACCAAAATGCTTCGATCTTTCAAGTGTTCGGGTGGGCGTTCTTGGGGGCGTTCGCGGGTCGAGCGGGTGGTAGTCTGGGGGCCGTTGGCGTTGGCCGCCGCGGCCTTTGCCCAACCGGCCCTGCAGCGGCTTTCGACGGTGGCTCTCACGGGTGAGGCCGCTCCGGGGACGACTGGGTTGACGCTGGCGTCGTTGGCGGAGCCGTTCATCAACGAGAGCGGGACAATGGTGTTTTGGGGGCAGTTGGCGGGCTCTGGGGTGACACCCACGAACGACGGCGCGGTCTTCATGCGGGAACGCGGCACGGTGGTGATGCTGGCGCGAGAGGGAGAAACGATTCGGCTTCCGGGGGGCGGCACATCGACCATCACCGGTTTGCCGACTGCGGCGATCGCGGCGAGCGGGTCGGCCCTGTTGGCGGCGGGCCTCGTGGATTCGACGACGGGGGTCAACACGAATCTTGGATTGGTTCAGGCGTCGCCGGGTGGTGGGTTGGTGTTGTTGGTGCGCGACTTGGTGGGGCCGGCGGCGTTTGACCTACCCGGCATGCCGTTGGCGGCCTTTGATGGCGAGAGCGTGTTTTCGACGGGATTTTCGATCCGATCGGCGTATCAGGGGTTGCTGTACAACACGGCGACACCGGTTCCCGGGACGCACAACGGCATTCCCGCGAACTGGCGCCCGGTGGCGTTTGCTCCGTTGCACATGCGGGCCGACGGCCGGGCCGTGTGGGCGACCACGTTTGGCTTGCCCACAGGAAGCGCGGCCGAGCGGGCCTTGCAACAGGTGGGGGTGGTCACGGACATTTCGGGCGGGCTGTCGCTGGTGGCGGCGACGGGTGGCGCAACGGCCACAACTCCGTGGGATGTCGTCTTCACACGGATTTCATCGGGGCCGGTCGTGGCCGACGATGGGACGGTTTTCTTTGTGGGCTCCTTCGGCGGGAGTACGCCGGGGCAGGCGGTTTTTTCGCGGCGGGGCGGCACCATCGGACGCGTGGTTGAATCGGGGACGACGATCGGCGGGGCGGTGGTGGGGCGGATCCTGGAACCCGTCGTGGTGAGCACCGAGGGGGATGTGGCGTGTACGGCGACGATCGTGGGTGCCGCGGCGGGCACGAACATCGGGCTGTTTACGCGGTCGGCGGATGGTGTTGCAGCGCTGGCTTTGCGGCGGGGGGACATCGCACCCGGCCTGGCGGGTGGTGAATTGGTTGATGGGTTCGGGCCGTTGGTGGTGTCGGCCCGCGGGTTGTGCGCGGGCCTGGTGCGGCTGCGGGGGGCGGGCATCACGGGTGCGAACAACGAAGTGCTGTATGTGCAGCAACGGTCGGGCGGGTTGACGCCAGCGGTGCGGACGGGTGCGGCGTTTACGCCTCCGGGATCGACGACGGCGCGGACCATCCGGCGGATTCTGTTCGCGGGCGATTTGACGGGGTATTCGCCCTACACGCGGGGCGGGACGGTGGTGTTTGGGCTGGAGTTCGCGGATTACAGCCGCGGCGTGTTTATGGCGGACATTGAGTGCCCGGCGGACGTCAATGAGGATGGCGTGGTTGATTCGGACGATACCACGGCGTTCTTTGTGTTGTGGGAAGCGTCTGACCCGGCGGCGGACTTTGATGGAACGGGCGCGATCGACAGTGAAGACGTCGTGGCGTTCTTCAAACGGTTGGACAGCGGGTGCTGAGGGTTGGGTGAGCGGGGGCTGGGACTAAAAGCGGCGGGTTTTCTAACACCCTCTCAGCGACACCACCAGAAACGATGCCAGCACCAGCACGCTCACCACGATGACCCATTTGGGTGCGCCGGTGGTGTCGCGGCTCATTAAGGCGTGGCCGCATTGCCAGCAGATTTCGACGTCGTCGTACATTTCGGCTTTGCATTTGGGGCACGTGCGGGTGACGTCGCTGAACTTTTCGATGTCGGCCGCGCTGGGGCCGCCGTCGGTGTCGTTGTCATCGGGGGGTGTGCTGAAGCGTCGGGCCATCCCGGAAGGTAGCCGGGCAGTCGTGTGGTTTGCAGCCGCGGGCTCGACCGTGAACACGGCTTCGGTGTGTGGCGGGGTTGTGGCTGTTCCTGATCGGTCCGGCGCGGCTGCGATCGTTGTTTGTTAGGATATCATGCGGGGTGGTGAGGTGGGCTTGGAAAATGGGTGTGGATTGGGCGGTCGCTGTGGCTGAACGGTCCGAAAACCGCTTCGAGAGACTGCTTTGCCGCGTTTTTGCAGTGGAACCGCCTCATACACGATTGCGTATGTATAACGAAACCGATATACTGATGTCCCCACCCGGAGTTTCTGTCCGTGCTTGGTTCCGATCGTGCCCAATTCCTGCTCTGCCCAACATCGGCGCCAGACGACCGTTGGGCGGTGCCGCGTGATTGTGCGACTCTCGCCTGGTGTGCAGCGGACGCTTCGGTCGTTCAGCAAGCCGCAGTTGCTCGCCTTTGCCCGTTTGCTGGAAAAGGTGATGGCCAACCCGACGGCGAACTCCGAGCCATTGCTGCATACGCACCCTGTCCAGCGGTGTGCCAAGTCTGGAACGTTCAGGCTGACGATCGAACTCCGATTCGAGTTGGAAGACCCGGACGATCGGGGGACGTTGGCCCTGATTCTGTATCTCGTCGAGTGCCGCGTGGACTGACCAAGCGTGCGCAAGGGTTGCTCAGGGAGTCGTTCATGCACGGGAGAATGTCGTGAAGCGCAAGCCCGGATTGAAGGAATATCGGCGGGGACGCGAAGCCACGCCAGAAGAGGAACGGAAGCACCTCAGCCCTGCGGATCAGGAACTTTTGCGGCAGTTTCGCGGCGGGGCACCGGGCAACGGCTTCGGTGTGGACGGGCGGACGGATTCGCTCGCCATGCGTTCGACGAAGGTCCTGAACGACCCCGATGCGGTGTGGCACGATGCGTGGGAAGTTCTGGCGGAGTTTGAGGTGCTGCAATTGTTTGCGGCCCGCAAGGCGAAGGGGCTGACGCAGAAGCAGTTGGGTGAGAAACTGGGCGTGCCGCAGTCGCGGATTTCGTATATCGAGAAACACCCGACGAGCATCAGCGTGGGGCTGCTGATGCAGATGGCGGATGCACTGGGCGTGCGGGTGGTGCTGAAGGCGGGGTGAAGTGGTTTATCGTGCGGTAGTGCTCCCCGCCACTTTGGTGATGCGGGTGTTCCTTGTTCGATGGCGTGTGCCCGCTCAGACTCCGAGCATGGTCATTGCGGTTTTGACGATGTCGTCGGCGGTGAGGTTGCACATTTTGAGGACTTCTTCGGGCGACTTTGCGCTCTTGGGGATGCGTTTCACGTGCATCTGCTTGAGTTGGAAGCCGTCGCCGGATTCCAAGAGGGCGTCGGCGACTGCGCTGCCGATGCCGCCGCCGAAGTTGTCTTCGACGGTGATGACGTTGCCGCTGTTGGCACCGATGATGTCGAGCAGGGCGTTGGTATCGAACGGCAGGCTGTAGAGATCGACCAGGCTGACCGAGATGCCCTTCTTATCGAAGATATCGAGGGCCTTGTTGGCTTCGTGGACCATGAAGCCTGCCGCACAGATCACGATGTCGCGGCCTTCATGCAGAACCTCGAAGCCACCGAGGTTGAAGACGACGTCGTCGGAGTAGAGGAACTCGACATCGGGGCGGCCGGTGCGGAGGTAGCACACGCCTTCATACTCGGCCATGACGTTGGTGAGGCCGTAGGCGGCGTAGGCGTCGGCGGGTTGGAGGACGTAGCAACCGGGGTTGCCGCGGTGGTCCTTCATGGTGGTGAAGGAGCGGAACCAGGAGACGTCGGGGAGGCCCATCTGGCTTGGGCCGTCGGCGGCGAGGGTGACGCCGCAGTGGCTGCCGACGACCTTGAGGTTTGCGCCGGAATAGATGGCCATTTCGATCTGGTCGTAGCCGCGGGTGACGAACTTGGCGAAGGTTGAACAGAAGGGGACTTTGCCGCCGGCCGAGAGGCCAGCGCCCACCGAGAACATGTTCTGTTCGGCGATCTTGCACTCCATGAAGCGGGGTGCGCAGAGCGGATCTTTCTTGAACATCTCGGAGAAGGTGGAGTTGCTGACGTCGGCGTCGAGGACGACGACGCGGTCGTTGACGCGGCCCATGGCCCGCAGGGCGATGCCGTAGGCCTTGCGGGTGGACATGATGCCCGCCTGCAGGACGCTCTCCATGTCGTTCTTCTTGAGGAACTCGCTGAAGGTCGGAACGTCGGGCGTGTTCCACTCTTGGGGCGGGGCTTCGCTGGGGGGCTGGATCTCGAAGGCGTCGCCGCTGGCGAGGGAACTGGTCAACGAGAGGCGTTTTTCCTCGAGTTCGTTGAGGGCTTTCTTGAGTGCATCGCCGGTCGGCGGCTTGCCGTGCCAACCGTTGCCTTGGATGGAGGCCGAGCCCCAACCCTTGATGGTGCGGGCGACGACGGCCATGGGCTTGGTGCCGCGGTCGTTGGCCATGAAGGCGTCGAAGGCGGACTTGATCTGCTTGGGGTCGTGGCCGTCGATGCTTTTGACTTCGAAGCCGGTGGCGGCGAGTTTGGCGGCGAGCACTTCGGGGCTTTGCTGAGCCGACACGCGGTCGGCCTGGCCGTATTCATTGCAATTGAAGATCGGCAACACGTTCCGCAGTTTGCGATCGACGATGTAATCGAGGGCCTCGGCGACTTGGCCTTCGCGGGCTTCACCGTCGCCGATGATGCAATAGACGCGGCGATCGGAGTTATCGAGTTTGGCGGCCTCGGCGACGCCGGCCGCGATGGAAAGACCCTGGCCGAGTGCGCCGGTGGCGGCATCGAAGAAGGGGAAACCTTCCATCGGGTTGGGGTGGCCTTCCAACACGCTGGTGGCGCTGCGGAGGGTTCGGAGGTCGGCCTCGGTCAACTTCCTGCGCTTTTCGGGGTCGGGGCCGACCATCATGCCCAACTTGGCTGCTGCCGCGTAGACCACGGGAACTGCGTGACCTTCGGAGAGGACGAGGCGGTCGCTGGTGGGATAATCGGGGAACTCGGGGCTCCATCGCATGGTGTGGAACATGAGGACGGTCACGATGTGACCGATGCTCATGGCGCTGGTGGGGTGTCCGCTTCCGGCGGCCGAACAGGAATCGAGGACCAACCTATCGAGTTCGATGGTCTGAGCGTGAATAGCGGCTTCAAAAGACATGGCGACCACCCTTCGAGATTGAATGAGCCCGAGAAAACAGTCGAGGGCGACTGCACAAGACCCTTCAAGGGGAGAGGACGTTCCGGCGCGGCAGCCGCGCAGCCACCGCGCCCGGGGCCTTTCGGCCCCGCCAGTTCGGCGCACGAGAACGGCCGAAACGGGGAAGGGGAGTATCTAGCCGGAAGAGCCGCCGATCAACCCCAAAGGAAAGTGAAATTGTGCGAACGGGGTGCCAATCCATTAAGCCCAGTAGTTTTGTGGGCTCATGTAGGATGGCGTTGATGCCGATCTTGCTGGCAAGCCGGTGCGTTTCGGGCCGCGTTCGGGCGCGATGACCGCCTTCGGAAGCGGGTCTTTTTGACCCGTGTACGATGCGAGGATCGAAGCGCGACGATCGGATGAAAGTGGCACCGGGACGGCAGGCTTCGAGCCTGAGATCGTGAATGTACCGGAATTGATTCCTGGGACGTCGGAGCGTCTTTGGGTTTTGATGCCGCCCAGCCACCTGGGTCATCCAGCGATCGTGTTGGCGTTCGTGGCGATGCTTGCCGCGCTCATCAGTATTGCGGCCTCCAGCCATTCCTTCGATGGATCGCCGCTGACACGCACGTTGTGGGTGCAAACGGACGGAACCGGCTGGACCGTCCACGACTTTGATGAGCGGAGCAGTGATGGGTTTCAGATGGGCGTGTTGGGCTTCAGTTTCGAAATCTACAAAGTCGTCGAGCGCAAGGGAAGTTGGGCGAGCACGGTCGAGGTCACCACGATTCGTGAGAACGCTCCCCACGGGGGTGTCAGCCCGGAGATCCTGATCGGGGTGGGGGACCACTTTGAATCTCGCGGCGAGGCCGAAGCCGCGCGGCTGGCCCGGGCGGTTCCGGTGGTTCGGTCCCGCGTGCTGTGGCCGGGCTACCTCATCAACATTGCGATCGTCGGATCTGCGGGCATGTTGGTGCGGTCGGTCGTGCTTTTTCCGCGTTGGCGGCGCTCGCGTCGCGTGCGTCTCGCGTTTGCCAAGAGCCGGTGCCCCGGCTGCGGGTATTCGCTGATCGGCACGCCGGTGACCGATGGGATTACGACCTGCCCGGAGTGTGGGGACCCGAGTCGATTGGTTTCCCCGATGCCGCGATGAGGCGGCCTGATTGCTACCGTCCTAGCGACCACGATGACGAGCGCACACCGACCCTCGAACTCCTCCAGCGGCAAGTCGGCCGCGGCTTGGGTTGCGCTGCCGTTTTTGCTTGTCACGCTCGCTGCGATTGCGTCGGGGCGGATTCCAGCGCGGGTTCGGTATGACCAACTGCTGTATCACGAGCCGGTGGTTCGCGGTTTTCTTCGCCAATGGCCCACATTTGATTTTTATGACTACCTGTCAGCCACCACGCCCGGCTATCACCTTTTGCTGGCGGTGGTGGCCCGGCTCTTTCATCCATCGACCATGGCGCTGCAGATCGCCTCGGCGCTCATCGGTGCGGTTTTTGTTGGCGTGGTAGCCGCGGCGTGCGGCGTGCGCGCGGGTGTGGCGCGGGCGGTTGCCTTCACGGCTCCGTTGGCCTGCTCGTTGTATGTGTTCTCGTCCGCGGCGTGGCTTTTGCCCGACAACCTTGCGTGGCTGTGTGTCACGCTGATCTTGCTCATCTCGCTGCGGAGCGCGTTCTCGACGCGGTGCGCCGTCGTCGGCAGCGTGATTCTGGTTGGGCTGGTGTTTACGCGTCAGATCCATTTGTGGGCTGCAGCACCTTTGTGGGCGGCGGCATTTCTGCGACCGACTGGGGGCGCGGAGGCGAATCTTGCAGACTACTTCCGCAGTCGATTGGCGACCCGTGTCGGCCGGGCCGCCCTTGCCGTGGTCTTCACGGTTCCGGCTTTCATTCTCATCCTGATGTTTGTGCGGCTTTGGGGCGGACTCACTCCGCCGCGGTTCCAACAGCAGTATGGGTCGGTGAACGCGGCGTCGGTCCCGTTTTTTCTGGCGGTTCTGGGCGGGTTAAGTATGTTCTTTCTGCCGACTTTGCTGCCGCGGCTGAGAGAACTGGCCCGCAACCGGACGCGGTTGGGGTTGATCGCCGGAGCGTCGTTGGTTGCGGCGGTCATTCCGCCGACCAACTTTGATTACTACGCTGGCCGCCGAACCGGGCTTTGGAACGTGGTTCAGAAGTTCCCCGTGATCGCCGATCACACGTCTCTGCTGGTGTTGGTGCTTGCGGTGTGGGGCGGGGTGGCGTTGGCGGCGTGGCTGGGCGGGTTTGACCTTCGGCGGCGGCTTGTGCTGTTGGTTGCGTTGGCGGGCTTCTGGGCGGCCCAAGCGGCGAGTGTTGAACTTTGGCAGCGTTATGTCGAACCCTTCGCGCTGGTGCTGCTTGCGATTTTTGCGAGCACGAGTGTGGGCGGCGGATTGCCGGTTGAGTCGCCGGTTGGTGCACCCAATGCGCATTGGCGGCGGCGAGCCGAGGTCACGTTTCCGTTGGTATTGGCGTTGGGGTTCGCCGGGTTGAATGTTCGGAGTCTGTGGTCGGCCCCGATGGTTTCGGAAGGACCGCCGGGGGCCCGCAGCCCGGACGACGCGAGCGAAACTCCTGTGCCGACTGAGATTGTCGTGCCGCCCAAGGCCCAGCGCGGGTTGTGGTGGTGAGTCGGAATGTCAGCGGCGGAGGGCGCGGCCGAGCAGTTCGATGGTGCGGGCCCGTGCTGCGGCGTCTGCTTCAAGGACATCTTCGAGCGTGTGGATCCGGGTGATGGTGGTCCGCTGCGTGACCTCGGTCACGAGTCGGGTGATCTCGCCGAAGGGCATGCGGCCGTCGGCATCCAAGAATGCCTCCACGGCTTCTTCGTTGGCCGCGTTGAGGGTTGCTCCGGCCGAACCGCCCGCATCAATCGCCCAGTAAGCGAGGCCCAAAGCCGGAAAACGTTCGAGATCCGGGCGTTCAAACTCGAGGGATCGGAGCGTCGTCCAATCGAGGCCTTGGGAGATTGCCGGAGCACACGCGGGCCAGGTGAGGGCGCGCTGAATCGGCAGGCGCATGTCGGGCGGGGCGAGTTGGGCCACCGTGCTGCCGTCGATGAACTCGGCCATGGCGTGAACGATGCTTTGCGGGTGCACCAAGACTTCGATCTGTTCGGCCCGCAGGCCGAAGAGCCAGTGGGCCTCGATGACTTCCAGCGCCTTGTTCATGAACGAAGCGCTGTCGATGGTGACTTTTCGGCCCATCGTCCACGTGGGATGCCTGAGGGCTTGGGTCGGCGAGGCCGCATCGATATCGGCCTTCGTCCACGTTCGGAAAGGACCACCCGAGGCGGTCAGGATGGCACGCTTGACGCGTTCCGTGGTGGGCAAAGACGAAGGGCCGTGGCCGGCGTGCGGACCTGCGTGCAGGAGGCATTGCCAGAGTGCGGCGTGTTCGCTATCGACGGGCAGGAGAGAACTCCGACCCTTGGATGCGTGGAGCCGGTTCATAACCAGCGCGCCCGCGGCGACGAGGGTTTCCTTGTTGGCCAAGGCGATCACCGAGCCGCGGTCGATGGCCGCGAGCGTGGCGGGCAAACCGGCCATGCCCACCATGGCGGCGACGACGATGTCGGCGTCGACGGTTCGCACCAGTTGTTCCGCAGCGGATTCGCCGCGGAAGGCCTTGGAGCCCGGGGCGTCGAGCGGGGCGTCCTCGTTTGCGAGCGCGAGGTGCCGGACGCCGAAACGTCGGGCCTGCTCGGCGAGCAGGGCGGCGTTGCACCCGGCCGCCAAGCCGACGACTTCGAACGGTTCGCGCCCGGAATCGTCGAGCGCGTTGAGGTGCCTGACGACATCGAGCGTTTGAGTTCCGATGGAGCCGGTGGAGCCCAGCACGATCACGCGTGGCATGAATCCCCCATCGTCAGGTTCACTCGGCCTTCGGACGTCGGTTGAGTTCGCTGGCGGAGAGTTTGCGCTTGATGGCTCCGTACAGCGTGCGGGGTTGAGGGGCTGCCGCGGGTTTGGCTGGGGCTAGGGGTGCGGGCCTTGCGACGGGTTTGGGCTCGGTGCGCGGCTCGGAGTTTGGGCGCGAATCGCGCCGACCCTCACCTGCACCACCGCCGCCGCCGCCTTCGCTGCCAGACCTGTTGCCTCGGCCGCCGCCACCTCGGGGGCCGCGACCGCCGGAGCGATCCGGTTGGCGGTCGGGTTGCCTGTCAGCGACCGGTTGGGGTTGCGGTCGATCCAAGGGGCGTTCGCCGTCGGGGGCTTGAGCCTGTTGGCCTCCTTCGTCCGGGCCGTTGCCACCACCGCCTCGACCGCCACGGCCGCGGCGGCGACGACGGCGACGCGGGCCATCGCCCGGGCCATCACTTAGCCCTTCGGCCATGCCGGCACCGGATCCATCGCCTTGGGCGTCGGTGGGCCCACCGTTTGGCCCACCGTTTGGCCCATCTTGGGGGCCATCGTTGTCGGGGGCGTTGTAGGGGACGTTGGGTTGTGAATCGCCCTGAGCACGGGCCCGG
>Ga0105044_10012751_pt1 | contig 11432 bp, 6 predicted proteins | sample MAT01_FD_78092 | JGI IMG/M metagenome (GOLD analysis project Ga0105044, IMG submission 78092) | Freshwater microbial communities from Lake Fryxell liftoff mats and glacier meltwater in Antarctica - MAT-01 | ecosystem: Environmental > Aquatic > Freshwater > Ice > Liftoff microbial mat | place...
CCGGTCATGCTGTCGTCGCCGGTGCCGCCGTCCAGTGTGTCGTTGCCGTCACCAGCGTTCAGAGTGTCATTGCCAGCGCCACCGGTCAGCAGGTTGTTGCCGGTGTTGCCGATCAGCACGTTGGCACCAGACCCGCCGATGGCGTCGATATTGGCGCTGCCGGTCAGCGTCAGGTTTTCCAGATCGGCCGAAAGGGCAAAGGTGATCGAGGATTGCACCGTATCGGTGCCTTCGCCTGCTGCTTCAACAATCACGTCGCCGGCACTGTCGATGATATAGATGTCGTTGCCGATCCCGCCCACCATGGAATCGTTGCCGGTGCCGCCGTCGATCGTGTCGTTGCCTGCGCCGCCATAAATCGTGTCATTGCCCGCTGCACCCGATAAGGCATTGTTGGCGGTGTTGCCGGTCAGGACGTTGGCATCGGTGTTGCCGGTGCCATTGATGGTGGCGGTGCCGGTCAGCGTCAGGTTTTCAACATTGGCACTTAGCGAGAAAGTCACAGAGGTTTCAACGGTGTCGTTGCCTTCGCCTGCCAGTTCGGTGACCAGATCGGTGGTGGAGCCGACGATGTAAAGATCGTTGCCCGCGCCGCCCTGCATGTCGTCGTTGCTCAGCCCGCCGTCGATGGAATCGTTGCCGATGCCGCCAAAGATCGTGTCGGAACCCGAGCCGCCATAGATCGTGTCATTGCCGTCGAGCCCGGTCAGGATGTTGGCGGAAATGTTGCCGGTGATGATGTTGTCTTGGGTGTTGCCGGTGCCGTCGATCACACCGGTGCCGGTCAGTGTCAGGTTTTCAAAGTTCAGGCCAAGGATGAAATCGGCGCTGGCCTGCACCAGGTCGGTGCCTTCGTTCGCCAGTTCGGTCAGAATGTCGCTCATCGTATCGACCACATAAAGGTCGTTGCCGTCGCCGCCGGTCATCACATCATTGCCGTTGCCGCCATCGAGCGTATCATCGCCCAGCCCGCTGGTTACGGTGTCATTGCCATCCCCGGCGTAGATCAGGTCGTTGCCCGTGCCAGCCGTCACCAGATCGTTGCCCGCATCGGCAAAAACCGTGTTGTTCCCGTCGCCTGCATCAATGGTGTCAGATAGCGTCGTCACCCCTGTCAGTTCGGTCAGGCCCGGTGTTACGGTTTGCCCGTCGCCCAGACGATGGATGAACTCGTTGGCCGAAGTGCCGGTGACAGTTGCCATCTTTTCCGCTCCATTTTGTACAGGAGCATAAGACTTTCAACATCTTACGCCCGCACAGGTGTGACTTTGCCGCTAATTTGTAAAGGAACTTTGCGGCCAGAAAGCGGCAAGTGTTTGATCCGGGTAGCGTTTGATTGCGCCGAATTGGTGTTTTTACACAATGTTTTGGCTTTGTGTTCCCGGCGCAACTATTGTTTCCCGGTTTGCCACAATCGCGGCGTGCTTGCACAGGTATCGCGGCAGAATTGTGGCAAAGGTTGTGGATTTCACCGCGCAGGCGCAACGTCACATGCGCCCACAGCTTGAGCAGGTCTGCCTGAATTTACAGCATCCGGCTACCGGCGCGGCGCTGCGGCACTATTCTGTGGCAGGGTGGCGGGAAGTGTGAAATCCCTGAACCGAACCCGCATTCAAGGACAGTCATGTCGATCCTTGCCGCCATCCACCACCTGACCCACTACAAATATGACCGGCCTGTGGTGCTCGGTCCGCAGATCATCCGGCTGCGCCCGGCCCCGCACAGCCGCACCCGGGTGCTGTCGCACAGCCTCAAGGTCAGCCCCGCCGGGCATTTCGTGAACCATCAGCAGGATGCATATGGCAACTGGCTGGCGCGCTTTGTCTTTCCCGAACCGGTGCAGGAATTGCGGATCGAGGTTGATCTGGTTGCCGACATGACGGTGTTCAACCCGTTCGATTTCTTTGTTGAGGACAGCGCGGAAACCTGGCCCTTTACCTATCCCGATGACATTGCGCCGGACCTGACAATCTATCGCCAGACAGAGCCTGCCGGGCCGCTGCTGACCGCCTTTCTGGCCACCGTTCCGCGTGACCCCCTGCGCACCGTCGATTTCATCGTGGGTCTGAATGCGCGGGTAGCTGCGGCGGTCGGCTATGTCATCCGGATGGAACCCGGCGTTCAGACCCCCGAGGAAACCTTTGCCAGCGGCAAGGGTTCCTGCCGCGACTCGTCCTGGCTGATGGTGCAGGCGCTGCGCCACCTTGGCTTTGCCGCCCGCTTCGTCTCGGGCTATCTGATCCAGTTGAAACCCGATCTGGTGGCGCTCGATGGCCCGCCCGGCACCGCTGTGGATTTCACCGACCTGCATGCCTGGGCCGAGGTGTATCTGCCGGGCGCGGGCTGGATCGGGCTGGATCCGACATCGGGGCTGTTGACCGGCGAAAGCCATATCCCGCTGTCGGCCACGCCGCATTACCGCAACGCCGCCCCGATTTCCGGGGTGGCGAGTTATGCCGAGGTTGATTTCGGGTTCGACATGTCGGTGACGCGGGTTGCCGAGCATCCGCGCATCACCAGGCCGTTTTCGGATGCGTCCTGGGCTGATCTGGATGCCGTCGGGCAAAAGGTTGATGCGGCGCTGCTGGCGGGCGATGTGCGCCTGACCATGGGGGGCGAGCCGACCTTTGTCTCCACCCTCGATTTCGAGGCGCCGGAATGGAACACCGAAGCGGTTGGCCCGACCAAACGCGCCTTTGCCGATCAGTTGATCCGCCGGTTGCGCGACCGTTTTGCGCCCGGCGGGTTCCTGCATTACGGGCAAGGCAAATGGTACCCCGGCGAAAGCCTGCCGCGCTGGACCTTTTCGCTCTATTGGCGGCGCGATGGCAGGCCGGTCTGGGCCGATGCCGGGCTGATCGCAGCCGAAGGCGGCGACCATGGCGCAACCCCGGCACAGGCCGAAACCCTGCTGCAAACCATTGCCGCCGAACTGGGGGTGCCGCCTGCCAACGTGGTGCCCGCCTATGAAGACCCGGCGGAATGGATCATCCGCGAAGGCAATCTGCCGGAAAACGTTTCGCCCGAAAACTCAAAGCTGAAAGACCCTGAAGAACGCGCCCGGATCGCGCGGGTGTTTGCCCGTGGCCTGACCGAGCCGTCGGGCTTTGTGCTGCCGGTGCAGCGCTGGCAGGCGCGGGCGGATGGCGGCTGGCTGTCGGAGGTGTGGGAGTTGCGGCGTGGCAAGCTGTTTCTGGTGCCCGGTGACAGCCCGGTGGGCTACCGCCTGCCGCTGGGCTCTTTGCCCCATATCCCCGCAGCGCACTACCCCTTTGTCCAGCCCGCCGATCCGAGTGATGATCGCGGCCCGCTGCCCGATCCGGTGGCACTGCGGGCACAGCACAGCCAAAGGTCAGACTTTACTGCATCGGAGCCGGTGCAGAAGCGGGTGGAACAGACGCTGGGCGATGTGGGGGGCGCGGTGCGCACCGCCCTGTCGGTCGAACCGCGCGACGGGCGGCTGTGCATCTTCATGCCGCCGGTTGAAAAGATCGAGGATTATCTTGACCTGATCGCCGCTGCCGAGGCTGCGGCGGCGAAACTGGGCCTGCCGGTCCATATCGAAGGCTATGCCCCGCCGCATGACGCCCGGATGAACGTGATCCGCGTCGCCCCCGACCCGGGGGTGATCGAGGTCAATGTCCACCCCGCTGCTTCATGGGCCGAATGCGTCGCCACCACGCAAGCCGTCTATGCCGAGGCGCGGGCCTGTCGCCTTGGGGCCGACAAGTTCATGATAGATGGCCGCCATACCGGCACTGGTGGCGGCAATCATGTGGTGGTGGGCGGTGCCAGCCCGAATGACAGCCCGTTCCTGCGCCGCCCCGATCTCTTGCGCAGCCTGATCCTGCATTGGGCGCGACACCCGTCGCTCAGCTATCTGTTCGCCGGGCTGTTCATCGGCCCCACCTCACAGGCCCCCCGGATCGACGAGGCGCGGCATGACGCGCTGTATGAGCTGGAAATGGCGCTGGATCAGATCACCCTGCCCGGCACCGGCGCGCCGCCGCCGCCCTGGCTGATCGACCGCCTTTTGCGCAACCTGCTGGTTGATGTGACCGGCAACACCCACCGCGCCGAGATCTGCATCGACAAGCTTTATTCCCCCGATGGCCCGACCGGGCGGCTGGGGCTGGTGGAGTTTCGCGGTTTTGAAATGCCGCCCAATCCGCGCATGTCGCTGGCGCAGCAACTCCTGATCCGCGCCCTGATCGCCCGGTTCTGGGCCGAGCCGATCACCGGCACCCTGCCGCGCTGGGGCACCGCGCTGCATGACCGCTTCATGCTGCCGCACCATCTGTGGCAGGATTTCCGCGATGTGCTGCGCGATCTGGCCGACCACGGCTTTACCCTGCAATCGCACTGGTTCGAGGCGCAGGCCGAATTCCGCTTTCCCTTCTGCGGCGAGTTGGCGGTTGAGGGGGTCAGGCTGGAACTGCGGCAGGCGCTGGAGCCGTGGCATGTGCTGGGCGAAACCGGGGCGATCGGCGGCACCGTTCGCTATACCGACAGTTCGGTGGAACGCCTGCAGGTCAAGCTGACCACGACCGACCCGGGCCGCTACACCGTTACCGCCAACCGCCGTCTGGTGCCGCTGTGGCAGACCGAGACGCGCGGGGTTGCGGTGGCGGGAGTGCGCTACAAGGCCTGGGCCCCGCCCCTGGCGCTGCACCCGGTATTGCCGGTCAACGCACCGCTGACCTTTGACATCTATGATCGCTGGTCAGGCCGCGCCATTGGCGGCTGCACCTATCACGTCGCCCATCCGGGGGGGCGCAGCTATGACACCTTTCCCGTCAACGGCAATGAGGCCGAGGCGCGGCGGCTGGCGCGGTTTGAACCCAGCGGCCACAGCCCGGGGCCATACGAGCCGGTGCCGGAACATCCGCACCCCGATTTTCCGATGACCCTCGACCTGCGGCGGCATCCGGGGCTATGACAGCGCGGACTGCCCGGCAACAAGGATGCCAGAGTGAGCGTGACCCAGCCCTCGCAAGCCGCTGACCGGATCCTGGCGGATTACCGGCCCCTTGCCGGTGTTCCTGATGAACTGGTGGATCCGACGGGCCGGATGCGACCGGTCTGGGATGGCGTGCTCCACCATCTGGCATCACGCAACCCGGCGGAGCTGGTCGCCGATTTTGCCCGAGGCACGCAATATCTGCGCGAATCCGGGGTGTTTTTTCGCCAGTTCGGCGGCGAAAGCCGCGACTGGCCGCTGAGACCGCTGCCGGTGGTGCTGGCCGAGGCGGAATGGTCGGCAATCGCGGCAGGGCTGGTGCAGCGCGCCGATCTCTTGGAACAGGTGGTTGCCGATCTGTATGGCGATAACCGGCTGGTGGCACAGGGTCTGTTGCCCGCCGATCTGGTGGCGGAAAATCCGGAGTGGCTGCGCCCGCTGGTCGGAGTTCAGCCCCGATCCGGCCATTTCCTGCATTTCATCGCATTCGAACTGGGGCGCGGCCCCGATGGCCGCTGGTGGGTGCTCGGCGACCGGACGCAGGCACCATCGGGTGCCGGGTTTGCGCTGGAAAACCGCATAGCCTGTTCGCGCAGCTTTGCCGACCTGTACCGCTCCAGCAACGTATTGCGGCTGGCGGGGTTCTTTGGGGCCTTTCGCGCGGCGCTGGATGGGCTTGGCAGCGCAGGCAATGGCCGCGCCGGCATCCTGACCCCGGGGCCGATGACCGATACCTATTACGAACAGGCCTATATCGCCCGCTACCTTGGCCTGCCGCTGCTGGAAGGCGGCGATCTGACGGTGCAGGATGGTGCGGTGCAGGTGCGCACGGTCAATGGCCTTTCACCGATTGATGTGCTGTGGCGCAGGATGGATGCGGCGTGGAGCGACCCGCTGGAACTGAACGAGGCCTCGCAGATCGGCACGCCGGGGCTGTTGTCGGCGATCCGGCAGGGGTCGGTGACGATGGTCAACGCGCTGGGGGCCGGAGTGCTGGAAATGCAGGCGCTGATGGCCTTTCTGCCCCGTATCGCCGAGCATCTGACCGGAAGCCCGCTGGCCTTGCCCAACATCGCCACCTGGTGGTGCGGCGGTGCCAAGGAGGCGGCGCATGTGCGTGCCCATGCCGACCGCATGCTGATCGGCCCGGCGCTGGCCACGCGATTGCCGATCGAACAGCAGGGGCGCTACGCGCTGGCCGGAAAAATGCAGGGCGGCGGTGATCTGCAAAGCTGGCTGTCAGAGGCACCGCGCAGCCTCGTGGGCCAGGAATTGGTGACCTTGTCCACCACACCGCAGTGGGAAAACGGCCAGCTTTTGCCACGCCCGATGACGATCCGGATGTTTCTGGCCCGCACGGCACAGGGATGGCGGGTGATGCCGGGCGGCTTTGCCAGGATCGGCTCGGGCAAGGATACCACGGCCATTGCGATGCAACTGGGATCATCGGTTGCCGATGTCTGGGTGGTGTCGGACCGCCCGGTGATGCGCGACAGCCTGCTTGCCGCCGGCGACCCGGCCTTTGCCCGCATCGAACCCGGTGCTCTTCCCAGCCGTGCCGCCGACAACCTGTTCTGGCTTGGCCGCTATATCGAGCGGACGGAATGCGTGGTGCGGATGGTGCGCGCCTACAACGCCCGCAGCGCCGAGGCAGGTGCCGATCCGGGCCCGCTGCTGGTCGAATTGCGCGACCTGCTGGCGCGCTACGGTGTCGATGCGGCGGAACCGCTGCCCGACGGCCTGCGCAGCACACTCGCTGCCGCTGTCAATGCCGCAAGCCAGATCCGCGACCGGTTTTCGGTCGATGGCTGGGCCGCGCTGATGGATCTGGATAAATCCACGGGGCGGATGATTGAAACCGTGGTGGCGGGCAGTGACGCCGCTTTGGCCATGGGGATATTGCTACGCAAGATCAATGGCTTTTCCGGCCTTGTTCATGAAAACATGTACCGCGCCGCCGGCTGGCGGTTTCTGACGATTGGCCGCGCACTGGAACGCGGCGCCACCATGGCCGACCTGTTGGCCCGGCTGGCCGAACCCGATGCCCCGGATGGGGCGCTGGATCTGCTGATCGAACTGGGCGACAGCGTGATGACGCATCGCCAGCGGTATGCTGTCACGGCGCAGCGCGCCTCGGTGGTGGATCTGCTGGCGCTGGACGGCAACAACCCGCGCTCGGTGCGGTTTCAACTGGCCGACATCCGGACGCAGACCGAAGCCTTGGCGGGCGGGCCGCAGACGGGGCAACTCAGCGAATTCGGGCGCAGGGTGCTGGCGGTGGAAACCGCCGTGGCGATCCAGACGCCGGACTCTCTGGATGGTGCCGCGCTGACCCAGGCCAGCCACGACATTCTGGCGCTGTCACCGGCGCTGGCCCGCGCCTATCAGCTATAGCCCCAAGATGCCGCGCCCGGTCACCTACGATATCGCGCTGCGGATCCGCTATGACTTTGCCAACCCGGTGGTGGGCGGCCGCCATCTGGTGCGGCTGCTGCCGGTGGCGCGCCCGGGCGTTCAGCGCCTGGTGGCCGGACATATCGATATCGGCCCATCGCCAGAGGATCGCAGAGACGCCCTTGATTTCTTTGGCAATCATGCGGTGTCGTTCACCCTCGGGGGGGCGCATCACCATATCCTGCTGCGGCTTGCCGCACGGGTGGAACGGGCAATGCCCATGCCCATCGGCCCATCGCTGGGCGTTGCCGAACTGGCAGCCGCACTCGCAGCGCAAACCACGCTTGACCCGCTGTCGCCGGTGCATTTCCGCGCCGCCTCGCCGCGCGTTCCGGTGAGCGCCGCAATGAGCCTTTATGCAAGCGACCTGCAATCTCCGGGGCAAACTGCCGCCGGCCTGATGGATGCCATCGGGGCCAGCCTGCACCGCGACATGCGTTTTGATCCCGATGCCACCGAAGTTGATACCCCGGTGGCCGAGGCGTTTGAAAAGCGCCACGGCGTGTGTCAGGATTTCAGTCATGTGATGATCGCCTGTCTGCGGGGTGTTGGCATCCCGGCGGGCTATGTCAGCGGCTTTCTGCGCACCTCGCCGCCGCCCGGAAAGCCGCGGCTGGAAGGGGCGGATGCGATGCATGCCTGGGTTCGCGCCTGGTGCGGCCCGCAAGCCGGGTGGATCGACTATGATCCGACCAACGCCACGCGGGTCGGGGCCGACCATATCGAAGTGGCCTTTGGCCGCGATTATTTCGATGTTGCCCCGGTCAAGGGGGTGCTGCGCGGATCTGGCAGGCAGCGCAGCGCACAGGCGGTGGACGTGGTGCCAAGATAGGTGAAGATCACCCGGCAACCTCCAGATCGGCCACCATGATCCCTCTGATGCCGCCAGTGCAGGCGGCAACCAGCATGCCCCCGGCGGCCACGTGGTCGGGATGGCGTTCATAGACCAGATGGGCGGCACGGTCGGTGAAGCTGATGACAAAACCATAGGGATAGGCCGCCGACAGCCGCTCATAGTCCCGGTTCGGGCCATGGGCGAAATCCACCATCCCCGGCACTTTGGCCATCAGCCCCGCCAGCAGGGCCATCGCCGCCTGCACTTCACTTGCAGCATCGGGGCGAACCGACAGGAACACGCAATGTTTCAGCATCAGCTTTTCCTTTCATCCCACCGCGGGGTCACTTGACCCGCGCACCATCAGCGCCACTTCGGCCCGCGACACCGCCGGGGGCACAATGCCCCCGACCAGCCAGCCAAGCATCGCGGCGGCGGTGTTGCGACCAAACTCCGCCACGTTGCACCGCACCGAACTGAGCTTGGGCCAGCCCAGCGCCGCCTCTTCGATATCGTCGAACCCGACCAGCCGGAAATCGCGGCCAACCCGGTGCCCCGCTTGCGCAAAGCCTGCCTGCATCCCCAGCGCCACCAGATCATTGAAGCACAGCGCTGCGTCAAGCCCGGTGCCATCGCGGCACAGCGTCAACGCCAGATCGCGGCCAAAGGCGCGCGACGAGGTGGCGTGCATCGCCTGTGGCGACGAGGTGGCGTGCATCGCCTGTGGCGACGGCGTGGCGTGCATCGCCTGTGGCGACGGCGTGGCGTGCATCGCCTGTGGCGACGGCGTGGCGTGCATCGCCTGTGGCGACGAGGTGGCGTGCATCGCCTGTGGCGACGAGGTGGCGTGCATCGCCTGTGGCGACGGCGTGGCGGGGATCACATGCGGTGGCAAACCCGCCGCCGCCATCACCTCCAGATACCCCGCCATCCGTTCTTGCGTGATGGGTCGCCCCTCCAGCCCGCCGACAAAGGCTACCCGCCGTGCACCACCGGCCAGCAAATGCCGCGTCGCCAGCCGCCCGCCCTCGACATAGTCGAACGAGGCAAAGGGAAAGGCTGCGCGCCTGTCCACCTGCCGCAGCACCTGCAGCGCCGGCACCCCGGCCCGCAGCAGCGCATCGAACGACCACTCGTCGCCATAGGTCGGCGAGATTACCAGCGCCGCCACCCCGTGTTCGATCATCGAGCCGACCACCTGCGCCTGCAGTGCCGGATCCTCGGCGGTGTTGGCGATCACCGTGGCAAAGCCCTGCCGCGAAAACTCCATCTGGGCCGAGGTGGCAAATTCGGTGAAAAACGGGTTGCGCAGGTCGTTGATGACCAGCCCGATCAGCCCGGTATTGCTTTGGCGCAGGTTGGCGGCGGCGCGGTTATACACATAGCCCAGCGCCGCCATCGCCTGCTCCACCAACACGCGGGTGGCCGGGCGCACCAAAGGGCTGTTTTGCAGCACCAGCGACACCGTGGATTTCGATACGGCGGCAGCTTTGGCCACATCAATGATGGTGGGGCGTTTCATGGTGCTGGCATCGGCACGTCAGAGGCCATGATCGGCGCGGATCATGTCTGCCGCCTTTTCGGCGATCATGATGGTGGGGGCGTTGGTGTTGGACGAATTGATGAACGGCATGGTGGAGCTGTCACAGACCCGCAGCCCTTCGATCCCCTTGAACTGCAACCGGGGCGTCACAACGGCGGTCGGATCATCCGCCGCCCCCATCTTGCACGACCCGACCGGATGGTAATCGGTCTTGGCATGGCGAAAGGCATATTCCCTGATCTCATCATCGCTTTGGGCGCCGGCACCCGGATGGGCCTCACCGCTGATGAAAGGTTTGAAAGCATCCTGCGCCATGATCCGCCGCGCCAGCCGGAACCCCTCGATCGAGATTTTCACATCATAGGGGTCGCCCCAGTAATTCGGGTCGATATGCACTTTCGCGCGGGGGTCTTTCGATTTCAGCCGGACCCGCCCGCGTGAGCGGGGCCGCAGGAAGGCGGAGTTGAGGGTGACGCCGTTCCGGATCGGCGCAAGCCCGTGCTCCAGCCCCGACCCGGGCAGAAAGTGGAACTGGATATCGGGGGCCGGGGCGCTGGCATCGGCATACCAGAAGCCGCCGCCATCGCAGATGTTCGACCCGAGAATGCCGGTGCCGAAGGCCAGATACTGCAACCCGGCCCAGGCCGACATGTACCACGGCTTGTAACGGTCGAACGAATGGTTGCCGCTGCATTCGCTGACCACGAACACATCCATATGGTCATGCAGGTTCTCGCCGACGAACGGCGCATCCATCACCACATCCACCCCCACCTCGCGCAGGTGTTGCGCCGGGCCGATGCCGGAATGAAGCAGCACGCGGGGGGAACCGATGGCCCCGGCGGTCAGCAGCACCTCGCGCCCCGCCGCGATCCTTTGGCCGTTCAGATGCACCGCCACTGCGCGGCCGCCCTTGACCTCGATCCGCTCGACATGGGCGCTGGTCTGCACCGTCAGCCGCTCATTCCCCAGCACCGGGCGCAGATAGCAGACCGATGCCGAAGACCGCCGCCCCTCGCGGTTGGTCACCTGATAATAACCCAGCCCCGCCTGCTCCGCCCCGTTGAAATCGGGGTTGAAGGTCATGCCGGCCTGTTGCGCCGCGCGGGCAAAGGCCTGCGTCAGCTTGTGGGGGATCACATCCGATATGCGCAGCGGGCCATCGCTGCCGTGATAGGGATCGGCATAGCGGCTGTTATCCTCGGCCCGGCGAAAATAGGGCAGCACCTCGTCATATGACCAGCCGGTGCAGCCATGCGCCGCCCAGTTGTCATAGTCCCATTTGTTGCCCCGGGTATAAAGCTGGGCGTTGATCGACGATCCGCCGCCCAGCACCCGCGCCTGCGGATACCAGACTTTCTTGCCGTTCAGTCCCGGTTGCGGCACGGTTTCATAGCCCCAGGAATGCGAGGTGCCGGTCAGCTTGGTGAACCCGGCGGGGATATGCAGCAAGGGGTTCCAGTCACTTGGCCCGGCCTCCAGCAGCAGCACCGACACCGCGCCGGTATCCACCAGCCGCCGCGCCAGCACGCAGCCCGCCGGGCCGCCGCCGACGATGACGAAATCGTATTTATCTTGCAGTTTCATGTCGTTGCCCAACTATGTTCTGGTGGTGGTGCACGTCGTCCTTGGCTGCGGCC
>Ga0105044_10012752_pt1 | contig 11431 bp, 9 predicted proteins | sample MAT01_FD_78092 | JGI IMG/M metagenome (GOLD analysis project Ga0105044, IMG submission 78092) | Freshwater microbial communities from Lake Fryxell liftoff mats and glacier meltwater in Antarctica - MAT-01 | ecosystem: Environmental > Aquatic > Freshwater > Ice > Liftoff microbial mat | place...
GATGTCGCGAATGGCAAGCAGCTCGCGAAGCGCGCGTTCGCGCCGACCGCACAGGTGACGTCGATCGCGGTGGCGAAGGAGGGTGGGCTGGTCGCGGTGACGCTGGTCAACGGAGCGCGCTCGGAGATCCATCTCATCGACGGCCGCTCGCTGGTCGAGCGCACGACCGTGACGATGCCGCCGGGCTCGGGTGGGGCGACCCAGTTCTCCGACGACGGCAAGCAGCTGCTGATCACGTGGTCGACGCCCGGTCGCCCGACCGACATCTTCGTCGTCGATCCGCGGTCGGGGAAGCGCACGCCTCGCAACGAGCCGCGCCCGTCGCTGCCCGCCGGATTCGCGATCGACACGTCGACCGTCGATGTTCCCGCGCACGATGGCGGTCGGATCCCGACGAACGTGATGGTCGCCAGAGGCGAGCAGGGCAAGAAGCACCCGACGGTCGTGCTGTTTCACGGCGGGCCGGCGAGCGCGGCGTTGATCCGGTGGAACCCGCTGACGGCGGCGTTGATCGGGGCGGGGTACGCGGTGATCGAGCCCAACATCCGCGGCTCGAGCAACTTCGGGCGCGCGTTCGAGGCGGCCGACAACGGCCCCAAGCGCGACGACTCGTACCAGGATGCCGAGACCGTGTCGCGCTGGGCAGTCGCACAGCCCTGGGTCGACAAGGATCGGATGGTCGTGATGGGTGGGAGCTGGGGTGGCCTGCTGACGCTGATTGCGCTGACGCGGTGGCCGGACGTCTGGCGTGCCGGCGTCGAGCTGTACGGCGTCGTCGATCTGCGCACGACGCTGAAGACCACGATGGGCTCGATCCGGCAGGTCTCGTACGAGGAGATCGGCGACGCGGACAAGGACGCCGCGTTCCTCGCGACGATCTCGCCGATCACCGACATCGCGAAGCTCGTCGATCCGCTGTTCGTCTACGCAGGCGCGAACGATCCACGGGTGCCGCGCGCCGAGAGCGACAGGATCGTGCGTGCGGTGCGCGCGCAGCACGTCCCGATCGAGTACATGGTCGCTGACAACGAGGGTCACTCGCTCGCGCGCCGCGAGAACCAGATCGCGTTCTACTCGCGGATGCTGCGCTTCCTCGAGCAACACCTGAAGTGACTACGCGAAGTCCTTCGCGCGGATCCCGAGCTTCTTCATCTTGAGGTGAAGCGTCTTGTAGTCGGTGCGCAACGAGCGCGCCGCCTGACTCTTGTTGCCACGTGTCGTGCGCAGGGTCTCCGCGATCAGGCGACGCTCGGCATCGCGCGCCGCCTCGTCGGCGACCTCGGCGAGCGAGCGACCGTCGGCGATCGTGGGGATCGTGGGGATCGTGGGGATCGTGGGGATCGTGGGGATCGTGGGGATCGTGGGGATCGTGGGGATCGTGAGGATCGTGGGGATCCGGCCCGATCGCGCCTTGGCCGCGCGCACATGGCGTTGCGTGCTCGCGCGCGTGATCTCGGTCCCGGTGGCCTCGAGCACGAGCTGGCGCACGACGTTGCGGAGCTCGCGCACGTTGCCCGGCCACTCGTGACGTTCGAGGAGTTCGAGCGCCTCGGGCGAGAACCGCTGGATCGGCCGCCGCAGCTCGACGCGCACCTCCTCCAGAAAGCGCGTCGCGAGGTACGGGATGTCGGAGCGGCGATCGCGCAGCGCCGGTAACGTGATCGTGTACTGCGCGAGCCGGAAGTAGAGGTCGGCGCGAAACGCACCGGCGGTGACCCGAGCCTGGAGATCGACGTTGGTCGCGGCGATGAAGCGAACATCGAGTGGCGTCGTGTTCGGCGCACCAAGTGACTGGACCTGCCTCGATTCGAGCACACGCAGCAGCTTCGCCTGCAGCCCGAGAGGCAGGTTGCCAACCTCGTCGAGCATCACGCTGCCACCTTCGGCGAGGTGGAACTTGCCGGCCTGCTTGCGATCCGCGCCAGTGAACGCGCCCTTCTCGTGGCCGAACAGCTCCGACTCGAGCAGCGGCTCGGGAATCGCGCCGCAGTCCAGTGCGATGAACGGCCGCTCGCGCCGCTCGCTCCGGTGATGGATCGCGTGCGCGACCAGCTCCTTGCCGGTGCCGGTCTCGCCGAGCACCAGCACGGAGAATCCGGTAGTGGCGACGGTGGCGACCTGATCGATCACCGCGCGGATCGCGGCGCTGGGTCCCATCTGCACCGCGAGCCCGCCGCCGAGCTCTCGTCGCAACCGCTCGACCTCGGCCCTGAGCGCGTGGGTCTCGAGCGCGCGCTTCGCGACCAGCACGAGCTCGTCGTGCTCGATCGGCTTGGTCAGGTAATCGAACGCACCGAGCTGGGTGGCGCGAACTGCGTGCTTGATGTCGGTGCTCGCGGTCAGCATGACGACGAGCGCTTCGGGGTGCCGCGCGCGCAGCTGCTCGAGCACCGCGAAGCCGTCCATCCCGGGCATCTGCAGATCGAGCAGCACCAGCGCGGGTTCGAGCTGCGCGGCCTTCGCGAGCGCGCTCGCTCCGTCGGTCGCGATCTCGATGGGCAGACCCTCGGCCTTGCAGATCGCGGCGACCAGCCGGCAGTTGATCGGGTCGTCATCGACGGCGAGGATCATGGCAATCGCGCTATGGTGACAATGCCATGACTATGGCGTCGTCACCATAGTGATCGTCGCCTAACCTAGCTGAACCTAAGCGCCGTGTCCTGGCATCATGGACGCACTAGCCCGCGGCGTGCGAACGGCATTGATCGTGGAGCCCGATGTGCAGAGCGCCAAGCTGCTCGCCGTGGTGCTCCACAACTCGGGGTTCCAGACTCACGTCGTCGCCTCGGGCGAGGCCGCGACCAAGCTGCTCGCGGCCTTCAAGTTCCATGTCGTCGTGCTCGAGCTCGAGCTGCCGGTGATGTCGGGGCTGATGCTGATCGAGACCATCCGTGCGACCCCCGCGATCCGGGAGACCCCAGTAATAGTCGCGACCTCGAACAACGATCCGGAGCACAAACGACGCGCGCGAGCCGTCGGCTGCACCAAGTTCGTCACCAAGCCCGTCGATGTCGGCAGTCTCGGTACGCAGATCCTCGAACTGATCGGAGAACAGCCATGACCTCGATCCTGGTGGTCGACCATGACCACGCGCTGCGGAACACCACGCGGTCTCATCTCGAACAAGCCGGGTACGACGTGGTGACCGCGAAGACCGGCCAGGAAGCGATAATGATAGCGCGGCACTCGCGCCCCGATCTGATCGTCTCCGACCTCGGTTCGATCGATCTGCGACGGCTCCGCGATGACGCGCTCATCGGCGGGGTGCCGGTGGTGCTGCTCAGCGTGCGCGCACTCAACGAGCACGATCGCGAGCGTGCCCTCAAGGCCGGTGCCCTCGAGCTGATCGAGCGCAGCCCCGACTTCAAGCGCGAGTTGACGTGGATCCGGGTCGCGGTGCAGCAGGTCCGAGGAGAGTCGTGACGGCGATCCTCCTCGTCGACGACAACGAGCTGCAGCGCAAGGTAGTCCGCGCACACCTCGAGCACGCCGGCTACATCGTCACCACCGCGTGCAACGGCCGCGAGGCGCTCGAGATCGCCCGCGAGGCACCGCCGGATCTGGTGGTCAGCGACGTCGTGATGGACGAGCTCGATGGCTTCGGTCTGTGCCGTCGCATGCGCGAGGAGCCGGCCCTCGCGCAGGTGCCGATCGTCCTGCTCAGCGCGCACTACACCAGCGCGTCGGACCGCGAGCTCGCACGCTCGGTCGGCGCCTCGGATCTGATCGAGCGTACTCCCGAGTTCGACGTCGAGCTCGCCTGGATCGACAACGTCGCCCGCAACGATCGCACGCCGTTTCGCGTGATCCGGACGTACGAGGTCTACGAGCAGCAGCTCGACGCGACCACCAGGCTGACCACCAAGCTGCTGTCGCAGACGCGCGACTCCGAACACCGGCTGCGCACGATCCTCGACAACGCGACCGACACGATCAGCCTGTGCACGCTCGAAGGTGAGCTGCTCGAGGCCAACGCGCGCTGGGTGACCGTGATCGGCATCCCGCCGGAGCGGTTGATCGGGCTGCGGTTCTCCGAGCTCGCCGCGACCGCCGAGGCGCGCGATGCTCTGGATCAGCTGTCGACGCAGCTCGCCGGTGGATCGCATCTCGCGGTGTACGCGCTGCGCCACGCGACGGGCGCGACCGTGCACATGGAGCTGCACGCGAAGGTGATGGAGCTCGACGGGCGTCAGGTCGTGCTGTCGATCGGTCGCGACATCACGGATCGCGTGCACGCTGCCGAGCGCGCCGCGACGATCGAGGCGATGTACCAGTCGCTGGTCGAGAAGCTGCCCGACACGGTCTGGCGCCTGACCGCTGATCTCACCCCGGTGTTCCTGTCGCCGAACTTCGAGAAGCTCACCGGCATCACGATCGAGGAGATGAAGGGCTCGCGCGATGAGTGGAAGCGTCGCGTGCATCCCGAGGATCTGCCGCACGTGATGCGTGCGTTCCACAACTGCGCCGTCGACCTGCTGCCACAGGAGGCGGAGTACCGGTTTCATCATCGCAGCGGAACCTGGACCTGGCACCACGCCCGGATGACCCCGCGCGAGGAGCACGGACAGCGCTTCATCGACGGGCTGACCTCCGACATCACGGCGCGGCGCCGGCTCGAGCAGAGCCTGGTGCAAAGCCAGAAGATGGAAGCGATCGGCGCGCTGACCGGCGGGATCGCGCACGACTTCAATAACGTGCTGTCGGTGATCCTGACCAACAGCGACTTCCTGCTCGAGGCGCTGCCGGAGACCGATCCACGACGCGCAGATGTCGACGAAATTCGAGGTGCCGCGGAGCGGGCGGCGGCGCTGACTCGCCAGCTGCTCGCGTTCAGCCGGCGCCAGGTGCTCGCGCTGTCCGCGGTCGATCTCGGCGAGCTGATCTCGGGGCTCGGCAAGATGCTCGGCCGGATGATCGGCGAGCACATCGAGTTGACAATCGATCGCGGCGTGGAGGTCGGGGTCGTGCGCGCCGACGTCGGGCAGCTCGAGCAGGTGGTGATGAACCTGGTCGTCAACGCGCGAGATGCGATGCCGAACGGCGGCCGCCTCCAGATCTCGGCGTCGAATGACACGGTGTCGTCGGCCGACTCGTCGAACGCCGACAACGTGCCGCCCGGGCGCTATGTCGTGCTGGAGGTCACCGATACCGGGTGCGGGATGGATGCCGAGACGCGGCGTCGCGTGTTCGAGCCGTTCTTCACGACCAAGGATCCGGGCAAGGGCACCGGGCTCGGCCTATCGACGGCATACGGCATCATTCGCCAGTTCGGCGGCTACATCGTGTTTCACACCGTGCTCGACCACGGGACGGTGTTTCGCGTGTTCCTGCCGCGCACCGACGATCGCCTCGAGCGGGCGAGCCAGCGGACCACGCCCGCGTCCGGCGGCACCGAATCGGTGTTGCTCGTCGAGGACGATCCGCGGGTGTGCAAGGTGGTCGAGCGCATGCTCGTCGCGCGGGGGTATCGCGTGCATGTCGCGAGCAGCGCCGATGACGCGATCGCGATCGCGCAACGCACACCCGTCCAGCTCGTGCTCAGCGACGTCGTGATGCCCGGCATGAGTGGGCCCGACGTGGTGGCGCGGATCCGCGCAGTCGCACCGACGGTCCGGGTGCTGTTGATGTCGGGATACACCGAGCATCCGCAGCTCCAGATCGACGAGATCGTCGGCGGACCTGGCTTCATCCAGAAGCCATTCTCGTCGAGCATCCTCGCGAAGCGCATCCGCGAGCTCCTCGATGCGGAGCCGCCGTCGTGAGCGAGCGCGAGCTATCGGCGAGCGAGATGCATCGCGATCAGCAGCGGCAGGGCAGCGGTGTTGATCGGCTTCGCTACGTAGTCGTCACAACCGGCCGCCAGCGCCTTCACGTCGTCGCCTTTCATCGCGTAGGCCGTGAGGGCGATCATCGTGATGTGGCGTCGGTGCGGGTCCGCCTTTAACGTTCGCACGAGCTCGAGGCCGTCCATCCCGGGCAGCTGGAGATCGACGAGGATGATCGCCGGTGTGAACGTCTCGAGGAGCTCGAGCGCGGCCTCGGCATCGATCGCGGTGCGCACCTCGTATCCCTCGGTGGTGAGCAGCACTCGCACCAGCTTGAGATTTTGCGGGTTGTCGTCGACGACGAGGATGACGTCACTCACGACGTCTCCTTTGGCGCACGCGGGATGATCGCGGCAAACACGCTGCCCTCGCCGGGCTGGCTCGCGACCTCGACGCGGCCGCCGTGCGCCTCGACCACGCGCTTGACCAGCGCGAGCCCGAGGCCGGTGCCCTGGAAGCGCTTGCCCGTGCTGCCGTCGAGCTGCTGGAACTCGACGAACAGCTTCGGGAGATCCGCGACGCCGATCCCGATGCCAGTGTCTTCGACCTCGATGCGCACGTGCTCGGCATCCTCGGAGCGAACCCGCACCGTGACGTGCCCACTCTGCGGCGTGAACTTGATCGCGTTCGACAGGTAGTTGTAGAGGACCTGCTTGATCCGCGAAGGGTCGGCGACGATGTGCGTCGCGTCGGGCGCGAGCTCGGTGTCGATCTTGATTCGCTTGGCGGCGGCGAGGCCGCGCAGGATGTCGCGCACCTCGGAGATCAGGGTCGCGAGATCGACCGGCTCGGGCCGGAATTCCATCTTGCCGGACTCGACCTTCGCGAGGTCGAGGATGTCGTTGATCAGGCGCAACAGGTGGCGCGCGCTGGTCAGGATGTCGCCGAGATACTCGTGATGCTCGGCGGAGACCGGCCCGGCCTTGCCACGATGCATCAGCTCGGCGAAGCCGATGACCGCGTTGAGCGGGGTGCGGAGCTCGTGCGACATGTTCGCGAGGAACTCACTCTTGAGCCGGCTCGCCTGCTGGGTCTTGTCTTCGAGCCGCTTGCGCTCGCTCACGTCGCGGATCGCGGCCGACACCATCGAGCTGCCGCCGAGCGCGATCGGCGACAGGCTGATCTCGACCGGGAACTCGGTGCCGTCCTTGGTCACGCCGTGAAGCTCGAGCCCTTTACCCATCGCCCGCGTGTGCGGATCCGCGAAGAACGCGGCGCGATGATGAACGTGCCGAGCGTGATAGCGCGCCGGGATCAGCGTCTCGATCGACTTGCCCACCAGCTCGGCGCGCGGGTAGCCGAACAGCGCCTCCGCCTGTGCATTGACCAGCCGGATCACACCCGGCGTCGCGACGATCACGATTGCATCGGGCGCCGACTCGAGGAGACCGCGAAACAGGTGCTCGGCGGCGGACGAGCGTGACGTCGCGATCGCGAGTGCCGCGAGGTCCGCCAGCGCGCGCGCGAGTGCCAGGTCATCGTCGGAGTAATCCACGCGCTCGGCGCGAAACCGCAGCAGCGTGATGATCCCGATCGACACGCCGCGCACGCGCAGCGGGATCATCGCGAGCTGCCGGACCGCCATCTGCTCGAGCAGCGCGATGTACCGCTCGGGGGTCTTGCCCTCGAGCACGGCGCGCGACACCGCCATCAACTGGGGCTCGCCACTCTCGAGCACACGCTTCGCGATCGGGTGGCGGGCGATCTCGATCGGCGCGCGCTCGACTGCGGCGTCGAACTGCGCGACCGCGTCCGGATCGTAGACCGCGACCGGGAGCAGCATGTCACCAGTCTCCGAGATCAGACTGACACTGCAAAAATCCCCGACGACCTCGGACATCTCGCGCGCGATGGTGTCGAGCAGGCGCTGCGGATCGACGGTCGCCTCGGAGAACATCCCCAGCGCCGCCGCGAGAACACCCAACCGCTCGTTACCGGAGACCTCGACCACCACGCCGTAGTTCGCATACGGCGCACGCCCGGGCAATGGCCCACGCGCCGCCTTCGGCCCGCCTCGGCCCTCACAGGCCCTCACAGGCTCCCCGCGAGCTACTTGCAGCGCTGGCGATCCTCCGCGACGCAGGTGCCCCCTCTTCGGCCCTCGTCATCCGGCGTCGTGAACTGCGTGTCGACGCCACCGATCTTGACGGAGATCGACGATGCGATCGTGGTGCTCGCAGCGCGCCGCGATGCTCGTCGGGATCGCCGACGACGCAGATCAGATGATCTGGTCCAAGCTCGACACGGCCTTCAGCGCCGCGAAGGTCCCGGTCCTGCTCCGTGGTACGCATGGCGACAACGCCTGTCTCCAGAACTCTCTCGCGCGGGGCTGCATCTAGCGATTTTCTCGGAAGATCCAAATCGGGGCGGCTTGCCAAGGCGCCAGGCCCCCAGTAGATTGCCAGGCCTCCAAGCCCAGGTAGCTCAGTTGGTAGAGCAGCGGACTGAAAATCCGCGTGTCGGCGGTTCAACTCCGTCCCTGGGCACGAAAAACGTTTGACGTGGTTCTCGACCAGTGGCCGCCCTTTGGTGTCTGAGCACGCTCTCACCAAGTTCGCGTCGTATCCAGGGTACGGTCGGGCTTGACCGACAGGAAGACACCCGCGATCGACAGCGTCCAGAAGGCGATCGAAGCGAATTTCCCGGCCTTTCTCGAAGCTGCGCCCGATGCGATGGTGATCGTTGATCAGGACGGGCGGATCCTGCTGGTCAACGGGCAGGCGGAGCGCTTGTTCGGCTACCAACGGATCGAGCTCGTGGGCGAGCTCGTCGATGTTCTGGTCCCCGCCCGGTTCCGAGAACACCATCCAGCGCATCGCGGCGGTTACTTTTCTGGACCGCGTGCGCGGGCGATGGGTGCCGGCGTGGATCTCTTCGGCGTGCGCAAGGACGGGACCGAGTTTCCGGCAGAGATCAGCCTCGGCCCCGTCGAGACCGCGGTGGGTGTGCTCGTCACCGCGGCGATTCGCGATGTCACCGATCGCAGGAAAGTCGAGGCGAAGTTTCGCGGCTTGCTTGAGGCTGCGCCCGACGCCGTCGTGATCGTCAACCGCGACGGCGACATCGTGCTGGTCAACTCGCAGACCGAGAAGTTGTTCGGCTATCCCCGAGCCGAGCTCGTCGGCAAGCCGATCGAGACCCTGATCCCCGATCGGTTTCGCGGCGATCACCCCGCTCACCGTCGCGGCTACTTCCTGGATCCGCGGGTCCGGGCGATGGGGTCCGGTCTCGAGCTCCATGGCCTGCGCAAGGATGGCACCGAGTTCCCGGTCGAGATCAGCCTCAGTCCGCTCGAGACCGAGGAGGGAGTGCTGGTCTCCAGCACGATTCGCGATGTCACAGAGCGGAAGCGGGCCGAGGAGGTGCGAGCGCAGCTCGCAGCCATCGTCGATTCCTCCGATGATGCGATCATCGGCAAGAGCATGGACGGCACGATCCGGAGCTGGAACGCCGGCGCTCAACGCGTCTTCGGCTATGCCGCGGCGGAGGTCGTCGGAAAGCCGATCTCGTTGCTGCTCCCACCCGACCGATCCAGGGAAGAACAGGCGATCATCGAGCGGCTCATCAACGGCGAGCGCATCGAGACGTTCGAGACGGTGCGCCGCACGAAGCACGGCAGCGAGATCGACGTCTCGGTGACGATCTCGCCGATCCAAGACGCGCACGGTCACGTGATCGGCACATCGAAGGTGGCGCGCGATATCTCCGACCGCAAGCGCGCCGAAACAGCCGTGGCGCGTGCGAACGAGGCGACGGAGGTCGCCAATTGCGAGCTCGAGGCGTTCAGCTACTCGGTGGCGCACGATCTCCGCGCTCCCTTGCGCTGCATCGATGGCTTCAGCCAGGCGCTCCTGGAGGACTATTCGGAGAAGCTCGACGAGGATGGGCAGCGCTACCTGCGGCGCGTGCGTGAATCGGCGCAGCAAATGGCGCAGCTGATCGACGGCCTGCTGGCCCTGGCGCACATCACTCGTGGCGAGCTGCAGCGCGACCACGTCGATCTGAGCTCGCTCGCCCGCACGATCGTCGAGCGCTTGAGGGCATCCCATCCGGACCGGAAGGTCGAGGTCCTCATCGCCGACGGGTTGACGGCAACGGGCGACGGACGACTCCTCGGCGGCGTGCTCGAGAATCTCCTCGGCAACGCGTGGAAGTTCACGCGACATCAGCCCGAGGCCCGCATCGAGCTCACCTGTACTCGACAAGATGACCAACCCGTGTTTCTCGTGCGCGACAACGGCGCCGGTTTCGACATGGCCTTTGCGTCGAAGCTGTTCGGAGTCTTCCAGCGACTGCACACGACGGAGGAGTTCGAGGGGACCGGGATCGGCTTGGCCACGGTCCAACGAGTCATTCGTCGTCACGATGGGCGAGTCTGGGCGGACGGCAAGGTCGGCGTAGGCGCGACTTTCTATTTCACACTCGCTGAGAGGAACCGAACATGAATCCGGAGTACGTGATCTTACTCGTCGAGGACAACGCGAGCTGTGAAGAGCTGACCTTGCGCGCGTTCAAGAAGGCCAACATCGCCAACAAGGTCGTCGTGACACGAGATGGCTCCGCGGCGCTCGACTACCTGTTCATGCGGGGCAGCTACGCGAATCGAGATCCCAGGGAAGTTCCGCAGGTCGTGCTCCTGGATCTGAACCTACCCAGGTTGAGCGGGCTCGAGGTCCTTCGTGCGATGCGCGCCGACGACCGCACGAAGCTGCTTCCCGTCGTGATCCTGACCTCCTCGAAGGAGGACCGAGATCTGATCGGTGGCTACGAATCGGGAGCGAACAGCTACATCGTCAAACCGGTCGACTTCACGCAGTTCGCCGAGGCGTTGCGGCAACTCGGGATGTACTGGCTGGTCCTCAACCAGCGACCGCGAATCTGACCTGATCGGTTGCGGTCCGGCTCGATCACCGGGCAAGCGTTGGGTCACACGCGCCACCGACGCGCGAACAGCTTCCAGACGAGGCCAGCGGCGATCAGCCCCAGCCCGACGAGCCAGATCACGGCATCAACCCAGAAGGCGAGACCGAGACAGCTGGCAAGCCCGAGCGCGGGGATCCATCGCGGGTAGCGGCGGTGCTCCGGCGGGAGCTTCAGCGCTGCGAGGTTCGTGATCGCGTAGTAGACGAGGACGGTGAACGCGCTGAACGACCACGTCGTCTTGACGCTGCCGATCAGCGTGAGCCCCGCGATCGCGGCACCTGTGACGATCACGGCGAGCCGTGGCGACGCGTGCCGTTCATCGATGCTCGCGAGCGCGGGCGGCATGTCGCCGCGACGAGCCATCGCGAGCAGCACGCGTGACAGCCCGAGCAGGAGGTTGAGGAGGACGCCGAGCATCGCGGTCACGGCGGCGACCGCGACGAGATAACGAACCTCGGGGATCGTGAACGCCTCCGCGACGACCTCGAGCGGTGCCGCCGTTCCCCGCGTCGCACCAGCGAGCGTCTCGGCGCCGACCGTGCAGATCGCGACCACCACGACGCCGATGTACAGCGTCATCGTCGCGAGCAGCGTGAGCACGATCGCCCGTGGGATCGTCTTCTCGGGCTGCTTGACCTCCTCGCCGAGCGTCGCGATCCGCCCGTAGCCGGTGAACGCGACGA
>Ga0105044_10012753_pt1 | contig 11431 bp, 9 predicted proteins | sample MAT01_FD_78092 | JGI IMG/M metagenome (GOLD analysis project Ga0105044, IMG submission 78092) | Freshwater microbial communities from Lake Fryxell liftoff mats and glacier meltwater in Antarctica - MAT-01 | ecosystem: Environmental > Aquatic > Freshwater > Ice > Liftoff microbial mat | place...
AAGGAGTCTGTGGGCTTGCTTGAGCACTAGCGGGAGCCTGGACTGGTGTCACTGCTTTTTGAACCGGTGCTGGAGTTGGTGCTGGAGCTGGAGCTGGAGCTGGCGTTGGTGCTGGAGCTGGAGCCACGGGAAGTGACACAGCAACAGGTTCTGATGTCTCAACTTTGGCTTTCTTAACTTCTTTTGCGGGTAATTTTTCAACTTTTGGTTTTTCAACCTCTGGGGTTTCGGCTGCAACTGCCGTCTTTAATTCATCTTGCATAAAACAAATAGCTCAAGCTCTTTAATAGCTCGACTTCGTAGTAATTAATAAAAATTTTCTTGGTGTAAACGTAGTGAATTTCTTCTAATCTGGTTACTATCTTCAAAAAAACAGGAAATATCTCCGTAGTTATCTGGAAACAAACAGAAGTATCTCAAATTAAACGTCAAAAGTCAATGACGAAGCATTTTACCACCTAGCCATGTGGTCAGAGATCAAATCTGATCAGAGCTCTTGAAAACTTGTCCAGACGGTGATGGACTCTCTTGAGTATTTAAGCCTGGATTAATCAAACGGGCATACCGCACATGACGTATGGGCGAGTTCAGAAATTTACACGTATACAAAATTAAATTAGCTGAATAATCTGATATCTCATGACTCTCTTCCCCAGAGTATATCTCATACACATACTTGCGTTGTCCAGAAATAATCTCTATCTGGTCGCCCGGTTCTGTACTGGGTAAGTTGTAAAAAGAGTTTCTCAAGGCGTAGAGACTTTGGGGATCTGTTGGATCTGTCAAAGTATTCCACCACCACCTCCAACCAAAACGGTGCGCTGCTAGAATCATAGGCTTGTCTGTATCACCGGGTACGCCGAAATCTGGCACCCACCACACACCCGTATCGAGAGCTTCTTGCTCGCTCTGCGTCCTGAGTAGTTGCGTTCTCACTCCAATTCTAGAAATAATAATCCAGTCCCCCTCGGGCAACAAAGCGTCAAAAGGTGGCTGGTATTTTTCAACGATAGTTTCTGTGGACTGAAATGACCCGCCCAGAGGTGAACCCGCTGTTTCTGAGATAACGGGCAAGGTCTCAGCTGGAAAAAAACGGTAATAAATATCTGGGGCAAATAAAATAATAGCGGTGATAAGTGCCAAAAGAACAGCTCCGCTCGAAATCACACTAAGTATTTTTTTACCAACGCTGGATTTTTTTTGAGGTTTGAGCGATTTTTCCGGTTTTTGAGATGAAGATTGAGGGGTTACTGGCTTGATTGCCCTAACGCCATCCAAAGCAGCTCGAACTTTCAAGAAGTGAGTCTGCTGCAGGACGTGGGCAGTTGCGTACGATTGCATTAATAATATCTAGTGCTGTTTATTTTGATACGGTAAAGTATATCAAAATCCAAGTAATATAGCAATATTATAGGATAATTTTGAGGGGAAATAGCGAGAAGAAAAATATAAAATACGAGCTCTGTGAAGGCTCGGCTGCCTGCCCAACATCCGAACCTTCACACAACCCACCTTACTGTGTTATTTAATAACAGTAAGATACAGTTTACTTTATCATACTTTGAATGCTAGTCTACAGGCTATATGTTTGCCTGACTTTATTTTCAGGTAAGCAGCTTTCAAAAAAAGCATTGTTACTCGTGGTTCATTCCAGCGGTAATAATGCTTTTTTTTTGCCTATTTTCTCTTTCCCCTATTTTCAGCAGATCATTTCTGGTCTCAACTCCTATTTTAAGGACTTTACGCCAAACTCATCTGGTAGAGGCGAGATCAATCACTCGTAAACAGCTTTCAGAATCGAGTATAACTATTTTTTTCATAAAAATCAACCTATAAGTTAATTTTGCTCAATTTAACAATATCTTATAAGTATTTTTTAAAGGTATTTTAAGATATAAATTAAAACTTATGCACATATAATTTCGAGCATGGGCATAACTTCTTGCATACCTTACCCTACTCCCCACCTTTTTCAAAAATAAGACCAGATTAAAAACAACCACCGAAAATAACCCCAATCAGAATACTCTGCCCGCACCTCCTGCTTGCCGGCTATACTAAAGCCATGGCAGTAGCCGACACAATCTGAGAACTTCGCACCGGGAGAGACGCCGAACACACTCCAAAAGCAGCCGTCCAGTTTTTTGCAACTCTGCCTCAGTTGCGCTCAAACATTACCAGAGAATTTAGGCAAATCTGAAATCATCAGTTTTGAGCTGATACTCCAAAACTAAACTAAGGGTGATTTACTACACTTTTTCGTGCAAACCCCAGTTAGATGATGCGACTGCGCCGCTAAGCCATGAAAAAAAATGAGCCTGGATTGAAGATAACAGCTATCTATCAGCTAAGCTTGTAAGCGCTGACTACTTCCCTCACCGTAGCATGCGTGTTCCTAGATATAATGTGTTCAAAGCCTAATCTTTTAGCCTCTTTGATGCGTCTTTCTAAGTACTGAACCTTCCGAATTTCCCCAAGTAGTCCCACCTCACCAATGAAAATTGTTTTTTCTGGAACTGCCTTATTCTTGAGAGAACTAGCAATAGCTACCGCTAGTCCCAAATCAACAGCCGGTTCCTTGACGGCAAACCCACCAGCCACCGAGAGAAAAATATCGGTAGTTCCCAGAGGTAAGTGAGCATGTTTTTGCAATACTGCCGCCAAGACTTGAATTCGTGACAACTCTATTCCTCGCCCAACTCTTCGCGGCATAGCGAGTTGAGAGTCTACCACCAACGCCTGAACCTCAAGCAAGAGTGGTCGAGTACCTTCCATCACACATACGGTGGTTGAGCCTGGAACACTCTTGGTAGATCCCTCAAGAAACAGTTGGCTGGGATTAGTCACTTCCTCAAGTCCCCACTCTGATACTTGGAAAACACCCACTTCATCAGTGGCACCAAAGCGATTTTTAATTGTGCGCAGAATTCTTAATTGGCCTGTTCTTTCACCACTTAATTCCATCACTGTATCTACCATATGCTCAAGTACCTTGGGACCAGCAATGGTTCCCTCTTTGGTGACATGCCCGATCAAGAAGGCGGGCACATGGAGAGGTTTGACGGTTTCAATGATGCGTTCGGTGACTTCCCGGATCTGCCCAACTGAGCCAGACGCTCCGGTTAAGTCTGAGGTAGTCATAGTTTGAATACTATCAATAATTACTAATTTTGGATTGATTTGTCTGATTAAAGAGCAAATGCTATCAATATCTGTTGAGGTTGAAAAAACCAAGTGCTTCTCCACAGCTTCGCCCAAATGTTTCCCGATTTTGTTTTTCAACAAAAAGTGTTCATTTTTAACTATTCGGTCGATCCGCATCGATATTTGATGAGGACTTTCTTCACCAGCTACATAGAGAATTGGTGCTGCGAGGGTAGTCCCCACCTTCGGGTCGAGCTGCAACTTGCTTTGGGATTTTTTTGGTGTGCTTTGGGTAGGTGCTGTCACCTCAGACTCTCCACCGGCGTAAGAATGTATCAGCTGCAACACAACTTGCGTAAGCAGAGTACTTTTGCCAATACCGGGTTCGCCACCCAACAGCATGACACTACCGGGAACAATACCTTGTTTGCCGGCTTCTTCCCCACCCAATACGCGATCTACCTCACCAATGCCGGTGGAAAAACGCTGTTTTGAGGCGCTGAGACGATCGACCTCTGAAAAGCGAATCATTTCAGCTACCGGCGCCTGGCTATGACCACCCAGCGAGTTGCTTTTACCAGCGGGTTGAGCTTTGGTCTCTTCTACCAAGGTGTTCCACTCACCGCAGCTATCGCACCTGCCCTGCCAACGTGGATAATCTTGACCACAGTTTTGACACACAAAAATAGACTTGGGTTTTGCCATAGCTCTATCCTATCTCAGAATCATGGAAAAGAGAGGGGAGTTTTAACGAGGAAAATTAGAGAGAATTGAGATTGTTATAGCAATCTCACCAAGAATGATGAGGGCAGCGATTGTTTCAGCTGATCTTGGATCCATACACCAACGATCTTTAAAGTATCTCACCAGTAAAATAAACTGTCCTTCTTTAGCGTGAGCCAATTCTTGAGTTGCTCGTACTTCATTAATATCTACCATACTAATGACTATACAACGAAGTCACTCACCGTCAATAACTAGTATGATAAAGTATGAAAGAATCGCGAAAGAAAATTAGACAATGCCAAGCTCTGTCAAAACTTTTTTGTTGGCTGCGGCAACTTCTTCACCCAACTCGCCCGCTTCTTCAAAAACAATTCTCAGTGGTTGCTTGGAAAGACTTTGGTAATAGGCCATCTGAGCAGCCATGACTTCTTTCACAACTTTTTTGTCGGCATTGGTTACCCAATCTGCGGAGATAACATAGTTACCTAAGTTGTAGGTTTGCTCTCCACCACCAAGGGTGAAGCAGATCTTATTAGCAATGTGCACATTTTTTGGACGAACCATGTGGCCTTTGTTACCGGCTTTGAGCTCACGAGGATCGGTAAACTCCAAGTGACCAGCGTAAATCAAGCCTTCAGCATCTGCCAAAAACTCAACTTGTTGCTGCATTGTGGCATCAGCTTGCTCATAAGAATCAAGAGAAAAATGTTCTTTAATCCAGTCATTTTGGGCACTGGAAGCAATTGCCATCTCGCCCAAAAAGGTTTTCTTCAAAGCTGCAACGACTTCAGGGAAGTGCTCGAGCTTGACACCAGCGCCAGCAACACTTAGCCTTGTGCCAACATTGATTTGGACGCCATCATCACCACAAACTAGTAAATATGACATAACAGACTCCTTACTCAAAATGCATAAAAAGCTGGATAAATCAGCTCTATGATGAGAATACTAGTATACCACAAAACCGGCTCTTTTGGCAGGTGTGAAGCACTCAAGACAAGGTTCCGTGCTAGGAATTTGTCTGTGCCTCTACAGTCATACTTTGCACTGCGGCTAGGTAAGAATGCATGTCTTGCTCCACTTTTTTCCAATCACCATCGGCTTCACGAATAGCATTGAAAAGAAGATCCATATCTATGAGCAATTGATCATCAGTAACGATCATGCGTTGTTTTGCCATACTGCCTCCTTATTTGTAGCCAACTGGTAGCTCGGTTAAAACGGGACTCAAACTCATACGACGTTGATCTGGATCAATGTTTTCGACAGTTACGGTAATCTCATCAGCCACAGCGTACTCTTGATTAGCATCAATTTTACTCATGTGCATGAGACCATCAACACCGGCTTCAGCGTGAACAAAAATACCAAATGACTCAACTCTAGAAACGGTACCCACAAAAGTGGTCCCAACTGGATATTTCTCGGCAATAGTCTTCCAAGGATCATCCGACATTTGCTTGAGAGATAAGTTGAGCTTACCAGTGTCTTCATCAACACCCAGTACCTTGACTTGAATAGTATCACCTACAGAGTGGTAATCTTTTGGATTACTGACTTTTTCCCAAGAAATCTCAGAAATATGAACCAAACCCTCTACATTGCCAAACTCAACATTTTTAGGTGCTGCTTTTTTGACATCTGATTCGACCTCTGAGTCTTTGGCTTTCTTTACAGATTTTTTGGCAGTCTTTGTCTCTGCTTTTTCCGCAACTTCTTCGGTTTCCTCAGACTTCTCTGTCTTGTTTGAAGTGGTAGCTCGCACTGGCACCTCGACAGTTACAAATAAACCAAATGGCATCACACCAGAGACAACTCCCGAGTACACCCCATTGATCTCCACAGATTCCAGAGCATGTTCACGCTGAGCCAATTGATCAGCTTCAGAAACATGACGCTCTGAGAAGATTAAACGATTTTTCTCTTGATCAACTTCAATAATTTTAACGGGGAAAGTTTTGCTCTTCAGTTGGTGTAAATTACCCATGTACTGTTTGCCAAATTGGCTAGAAGGAACAAAGCCGCGCATACCGTGAGCAGTTACAATTAAGCCGCCCTTATTAACGTCCAATCCAAAAACATCAACTGCTTCATCTTTTTTAAATAATTCTTGGAAGAGATCCCACTTAGCATTGACGGCTGATTTTTTGAGAGATAAGGCGATTTGACCCTTATCATTGTCTGAAGAAACTACTTGAACTTCAATGTCGTCACCAATTTTTAGACCAACGATAAACTCTTTGGCGGCTTCAAATTCTTTATCTGCCACAGCACCTTCTGTCTTTGCACCGATATCAACTCGAATAGCTTTTTTTGCTATATCAATGATTTTTCCAATGACAACATCTCCACGTTTGGGGATGTTTAAGTTTGTTGCATGCTTGGAGAGCAACTCCTCCATGGTTTGTTGTTTTGGTTTGGCGGTAGCCATACGGTCAATATCTCCTTTCAAGAGATTCGCGGTGCTGTGAAAAATGGTTTGAGCATTCCAGAGCGCAACGTGGGAATGAGTATACCATACTCGAGGTGTAATGTAACAAGAAGATCGAGTATGGGTGACGCTCCATTTTTGCGGTATGATGAGTTGAGCTATGAAAAAACTTGGGAAATATATTGGAGCCAACATCAGAGATAAAGTAGTCATCGTCCGGGTGGATTACAACGTCCCTCTCAAAAAAGAAGGTGCTGGCTTGGTGATTGCCGATGATCGTAGGATTCGCGCTAGTCTAGAAACAATCAAAGAGCTCCACGATCACAACGCCAAAATTATCTTACTGTCTCATGTGGGTAGACCAAACAACAAACCAGAACCAGATCTGAGTCTGCAACCCATGGCTCAACACCTCCAAACCTTGTTGGATTTTCCCGTAAAGTTTGTGGCGGAGTCTATTGGTGAGCCCGTACTGAAAGCCGTCGCTAGTCTCAACCCCGGTGAAGTTCTCCTACTCGAGAATCTTCGCTTTCATGAGGGCGAAAAACAAAATGATCCTCACTTTGCTCACCTCCTAGCCAGTCTAGGCCAAATCTATATCAATGATGCCTTCTCTACCGCTCATAGAGCCCACGCTTCTACTGTTGGTATCACCCAGTATTTACCCTCGTATGCTGGTAAAAATCTAGAAAAAGAGGTTGAGGCACTCCGCAAGATCAAAGATGAGCCAGATCGCCCGCTGGTGGTAGTTGTTGGCGGTGCCAAAATTTCCGATAAAGTTGATGCCATCGTTAATCTGTCAAAAGTTGCCGATGTGGTTTTAACTGGTGGCGGTATTGCAAATACATTTCTCAAGGCTCAAGGTCTGGAAATTCACCAGTCATACGTTCAAGATGCTCCCGCAGATCTCAAGAAAAAAGGCATTGACTACATCCACGTAGCTCAAGATTTACTCGAGAGAACAAGAACAGAACATGTCTGGTTTAAAGAATACATTCCTCTGCCGAAAATTCTTTATCCCTTGGATGTGATTGCAGCGAAATCTATGGACGCACCAGAAACCCAAATTATCGACCTCACTCATGCAATGGAAGACTCTCATCAAGACAAATCACTTATGTACCTTGATATTGGACCCAAGACACGTCAACTCTACAAAGAGGTTTTGAGTATGGCCAAAACCATTTTTTGGAACGGACCAATGGGTGTTTTTGAGAAACCAGCTTTTAGTGCAGGGACGCAAGCTATCGCTCAAGCTATTGCCTCCAACTCCGGAACTACCATTTTAGGAGGCGGCGATACAATGGCAAGCATAGAGGGACTTGATTTAGAAGATAAGTTTAGCTATATTTCCTCAGCTGGTGGCGCTGCTCTCGAGTTTCTGGCTGGCAAAGAATTGCCTGGCCTCAAACCACTCATTGTTCAACCAGAAGCGTAGTGCTCGCCCTCAACTCAGAATTGGTCTCAAAAAACATAGTGCTATGAAAAGTCGAGTTACCATTACTTTAGAAGAATCTATTTTACAAAAAATAGATGACTATATTGATGGGCAAACTATCCGCAATCGCTCTCACGCCATTGAGTTTCTCTTGGATCAACACTTTTCACCTCAAGTTACTACCGCTATTATCTTGGCGGGTGGTATCGATAGCACAGAGAGTGATTTTCGCAGTCTCATCCTCATGGACAACAAGCCTCTCATTGTGCACATAGTGGAGCATCTCCAGAAATTTGGCATCTCCAAAGTTATTATTGCCACCAATGTTTGGGGGCATAAACTAGAAGAACTACTACCAACTTTCTTTGATGATTCAGACAATATTGAGTTTTCTTTTGTGTATGAGGAAACACCACTGGGGACGGCTGGAGCCGTTAAAAAAGCTGCTGAAAGTATTCGTGAGGAGTCATTTTTGGTATGGTCTGGGGATGTCTATACTACTATTGATATTTCTGATTTGCTCAAGTTCCATTTAGAACAACACGCTCTGGTAAGCATGGGTGTGAAGCCTCGCCTATCAAAAGCTTCCTACGACTCTGTTTTTATCCAAGGCCATACGGTGGTTGATTTTCAAAAGAGCAAACCAGAGCAAGAGGTGAGTTTGGTAAATGCCGGCGTCTATGTCTTTAGCCGTTCTGCCTTGGAGTTTATTCCCCCTACAGTTCCAGCTATGTTGGAGCAAGACGTCTTCCCCCAATTAGCCAAAAGTCAAAAATTGGTGGCGTTTCCTTTTCAAGGTTTATGGATGGAGGTTTCTCCAGAGGTAGTTCTAGAAAAAATAGCTTGACCTATCGCACTAGCACAGAATGAGTAGTGACGCCTACCCGCACAGTGTTCTATACTAAGTACATGAACTATGATGAGATTCGGACTCTCCTGGGCAACGAGGCTAGTCACCTGCTTGATTTCTCGACACCAAAGATTAGCCGTGAGCGATTGTACATTCCCCACGGCAACTCCGTAGAGCATGTTTTTGGCCAGTCAGATAGATCCCAAACAGTGCGCCACAACATGAATCGGATGTTTAATCATGGTCGATTAGCTGGCACAGGCTATCTTAATATTTTACCTGTAGATCAAGGAATTGAGCATACTGCTGGCTCTTCTTTTGCCCCCAATCCTGATTATTTTGATCCGGAGAATATTGTACAGTTGGCCATAGAAGGTGGCACGAACGCCGTAGCTTCTACATTGGGCGTGTTGGGCTTGGTAGCTCGCAAGTATGCACATCAAATTCCTTTTATTCTGAAAATCAATCACAACGAGTTACTCAGTTATCCAAATAAACACGACCAAATTATGTTTGCCAGCGTTGAGCAAGCTGCTCATATGGGAGCGGTTGGAGTAGGAGCTACGGTCTATTTTGGCTCTGAACAATCTGGTCGTCAATTGGTTGAGGTCTCTCAGGCGTTTGCCCGCGCCCACGAGCTAGGTATGTTTACCATCTTGTGGTGTTACACCCGTAATTCTGGCTTTACTCTAGATGGTGTTAATTACGAAACTGCAGCCGATATTACCGGTCAAGCCAATCATCTAGGTGTAACCATAGAAGCAGATATTATCAAGCAAAAATTGCCTACTACCAACTATGGTTTTAGGAGCATTGGTTTTGGAAAATACTCTGATGAAATGTACAACAATCTCCTCAGCGACCATCCCATCGATCTAGCTCGCTACCAAGTTGCCAACTGTTACATGGGCAAAATTGGTTTGATTAATTCCGGTGGCGGCAGTAGCGATAATGACATCCAAGATGCTGTGCGTACGGCGGTTATCAACAAAAGAGCTGGTGGAACAGGCCTTATTTCTGGCCGCAAAGCTTTTTCTAAGCCACGACAAGACGGCGTTTCATTACTGAACGCCATTCAAGATGTGTATTTGTGTCGAGAAATTTCTGTGGCTTAATTGTGTTGCCGAGCATTCACTAAAACTACCTTTCGATACGGGCAATCCCCAGGTAGTGTCTATTTCAAAAAACTTGAGCAAAAAAAGCGTTCTGTTCTGGCCTCGACTTATTGTCCCGTCAGAACGAGCTGACAGTATCGTGGGCGCTGAGGCGTTTCAAGACTCTGTTCGGGATGGGAAGAGTTGGGGCCACCTCGCTCTAAAGACCAGAACACAACGCTTTTTAAGCTATTTCTGAGCCTACTTTTTTATAAGTAGGCCCCGAAATGTTGTTGCGGATATTCACTAATAGGTGAAGAGAAGGCGTCACTGCCTGACAGAGAGTCAATCGTTACAATCACCATTGCTGACAATTGTAACAAAAACAATAAATAAATAATATGCGTAAGCACGTATGCTCAATGGACACTTAGTATCGTTAGGCTTAAGCTTTCACAAGCCGTACACCGACGACCTATCAACGTGATGGTCTCTCACGGGTCTCAATAGGAAAACTTAATCTTGAAGTAGGCTTCCCGCTTAGATGCTTTCAGCGGTTATCCAATAAGAATGTAGCTACCCTGCAATGCGCTTGACAGCAACAACAGGAACACTAGGGATTCCCTCACCCGGGTCCTCTCGTACTACGGGCAAATCTTCTCAAGTTTTCAACGCTGACGGCGGATAGAGGCCGACCTGTCTCACGACGGTCTGAACCCAGCTCGCGTACCGCTTTAATTGGCGAACAGACAAACCCTTGGGACCTTCTTCAGCCCCAGGATGCGATGAGCCGACATCGAGGTAGCAAACCGCGCCGACGCTAGGGACGCTTAGGCGCGATAACTCTGTTATCCCCGAGGTAACTTTTATCCGATAAGCCCGGTGTCTTCCACAAAACACACGAGGATCACTATAACCTGCTTTCGCATCTGCTCGGCTTGTAAGCCTCACAGTCAAGCACCCTTATGCTATTGCACGTCCAGCCTGATTTCCATCCAGGCTAAGGGTACCATTGCGCGCTTGCGTTACTCTTTAGCAAGCAACCTCCCCAGTTAAACTACCCACCAAACAGTGTTCCCTCTGCCGTTTGCAGACAGATTAGGTGAGATGATATATACAAAACGGGTGGTATTACACTGGTGGACATACGATAAACGTACATCCTCCCACCTATACTAGACAATTCCATATACACCATCAGTGTCAAGTTGTAGTAAAGCTCTACGGGGTCTTTTTGTCCTGCCGTCAGTAGGCCGCATCTTCACAGCCATTTCAATTTCGCCGAGTCGTAGTTCAAGACAGTATGGGGCTTGTTAAACCTTTCGTGCGGGTCGCCAATTAAGCGACAAGGAACTTCGCTACCATAGAACAGTTCACATTTGTTGCTACATCAATATTATTGATGCGCTGTTTTCATTTCTGAAACAGTCTCTGCATCGCTGCAGAGGTCGGACTATATCATTACTCTTAAAAAGAGTAACTAGCGTATAGTCTCTGAGGATTCTAGCAAAATGTCTTTTTGCGTATATTTACGCTTTCTTCCTTTTCCTTGATTAATTTCTTCTCTAATAAAAACTAATTCTCGTAGTCCTTTTTCAGTCAAATGTTGTTTTTGCAACATAAGCAGTGATGCTTGCCGAAAAAGACGAAAATTCTTTTGTTTAGTCTTAGAAAAAAAATGATATTTTTCAAAAAAAGGTAGTATTCTTGAACAAATTTGGGCTGGATTTGTTACATCGTAAGAGAAC
>Ga0105044_10012754_pt1 | contig 11429 bp, 10 predicted proteins | sample MAT01_FD_78092 | JGI IMG/M metagenome (GOLD analysis project Ga0105044, IMG submission 78092) | Freshwater microbial communities from Lake Fryxell liftoff mats and glacier meltwater in Antarctica - MAT-01 | ecosystem: Environmental > Aquatic > Freshwater > Ice > Liftoff microbial mat | place...
GAAAACATGCGAATGGCCATCTGGCCGATCATGCCCTGCCCCATCACGGCCACGCACTGACCCAACATCTCTCGGCTCTGGGTCAGCGCCGCAAATGGAAATCGCGCCAGGGTCACGAACGCCATGATTTTGGCCGGCGCATCCGGGCCAATCTTGTGAATCAATGCATCGGGCGCATTCACATCGACCACGGCGTGGCTCTCATGCCGCGCACCCCACACCACCCGGTCGCCCACGGCATAGTCACTCACTTGAGACCCCAGGCCAATCACACGGCCTACGCCGCTATAGCCGGGCACAAAGGGGAAGCGCGGCCACGTGCGCGTGGGATCGTTCAACCACTGGTGCACGCCGGTGTAGACCGCCAGTTCGGTGCCGGCGCTAATGCCGCTCGCTTCCGTTTCGATGAGGATCTCGCCGGCCTTGGGCTCCGGCACCTCATACGTTTCGACATGGCAGTCATAGGGTTTGGACATCACGACTCGGTGGCCTTGCATTTATCTCCTTGTTTCTTCGCTAAATAAGCATGTATTTGAGCCTGTAGTTGATTTGATGGTTTGCACAATTCCCGTAAAGCCGCGCGCCGCACGCCCACGAGGGAATTAAGCCAGTCCAGGCTCGACTAATTATTGTGCATCGGAGACCCCCGACCCCTAAAGGGGCGTCGCTGAGTGATTCAGCGACGCCCCTTTAGGGGTCGGGGGTCCTGTGACCGATCTCCAGCACGGCTCTAAGCTGGCAAACAGCCACGCCCCACATCACCCTTCGACAACAAATTCAAACAGCAAAATGCCGGCCGTCCAAAAGATGATGCTGAACGCAAACTGCACACCGATCCACGGCGCAAACTCCATCAGAGGCAGCTTATCCAAAAAGCCAGATGTGGCAATTACGGATGAGGTTAAAAGCGGCAGCACCAGCGGAAAAAGCAAAATGGGTAGAAATACTTCGCGTGCGCGGGTGCTGGCCGACATGGCTGCGATGAGCGTGCCGGCACCGGCATAACCCACGCATCCAAACGCCACCACCAGCCACACGCCCAGAGACAATAACGACTCGTCAAACAAGATGGCCGTGATCGGCACCAGCACCACCGACACGACCAGCATAAACAGCAGGTTCGTCAACGCTTTGCCGATGAAGATGGCGCTGCGGTCGCACGGCGCGAGCAGCAACCCATCCAGGCACTGGTTGATCTGCTCCGATGACATGCTGCGGCTCAGCCCCAGGGTGCCGGCAAACACCAGCGTCACCCACAACACACCCGGCGTCAATGGCCGAAACGTGTCTACACGGAGCCGCAGCGCAAAGTTGAACATGACGATGGCCATGACCGCAAAGATCAGCATGGCCATGATGCTCTCGCGCGTGCGAAGCTCTGTCAGCGCGTCCTTGCGCACAATGGCCAGGGCCGCACGCAAGACAGACGACGGACGGCGAATGACTGACGCACTAGCAGCATCTGATATCTGAAGTCTGACCTCTGATGTCTGCATCACGGCCTTCCCTCCACCAATTTGCCCTGCGCCATATGCGCATAGCGGGTGACGTATTCCAGGCCACGGCTCAACTCATGCGTCGTCATCACCACAGCGCGGCCACTCACCGCCACATCGCGCAAGAGCTCGGACAGCGACTGGGCCGAGGTTTGGTCCAGGCCGGTATAGGGTTCGTCCATGAGCAGCAGAGCCGGGTCGTGCAGGATGGCGCGGGCGATGGACAGGCGCTGCATCATGCCGCGTGAGAAAGTGCGCGCAAAGTCGTGCGCGCGGCTCCACAAATTGACCCGCCGCAGCACCACTTCAATGCGCGCAGGCAGATCACGTCGTGTGTCCATCCCCTGCATCTCCCCGGCAAAGCGCAGGTTCTCGTAGGGCGTCAGGTCGGGGTACACCAGCGAGTGATGCGACACCACGCCGATGGCCGTGCGAGCCTGGGTTGGGTTCGTCAGCGCATCAATATCACCAATCTTCAGCACGCCACCATTCGGCCGGTTCAATGTGGCCAGAATGCGCAGCAGCGTGGTCTTACCCGCGCCGTTCGGCCCCAGGATGGTCAGGAACTCACCCCGCTCCACCTGCAAATCCACACCGCGCAACACCGGGCGCATGCCGTAGAGCTTGGTGAGGGCGGAGGCTTGAAGCAGAGGCGGAGGTGATTGCATTGATTGCATGATGAGATTCACAGCCAGTTACGCATTACTTCCAAATCTGCCGAAGCGCTTCCTTCAACTCAGCCCGGCGTTCCTGATAATACGCATCGCGTAATTTTCCGGCGGCGTGGTCACGATCCAACTCCGCTAGCGCCAGCAATAAATCCTCGCGCTGTTGGTTGATAGGTTTGCGATCGGCCTTTTGTAATGTGTTGACCCGGGTCAGCAACAAATAGGCACCGCCCAGCACAACAGCCAGCGCCACCAATCCCAGTCCAATCGAAAATGAATCCATGCCCTGAATCGCCACGGCCCGCGGCTGCCCGCTCAGTTGAAAGGACACGGCCCCACCCGCCGCAACAGGTTTGTCGAGTTGAAACAACAAGAAGCTGCCGTTGGGGGTATTTTGCAAGCCCTTGTTGATGAGGCCTGTGACCGTGATGGGCGTGCCGCCAGCGGGCATCGCCTCCATATTCGGCAGCAGCACGCTGGCATTGGCCACGGCATAGTCCATGGGCCGCGAGACGTTGTACGGCGAGCGATACGGCACATCGTAAATGACCGTGACCTGAGCGGTTCGATCGCCCGGCTCCACCACATCGTTGTAATACACATCGGTGCCACTCACGGTATAGCGGCTCGCAATTTGCGGGGGATCAAACCGCACATTGCGCGCATCGGCCGGCAATGAAAAGTGCAGGCTATGCGTCTGGCCATTTGGCAGTTTTCGCACATAGGCCATGTTGCTGGCATTATTAATGAAATACACCTCAACGACGGACAACGTGGCCTCGGTCACGTCCTGCACAAAGTAATACATCTCCGGCACACTGATCGCGCCTGGGTCGCTGGTGGTTTCGAACACCGGCACCAACCCGGTCAACACCACCGTCGTCGTCGGCACAAACTGTTGGGCCGGGCCGTAAAACTTGACTCCCTCAAACACGATCTCGGGTTGATAAAAATAATCGGCGCGGCGCGGCAGGTTCACAAAACTCACCACGTGGTTGGCGCTGATGGATTGGGTGCGCGAGAACACTTCGCCGCTGGTGTCGTAGGCGCGCAGGGTCACGGCGGCGCCGGCCAGCGTGGCCATGTTGGTGTTGGCAAGAGTTGCAGCCAGGAGAATTTGCCCATCACCACTCACAGCCGCCTCACGAATGGCTACCGGGTCGGCATAGCCATAGGCCAGTGTGCGCACGTAGTCGGCCACCAGTAGCCGTTGCGCATCGGTAAGTTTCACTGCTTGATGCGGTTCATTGGCTGCCGCGTGGGCGGCGATGCCGTTGGAGATGTCCAGCAGCGATGTGTTCGCCAGCCAGGTGAGATCGGTAAAGGCCGTGGCAGATAGGGCTGAGGAGTTGCCGGCGCTATGGCAGGCCGCGCACTGTTCGGCAAATAGCGCACTGCCGCTGGTCACGGTTTGCGATGGCGTGCCGAGTGCCCACATATACGCCTGCACATCCCAACGTTGTTGCGCGCTGAGCGACTGGCCAAACGGCGGCATGAGGTTTTCGATGCGGCCATTGGTAATGATCTGGTGCCACTCGGTGGGCTTGACACTGCGAGCGCGGGTTAGATTCACCAGATTGGCCACCACCTTGCCTTGGGCGCGCAACGTGGGAGCTTGGGGGCCGTTGCCATCGCCGTTTATGCCGTGGCAGGCGGCGCATCGATCTGCAAAAAGAGCCGCACCAGCCACCGCATCCGGTGGCTGCAAGGGAGCCAACTCTCCATCGTTCACCCGCGTCGGCACAACTGCCGGTGTTAGCAAATTGTCGTTGAAGCGCGGGCGTTCGGTGGCAGAGCACCCTGCCAGCAAGACCACACCCATGACCAACCCAAACGCGGCAAAACCGTGCAGGTGCTGTGAAAACGAGAGGAGCGATTGCCGGCAGCGGCGTGTGATGCGTTGAGCCAAGAAAGCGATCATGCGGTCGGGAGTTTAGCCACTTTTGGCTTTAGCAATAGGTCGGATGGGTTTGGCCGTAGCAGCGGCAACCCGCTTTTGAATCTCAGCCTCAATTTGCGCGTCTGCATCGGGGTTTACGGGTTGGTCCACCTGCTGCTGTTTCAGCATGTCAATCTGCTGCAGCACGGCCGCACCCTGGGCCACCAGTTCCTCGCGCAACATTTTGTAGTCGTCGTTGTTCAGCTTGCCCGTCTTAAAGTCAAAATCCAGCTCGCGTATGGCGCGAATCACGGCCACCCGTTGCGCTTCGAGCTCTTGCCGCGGTGACGGCGGCAGCACCGCCGGCGACTTCTTGTCCATCAATGGAATCGCGATCAGCAGACCGGCCACAATCAGCAATGCCAGCGCGAGGAGTAGGGTTCCAAAAGCCATGGAAGAATTTTGTCATTTATTTATTTGCTCACTTGCTCACTTAACAAATGGACGAGTGCATAAATGAGCAAGTAAACAAGTGAGTAAATGAATTAATTCAAAAGGTTGTCGAGTGTGGCGCTGAGCTGGGGTTCGGTGATGGGTTGAATGAACACCTCGCGCACCACGCCTTGCTGGTCGATGATGAATGTTTCTGGCACGCCGGTGATGCGATAGGCCTTGGAGATGCGTTGCTGTAAGTCGACGCCGTTGCCGTAGGACACGCCATAGGTGGCCAGAAACGCCAGCGCATCGCGCTCCATATCCAGATAGTTGATACCGAGCATCACCACGTCCCGGTCGGCATATTTCTGCGCAATCGCCTCCAACGCAGGGGCTTCGTCTTTGCACGGCACGCACCACGAGGCCCAGAAGTTAATAATCACCACCTTGCCGCGCAGGTCTGATAGCTTGATCTGCTGGCCCAGGCCATTCTCGTAATTGGCATACATCGGCAGGTCAAAATCGGGCGCAGGCATACCGGCGGTGGGCCGCGCGCCCTGCTGCCCCGCCAGCCGCATCGCCATCAGACCCAGCGCCACCAGCGCCACCACCAGAATTGCTACGCCGGCTACGGTCAGCAGCAGGCGTAAACGCGCTGGTGCATCGGGCTTTACTTCAGGTGTCACGGTCATGAAGCATCCTTCACTTGTTGTTCCAGTTCGGTTTCGTAGCTGTTGGCCGGTGTTGCCTGGTTGGATGAAGCAGTGGGCAAATTCGCTGACTTTCTATTCCTAGAAGAAGCGCGCTGAGCCGCCAATAGCGCAACCACGATCAGCACGGCCGCCGCCAGCACTGGCACCACCCACATCAGCAGGGTAAAGCCCTCTTTAGGCGGCTCCTGCAGCACCTGATCTCCAAACCGGCCACGAAAATAAGTCAGCACTTCGTCGCCAGATTTGCCGTCCTTGAGCTGCGACACAATCTCCTGCTTCCACTGAGTGCACGTATCGGTGGGGCAGTCGGCCAGATTGCGGCCAGCGCAAGTCGGGCAATTCAACTGCTTCGCAATCTGATACATCTGGTCTTCCGGCAGCACCGTCTGAGCGCGGGCCGGAAGCGCAATCAGACTGAAGAGAAGGCAAAAGGCAAAAGGCAGAAGGCAAAGCGGATGCCTGCCTCTTCTCTGATTTTTGCCTTCTGCCTTTTGCCTTTTGCCTTTCATGTTGCCGCCGCTCCCGCTGGGATTCGCACCGGCACATCCACTCGCTCAAGCTCTTCGGCTTTCCAGAAGGCCATCACGAAGCCCAGGATCATCAGGATGCCGCCGAGCCAGACGTAATTAATCAGCGGATTAATGTAAATCTGGAAAGTGGCGCTGGCTCCATCGTTTTGCCAGCCACCCAGCAGGACATATAACTCCGTGTTGAAGTCGCCTGAGATGCCGGGGATGGTGGCGGTGTGCTGCTGCACGGGATAGGTATCGCGATACGGGTAGGCGGTGCCGATTACGCGGCCGGTCGAGGCTGAGGTGATGAGCAGGCCGGCCTGGGTGGTCTGACAATCATCAAACTCGCACTTCACCGGGCCGAGGCCGCGATAGGTAAAGGTGTAGTCGCCGATGGTAAAGCTCTCGTTGATCTGGATGTTGCTGCGGATGACATCGTTGCCAAGAAAGCCTTTGCCGAGCGCGCCAATGGTCATGATGACGACGCCGAAGTGCACCAGATAGCCGCCATAGCGGCGCTGGTTTTTGCTGACCAGCCGGCCCAGTGCCACCGGAATGGACTCGCCCGATTTCACCCGTGCGTGCACGCCGCGCGCATATTCCAATATCATTTGCAGCAGGGTGTAGCCACACAGGCCGAACGCGAGGATGGCCACGATGTCCTTGGTCACAAACGCCCACACCAGCACCATCACCCCCACGCCCAACACAGCCGGCACCCAGGCCATCTGGCCCAGTGCGCGCGCACTGGCCTTGCTCCAGGCGATGAGTGGGGCAATCCCCATCAGCACCACCAGAATGAGCAATTGCGGGCCGGCCACCTGGTTGAAGAATGGCGGGCCCACCGTGATTTTGTCGCCGCTCACCGCTTCGCTCAGAATGGGAAAGACGGTGCCAATAAAAATCGTGAATGCAGTGCTGACGAACAACACATTTTGCAGCAGGAAGATGCCCTCACGCGAGAAGGCGCTGCTGAGCTGGTTATCGCTCTTGAGCGAGTCGAGCCGGGAGAGCCACAAGCCCATGCAGGCCACCAGCATGATCGCCATGGCACCCAGGAAATAGGGGCCGATGGCACTGGCGGCGAAAGCGTGGACGCTGGTGAGCAGGCCGCTGCGAATGAAGGCGGTGCCGAAGAACATGCTGCTGAACGATAGCAACATCAGGAACACATTCCAGTTCTTGAACATGCCCTTCTTCTCTTGAATCATCTGACTGTGCAGAAACGCAGTCGCAATGAGCCAGGTGATGAGCGGCATGTTCTCGCTGGGGTCCCAACCCCACCAACCGCCCCACCCCAACACATCGTGCGCCCAACGGCCACCCAGCAACAGGCCTGCCGTCAGGAAGGCCCAACCGACCAGCGTCCAGCGGCGCGAGGCATGCAGCCACAGAGTGTCGCCACGACGCGTGAGCAGCGAGGCGATGCAGAACGCGAACGGGATCAACATGCCGGTGTAGCCGGCGTAGAGCACGGGCGGATGAATGATCATGCCGGGATGGCGCAGCAGTGGATTCAGGCCACGGCCATCCGCGGGTGGAAAGGCCGTGCGCGCAAAGGCGTTGGCCAGAAAGAGTTCGAGGAAGAGAAAGAAACCCAGCGTCAACGACACCGTCAGGATGACGCCGGGCAGCAGCACTTTGTCCGATTGGACGCTGCCATTCTCACGGCCACCGTTCTCACGGCCACCGTTCTGACGGCCACGGTCCCAATCCCGCACCATGACGCCGAAGATGAAGCCGGACATGATGAAGCACCAGAACAGAATGCTGCCGTTCTGGCTACCCCACAACGCCGTGATACGAAAGAACAGCGGCGTGGCGATGCTCGATGTCTCGACCACGTATTTGATGCTGAAGTCGTGGGTGATGAGGGCGTACCACAGGCCGATGCAGGCGAGGCCGATCAGTGGGAATGTCACCAGCGCGGCCATACGCGCGCTCTGCACCAGCCGATCATCATTGCGGCGCGCACCGATCATGGACATGACAGCGGCGTACAGGCATGCCGCAAATGCAATATAGAGGGCGTAGTGGCCGAGATCTGTCAACATGAGGGAGGGTTCTTAAAGCTCTTAAAGTTGATCAGGTTATAAAGTTTTTACGGTTGGTTAAGGAGCGCCAACGGGTGCGGCCCACGTTGATCCGATCAACTTTACCAACCTTAAACACCTTATGACCCTTAAACACTTGCATCAAACACTTACTTTGCCGCCTGGTTATCAGCCGGCGCATACTTGGTGGGGCATTGCAGCAGCAGCGCGTCTGGCGCATTGCCAGCATGGAACTTGCCGTCAGCGTTCAGCTTGCCACTGACGATGGCGCTGGGCTCGTGCATGAGCGTGTCGGGCTTGACGCCGGTGTAGACCACGCGCATGCGCGGAGCAGAGGCCAGATTGTTGACCAGGTCATCGCGCGAGTTCACCAGGTCAAACTCCAGACGCAATGTGTTGGGATCATAGACAATGCTGTCGCCGACCACCATGCCGGTTAATTTCAGCGACCGCTGCGAAATCTCGGGGTTGGTGGCCTTTTGGGCGATCAGGTCGTTCACCTTCACTTCCAGGCTGCTGTTGCCCATGATGGTAAACGCCATGACGGCCAGGACAGCCACAACCATGACACCGATACCAATGAGAAATTTTGGCTTCATATCACCCTCACTTTCACGCAAATCATGCTAATGCGCAAGTCACTTTCGTCTATATTTTCGTGTGTATTCTATGCTGCAACAAGTCCGGCCTCGTGTTAGCTGAGGCGAAACCAAGTTGACAGCACGCGTTCGCAGATTGGGCACGGCAACTTCTTTGCTCGGTCAAAGCTGCCGCGCTAGTGGCTGCTCAGCAATGCGCCCTAGTCTTATGGCAGAGAGGGAAGCATGAAACTTGATTTTATTAGCTGGCGCAAGCTGGCCCACACCATTTCTTTGGGGCTGACATTGGCCGTGACAGGGGCATTGATTCATCCTGTCACCACCTTTGCGGCCACACCAGCTATAACCAGCCCCGCTGTCAGCAGCCCCGCTGTCAGCAGCCCCGCTATCACGCACATCGCCGTGGAGCCAAAAGGCGATTGCTACATTTATCAGTTCGCGGCGGACGGGACCACCAACGCGGACCCGGGCACCGACGAGGTGAACTGGCAGGGCCCACGCTCAGTCAATATCAGCGAATGCGCGGCGCTGGCCGGGGCTCAGATCGATCGGGCCGACGAACAGGCCCGTGCGGATGGGATTGGTCTGGCGCGTTGGGACACCCTGGAGATTCGAGCCAGTGCCGACGGCACCTATGAAGTGATGCAGGACGGCCAGACCCAGGTCCGCCGCTTCTGGGACATCGAGGCGCGGGTTGAGGCCGCCGCCCAGGACATTGACGACTTCTGGACCCGCGAATTTGAATCGCGGGAGTGGCGCTACCAAAGCCCGCGCCGGGTGCAGTCGTATTCCACCCGGATTCGCACGGCCTGTGGCCGCGCCCCCGACGGGAATGCCTTCTTTTGCCGCTCATCGAACAGCATCTACTACGATCTGGATTTGCTGAACGAGGCTCGCGACCAAATTGGCGACTTTGCGCCCGCCACCATCATCGCCCACGAGTGGGGCCATGCGATCCAGAGCCAGCGCAACCTGTTCCGCCGTGGCAACACCACCCTGGAACTGGAGCAGCAAGCCGATTGCTTTGCCGGCGCCTACACACAAGACGCTGGCTCACGCGGCTTTTTGGATGAGGGTGACGAGCAGGAAGCCAAAGACCTGTTCAGCGCCATCACCGGCCGCAGCCGCGCCTCCGCCCGCACCCACGGCACCTCCCGCCAGCGCATGGCCGCGTTCAACACCGGCCTGGAAGGCGGTGTGGATGCGTGCCTGGATATGCTTGACTGAAGTCAGAAGTCAGAAGGCAGAAGGCAGAAGGCAGAAGGCAGAAGGCAGAAGGCAGAAGAGCATCGCGCACACATTCACCCTGTCAACCCAAATCTGACATCTGACGTCTGACATCTCCTAATCTCCCCTCCCCCGCCCTATGCGTCATCTTGACACATTGACTTGACAGTTAACGTCCGCTTTATAGAATGAAACCGGTTTCTGAAATCGGTTTCATTCGGTTTCCAGGTATGAAGCAATTGACTGCGGCACCACCACCACCAACCATCCACGATGTGGCCAAGCGCGCCGGCGTTGGCAGCGCGACTGTGAGCCGTGTATTGAACGGCACAGCCCCGGTCAGCCAGTCCACCCGCGAGGCGGTGATGACGGCCATTGCCGAGCTGAACTACACCCCCAGCACCGCGGCCCGGCGGCTGTCATTGGGCAAAACGTTCACCATCTCCATCATCATTCCGTTCTTCACGCGGCCCTCATTTGTCGAACGGCTGCGCGGCATCGACAGTGTGCTGGATCAAAGCGCCTACGATGTCATCGTCTACAACGTCGAGACGCCGGAGCGGCGCAACCGCTATATCAATGAGGTGCCCCGGCAGGATCGGTCGGACGGCGTGATCATTGTGTCGTTGCCGCCGACGGATGAGGATGTGCAGGCATTTCGTCGCAATCAAGTGCCGGTGGTGTCGGTCGATGCGTTGTTTCCATCGCTGACCTCGGTGGGCGAAGATGCGATTTTGGGTGGCGAGCAGGCGACTCAGCACCTGTTGGATCTCGGTCACGAACAGATCGCCTATATCAGCGATATTCTGAACGACCCGCTGGCCCACGGCTCCAACGCCAGCCTGTTTCGCTCCATCGGCTACCGCCGGTCACTGGAGCGCGCGGGCATCAAGCCACGGGCGAGCTACCAGCTCAGCTGCTATCAGGACCGCCCGTCCACCCGCACGCTGGCGCGGGAGTTGCTGGCATCGCCCCAGCGGCCGACCGCCATTTTTGCAGCCTGTGACACGCAAGCCCTGGGCATTCTGGAGGCCGCGCGCGATTTGAATCTGCGCGTGCCCCAGGATTTATCCATCATCGGCTACGACGATATCGAGATTGCCGAGTATGTGGGTCTGACCACCATGCGTCAGGCGCTATTTCGCTCGGGCCAGCGCGGGGCCGAGCTGATGTTGCAAATGCTGGAGGGCAAATTGGACGAGCCCGTGTCCGAAGTGTTGCCGACCGATCTGATCGTGCGCACCAGCACCTGCCCCCCTCTGATTCACCCCCAAACACGCCCAACACGGCGTGCCGCACCTGTCGCAAAACACTCGTCGCCAAAGTCCCCTGGCAGTCGCAATGGCAAAGTCGCCACAAAACGTGACCGAAAGCCAACTTAGCGGGGCCGGGTCGATGCCCAGATGCCCAAACAAGGAACAGGAGGTAATTCAGCCGACCAGTATTTTTATAGAACGACTTGAGACAAACGCAAATTGAGATGGATTCAAAGTCAATCCATCAGATGAACCCGATCACCAGATTAAACAAACTTGCGTTTTTGGATTAAAGACTTCCTATCGATAACTTCCAGGAGGATGAGACCAGATGAAACAATTTAAGATATTGACCCTATTTGCCGCGGCCGCCATGGTTTTGGCTGCATGCGGCGCCCCAGCCGCATCTCCCACAGCCGCCCCTGCGCCGGCCGCCCCCGCTGCCACAGAAGCACCCGCCGCAACAGAAGCACCTGCCGCAACAGAAGCCGCCACGGTTGCCGCCACTGAAGCCATGACCAGCACCGAGGCGATGACTGAGACCGCCGCCATGACCGAGACTGCGGCCATGCCGAGCGGCTCGCCTGGTC
>Ga0105044_10012755_pt1 | contig 11429 bp, 6 predicted proteins | sample MAT01_FD_78092 | JGI IMG/M metagenome (GOLD analysis project Ga0105044, IMG submission 78092) | Freshwater microbial communities from Lake Fryxell liftoff mats and glacier meltwater in Antarctica - MAT-01 | ecosystem: Environmental > Aquatic > Freshwater > Ice > Liftoff microbial mat | place...
CACCTTGGCCATCGCCGGAATGTAGGCCGCCCAGGTCGGCACGCCCTCGGGCAAGCCGGCCACGGGAACGCCGCGGGCATCGAGCGGGGTCCAGCCGATGGTGGCCATCTCGCCAGGACGCAGCAGCACTGCGCCGGGCACCGGCATTAGCTTCGCCGCCGCAGCGGTGCTGAGCGCCGGTTTGACGTAGGCATCGGGAATGCCTGGTTTCACCGTGCCAAAGCAGAACAGCTTGGTGGTGGTGAAGAGGTAGACGCGGCCGTTGGCGACCGCAGGTGCGCCGTTGCATTCGCCGCCGACGTCGACTTTGCATAACACCTCGGCCTTGGTGTCGGTCGGACGGACGATGGCAAAGGTGTGGTCCTTGATCGGCACGTAGAGTTTGCCGTCAGCGTAGACCGCCGAGGCGTGCAACTGTTCGATGCCGAGTTTTTCCTTCCACAACGTCTTACCGTTGGTGGCGTCGACTGCTGCGAGTTCACCGGTTTCGGTGGTCAGATAAATCCGATCGCCGACCAACACCGGCGAACTGGTGTAGCAGATGGCATCGTTGTTGCGCCAGATCTCGGCGGTTTTTTCCAGGATCGGCGAGAGCGGTGCCTTGGTGATGGGATCGAATGCCGGCACCGGCGTCTGGCTACGACCAAACGCGATCAGACGACCGCTGTCGGTGCTGTCGAGGTTCTCCTTGCCATGCACCGCGATGAGCTTGTCGCCGCCATAGAGCGACACCGACGCGTTCACGCCGCCGACCGAGAACGGGAAACGCCACACCGCTTCGCCGGTGTTGGCATCGACACAGACCACGTTGCCGCAGCCAGTGCCGCAGTAAAACACTTCGCGATCACCGAGTTTGGCGAACACCGGGCGCGAGAAGGAATTGTCCTTTGGCCGCACACCAGGAGCACTGATCCACACCAGCGCGCCGCTCTTTTTGTTGAAGGCGTAGAAACGATCCTGCGCCGGACCGTACGCGCCCCAGTTGGCGGTCATGCAGTGGATGATCACCAGGTTGCGATGGATCGCCGGCGCGCTGTTGCGGCCGTTCGGGAAGGTCATCCGCCCGATCTCCTCCATCAGCGAACGGCTCCACAGTTGTTTGCCGTCGGCGTCACACGCCACCAGGATGCCGGCCGAGGTGGTGACGTAGACGTTGCCGGTCTCGCCATCGATCGACGGCGAGGCGATCGCGTAGCGGTCATAGATAATGTCACTGAGGAAGTCGTTGTAGGTGTGTTCCCAGATGGTTTTGCCGGTGGCGGCGTCGAAACACGCCAGCACTTCCTGCAGACCAGCACCTTCGCCACGATAACCGAAGGCGTACACACGTTCTCCGCGAATGACCGGCGTGCCGCGCCCCGCAAGATCGACCGACCACAGGTGGTTCGTGCCGCCCGGTTCCCAGGTGTCCGGCAGGCCCTTTTCGTCGCTCACGCCGTTCTGGTTCGGACCACGCCATTCCAGCCAATCGGCGGCCGACAGCGGCACGGCTCCTGAGAACGAGATGGCGCAGAACGCCATCAGCATGCGCTTCAGGACCTGGGGCATGATGGCCATGGGACCGACCTCCTGGACGAATGCTCTGGCCACCTCACGACGTGCGGCGGTTGTGCAAGATGATACCTACACGTACTAATTCATTTACAACCAGTTCTTTCCTCCACCATCCGCCGGTGTCAGCCACCCATGAACACCACCCCCTCCTCGCCCGTTACGCCGCCGTCCTCGCCCCACGGCTCCAACCGCCCACGTCTGGCACTGTTGCTGCGACGCGCGTGGTACGGCCTCAACCAGACCTTCCGCCGACGCATCGCTGGCCTGGGCGTGACCCCGGACCAGTTCACCATCCTGCGCTGGCTGGGTGAACACCCAGAAGGCCTGACGCAGCGCGTGCTCGCCGATCTGATGGCGAGCGATCCCAATACCATCACCGCGATCCTCACGCGCATGCAGAAGGCCGGACTGGTCGAACGTCGCGCCCACGCCGACGACCGACGCTGCAATCTGATCGTGCTGAAGGACAAGGGCCGCACGCTGCACACCAAGTTGCAACCCCTCGCGAGTGGATTGCAGGAACAACTGCTCGCCGCCGTGCCGGTGGCGAAACAGGCCGAGTTCCTCAAGCAGTTGGAGTCGGTGTGCGCGGCGCTCGATGCGGACAACGCGGCGCAACCGCCACGCACGGGACGGCGCAAGCAGTAGGCGGTTCGCTGGGCGCGTGAACTCACGCTCCAGAAGCTATATCAAGCGGTTTTTACCGCATTTTTTAGCTTCCCGACCCTTAGCCCGCGTTAGCCCGCGTTAGCCCGCGCGCTGGCGGAGAGCCCTTACACATCGATGCGTTTGGCGACCGACAGGGCGTAGCGCTCGATGAAGTCGCGACGGATGCTGACGTCATTTCCCATCAACGTGGCAAACATACGTTCGGCTTCGATCGCATCGCTGAGCGTCACCCGCAGCAGCGTACGCGTCGACGGATCCATGGTGGTCTCCCACAGCTGATCCGGATTCATTTCACCAAGACCCTTGTAGCGCTGGATGTCGAGGCCACGCGAACCGAAGCGTTTGATCGTCGGTACCACGGCGTGCAGGTGGGTGAGCACCACTTCTTCTTTGGCGTCCTTGATCACGAACGGGCTGATGCGGCCTGCGCTGTCGAGCAAATACTCCGGATTGTAGCCCTGGATGCGCAGACGATCGAGACTGCGCTCCATCGCTTCGCGTTCCGTGAACTCAATGAGCTCTGGCACAATCGGCGCCGGCTCGCCTTCGAGGCGTTCCGCCACGGGTTTGCCGCGACCGAGCAGCTCATCGAGTTCCTGCTCGTTGTAGAGGTACTGGATCGCTTCGCCCAGGCGCGCGCGGTAGAGCGGCAAAACGCCGCTGCCGTTGCGCAGGGAAAGGTATTCATCGATGGTCAGGCCTTTGAGCGACAACACGCGGTCGTGGTCGTCGAACTCCTGCAGCACTTCCACCAACGCGGTCAGCCCGGCACCGGCGATGGTGCGTTCACGTCCAGCGGTGCGGTCGGTGAGCGTCGCGCCCTCGCTGCCGAGGCGGATGATCTCGCTGTTGAGCAGCTTCTCGTTGTAGACGTACTCGCTGCTCTTGCCGCGGGTGACTTTGTAGAGCGGCGGCTGGGCGACGTAGATCTTGCCGTTTTCCACCAACTTGGGCATTTGACGGAAGAAGAACGTCAGCAGCAACGTGCGGATGTGGCTGCCGTCGACATCGGCGTCGGTCATGATGACGACCTTGCCGTAACGCAGACCGTCGAGGTTGAATTCCTCGCCGATGCCAGCACCGAACGCCTGGATCATCGCGCTGATTTCCGAATGGCCCATGACCTTGTCGATGCGCGCCTTCTCGACGTTGATGATCTTGCCCTTGAGCGGCAGAATCGCCTGGATGCGCGCGTCGCTGCCGCGTTTGGCCGAACCACCGGCCGAATCACCTTCGACCAGGAAGATCTCAGTTTCAGCAACGTTACGGCTCTGGCAGTCACGCAACTTGTCCGGCATGCCGCCGTTGTTGAGCAGACTCTTGCGATTCTTGCGCGCCAGGTCGCGCGCCTTACGCGCGGCTTCGCGCGCTTCCATCGCCGAGATCGCCTTGCCGATGAGGTTGCGCGCGATCTTGGGATTCTCTTCGCAGTAGTCCTTGATCGCCGGGCCGATGAGGTTCTGCACGATGCCGGCGATCTCGATGTTGATCAACTTGTCCTTGGTCTGGGCCGAGAACTTGGGATCGCCGAGTTTGACCGAGACAATGGCGCACAGACCTTCACGCAGATCTTCGCCCGCCGGCGGCTTGTCATCGCTCTTGATCAGGCCGGCGTTCTTGGCGTAGGCGTTGAACTCGCGCGTCAGCGCGGTCTTGAAGCCTTCCAGATGCGTACCGCCATCGCGATTGCGGATGTTGTTGGCGAAACACAGGACCTGTTCGTCGTAGCTGTCGTTGTATTGGATCGCCAGTTCGACATCGATGCCTTCGGGCGTCGAGCGACCGATGTGGATCACCGGATGCAGGGCTTCCTTACCCTGGTTGAGGTAACGCACGAACGCGGCCAAGCCGTCGGTGGAGTAGAACACCTCGGCTTTGCCTTCTTCACGCAGGTCCAAGAAATTGATGCGCACGCCGCTGTTGAGGAAGGCCAGCTCACGCAGACGCGCCGCGATGACCTTGTAGTCAAACACCGTGTTCTCGCCGAAGACTTCGATGTCGGGCTTGAAATGGATGGTCGTCCCGCGTGCGGTCGACGCACCGATGACCTGCAGCGGAGTCTTAGCTTCGCCGCGTTCAAAACGCATGCGGTGGTGCTGACCGTCGCGCTTGACGTCGGCCACCAGCCACGCGCTGACCGCGTTGACGCAGCTCACGCCGACACCGTGCAGACCACCGGATTTCTTATAGGCGCCGGCGCCCTCGTTGTCGAACTTGCCGCCGGCGTGCAGAATGGTCAGCACCACTTCGAGCGTGCTCTTGCCGCTAGATGGATGCGGTGCGACAGGAATGCCGCGGCCGTTGTCGGACACCGACAGGGAATTGTCGGTGTGGATGCTGATGACGATCTCGGAGCAATGGCCGGCCAAGGCCTCGTCGATCGAGTTGTCGACGGTCTCCCACACCAGCTGATAGAGGCCGCCTGCGCCCGGATCGCCGATGTACATGCCCGGCCGTTTACGCACCGCTGCCATACCTTCGAGCACCTGGATCTTATCCACCCCGTAATCACCGCTGGTGGTGCTGTTCGTGGGCTGATGGTTGGGCTGATGATTGGGCTGGTGCGAAGCAGGCGACGGATCAGCGGACATCGGAAAACTCCGGGGTTTTGCTCAGGATTTCCCTGGGCTCGGGACGATCGGCGCAGCGTACCGCGAGCCCCCTCTAAGCAATGCCCGGATGGGGCTAGGATTGGGCCCGATGCCCGATGTCCGATGTCCGCTGTCGACCGCTGGTTTTCCTCTCATTCGGAGGTGTCCGGACACCCCAGGAATCGCTCGCGGTGGTGCCGACACCGCACCTCGCACGTCGCCCATCGCACGTGGCCCTTGCCGCTGTCGGCGAGGGCCGGAGTGTGCGGCCCCATGAGCGCTGCCGAGACCGCTGGAACCACGCCCGATGCTGCCGCCCAGGCGCTGCTGAGCGAGGCGGTGCGGCTTGGTGATGTGGCGCTCGAACGCTGGCTGCCGGCCGCGAACGAAGCACCCACGCGCTTGCACGAAGCCATGCGCTACAGCGTCTTCGCCGGCGGCAAACGCCTGCGGCCGGCGCTGGTGTTGGCTGGTGCGCGTGCGGTCGGTGGTGCGATGGACGAGCGCATCGCTGCAGCGATGGCTGCGGTTGAAGTGCTGCACACCTACACCCTGGTCCACGACGATTTGCCGGCGATGGACGACGACGACCTGCGCCGTGGCCGGCCGACCTGCCACAAGGCGTTCGACGAAGCGACCGCGATCCTCGCTGGCGATGCGTTGCAGACGCTCGCCTTTGAGTGCGCTGCCGCCGTCAGTGGCGAGGCCGTCACCGTGCTGGCACGTGCTGCCGGCAGCCGTGGTGTGGTCGGTGGCCAGCAGGACGATCTTGACGCCGAAGGTCAGCCCATCGATGCCTCGCCGGCCACGCGTGCACGGCTGGAACGCATCCACCGCGGAAAAACCGCCGCGCTGATCCGGGCAAGTTGTGAACTGGGGGCGCTTGCGGCCGGAGCTTCGCCCACCGCGCGGGCAGCGCTGCGTGCCTACGGTGAGGCCATCGGCCTGGCGTTCCAGGTCGCCGACGACGTGCTTGATGCCACCGCCAGCGCCGCCGCCCTGGGCAAGACTCCGGGCAAAGATGCGGCCCAGGGCAAGCTGACCTACGTCGCGGTGCACGGTCTTGACGCCGCGCGCCAGGAAGCGGAGCGGCTGGAGCAAGAAGCTATCGCCGCGCTCGCGCCGCTCGGTGCGGCGGCGGAACCGCTGCGTGCGCTCGGTCGCTTCGTCGTGCGGCGGGACCACTAGATGCGCCAACTCCTGCTCACCTGCGCACTCGCGTGTGCCGCTCTCGGCTGCGCCACGCCCGACCTGTGGAGCGCGGACACCCCGCCCGCCGCGACGCCGCAGCCCGGCTACGGCTTCACCGTCGGCACCAACCAACTCTATGCCTACAGCGTGAAACAGACGGTGGCGTGGGCCAGTGCAGGCGACCAACTGAGCTACACCTCGACCCTCACCTGGAAGTTTCTGCTGACTGTCGCCGAGAGCACCTCGGAACGCGCATTACTCACGGCCACCATTCTGCGCGTCCAGGCGACCCACGAAGGTCCTGGCTCGCGGCGAGCGGTCGACAGTGGTGCGAAGGACGATGACGGCAGCGACGATCCGCTGCTTGGACATTTGCTCGCGCTCAACGGTTCGATCCTGAGCGTGGTGGTGGCCCCAACCACCGGCCAGGTCAGCGAGGTGCGGGGCGGCGACGCGATCATCGCGCGGATTAACAAACGTGCGCCGTCCGCGACGCCAGGCGATCCGCCGCCCCTTGAAGCGGCAGCAAAGGCCGCTTTTTCCAGCGACGCGCTCAGCCGCATCTGGAGCCAGCTGCTCGCTCTGCCGAGCGCTACACCCGTGCGCGTGCCGCTCGGCCCGCCGCTGAACGGGGAGGTCGAACGCACCTGGCAAGGTTCCGCCTACACCCTGCGTCTGCCAGCCGGTGCTGATCGTCTGAGCGCAACCTTGGTCGGTGATCCCACACCCGTCAGCGCCGTGCTGAGTGAGTTGACCGGCAGTGGTGGCACCGACATCGCCAACGGCATGCCCGGCGCAGGAAAAGGTGAACTGGCGTTCACGCTCACCTTCCAGGCGCTGACGCAACCGGTCCTACAACGTCATACGCTGGCGTGGGAACTGACGCCGTTGCCGACGCCGCGCTGAGCCGTCTGCGCTTCAGGAATCCGCGCGTTTCACCACTGCCCAGATGCTGCGCGCCAATTCGCCCGCTGGTGCCGGTTTGTCGATCACCCGCTTGATGCCCAGGCGCGCCGCTCGTTCCGGTGTCACGTCAGCGCCGTAGCCGCTGGCGAGGATGATCGGCAGATCCGCACGCAGAAGTTGCAATTCGCCTGCCAGTTCGAGTCCGGTCATGCCGGGCATGGTCAAGTCGGTGATCACCACATCGAACGCCGTGGGTTGCGCACGCACCGCCGCCAACGCGGCCTGTGGATCAGTGAAACCACTGACGCGGAATCCCTGGGCTTCCAGCAGCTCAGTGCCCAACTGCACCAGAAGATCTTCGTCGTCCACCAACAGCACATGCGGCACCACGGTGACCACCGATGACGATGACGATGACGGGGACGCTGACACCGGCACTGGTACTGACTCCGGAGTGACGAGCGGTGCCGGCATCGCGGCAGCGGCCAACGCGGGGATGCACAGATGAAAGGTCGACCCTTCGCCAAGACGGCTCTCAACCGAGATGCCACCCTGATGGTCGGTGATGATGCCGTGCGCCACGGCCAGTCCGAGCCCCGTGCCCTGACCAAGTTGCTTGGTGGTGAAAAACGGGTCGAAAATGCGCGCGAGGGTTTGCTCATCCATGCCCTGACCGGTATCGCTGACGCTCAGGTGGAGGTAACGACCCGGCTCGAGTCCTGGGCACGGTGGGCTGCCCGCAGCGGTGAACTCTTGTGGTTCGACCGCGATGGTGATGCGCCCGCGTTGCTGCGGCAGGGACTGCCAGGCATTGGTGCCCAGGTTCATCAGCACTTGATGGAGCTGCGTCGCGTCGCCCATGATCAGCGGACAATTGGCAGCGATGCGGCAATCGAGGACCACCGTGCTCGGCAGAGTCGCACGCAGGAAGGCGACCACCTCACCAACCACGGAATCCACGCGCAGCGGTACGTGAAGCACCGCTTGTCCACAGCTGAAAGCCAGGATTTGCCGCACCAGATCGCGCGCCCGCGCACCGGCATCAGTGATCACCGCCAGTCGCGGATGCAGCGGATGGTCGCCCGGTAGTTCGCTGCGGGCCAGTTCCGCCGCACCCAGGATCACCGACAGGACGTTGTTGAAGTCGTGGGCGATGCCGCCGGCAAGTGTGCCGACCGCCTTGAGCTTCTGCGCCTGCAGCAGCGCCGCTTCTAGGCGGACACGTTCCTCCTCGGCGCGTTTGCGCGGGGTGACGTCACGCACAACGCCGGACAGTCGCGCTTGCCCGGCCGCATCGCTAACCTCACCGTCGAGCGCCAACCACCGCTCACCGGCGATCGGCTGGAGCATGCGGAACTCGACGTTCAGTCGGCCACGTTCAGCGATGCAACGGGTGATGGCCTGTTCGACACGCTCGCGATCATCGACATGCGCATGCGCCAGGAACCCTGCGCGGTCGGTCGGCGTATCCGGACCAAAGAGCTCTTGCCGACGACCACTGGTCAGCAAACGGCCACTGTGCAGATCGAACTCCCAGGTCGCCATGTGCGCGTGGTCGATCGCTAGGCGCAGGCGTTCCTCGCTAACGCGCAGACGTTCCTCAGCCTGTTCGCGTTCGGCCATCAAGCCCGCAAGCAGCACGTTGAGCAACGCCATGGTTCCGAGAAAGCTCGCCAGCAACAGATGGGTGGATGCACCCGGCACCGCGAATGGGCCACCTCCCACCGCCGTGCCCCAGGCGGCGAAGGCAGCGATCACGATCACGGTCAGCGACGCCGGCCACAGGCCGAAGCGCAGGGCCGCCCACACCACCGGCGGCAGCATGAGGAACGACATTGAGACGCGCCCGACCTCCATGAACACCAACGCACCTATCATCACCACCACCACTGCCAATACCGCCGCTTCGATCAGTCGCGCCGGCTGGGTGAGCCCAGCCAAGCGCCGACGATCCCACGACAGCAGCAACGGACCAACCACCAGAGCGCCGACCACATCGCCCAGCCACCACGCCAGCCAACGTTCCCCCGTCCACGGTACCACCTCACCGAGGTCGAGCGCCGTGACGCCGACTGTGGGCGGAATGAGCAGGCCGACCATCACCGCCACACAGAACCAGCCGGTGTCACGGCGACGGGAGAAGTCGCGGGCGAAACCCACTTGGCGCAGCAGCAGGGCGCACACCAGCGGCCCCACGGTGTTGCCTGCCGCCGTCCCCAGGGACACCGCCAGCGGCATGCCGATGAGCACGTTCACCGCCACGGCACCCAGGGCCACTCCGGGCCACCAACGCCAGCCGCCGATCACCAAGGCCGCAATAGCAATGCCCGTGGGTGGCCACACCACCGTGATATTGGCCTCCACCATCGCCAAACGCAGACCGAGCCACCCGCTCGCTAGGTAGGCCAGGGCCACCAGGACGTACCAGCAGGGCAGGCACCAGTGAGATGATGTCGGCTGCATGGGGAGGTCCGAACCTATGGGGGGGTGGCAAAACCCAATCCATTCCTTGGCTGGGATGGGGAAGGCGTGTAGCGCGGCGTGGCACGCCCCCCATCTGCCCGTCGTCCTGGCATTTGCGCCCTGCTTGGCCGCCACTAGGGTGGAACTGGATAACCGCCTCCCTCGCAGGAGGCTTCATCGTAAGAATCTTCGTAAGAATCTTCGTAAGAAAGAGAGCCAGGCATGTTCGGCACTACCAAAATAGTCGTCGGCCTCGATGTAGGTTCTTATTCGGTGAAGGCCGTCGCGCTGCAACCGAGTGGTGACCGCCTGACGCTGCAGGGCTACGCCCAGGCGCGCATCGGGACGCAGGAACCGGTGGAGGTCATCCGCAAGGTCATCGACCAGCTCGGCATCAGGCCCAAGCGTATGGTCACCAGCGTCTCCGGTCGCTCGGTGATTGTACGCCAGGTCGAAACACCACGCCTGCCCTCGGACGAACTGAAGGCGCACATCGCCTACGAAGCCGACAAGTACATCCCCTTCGGTAGTGAAGAAGTCATCATCGACTGTCAGACGCTGCCCGACCGCGATGAAGCCAAAGCCACCAACATGCAGGTGCTGCTGGTCGCCGTGCGCCGCGGTTTCGTCGAAGACCACATCACCCAGCTCAAGGCCGCCGGTCTCGCTCCGGAAGTGATCGACGTCGACGTGTTCGCCTTGTCGAACGCCTACGAACTGCTCGGCCCAGGCCCAGCCGCTGCTGGTGAGAAGACCGCCACCGCGCTGATCGATATCGGCGCGAGCAAGAGCAACATCGCCATCGTCCAGGGCAACCGCCTGCTGTTCACCCGCGAGGTGTACCTGGCAGGTAACGAGATCACTGACGCTATCGTGCGCACCTTCAATGAGCCGGCGGAAGACGTCGAGCGCATCAAGTCGGCCCCTGGCGAAGCGCTCGAAGCACTGATGGATGCCGCGCTGCCAGCATTCGAAGATCTCGCCAATGAGATCCGCCTGAGCTTCGACTACGTCGAAGGCCAGTTCGAAGTGCAGGTCGCTGACCTAGTGCTGACCGGTGGCTCCAGCCAGCTGCCCGGCATCGCTGAGATTCTCGGCAACATCCTTGGTCGTCCGGTGCACGTGTTCGATCCGCTCGCCGGCCTCGACCTGGTGCCGTCCAAGTACGACATCAACGGCCTCGATGCCAACGGCCCGTCGCTGACCGTGGCACTCGGCTTGGCCGCGCACCTGCTGCAGTTCGGTCAGACCGGCCTGGGTGGATCCAACAGCCACAACTGGCAGCCGCGCCAAGTGCGCGACGGCACCATCGTGCCGAAGGCACCCGCTGGCGCTGCGCCCGCACCGGTTCCGGAAGCGTCGATCACCAAGCCGACCGGCAGCCTCACGCGCCCACCAGCGCCGCTCGCACCGCTGCAGATGCAGACTCCGCCACCCGCTCCGATGCCCCTGGCCCCGCCACCAGCGCCGATTTTCACTCCGCCACCGGCGATGTCGCTGGGCGTGCTCGACCTCGACCAGCCGATGGAAGACGCCGAAGATTCGCCCTCGACCGACGCCATCCTCAGCGATCCGACCCGCAGTGCCCTGCTGGTGGTGCTCGACGAGGACCAGGAAATGCCGCCGAGCGAACGCCACGAACGTGGCACCAGCAGCGGCAATCGCCCATCGCAGGTGCTCAAGGTGGAGAGCTTTGAGGAAGACGATTCCAACGACAAGTCGGGTGGACTTCCGGAACTGCCGAAGCTTTAGAACGGCACCCAGCGTGCCTGCGGCGCCCGTGCTGCGCACGGGCATCCCGCTACGCGGAATGGTGCCAGTTAACCACGGGGGGAGCGCAAACGCGCTCCCCCCGTTTCGTTTCGGCTACACGGCCCTGCGGCCCGTGACCCGCTGCGCGGGCCGCTCGGCAGACGCCGAGCGCAGCCGATTAACCATGGGGGGAGCGCAAACGCGCTCCCCCCGTTTCGTTTCGGCTACACGGCCCTGCGGCCCGTGACCCGCTGCGCGGGCCGCTCGGCAGACGCCGAGCGCAGCCGATTAACCATGGGGGGA
>Ga0105044_10012758_pt1 | contig 11426 bp, 10 predicted proteins | sample MAT01_FD_78092 | JGI IMG/M metagenome (GOLD analysis project Ga0105044, IMG submission 78092) | Freshwater microbial communities from Lake Fryxell liftoff mats and glacier meltwater in Antarctica - MAT-01 | ecosystem: Environmental > Aquatic > Freshwater > Ice > Liftoff microbial mat | place...
ACAATGATTTTGAGCCAGGGCATTGGCTCATACTGTCTCAGTCGGAGAAAGACCTTGCGTCAAGCATGGCATCCGGCGTTCACGGCAGAAGCCCCTGCCTTTAGGCATGGGAGTATGTCACGTCCAACAACAACCCCTAGCTCTGCCGCTCTTTGACAAAATAGTGCAGGGTGTGGGCATCGCCCGCCTGTTCCTCGCGCTTTTCCAGCGTCATGCCAATTTCGCTCATGAGATTCATCGCCGGGGCATCGAGCGGGTTGGCGATGGTGTGGCGAATCGAGCGCACCATCGGATAAGTCATGAAGATGTAATCCAGCAGCAGCTTGAGCGCCTGCGCCATCAATCCCTGGCCGCGATAAGCCGTTCCCATCGCGTGCATCAGATCCGCCGCCCCCGTTTCATCAGGCCGCATAGACGCTCCAGCAAAACCGATCAACTCGCCTGTATCGCGCCGTTCAATACCAAACAGACCGAAGCCCGGCGTCTGGTAGGCGTGCAAAATGTCATTCAGCATCATCTGGGTTTGTTCGAGCGTGAGGGGAAAGCCGCCCGCGTAGGTCATTGCCTCTTCGTCAGCGCACAGCGCCACGAGAGCCGCAAGGTCATGCGGCTCCAGGTGGCGTATGGTGACGAGATCCGTTTGCAGCAAGAGTGCCATGTCTCATGACTCGATGATTGTGTGAGCGATCCTCCGAGTATGTCAGCACAACATCAAGCAGGCATTAGCTCTCGATGATTTTGTCGTCAATCAACTGCTGCTGTACCTTCTGCCCACGCGGGTTGAAGGCGAAATGCTGCGCCTGAAGCTCAAATTCCACATCGCTCATGGCCCGCCCTGCCCGATTTTTCTCAACCGTGAAGACCACCCAGTTGCGATAGTTCTTGGCATTGTAGGCGTTGAAGGCGATATGATCTTTTGCCAGAATTTGATATTTGTTATTCATGATGATGGCAATGTCGCTCTCATAATCGAGGGCGCTGCTGCCGCGCATATGATACAGATGGATGCGCTTGCTCTTGAGACCTTCACGATCAGCGGCCACGATAGAGAAGATGGGCACATCAATCGTCATGGCAATATCTTTCAAGCCTTCCACGATGATCGTGACCTTATCGTTTTCATCGCGCGGGCGTTCGGGATGTACTGCCACCTTTTGCAGATAGTCGATGAAGACCGTGACATTGCCGCCTGTGGCATCGGCGAGGCGCGTGGTCATCTCTTTGATCGCTCGCAGATTGGTCACGGCGGGGCTGGCCTTGAGCATGATCATACGATCTGAGTAGCGCTGCAAACGGGCCAGCGCCGGCGCTGTAATCGGGTGATCTTTGAGGATGGCCTGCATCGAGCCGGGGCCGCCCTGCTTGCCCATGAACTTCTTGGCCCGTGATGCCACCACGATATTGAACATATCGCGCAGCTTGAGGCCGTTCGTCAGATCGATTTCGGGCGGGTTGATGCTCTCAAGGCACAACAGGCGGTGCATCAGATGATGTTCGCTGTGTTCGTAAGACAGATAAAACACATACTGATCGGGACGGAGCGCGATGTTCCGCGCAATTTGCAAGGCACAGATGGTTTTGCCCACGCCCTGAGCGCCGCCGAGCAGTGACAGCTCGGTTTTACGAAGGCCGCCGCCAATGATGCCATCGAGCGGATCAAAACCAGTCGGCAGCGGCACAAAATCGACCAGATCGCCAGCCATAACCTTTTCATCGGCTTCATTGATAACCTGCGCCAGCGTGCGCGGCAGCATCGCGCCCAGACGAGATTTCGACTCGCCGCGCGGGGTGCGAGCTTCTTCGGTGGGTGGAGACACTTCAGGACGAGAGGCTTGTGTGGGTACAGCAACCGGACGCTGCTGTGGCCGAGCTATTCTGACTGCCGCTGATCCTGTCACTGCCGCCACAGGGTCGGGATTGGAGTTATTCTTTTCAGGCAGATCGTCAGTAAAACGCCGAGTTGACATGCCGTATCCTAAATTTCCATACTGATTATAAATCTCATCATAATCGATTCTGGCGTCAATACGCAAATTGAACAATGAATCCGGGTGCATTTCACTTTGGTGCGAGCCACCTCAAGATTTGAAGCTGGTTATGAAAGACCTCCCGCATTCGCACTAACTTGAAATGCACCCATGAATCCTACCATATTCTAACCAAAATATTGCGATATATATCATGAAAGGCAGAAGGGTGAAATTGACAATCGTGCGCTCTTCACCAAGATATTCTGGCGCAGTGTGATATTTTGCCTAGTTGATATGGTTTTGAATTCGAGTATGATGAATACAGAGACCCGCACAACTGCCTGTGTATGTTTAAGTTGCGTAACTTTTCCTCAGAGGTGCGGTTATCGCTAAAAAGCATGTTTAAATTATTCTCTCAAAGCAGTTAGGGGTAGAAACCGTGATCCAGGAATTGATCAATCGTGCCGATCAACGTGGCTATATCACCTTCGACGATGTAATCGAACTGCTAGAAGATGAAGAAGGTGAAGAGGTCGCGTCTATCGACCAACTTCTCGATGAATTGGATGCTCTAGGTATAGAAGTACAACGTGAAGGCCACGACTCCTCGACTCATCCCTCCCCTCAAGATGATAATGATTCTGATTATGAAGCCCTTGACCTCCCGCCCGACCCCGATCTTGGTGATATTGCGGGTATTTCATCCGATGACCCCGTCGGCCTTTATTTTCGCCAGATGGCCCAGGAACCGCTCCTGACGGCTCAGGAAGAAATTGATCTCGCCCGTCGCATTGAACGGGGCAAGAAAGCGCGTGATCGGATGCGCCGCCTGGATTTCTCGCGCCGTGCCGAGCGCTGGTCGCGCCAGATGGAGCGAATCATCGCTGATGGGCAGTTGGCCCGTGAGCATCTTGGCCGCGCCAATACTCGTCTTGTCGTCAGCATTGCCAAGCGCTATATGGGCCAGGGCCTGCCATTCCCAGATTTGATCCAGGAAGGCAACGTCGGTTTGATGCGTGCCGTTGATAAATATGATTACAGTCGGGGCAACCGTTTCAGCACCTATGCGACATGGTGGATTCGTCAGGCCATCACCCGCGCCCTGGCCCAGAAGACCCGTACCATCCGTATCCCGCTGCACATGACGGAACGAATTCGCCAGATGTACCGCGTGGCGCAAAATCTGGAACAAACACGCGGACGCCGCCCCACCGCCGAAGAAATCGCGGATGAGATGGAGCTGCCTGCTGAGACCGTTCGCAGCATGATGGACGCCAGCCAACACGCGATTGCGCTGGAGCGGCCCGTCGGCGAAGATGGTGATAGTGAATTTGGCGACTTTATTGAAGATCAGGACACCCCTAGCCCCGTTGAATCTGCCACACAGCACTTGTTAGAAGAAACCATTGAAGAAGTCCTGAGTGAATTAACCCCGCGCCAGAGCCACATTTTACGGCTGCGCTTTGGTCTGGGCGGCGGCGAACCGCACACGCTGGAAGAGATCGCCAATAAATTTGGTCTCAGCCGTGAGCGCATCCGCCAGTTGGAAAAAGAAGCCCTGCGCCGTCTGCGCCATCCCCGTTTGGCCCACAATCTGCGCGATTATCTATAGAGATGTGTAGGGGCACGGCATGCCGTGCCCTCGTATTTTCGTAATAAAAGGGCATGGCGTGCCATGCCCCTACGAATTGCCCCTGGAAGACTCAATTGCACATCCTGCTCATCTCGCGCTGTCCCCCGTATCCGCTGCATCTGGGGGATCGACTCATCATCTGGCATCTCGTCCGCGAACTGGCAAAACACAACATCACGTTTGATCTCATCGCGCTGACGCAGCGGCCCGAAGATGCCGACGAGACGCCTCATTACGCGCAACTCTTCCGCAAAATCACCCTCATCCCCGAAGTGCCGCGCACCCTCCCGCAGTATCTGTATCGCCTGTTTAACCCTGCTGCACGATTCCCGTCATCGGCACAGCAAGCATGGTCGCCCGCGCTGTGGCAGGCTGTGACCGATCATCTCCGCACAACCGCCTATGATGGCGTGCATGTGTTTGGCGGCATTCAGGTGTATGAGATTGCCAACGCGCTCAAGCCGCTGCCCGCCATTATCACCCCGTATGAATCATTTGCTCTGTATATGGCGCGGCAGATGCAGCACACCTCAACACTGATGAATCGCGGGCAAGAGATGGCGGCCCGCGCCTATGAGCGCTTCATATATCGCCCGTACAAGCAGGTTGTCGTGCTGGCCGAGCCGGACGCTCAGATGCTGCGCCAGCTATCGTCGGGGCTGCCCATCAGCGTGATCCCCAACGGGATTGATCTCGATTATTTCACAGGTGAGCGTGGCGAGATTGTGCCGCATTCGCTGCTGTTCGTGGGCAATTACGAGTATGCGCCCAATGTAGAAGCCGCTCTTTTATTGGCCGATCAGATTTTCCCGCGCATTCGTGCGAGCATCCCCGATGCCACGCTCTCGCTAGTGGGCCATGCCCCGCCGCCTCATTTGCAAGCAAAAACAGACAGCGGAATCATCGTCACAGGCCGCGTACCTGATATTCGTGCGGCGTATGCACGGGCGACGGTGTTCGTCGCGCCGCTCATCACCGGGGCTGGCATCAAAAACAAAGTCCTCGAAGCGCTGGCGATGCGTCTGCCTGTGGTGGGGACGCCTCTCAGCATGGATGGGATTCGTGTCCAAAACGGCACGAGTGCTCTCATCGCGCCGATAGAGGAGATGGCCGAGGCCGTCATCGGGCTTTTGCGCGATTCCGAGGCACGGGAGCGACTGGGGCAAGCGGGCCGCACAGTGATTGAAGGGGAGTACAGTTGGGGGCATGTGGCGACGCAGTATCTTGCGCTCTATGAGAGCGTATTTCATCAAAGAGACATATGAAGCCGATTATGTCTTGCTGCTGCGAATAGCAAACCTCAAGCCAAAGCCCATCCGCCTCATGACATGGCAAAATCGCTTGCGCCAGGGGTTTTCAACCCCTGACGACAGGGCATAAGAGAGATCAAATTTGCTTAAGTTGGTACGCATGGGGCAGGATGTATCCGGGGCAGGATGCATCCGGGGCAGGATGCATCCTGCCCCTACAAACGTCCACTTCTCACGGACAGGTGAATAATGATGCTTATGGTTCAACTCTTGTACGCCTCTGGCGTGAGTTGGCCTCTGTCATACGCCTCAGCCAGCGTCATGGAGAAGGCGGGGCTGGCGGCCGACACATAGCTCAACATCTCGTCGCTGGAATTTTCGATCCCATGCCGCTCATTGGACGGAATATAGATCAAATCCCCGCCCTGCACCGCCTGATGCTCCTCGCCCACCTGCATCGTGCCAAACCCGCTCACGATGACATACACCTGCACTTCGGGATGTGTGTGCAGAATCTGGCGGCTCCCCGGCTGCACTGTCACCCATGTAATCGCCAGAGCGTTCGCCTCGGTATCGCCGCGCCCTAACATAAAATGCGAGGTCAGGCCGCTGCGTTCGCGTTTGTCCACCTGTGTCTTGCGCCGAATCAACATATCCATCTGCCTTTTTATCATACATCTTGAAGTGCAAGGTTGCCTTGCGCCTACAGATATGTTATGGCCTATAGTTATATATTGTCAATCTTGATCGTTAAATCAAGATATAAGCGCAGAGCGCAGGCGAATCATCAAGCCTGTGTTGCGATCTGAGACTTTGTTGTTGTTGACAGCGATGAATACGGCCTTCTTCTCGCCGACCAGCACCACCATACGCTTGGCCCGCGTGATCGCCGTATAGAGCAGATTGCGCTGGAGCATCATGTAATGCTGCGGCACAACCGGCATCACCACCACCGGATACTCCGATCCCTGCGAGCGGTGCGTGCTGATGCAGTAGGCCAGAATCAACTGATCAATATCGGTCATGTCATATTCGATGAACTGCTCATCGATGATGACGGTGACTTTAATGGCTTTCGGATCGATGCCCTGGATGTAGCCGATATCGCCGTTGTAGACCTCTTTTTCATAGTTATTTTTGGTCTGCATGACCTTATCGCCCACACGGAACACGCGCTGATTGACCGTGAGTTCGGCCCGCCCCGCATCTTTGGGGTTGAGTACGGCTTGCAGCGCCAGATTCAAGGCATCAACGCCTGCTGGCCCGCGATACATCGGCGCGATAACCTGCACATCGCGCATGGGATTGTAGGAGCCTAATTTTTTGCCCAGGCGTTCCTGCACAATCTGCACAATCATCGGGGCGACATCATTGATCCGATCTTCAACCGAGAAGAAGAAGAAATCCTCGCTGCGATTTTCCAGATAGGGATTCTGGCCCTGATTGATGCGATGGGCATTGACGATAATATGGCTGGCCTGCTCCTGGCGAAAGATGTGCGATAGGCGCGTCACATCGGCAATGCTGCTGTTGATGACATCTTTCAACACATTGCCTGCGCCCACGCTCGGCAGTTGATCGACATCGCCCACCAGCATGAGATGGGCGTGGGGCTGCATAGCCTTGAGCACACTGCTGAAGAGCAAAATATCCAGCATCGACGACTCATCGATGATGATGAACTCGGTGGGCAGCGGGTTGTCTTCATCGTAGGAGAAAAAGCCCTCTTTCCATTCCAGCAGGCGGTGCAGTGTGCGGGCTTCGCGCTGGGTCGTCTCGCTCAGGCGTTTGGCGGCACGGCCTGTGGGGGCGGCCAGCGAGTATTTGATGTTCTCTTTTTCCAGCGCGTGCATGACCATTTGCAGCGTGGTGGTCTTGCCCGTCCCCGGCCCGCCCGTAAGCACGCTAATTTTGCCTGTGAGCGCGGCTTGCACAGCGCTCTGCTGAATATCGCTGAGCGACACGTTATTTTTTGACGTTAGCTCTGCAAGATAAGTGGGCCAATCGGTCTTTTCCATGCGTTTTTGCAACACCGAATGTATATCATGCATCGCCTTGAGGCAGACAACGGACTGACGTTCGGCATGGTAATACAGCGGCAGATAGATCGCTTCGACCTTTTCACCGTCGATCAAAAGAATCTCGCTGATCAACGCGCCGACACGAATGCTGTAGAGAATCTCGGGATCGAGCAGCGCTGCCGAGGACAGGCCAAGCATTTTGATCGTTTGCTCTGTCAGGGCGGGACGCGGCAGATAGGTATGGCCCTCCTGAGCGCTCTGGCCCAGGGTATAGCGCAGCCCCGCCCGTATACGATGAGGCGAGTCGAGAGCGATGCCTTTGTTCTGTGCAATTTGATCAGCTTTGAGGAAGCCAATGCCATGAATATCATCGGCCAGTTGGTAGGGATTCTCATCGATGATCCTGATGGTATCGACCCCATACATATTGAAAATTTTCATTCCCAGGCGGCTGGTGATGCCCAGCCCCTGCAAATAGATCATCGATTGGCGTTCGGTGCGGTGCGTCTGCCACAGCTCTCTAATATTGTCGATCTGCTCCTGGCGCAGGCCGGGGACGCTGGACAGTTTCTCCGGGTTGCGCTCGATCACATCCAGCGTCTGCTCTTTGAAGTAATCGTAGATGCGGTTGGCCGTGACATCGCCCACGCCGTGAACATTTTCGCTCAGGTAGCGCACGATGCCCGCACGATTTTGCGGCTCCAACGGGTGAATGCTGTGTACGTCAAGTTGCAGGCCGTAACGGGCATCGGTGATCCAGCGGCCCGTAAATTCAGCCCGCTCACCCACCAGCATCTCCGGCATCACGCCTTTGACGAGCACCAGTTCAGGCGTCTCGCTGTCCTCGTCCGCCTCGGTCTCAATCTCCAGCACACCCCAGCCGCTGTCTTGCTTATAGACGACCACATGCCCAACAGTGCCTGTAATCGTCTCCATCGCATGTTTGGGCGGTGAAGCGCTGGTGAGCACGGTGACAGTATGGGCGCGGAGCTGTGAGCCATAGCGGGCATTTTCCATCCATTCGCCGCCCACGCGCAGTCGCGTTTCTTTCGTCACCAACGGGATATTGCCGACGACGATAATCGTGCCATCATCGCCCGCTTCGGCGTGCGGCTCATCCGGCTTGAGGCGCAAAACAGTATAGCCATTTTCTTCGCTGCGATAGATAATGTGGACAACTTGCCCCGTACACGAGTCTAAGAAGTTCATAGCAGTTCTCACATTACATCAATACGCTGAGTCTACCTGTGTTTTGCACGGAGAAAAAGAACAAATATGCCGCTGTTCATCGTCTTCATCATGGGTGCGATGCTCTGTGGGGCCGGGGCGATGCTTGCGCCCGCGCTGCCCACATCTCAGCCGCGTGTTGGTCTGGCCGCTGCGTTTACGCTGGCGCTCATCATGGGCGGGTCGCTGTTCATGCTCTCGCTCACCGCCAATGACCCGCTTGTGATCGATTATGTGCTGTTTGCCCTGCTGTCCGGCACAGTGTTGGGCGGCACAATTGCCCAGGCCCAGACCCGCGCCGAAGCCAAAGGTGAAGAATTATCCGACGCCGATCAGGGCTGGACTGGCCCACAGGATTTGCTCTTTTTTGTCCTGGTAGGCATCCTGTTGACGGGTGTGCTCCTGATAACACAGCCCTTCCAGACGGGCGCGAGTTCGGCGGGTCTGGAAATGCTCACGAGCTACGTCAGCCGCCAACTGCGCCAGACACACCCGATTGTGCAGCGGGCGCTTGGAGCCGTGATCGCCTTCCTTGCGATCTGGGTTGTGTATGATTTTGGCAGCGAATGGCGCGGCAAACCGCTGGGGCGCTGTCTGGCGCTGGCCGCGATTCCGGTTGTGGTGGCGCTGTATGCCAACGGCCATTTTGTCGTGCTGCTCGGCGTGCTGTTTGGGCTGGCAATGCTGATCTTCTTGCAGCAGGCTGTTCAAACGCGCCAGCGCCTCGATCTGGTCGCGGCAGGCTTGATGTTTGGGGCGTGCCTGTATGCCAGCGTCGAGGCACTGATTGTCATGGCGCTTGTGGCGCTGGCTTGGACATGGTATCTCCAGCGCCCAAAGCCGACAGGACTGCCGCGCACGCGATTGCTGTGGCTGATCCCGCTGATTGCGCTGCTGGCAACAGGCCCCTGGTGGCTGACGCATCTCGAACTGGTTGCCAGCAATGCATATGAAATGCTGCGTTCACCCGACGATGCGCTTTTATTGGTCGCCGCGTTTGGCAGCATCAGCGCGGGCGGATGGATGTTATGGGCGCTGTGGCGTCAGATTCCGGCTGATCTGCGGGCGATGCTGCGCCAGCGCTACTATGTGCTGGCGGTCATCACGGCGGTTGTGCTTGTGGCGGGCATCGTGCTGAGTCGGGCGGGATAAGGCGGCTAATAACCCCTCTCCCACGCAGTGGGAGAGGGGTTGGGGTGAGGGGTCATCAGCCGCGCTATCTAAAACTGAGGTTATTGATTGCGGGCGGACAGGGCGACTCACATCTGTTTTTGTGCGGATTAGCCGCGATTCTTGGCCTTACTCGCCTCGCTCTCATCGAGCAAACGCGCCAATTGATCGTCATCAACATCGCCGTTAGACAGGCGCTGACGCAGGCCCTTGAGTTCATCGTCGCTCAAATCACGCAGGGCCATTGTCAGACGATTACGCTTCAGCGATTCAGCCGTATCCTGCGATTCACGCGGCAACTGGCCCCAATTCCAGATGAAGCCGCTCACGGTTATACCCGCCACCGTCAAAATGATCGGGATAGAGATGATCGCATATCCCAGTGTGCCGCTTAAAATTGCTGACATGGAGATCATGGCTCCGATCAACAAAACCCAGATCATCAACGTGAAGAGTGCCCGTCCGCTTGGTGATAACATCCCAATGTCCTTTAATGGTCGTACGTCTAACGTTTTACTTTTTCCAGCTCACTGTGCTCATCAAGCAGGCGGGCCAACTGACGCTCATCAATATCACCCTCTGACAGCCGCTGCTGGAGGCGTGCCAGTTCGCTGTCGCTGAGATCACGCAGCGCCAGCGCCAGGCGGTTGCGTTTAGCATCCTCAATCTCACTGCTGTTATTGGCCGCGTCAAATTTGGCCGTATCGCCCCAATTCCACATGAAGCCTGTGGTCGTGATGCCCGCGCCGATGATGAGTGCGGCAATGCCAAACGACCAGAAGACGCCCAGGTTTCCAGCTGTAAATAACATTGTCAAGACAAGCGCCGCCATCATTAAAGCCCACATTTTAAGCGTGAGTTCAGCCCGTTTTTCAAAATTCATGATGTATTCCTTTTGCCTGAGATGTTTGGAGAGTATGGCGCAAGAACGAGCAGGCTTCAAGCTAACGCCGCATCAACTCGCCCTCATCGCTCAAACCGTACTCAGGCGTTGTGAGCACCTCGCGCACATCCCCCGACAGACGCAGACGCAGACGCTGCAAATCCTCATCGCTCATCGAATCGATCTCATCCGCCAGACGTTCGACAGAGCCGCGTTTTTGCTTACGGGCGCTGCTTTCAACATTGGCTCCCTGCGAGAGGTTGGGATCTCCCCAGGCCCAGATCATGCCCGTGCCGAGGAACGCACCAAGCGCTACCACCGCTGCAATAATCACGTGAGCCAATCCCAGACTACTGCCAAAAATCGGCGTCGCCAGAAGGCCGAGTATGATGACGGCAAACGCGCCCCAGATATACCGTGTTGCTGCAAGACGAATTTCCATTGCTGATCGCTCCCTGCTATCCTGTATATTCGTGAATTATATCTGTTTTTACGCACACCTCGCCCCATAAGTTGCACTGGGCTTTGCAGCCCATTGGCATGGGGGCTGCCTTATGCTGATCATAGAAAGGTTCTTAAGGAAAGAGGATGCACGTCACGGGGCGGTGTGCTATTCTTATAGCTGATGTGATGATGAAAAATTGAGATGGCGGTGCGGGCAGAATGATCGGGACGAAACTCAATGGACGCTATGAAATCCTCGAGCATCTAGGGGAAGGCGCAACCGCCACTGTCTATAAAGGTCTTGATATCCTTCTAGGGCGTGAAGTTGCGCTGAAAATTCTGCTTCCTCATGTGCGCGAGAGCACACGCAAACGCTTCTTCCAGGAAGCGATGGCCGCTGCCCGCCTCAATCATCCCAATATCATGGCAATCCATGATCGGGGTGAGGACAAAGAGCGGCATTACCTCGTGATCGAGTATGTGGATGGGCAGCCCCTCAGCAGCTATATTCCGTCATCGCCGCAGGTAGTGGCCTCGCTCGGCGCACAGATTGCCCGTGCGCTGGATTATGCTCATGAGCGCGATATCATCCACCGCGATATTAAGCCGGCCAACATCAAAGTGAACAGCACAGGCCAGATTAAAATCATGGATCTGGGGTTGGCCCGCTCACGCGATGGCAAACGGGTGACAGCGCCGGGGATGGTCATTGGCACGCCCGCGTATATCTCGCCCGAACAGGCGCAGGGCCTTGAGCTGGATCGCCATACCGATATTTATTCGCTTGGCATTGTGCTGTACGAGATGGCAACCGGACAACTGCCCTTC
>Ga0105044_10012761_pt1 | contig 11425 bp, 12 predicted proteins | sample MAT01_FD_78092 | JGI IMG/M metagenome (GOLD analysis project Ga0105044, IMG submission 78092) | Freshwater microbial communities from Lake Fryxell liftoff mats and glacier meltwater in Antarctica - MAT-01 | ecosystem: Environmental > Aquatic > Freshwater > Ice > Liftoff microbial mat | place...
AGGCGTGACGTCGGCCTGGTGCATGTCAGTGTCGGTGATAACGGGATGGGAGCAACGACAATCGCCGTGCCTATCCTTGATTTTCCCAACTGCGGGTTGGGGCTGACGATCGTGTCAGATTTGATTGTTGGTGAACTCAAAGGTCAGGTGCGACTTGAGCCACAAGATTTCGTCGGAAGTACCGGATGCGGAACACGAGTTGAGATCACGATCCCCATTGCTCGGCGAGACTCCCTGGTTTAGACAGAGGTGCGAGCGCGTAGGCGAGCATTGCGCCGCTTGAGCGCGCGGCGCTCGTCTTCGCTGAGTCCACCCCAAACGCCCGAATCCTGACCGGTCTCCAGCGCCCAGCGCAGGCAGTCGTCCACGACACGACAACGACGACAAACGGCCTTGGCCTCTTCAATTTGGACCAATGCAGGTCCGGTGTTGCCGATCGGGAAGAACAACTCAGGGTCTTCGTCACGGCAGGCTGCCTCGTGGCGCCAGTCCATGCGGGATCACTCCATCTGTAATGATGTGCTGGGCTCACCAACACTTGTGAATGCTTTCACGCGCTGGCTTCCACATGGAAGTGAAGGTTCGCTTCACTGGCCCACGGGGAAGGCGGCCAGCCCGCTAAAACAAGGGCAGGCATAGATTCGCAGACCTTGGGGCTTGGTACAAGTGGAAACGAGCGAAACTGGGCACAATTTTGTTTTTTTCGTGTTGAATCGGTCACATTTGGGTTAATTGTCCTAAATATCCGTTATTTTATCGCCTTTCACAAGGGGGCAATCACTCGGAGCGCGTCAGGGTGATGGGTGAAAGTGACCTGCGAGACAACTCCGAGGGCCTCACCATCGATCTGAATTGGGACTTCGGGGTCAGCTTGGATCGAAAACATGGATTGGTCATGCCAACTCGTGTAAGCGCTTGCTGCCGACTTACGACGCGATCTGGCAATGATTCGCCGGGCCGCCCGCGCCGTTGAAATGGGGTCGAGCTTGCGCACAATAAAGACATCCAGTCCCGTATCGAAACTGGCCGCCGGGTTGGGGTCCAAGGCCCACGAACCAAAAAAGGTCCACGGCGATGAGTTTTGGACGAGGGCTACATAAACGTGATCGATCGGTGCGGTACCTGGCCGCGTCATCATAATTGCCGCAGTGTGGTTACTCCGCCGAAAGTACTCTCGAGCTGTAATTGCTAGGTATCGCAATGGGGAGGCAATAGCCCCCTTTTTTCGATCTTTATCGATAGCTGCGATAATGGTGGCATCAAGGCCAATACCGGAATTGGCAGCAAAATAGCGACTGAATTCCTCACCTGTTGGGCGCACTGAAACGGCAAGCCCCAAACTAATCGAGCGAAAACTTTGGACCCGACAGCTTTCCATGACTGCACCTGTTGCTTCAACCGGGTCAATGGGCAGGCCCAAGGCGCGGACAAAAACATTACCGCTCCCACCGGGAATCGGCGCGATCGCCGGTTTGGCTTTAGCGGGATTCGCGAACATGATGCCGTTAATCACTTCATTGACGACCCCGTCCCCGCCCAGGGTAATTACTAATGGGATACCGGATTCGACGGCGTACTCGCCGATGGTGTGTGCGTGACCCTTATGGGTGGTCTTCGTTACTTCAAGATCCAGTTCGTGGGAAAGTGCGCGCACAATGACGTCGATCACGCGTGGGGATGTACTCGTTGCATTGGGATTGGCTACCAGAAGCGCTCGCACCATCTCACTCTACGCTGACGATTCACTAACGGTAATGAGCGTTAGGCTGGCGAGGTGGTAGGGGCGACATCGGTCAACTGGCGGTTGTGCATTCTCGCGGGCATCAGTCTCGTCCAAGGAGTCTTTTACGTGGTGTACGCCATTTTGGTAGTGGTTGGCGTCGCGCGATTTGGCGTAAGCGGCCCAAGCGAAGTGGCTAACGCACCGGGGGTGACCTTAGAAGTGATCATTTTCCTCTTATTTGGGCTGGGCATGCTCCTGGTCTCATGGGGTTGGTTCGCCGCTCAGCGCTGGGCGCGGGCGCCATTTCTGCTGGCGCAACTACTGGCACTCGTTGTCAGCGTCCCGCTCACCGGCGCCAGCGGTATCGCAGAGAAAGTAGTTGCGATCACAGTGACGATCGCGGCTGTTACTGGGATTGTTCTTGCTTTCACACCAAGAATTACTCAGTATTTACTGCGTGACGAAGCTGGCTAACAATTGAATCAAGTCGGCGTGAAACCGCCATTTGATTCATGCCAAGTTCTTTGGCGATGTCTCCCTGAATCTTTCGCTGAATAAAGCGCATTCCCAGAATTTTCCGGTCGAGCGGTGTGAGTAGATCAATAGCTGGACGAACTGATTCCCATTCGTCGATAAAGTCGTATTCGTTCTGTGAATTGGCAACGTCAATGTGAAGGTCTGGGTCATTTAGGGACGCGATCTGCGAGCTGTTGTTTGCTTGCAAGGCATTTAAAATCTCACTCCGAGTGAGGTTCACGCAACTCTCAAGTTCGGTAAAGCTGGGTTGCACATTGTTCCGGGCGACAAATGAGTCTTGCGCCGCCTGTATTTTGCCCAGATGCGATGTGAGCGTGCGGGAGACTCGAATTATTCCGTCATCGCGCCTGAAATGAGAAAGTTCGCTTTTGATCTCCTCACCCGCGAAGGTCCCGAAGGCCACCTTTCGATCAAGATCGAACTTTTCGATTGCCGTCAATACTCCAATCGTTCCGATTTGTACGAGGTCTTCATAGGACTGAGTCTCTCGCAGTCGAATGAAATGTCGAATCAAACCCTGATGCTCGTCAACAATTTCACTTTTGATGGCGTCGGCCCGGAACTCCGTTGTGTCGGGGGAGCGCAATTCAATAATCAGGTTGTTCACCGCCCCCGCGCTGAGCATAATTACCGGGTACTTTTCACAGTGAGATTCACATGGAGCTCACTGTTGTTGAGGTAGATGTCAAGGTCGCTAGTGATCGCGGAGATGATCACCCACGCGTACTCCAAGGTTTTTGGCAGATCGGGAAGATCGGGCAAGAGACAACGGGTCCTCGACCGGAGGTGGAGTAATCCGGGTTCCGCTGCCCAATCAAAATAGAGTGAATCATCGGGCTCGGCAAATTTCATTAAAATATTGGCTGCCTCGTCACTGGCGAGTTGGCCTTCATCGAGGGCATCAAGGGTTAAATCTGCTTTTGCCCCCACCACCATTGCAATCTGTCGAACCACCCTGAGGTATTCGGGCTCATTGGGAATACAGAGCGAGATGTGCGTCATGATTGTTGCGCCTTATGTGCTAATTCAATGAGAGCATCTCCGCTCACCCGATAGGGGATCCACTCGGTGAGGGCTTGTGCCCCCACCTGTTCATACACCTTGCGTGCACTTTCATTCCAGTCGAGGACCCGCAATTCACATCGTGGGTAACCGTTATCTACGCACATTTGCGCCAGGTGGGAGAGCAGGCCTTGCCCGATGCCACCCCCTCGAAATTCAGGGCGCACATAGAGGTCTTCCAAGTAGAGGCCATGTTTGCCAAGCCAGGTAGAGAAATTTTTGAAGTACAGGGCGAATCCAGCGCTCTGTCCATCAACCTCTGCCAGCATTGCAAAAACCGCGGGGTTTTTACCAAAAAGCGCCAATTCGAAGTCGTCGACGGTAGCCACCACCTCGGCGGCGGCACGTTCAAATTCGGCAAGTTCTGCAACCATGGCGAGAATCGTCGGGATGTCGGTTGCGCGGGCTGGCCGGATTGCGAAATGTGTCATGTGAACTTCTTCCATCCATGGATCTTGAAGGTGTCGATGTCGGCGGTCAATGAGGAGTTACTCGAGGAACCGTTTGTTAAGGACACGATAGACCCGAGAGAAAGTAGAAACGTGAAGTTCGTCCGAAAGATAATTCTGGGAACTGCGGTGAGCGCTTTGGTTGACACGGTTGGGATCACTGCACCGGTTAATGCCGTGACAAACACATTAGTGCTCACCCAGGAGGCCCCGTTTGTCAAACACAATGAGGAAATCGTCGAGATTGGTAAGACTGATTCAATTTTGTACTTTGAAGCTTCCTTGCGCACGAATTCGCGTAAACGAATTGGGTTGCTTTCTGGTCAAACGTCTGTCATCAATCTCTCGCGCGAAGGCGCGGATAAATTTTTTCGATACCGTGAATTGGTGTTCGCTCTTGACGGTGGTCAGATTGTCGCCCTCGGAACTTCGATTTACGCATCCCAGGGGACGACTAGCTTTGTCGACCCAAACGCTCCGGTGGCCACCTCTGTCGTGGGCGGCACCGGAAAGTATCGGTCGGCCCAAGGCGAGGTTACAACGACCAAACGCGCGGATGGAAGCTGCCGGCACGTCATCATTCTGGACAAGTAACAACTGGCTCCGAAAATAAACGGTCTTGAATCCTTCTTTGCCGAGGGATTCAAGGCCGTTCTTTGTACGGATGAGCGAGTGGCCAACTTACGCTTTTTTGGTCTCCCAAAACACCGTTGCAATTTCGTCAATTTTGCCGAGCAGTTGATCCGCTACCGAGACGTCAACCGTGCCCTTAGTGCCACCGGCGCCGGCGAGCTTGGTTGCCTGATTGAACAGTTCATTGAGATCCGGGTACTTCTCAAAATGTGGTGGCTTGAAGTAATCGGTCCACAGAACCCACAGGTGCTCCTTGACCTTGTGCGAGCGGTCTTCTTTGATCGCGATTGCGCGAGCCTTGAACTCGGGGTCATCTGATGCGTGGAATTTTTCCATGCAGGCCTTGACGGATTCTGCCTCTAAGCGAGCTTGTGCAGGGTCATATACGCCGCAGGGGAGGTCGCAGTGAGCGTATGCGGATAGATGTGGGATAAATTTCTCAGCTAGCAGGGCGCCGAAATGATTACGCACGTGTTGCTCCTATCGTGTCGGTTATATGGCATCGAGAGAGACTCGACCCTCCAACTCTAGCCTCGATGGATTTTTATGCAGGGTCCAGCAGACTAATCTAAGAACATGGGTTTAATCGAGTGGTTGGCGCCAGTTTTTCGGGTGCAGGTTATCGGTCCATCGATGGAACCGGCCTTAGAAAATGGTCAAATATGTTTTGCCGTGAAGGGTCACCTTTTGGCCAGACCTGGCGCGATCGCTGTTTTCACCCACCCCTCGCGGCCATCGTTAATGGAAGTAAAACGTCTCGTTCGTAAAACGAACGGGAGGTGGTGGGTCGCCGGTGATAATGAGTCCGCAAGCACCGACTCACGAGATTTTGGCGCGATTGAACTGACATCGATTAAGGGAATCTTGATGAAGAAATAGCCGTTTACTCGTCATCGTCATCGTCATCGTCGAGGCGTGCCAGCCAGGTCGCGACCCGGTCAATCACGTTCTCACATTCTGGATTGAGATTGACAAACTCGGTGAACCTTTCCGCGAGCCACTCAAAAGTGACTTCCTCCTCACCTCGGCGGCGAGCAAGTTCCTCAGCACCACGATCGGTGTCATACATCCAGTATCACTAATCCGCTAGATGAAGGCTGATTCAATGAGGGCCCGTTGGTCCTCTTCGTGGCGTTGGTGCGTTCCCACTGCAGGGGCGGAAGAAGCTAAACGTGACATGCACGAGATAGTCCGGCCAATGAGAGAGGGGACGTGGAGGGCAACGAAACTCCAGGCACCTTGGTTGGCTGGTTCTTCTTGGACCCAGCGCACATCCGCATCGGGGTATTGCATTGCCATCGCCGGTAAACTCACCCCTGGCAGTGGGTAAATCCGCTCAAGCCGCACGATTGCCGTGTCGGTGATGTTGTTGGCCGCGCGATAGGCAAGTAAATCAAAATAAACTTTGCCCGAGCACATCACTACTTTTTTGACCCCGACTCCCGTGAATTCCGGATCGGGAATGAAGGGCCGAAAAACCCCGGTCGTGAAGTCCTCGGTTGTGGAAACGGATGCTTTGGATCTCAAAAGTGATTTGGGCGTAAACACGACGAGTGGGCGGGAAAGTCTGCCCAATACTTGCCAGCGCAGGAGATGAAAGTACGACGCTGGCGTGGTGGGCACCGCGATTGACATGTTGTCTTGGGCGCACAACTGCAGAAAGCGTTCGATCCGACCACTACTGTGATCGGGTCCCTGTCCTTCTTGACCGTGGGGGAGGAGCAGGGTAACTGATGAGCGTTGGCCCCATTTCTGCTCGCCGGATGAAATGAATTCGTCAATAATTGTTTGTGCGCCATTAACAAAGTCACCAAATTGGGCTTCCCACATGACAAGGGCGTCGGGCCGGGCCACCGAGTATCCGTATTCAAATCCAAGACCAGCAAATTCACTCAAAGACGAGTCGTATACATAGAGTTTTCCGCCGTCGCGGTAACACCTCTTGAGCGGCTTATATTGCCAGCCCGTTTCCTTGTCAACAATGACCATATGTCGGTGCCCAAATGTTCCACGACGAGAATCCTGTCCTGCCAGGCGGACGGTTCTACCCTCCATCAACAATGAGCCAACCGCGAGTGCCTCACCCATGCCCCAATCAATCGTGTTGTCGGCAACCATTTGGGCCCGACGCTGGAGTTGAGGCGCCAGACGTGGGTGGACGTTAAAACCTTCAGGCAATGTCAATTGAGACTCAATCACAGTATCAATCTGGGCTTGAGTGATGGACGTGTCGACATCTTGGGATGGTGTTTGAGGTACCAGGTTGAGTTGACCCGTTTCAATAATGGCCTTGGCGCGCTGGCTGAATTCACTCTCGGGTTCGTCGATCCGAGTTTCTTGGAACACGTTTTCGAGTTGCTCCTGGAAGTGCTTGAGGACTTCTTCAGCCTCTTCGAGGGTAATGTCACCGCGACCGATGAGCGAGTCTGTGTAGTGCTTTCGAACTGATCTCTTGTTGTCAATGATCGCGTACATGAGTGGTTGGGTGAGTGAGGGATCATCGGCTTCATTGTGACCGCGCCTGCGGTACGTTACCTGGTCGATTACCACGTCCTTGCCAAAAGCTTGACGGAAATCAAAAGCGAGCTTGGATACATAGATGACCGCTTCCGGGTCGTCACCATTGACGTGAAAAATTGGTGCCTGAATCATGCGGGCAACATCTGTTGAGTACACAGAGGATCTGCTGTATTGCGGCGAGGTTGTGAAACCTACTTGGTTATTAACAACGATGTGAATCGTACCGCCGGTACGGTACCCCTGCAATTGGGAGAGCTGCAATGTTTCAGCGACGACGCCTTGGCCGGCAAAGGCTGCATCGCCATGAATGAGGACGGGCAAAATATCATATCGGCGATCAGCGGGTAAAAGATCTTGTTTGGCGCGCACGATTCCTTCAAGCACCGGATTGACAGCTTCAAGGTGTGAAGGATTGGCAGCGAGATAGACCGATGTGTAGCCACCTTCAGCCGAAACATATGAGCCGGTCGTTCCCAAATGGTATTTCACGTCACCTGATCCCTGAACAGAATTCTCTGCGTATTCGCCCTCAAATTCACGGAAGATTTGGCCGAATGACTTGCCGGCAATGTTGGCTAGAACGTTAAGGCGCCCTCGGTGGGGCATGCCGATTGCAACCTCAAGGATCTCATTATTGGCCGACTGGGTCAGAATCTCGTCGAGCATGGGGATCAGCGATTCGGAGCCTTCGAGTGAAAAACGTTTTTGTCCGACATATTTCGTTTGTAAGAAGGATTCCAGCGCTTCGGCCTCGTTGAGCTTTCTCAAGATCCGAAGTTGGTCGGTTGGTTCGGGTTTTATGTGCGGTATTTCAACTCGCTCTTGAATCCATTTGCGTTCGACCGGATCCTGAATATGCATGTACTCAATACCCACCGTGCGGGTATATGAATCTCGAAGGACCCCCAGGATTCTCCGCAACTTCATGAGTGGTTCGCTCCCGAAACCGCCGGTTGCAAACTCGCGATCTAAATCCCAGAGGGTCAAACCATGGGAAAGAACGTCAAGATCGGGGTGCATCCGTTGGTGGTACTCGAGCGGATCAATGTCGGCCATGAGGTGACCGCGTACCCGGTAAGCGTGAATTACTTCCTGTACCCGAACGTTTTTATCCAGATCCGTCTCGTGGCTGGCGGAGATGTCAATTGCCCACCGAATGGGTTCATAGGGTATCCGAAGGTCCCGGAAAATATTGACGTAAAAATCTTCTTCGCCGAGAATCAAAGTGTGCATCTTTCGCAGGAATTCGCCGGACTGCGCACCTTGAATAATTCGGTGGTCGTAGGTGGAAGTCAAGGTCAAAATCTTTGACACAGCATTGCGAACGATGGACTCCTCTGATGCGCCTTGCCATTGCGCCGGGTACTCCATTGAGCCAACGCCCACGATCGCACCTTGACCCTTTACCAATCTAGGGATCGAATGATTCGTGCCGATAGTTCCGGGGTTGGTCAAGCTGACCGTTGTTTCTGCGAAATCTTCAACGGTGAGCTTGTTAGAGCGGGCCCGCCGAACGATGTCTTCGTAGTTGGCCCAAAACGTTGAGAAGTCCATGTCTTGCGTGGCCTTGATATTGGGTACTAGCAGTTGACGTGTGCCATCTGGTTTAGCCACGTCAATGGCCAAGCCAATATTGATGTCTGTGTTGAGTTTGATAGCTGGTTTGCCGTCGACTTCCGTGTAGGCATGGTTCATTTCGGGTTGAGCCTTGAGCGCCTGAACCAACGCGAAGGCGATAATGTGAGTGAAGGACACTTTTCCGCCACGACCGCGGGCAAGATGGTTATTAATGACAACGCGATTGTCAAAAAGTAATTTCACCGGAAGTGATCGCACACTCGTTGCGGTAGGAACGCTCAGGCTCTCTTCCATATTGGTAACCACTCGCGCAGCGGCACCCTTGAGCCGCTTGGTACGGATGGAGGCAACGGTGGGCGGAACTGTGTCGGTGGGAGCGGGGGAGGCGGGGATTGAATCAGGAACGGTCGTGGTCGGCAGGGGCGTGCTAGGGGTAATGATCGAATGTGGATCTTGTGGGGTGAACCCATCAAAAAAGTCCCACCAGGCTGGATCAACGTTGTTGCGATCGGTGAGGAATTGTTGATACAACTCGTCAACGAGCCAGTCATTGGGTCCAAATTGGTCGGGAGGCTCAGCAGCCACGATTTTTCCTCTCACCGGCGACCTAATTGCGACATAAGCCTATGACGTAAGCCTCCCGGGCACTGGTGAGGGTGCGAAAGTTATAAAACTAGGTCAGGCTTGTCATTATGGAAAATGTGGAACTTGGTTTGGCACTCATTACCGGGGGGGCGTCCGGAATTGGCTTCGCCGTTGCCTCCCAACTTGGACAGGCCGGTTACACGGTCGTCGTCTTGGGAAGTACCACCGAAAGTGGTTTGCGAGCAGCATCAGAACTACGTGAACAGGGAATCGATGCGATCGGTGAGGGCGCAGATGTGGCAGATGCCTCGGCCGTGGCCCGGTTGCGGGAGCGTCTCGGGCCTCTTGCCGAACCGAATGTGTTGGTGTGTTCAGCCGGCGTCATGAGCGAAAAAATGTCGAAAACTTTGAGATCCACACCGGATGAGTGGAACCGGGTGATGGGGATCAACCTCTTTGGAGTCGTAAACACTTTGACAAACTTTGCACCATCCATGGTTGCGGCGCGCTACGGGCGAATTATTGCCCTGTCAGCCTGTTTGGGGCGGTTTACTGGACCCGGAACAAGCGGGGGATTGGCCCCCTATCGAGTGAGTAAAGCAGCGCTGAACGCGTTGATCCGCAATTTTGCAGCGGAAACCGGATGGGGTGCTCACGGTGTGCTCGTTGACACGGCGTGCCCAAATCATTGCCGGACCCCAATGGGTGGACCTAATGCTCCCCGTTCGGCAGATCAAGGGGCCGAAACCGTCACCTGGCTTGCTCAGAGCGACCTCACGGGTCGTCAGGAAGTAATCGGTGAGGTTGACTTCCCACTCACCGGTTTGCTCTGGGAAGACCGGCACATAGTCCCGTGGTCGCCGGTGGGTGCGATCATCAGGGTTTGTGCTTATCCTTATGAAGTTGTAAACGCTCAGACTCGAGCAATTTTTATTGTCAGGACGAGGGGGAACTGGGGTGAGTGGCTCGTGGCGAGCATTGGTCAGCGGCGGGGTTGTGGCGTCAATGGCAGCTCTGTTATTACCGGCACAAGTCGTTGCCGTTGAGAGCGAACTCTTTGCACCCGCAATTATTTCGGTGAAGCCGGGTGCGAGTGCGACAGTTTTTGATGTCGTGTTCTCCGCCCCGGTTCCTGACCCGGTAGAAAATGTTAATAGTCCTATTTCGTTTCACATTTCCGTTGACACGGTGAATTGGTACCCCTGCCCCGCGCGAGCAATTGCTGAAAATTTAGTCGTTGGGAGTTCGGTTCTCAGTACGTGTCCACTTTCAGGCTTGACCCCGCTGCGCAGTTACGGCGTGTTTATGCGATCCGTGCAAGGATTTGTCGCGAGCGCAGTAGTGGGACCTATCATTGCAACAACTCAACCCCCACGGGGCACTGATCTTGCCAAGCCATTAAAACTTCCAAGGGACCGCACGTGGGTTGGCGCGAAATTCATTGCGGCGAGCAACTCACTCGGTGTTGACGGATCCAAAGTAAGAGTAGGTGTGGGGGTACTTCCCAAGATTATTTTCACGAAAGGCATCTCCAATAAAAAAACAGTGGAGGAGAACTTAATTGTTTCAGCACAGTTGCCGGGTGGAATGTTGGTTCCGGTTGCCGGCGCTTGGGGCTGGCTTAACGACACGTCGGCTGTTTTTCGTCCCAAAAACTATTGGCCTGGGAAGTCAACAATCCGCGTTACCTCATTGCTCGGTAGAACGATTCTGGGAACGAGTGGGTCAAAGACCCTGATGGGTTTTGCAAAACTCAACACGACCTACTCATTTCGAACTGCCCGTGCGTTTATCGCCAAAGTTGATGGCAAAACCATGAGGATGAAAGTCTTTGTGGACGGCGCGAAAGTTCAGACCTTCAAAGTTTCACTCGGTAAAGACGAGTGGGAAACCCGCAACGGAACAAGGGTGATAAACACCTCGAAAGAGGCGGACAAAACTTATCGAAGTGAATCGCTGGGTCTTACCGCACCCGAAGACCAATACGAGCTCGAGGCCAGATGGAATACCCGAATCACGCCTACCGGCGAATTCATTCACTCTGCCCCCTGGGCGTACGGCCGTCTGGGCGTTTACAACGGTTCACATGGTTGTACGAATATGTTTGAAAAAGATGCAAAGTGGATTTACGATGAAACGATTCCCGGTGATGTAATTTTTTACACGAACACAGGTGGCAATGTCGTGGAGCCATGGAACGGTCCGGGAGGTTTGTGGAACATCCCATGGAGTAGGTGGCTAGCAAAGTCAGCCTTGTATTCCGGGAATGCAAATGTCGACAAAGATACGAATGCAGGAACAGGATCTCTTGCTGAAGCAAAACCCGCCAGTGCCTGAT
>Ga0105044_10012764_pt1 | contig 11423 bp, 10 predicted proteins | sample MAT01_FD_78092 | JGI IMG/M metagenome (GOLD analysis project Ga0105044, IMG submission 78092) | Freshwater microbial communities from Lake Fryxell liftoff mats and glacier meltwater in Antarctica - MAT-01 | ecosystem: Environmental > Aquatic > Freshwater > Ice > Liftoff microbial mat | place...
AAGTGGGTCGCTTGGATACAGGTAGGGTGTCGGGTATGGCTCCGTTTCTTGTCATGTTCTTCCCTCAACACTCCCCAGTTTACCCCATGTTCAATCCCTCTCCGACTTGTGGGTAATGTATAGCCCCTTGTGGGGGAGAGGGGGTTGGGGTGAAGGGGCTTTTCTACAGCCTCTCATCCCCTGAATATCAATCAAGGCTGGTATGAGACGCAGCTTTGGCTATAATCCGTGCCGAGTAACCCGGACACACAGCAGGTTAACCGTGCCGATTCTTATCACTGGTTCCAGCGGCTTCGTCGGCCAGCACCTCATCGCCGCGCTGCGCCATTCTCAGCCGCATGACACCCTCATCGGCACAATGCATCAATCCACCGTCACCAGCACTGACGAGCATATTCGCTATGTTCGCATTGATCTGTGTGAGACAGACGCGGTTAAAGCGCTGCTTGACGCCATTCATCCGACGGTGATTTATCATCTGGCAGGCCAATCGTCTCCGGCCTACTCGTTTGAGGCTCCCTGGGAGACACTCGAAACCAATATTCACTCCCAGTTCAACATCCTTCAGGGCTGCTATGAGTTGGGGCTTGCGCCGCGCATTCTCGTTGTGACCTCCGCTGAGATTTATGGCATGGTGCAGCCGCACGAACTGCCCATCACCGAGGACACGCCGCTGCGCCCCGCCAGCCCCTACAGCCTGAGCAAGATCACCCAGGATATGATGGGCTGGCAGTATTATCTGTGTCATCAACTGCCGATTATTCGCGCACGGGCCTTCAATCATCCCGGCCCCGGCCAGAGCGAACGCTTTGTGATTACGGCCTTTGCGATGCAAATTGCCCGCATCGAGGCCGGGCTGCAAGAGCCGGTGATTCGCGTGGGCAATCTCACAGCGCAGCGCGATTTTACCGACGTGCGCGATGTTGTGCGAGCCTATAGGCTGTTGATTGAGCGCGGACAGGTTGGGGATGCTTACAACATCGCCTCGAATCAGGCGTTCAGCATCGCGGAGGTGTTGGAGCGTCTGCTGTCATACGCTACCACTGCCATCCGCACCGAGGTCGATCCGCTGCGTTTGCGCCCCACCGATATTCCCTGCATTCAAGGCAGCTATGAGAAGTTAAACGCCGTGACGGGATGGGAGCCGCAGATTCCCTTTGCCGACACTTTACGGGCAATTTTAGAAGACTGCCGCCAGCGCGTGCAGCACGACATCAGGAGATCAGAAACATTATGACAAAAAGAAGAGCACTCATTACAGGCGTCACAGGCCAGGACGGGTCGTACCTTGCCGAACTCCTGCTCGACAAAGGCTATGAGGTCTACGGCATGGTGCGCCGTACCAGCACCGTGCGCTATGAGCGCATCCGCCATATTCAGGACAAAATTAATATTGTGCAGGGTGATCTGCTCGACCAGACCAGCCTCACCCGCGCCCTGAGCGAAATCCGCCCACAGGAAGTCTACAATCTGGCCGCGCAGTCCTTCGTGCCGACCTCGTGGAATCAGCCTGTCTTCACAGGCGATGTGACCGGACTGGGCGCGACACGCATGTTAGAGGCCATTCACACGGTTGATCCGTCGATTCGCTTCTATCAAGCCTCCAGCAGCGAGATGTTCGGCAAGGTGCAGCATCCCATCCAATCCGAGAAGACGCCACTGTATCCGCGCAGTCCCTATGGCGTGGCGAAAGTCTATGCCCACTGGATCACGGTCAATTACCGCGAGAGCTATAATATCTTCGCCGTGAGCGGCATCCTGTTCAATCATGAGTCACCGCGTCGTGGCCTGGAATTTGTCACGCGCAAAGTGGCCTACCATGCCGCCAAGATCAAGCTGGGGCTGGCGCACGAACTCCGTCTGGGCAATCTGGATTCGCAGCGCGATTGGGGCTTTGCGGGCGATTATGTCGAGGCGATGTGGCTGATGCTCCAGCAGGACAAGCCTGATGATTTCGTCATCGCCACAGGCCGCACCCACACGATTGAGCGTCTGGTGGAGGTCGCCTTCACTTGCGTCGATCTCAATTGGAAGGATTATGTCGTGCAGGACGTTAAATTCATGCGTCCTGCCGAGGTTGATCTGCTGGTGGGCGATGCAAGCAAGGCCAAAGAAAAGTTAGGCTGGGTTCCAGAGGTCAACTTTGAGCAGCTCATCCAGATGATGGTTGAGGCTGACTTAGAGCGCCTGAAAAAAGACCCCGACGACGCGGTGTAGTTCCTACCTGGGCATGGCGTGCCATGCCCCTACTCTCTCGCCACAACGATAAATAGCAATCTTCCGGGTATTCTGTAGGGACACGGCCCGCCTTGTCCGAATGTGCGGACACGGCAGGCCGTGTCCCTACGATAACATTTTTTATTCCTGACCGCGTACTACCCATTCCCTATAAAAATGTGATTCTCATGCCCCCTCTTTTGATTGATACCCATTGTCATCTCAACTTCGACTCGTATGAGCCGGATCGCGCCGATGTCATCGCCCGCTCTGCGGCTGTTGGCGTGACCCGCGTGATTATTCCGGCAGTTGATCTTATCACGACGCAGGAATCGCTGGCGCTGGCGGCGCAGTACCCCGGCCAGATTTTCGCCACCTCCGGCGTCCATCCCAACAGCACCGCCGATTTTGACGCGGCACTGTTGGCTGAGATCGAGTCGCACGCACAGAAGCCGTATATCGTTGCGATTGGCGAAATTGGCCTGGATTACTATCGGGATCGCAGCCCCAAAGACAAGCAGTTTGCCGCCTTTGAAGCTCAGCTTGATTTAGCGGCGCGTCTCAATCTGCCTGTCATCATCCACAACCGCGAGGCGAGTGAGGATTTGGTGGCGATGCTCACGACCTGGGTTGCAACGCTGACAGGCCCGTTGCACGAGCGTCCGGGCGTGATGCACTCCTTCTCTGCGTCGCCCGAAACCGCCGAGCGTGTGCTGGCGCTTGAGTTTTATCTGGGCTTCACTGGGCCTGTCACCTTTGGCAAGGCGGATGAGCTGCGCCGTGTGGTGGCGGTCACGCCGCTCAATCGCATTCTGGTGGAGACCGATGGGCCATTCCTGACGCCGCACCCCTATCGCGGCAAGCGCAATGAGCCGAGCTATATTCCGCTCATCGCCGAGCGAATCGCCTCTGTCAAGAAGATCACGATGGATGAGGTCGCCGCTGTCACCACCGCGAACGCTGTGCGGCTGTTCAATCTGCCGTGACATTTTAATACCGCGATGGAGGGTATGGCGTGCCATGCCCCTACAAAATACCTCTCCACGATTTCAATTCCGATCACGTCATCCGTAGGGGAGCAGCGTGCTGCGCCCAATAGAAGCATATCGTCAAAAAGGCACAGCACGCTGCTCCCCTACAAAAGATAAATATCCCCCATAGTCTCCAAACAAAAAATGCCGTGAGAGCGTCATCTCACGGCATAGGGTCAAGCGATCAGGGAGAGTTTATAAGTTAAGCGTTCGGCGTAGTCGTCGCTTCGGGGATTTCCATCGGCGCATCGGGCATCTCAGCGCCATCTTCTGCCTTGAATGTGCCATTCAGACGATCCGTCATCTCGACGCGGGCCAGGGCCAAACGAGCGTCGACCAGCGCCTGAGTGATCTCGCCGCTGGTCACACGGGCGGTCAGACGATCTTTCACAGGTTGAAGCTGTGTTTCCACGAAGCTGTCAATGGCGATGTTCTTGCTCGTCAGCACATCGGCCAGCGTCTTGCCTGCATCCACCTGGGCCTTGACCTCTTGCGGGGTCATGCCTGTGGCGGTTGCCACCGCAGCACCCAGACGAAGCCCACCACGCTGTCCCGTCGGCATATTGCCGCTCAGAAGGCGATCAATCACGGTGCTGAGATTGGCGATCATCTGGTCAGCGCGTTCCTGTGTCACAGTGCCGGCTGTCACGGCCTCGTTGATAGCCTTCGTCGCAGCATCAATGCTCGCCTGCTTGACGGTAGCCACATCTTTGCCCGCCTCGGTGATGAGGGTTTCCAGCGTCTTGCCACTCTTGAGGCTCTCCATCACGGTCTTGGCATCCAGTCCCGCCTGCTCGACAATGATCTGGCCGAGCTGTACGATGCGGTTGCCCATCTTCTGTCCATCGCGGCCTTCCGGGAGCGTTCCTTCAAAGACGAAGGCGCGCAGATCAGCTTCAGATTGTGTCAGGCGTTCGTCAGCCTGAGCCTGGGTCAGATTGCCAGCCGTCACCTGCTCAGAAAGTTTGGTCTTAGCATCGGCCAACATCGCTGTCACGAACGCTTCCGGGTCTTTGCTGTTGGCATTGAGAATTTCGGCCACTGTCTGCCCACTGAGCAGATCCTGCGTGATTTCGCGGGCGGTCAACTGCGTTTCATCCGACACCTTCTGCACGATTTCCACCAGAGCACCGGGACCGCGTCTGCCCATGCCCATGCCATCGCGTCCACCATGACCACCCTGGCCTTTGCCACCATCCTGCGCTGCGGCAGTACCCGCAACGGTTGCGGCCAAAAGAACGATCATCACCAGCTTGCTGAATTTGCGTGTCACCATGTTCGTGTCTCCTTGTTTGTCGTATTTGATTGGACTTCTTGAAGATCAGTATGCGGCTGAGATGTAAACGAATCTCCAGCATGGTGTAAATTGCTGGTAAAATGCCCCTCCAGGAGGTGACATATGGATTTATCAATCATCATTGTCAGTTGGAATGTGGCGGCCCTGCTTGAACAGTGCTTGCACAGCATCGCCGCGTCGCTGGCGACCTCCTCCGCCTATCGACTGCCGCAGACCGAAGTCATCGTAGTCGATTCGGCCAGCAGCGATGACACGGTAACGCGGGTAAAGACGACATTCCCCTGGGTGACAATGCTGGCACAAAGCGAGAATGTCGGCTTTACACGCGGCAACAACATCGGCCTCGAAGCCGCCGAGGGCCGCTATCTCTTACTCCTCAATCCTGATACCGAAGTCATTAGCGATGCTCTCGCCCATCTCGTCGCCTATATGGACGCCAATCGTAAAGTGGGCATTATCGGGCCACATACGCTCAACACCGATGGCACAACGCAATCGAGCCGCCGCCGCTTTCTCACGCCCGCCCTCGCCTTCTTTGAGAGCACATGGCTGCAAGGCTATGCGCCCAAAGAATGGCTCGATGATTTTTATGTCACCGAAGCGCTCAATACCGCTGTGCTTGATGTCGATTGGGTGCAGGGTTCAGCCATCATGGTACGCCGTGCCGTGTATGAGCAGATCGGCGGGCTGGACACGGGCTATGTGATGTACAGCGAAGAGATGGACTGGTGCAAACGGGCAAAAACGGCGGGATGGGCTGTCGTCTATGATGGGCAGGCCCAGATTACACATCACGGAGGCAAAAGCACCGAGCAGGCGGGCGCAAACAAGCATATCTATTTTCAGGAGAGCAAGCTGCGCTACCTGCGAAAATATCATGGCTATCGCGTTGCGCTCCTCATGCGAGTCTTCCTGCTGCTCTCATATGTCTGGCAAATTATGGAAGAAGCCGTGAAAACCGTCATCAGCCCCAAGCGCTCGATGCGCCCAGAGCGCAGACAGCGGATTCAAACGTATTGGCGCGTGTTACGTTCAGGACTCAAGGTGTCTTAATGCGGATTGGTCTGATCACAGGCGAATATCCCCCGATGCGGGGGGGCGTGGGCGATTTTACCGCTCTTCTGGCAGAGGGATTACTGGCCCTCAGTCACACGGTTGATGTGTTCAGCATCCCACCCGCCCAGAGCCAGCATGGGGAGATTGTCCGCACGACGATTCGCCGCTGGAATTTTCGCAGCCTGCCCACTGTGCAGCGTTGGGCCAAAGCCAATGCGCTGGATGTGCTGAATTTGCAGTACCAGACAGCCGCCTACCGCATGTCGCCCTGGATTCATGTGCTACCGCGCTGGGTGAAAGCGGCTCCAATCATCACGACCTTCCATGATCTGCGCTTTCCCTATCTCTTCCCCAAAGCCGGCCTGCTGCGCGAACGCATTGTGATGTCGCTGGCTCGTCATTCGGCAGGCGTCATCACCACCAACCACGAAGATTATGCCAGCGTGCAGCACCTCCCCCACAGCACCATGATCCCGATTGGCAGCACGATTCATGCTGATCTGCCGTCGCGGTTTGATCCGCAGGCATGGCGGGCCAAATTGGGCGTGCCGCTGGAGACGCTGCTGCTCGGCTATTTTGGCTTCGTCAATCACACCAAAGGCGTCGATACCCTGATGGAGAGTTTCGCCGCGCTGCGGGCCGATTATCCAGTGAAACTGCTCATGATCGGCGAACAGCTCGGCACGTCTGATCCAACCAATGCCAGTTATGCCGCCCAGATCAAACGCCTAATCCAGGACTACAACCTCACCGATGATATCCTATGGTCGGGGCCTGTCAGCGATGTCGATGTCAACGGCTGGCTGCGGACGGTGGATGTGGTGGTCATGCCGTTCCGCGATGGCGCATCGTATCGGCGCAGCAGCCTCATGGCCGCGATTCAGCAGGGGTGCGCGATTGTGACGACGCAGCCCGCTGTCCCCATTCCCACCTTTCATCACAGCGAAAATATCTGGCTCGTCGCGCCCAATGACGCCGCCGCCCTGCGACAGGCCCTCCAACCCCTGGCAGCAGCGCGAGTGCGTACCCGTTTGCAAGAGGGCGCACGGCTCCTGGCCCATACCTTCGATCCCACTGTGCGCGTGCAGACCACGCTCGATTTTTATGCCCAGGTGAGGCAATCATGGACGCGCTGACTCGTATGTCCGGCCAGAGACGACTTGATCGCTGGGCGATTCTGCTGCACATTGTGCTGTGGGTGACATTCTTCTGGCGGCTGTTTACGCCTTTTGTGGAGGATCAGGCGTCGTTCAAGCAGGGCGATTTCAGCGGGCAGTTCGTCACCTTTGGGGCCTATCAGTATGCGCGGCTCACAACGGGCGAAGTTCCTCTGTGGAACCCCTACAACAACGGCGGGATGCCCTTCATTGCGGATACACAGGCGGCGATCTTTTATCCGCCGCGCTGGCTGACGCTTGCTGTGGCGCATCAAACGGGCGGCTGGTCATATGCCGCGCTGCAAACCGAAGCCGCGCTGCATGTGCTGCTGTATGCACTCCTGATGTATGCCTTCGTGCGCCGTTTGACGCTGGGGCAGAGCGGGAGCGTGTTTGGCGCTCTGGTGGCAAGCATCGCGGCGGCTTACGGCGGCTTCATCGGCGGCTATCCCCCGCTGCAATTGGCCCTGTTGGAATCAGGCGTATGGCTGCCGCTCATGGCACTTAGCCTGCTGGAGGCCACCCGTGACTCGCGCCTGAGCTGGGGATGGATCACGCTGGCAGGGCTGGCGTTGGGGCTGGCATGGATGGCCGGGCATCCACAAACGGCCTGGTTTTTGACGTATCTGGGCGCGGCATGGTATGTCTACCGCGTCTATACGCAGAAAATTGCATGGCGGCGGGCGCTTGTGGGATTTGTCTTTTTCGGGATTGTCACATTGGGCATCACGGCTGTGACGCTGCTCCCCGGTGTAGAATATCTGCGCCTCACCAGCCGCGCCGATCTCAGCTATGACGCCAAGCGTGGCGGCTTCCCGCTGCAAGATGTGTGGCAGATGATCTTTCCGGGGGCTGTCAGCCTGTTTTCGCCGCTGTATATGGGGCTTCCGGCGCTGCTGTTTGCCTACACTGCGATCAGACGGCGCAGTGAGACAGTGGCATTCTGGGCAGGCGTGGCATTGGTGGCACTCCTGCACAGTTTTGGCGGCAATCTGGGGCTGTATCCGTTCCTCTACAATGTGCTGCCCGGCCTGCGCTTCTTTCGCGGCCAGGAACGCGCCGCTGTCCTCGTATCGAACAGTCTGGCAGTTCTTGCCGGATTGGGCGCGGCGCGTCTTGGCACACAGATTGAGGACACGCGCCCAACCCTGCTCCAGGCGGCAAAATATGTCGGCGTGCTCACGGGTGGCATGGCGATTCTGGCCTTTGCCGCGTGGCAGTTGCAAATTGGGACGGACAGTGCGAAACTGGCCTCTATCGCTCTGCTCAGTGCGGCCACTGTAGGTGGCCTCTGGCTGGTGCTGCGCTGGCATGAAGGCGGACGACGCCTGATTCTGGCGGGAATACTGGCGCTAATGGTGCTGGAATTGTTCAGCGTCACCCGCGACACCCCTAGCAACTATGATTCTATCCCCGCTGCAAAACAACTTCCCGCCCTGCCTGCTCCCGCCATTCAGCAGGTGATGGCGGATTCCAGCGTCCCCTACCGCGTAGATGGCTTTCGCGGTCTTGAGGCCAATTACGGCACGCTCTATCACATTGCGGATATACGCGGCATTAGCCCGCTGTTTTTCACTGCGGCCCGCGATTTGATCTACCGCGATTACAGCCATAATCCGCTGGCATGGGAGTTGTTCGCGGTCAAATACGTGTTCAGTGAGCGCGATGCCTTCAAGGAGCCATCTGAGATTGTTGCTGAGGGAACAGACACACAGGGCGCGTACAAGCTGCACCGCCTGACTGACCCGCGTCCGTTTGCGCTGCTGCTGTATCATGCCGATGTGGTAGACAGCGATGCCTTCGCCCAGGCGCTGCTGAACGATTCGCACTACAATCCGCGCACCAGCATCATTGTGCAGGGCGATCCCGGCCTTGTGCTGCCCGATACGCCAGGACAGGGCCGCGCTACCGTGACAGAGTATCAGCCTGAAGCCATCACCATTGCGGTTCAAACCGATCAGAATGCCATGCTCTCGCTGGCACAGATCAACTATCCCGGCTGGCGGGCCACGCTGGATGAGACTCCTGTACCCATTTTGCGGGCCTATGGCGCATTGAGCGCTATAGCCGTGCCACAGGGTACACATACGGTGCGTCTGGTGTATGATCCCATCAGTTACAAAATTGGCCTCGTGATGAGCGCCGTAACGTGGGGGCTGCTGGCCCTCTGGGCGTGCTCAGCCTGTTCAGACTGTTTACGCGCCGTGATCCTCCTTAAAGACCCTATGCGCCTTTAACGTGGGTGCAGCGTGCGAGTAGATGGTACAGAACAGTGTATTGTCATTGTAAGGTATACCCAGGATATCCATTTCCAGCAGGGCGACCCATGGGTCGCCCCTACACCAACACGATTTTACGAATCACAATAGGCTCACCACGTTATCATGCCCACCCACCAGCGTGATGCGCCTCTACAAAGGGAATATATGAACACTCAACTTTATCCCCTGCAAATCTGGGTGAGCCACCTCGATAGGCGTCTGTATGCGATGCTGGTAGGCGTGGTCATGGGCTTGATCGGCGCGGGCGTGGGCCTGCTGCTGGCTGTCGGCGGCCCGATCATCGCGCTGGCGGCGATTGTAGGCATCACGCTTGGCTTCTATGTGCTCACCGATCTGCGCATTGCGCTCTATGGCATCATCGGCATCATGATCCTGCTGCCCTTCGGCACACTGCCATTCAAAATCGGCTTCAAACCAAGCTTTCTCGATCTTGCCCTTTATGCCTTCCTCTTTGTGTATTTGTGCCAATGGATGACAGGACGGCGGCGTGGCTTCCAGATCACGCCGATTCACGGGCTGATCGCACTGTATGTCATGTGGGTGATCTTTGCCTTTGTGCTCGGCTGGCGCTTTGGGATGCCCGATGCCACGATTGCCCGCCGCTTCCTCATGGCAATGGTCAGCATTAGTCTCGTCTTCATCCTGGGCGATTTGCTGCGCGATGTGTCTACGCTGCGGCGTATCGTCTGGGTCGTGACGGTCTTCATCGGCGCACAGGCGCTGATTGCGATCCTGCTGTGGGCCATGCCGGATAGAGCCGCCGACAGTCTGCTCGTGCGGTTGGGGCCGATTGGCTATCCGTCGAGTGGCGCGATCCGCTATGTCGAATCCGATCCTGCCCTGGGCGAACGTGCCATCGGCACATGGGTTGATCCAAATGCCCTGGGCGGCCTGCTGGCAATTGGGGCCGCGATGTTGGCTCCGCAGTTGTTCGCGGCGCGTCCGGTGCTGCGTCCGCGCTGGCTGACGTGGGGCGTGATGGGCGTGACGGTGCTGGCGCTGATCATCACATCGTCACGATCTTCGCTGCTGGCGTTTGGCGTGGGGCTGTTCGTGATCATTCTGGCCCGCTATCGACGCTATCTCGTCCCCCTCATTGTGGTAGGCATTTTGATTCTCTTTTTGCCGCCTGCCCAGCGCTACATTGATCGTATCTTTCAGGCGTTTCGCGGCGAAGACCTTGCGACACAAATGCGCGTGGGCGAATGGACGGATGCGCTCGATCTCATCGGCCAGTATCCGCTAACGGGCATCGGCTTTACAGGCACGCCCAACAACACGCTCTATACCGACGTGGCGAATATGTATCTCATCATGGCGAATCAAATTGGACTGACCGGGGTGGCGCTGTTTTTGCTGGCGATGGGCGGCGTCTTTGCGTATGGCTACCGCGCATGGCAAATTGCCAAACATGATCCCGATTTCGATGCGATTTTGTTGGGCTATCACGCGGCGCTGCTCACGGCGCTCGTCAATGCAGTGGCCGATTTGTACTTCTTCCGCTTGGATTTTCAGGCATCGATTACGTGGTTCTGGCTGACGGTGACATTGGCTTTAGCGAGTGCGCGGTTGGTGATGACGGAGAAGGACAAACGGGTTTCTATTCTTCGTTCGGATGATCTGACAAAAATTCTTCAATCAGCGCCGTGATTTCAGGCAGCGGGATGTCTGTCTGCTCGCTTTTCACGTAAATCGACAGCATCCCAATCAGCTCCTGCGTCTTCACATAATAGATCACGCGAAAGCCGCCGCTTTTGCCCTTCTTCGCGCTGCGATTGGGCAAACGAACTTTGTAGACTTCATAGGCCAGATTCGGGATTTGATCGCCTGGAATTTCTCCACTTTGGATTTGTGCGGTAAGTTCAACAGAATCCTCAAACAGAAGGGGGAATTTCTGGACGAGACGTTTGAATTCTTTATCAAACCGTCGCGTTGATCTGACTTCAACGGTCATGTTTACGCGCCTCACGAATTTCAGCAAACAATTCTTCTATAGGGCGCATCCGCCCCGCTTTCATATCTTCTAAAGATTCGCGCAAATCCGCCAGAATCTTCTCGTCGCTGTCTTCTTCCCAATCTTCGTCCTCAGTGAGATATGCCTCTATCACATCTTCAACCACCGTATCGAGAGCGCGTTGTTGGGCTTCGGCCTCTTTTTTCAGCCGTTCAATCAATGTCTTCGGCAGAGTGATCGTCAGTGTATCAAACTGTGGGGTGTCCATATTGTGTATCCTCGTTATTCATCCGTATCAGATTGTGTGAGAAATTCTTCAATCAGCGCCGTGATTTCAGGCAGCGGAATGTCCGTCTGCTCGCTTTTCACGTAAATCGACAGCATCCCAATCAGCTCCTGCGTCTTCACATAATAGATCACGCGAAAGCC
>Ga0105044_10012767_pt1 | contig 11421 bp, 12 predicted proteins | sample MAT01_FD_78092 | JGI IMG/M metagenome (GOLD analysis project Ga0105044, IMG submission 78092) | Freshwater microbial communities from Lake Fryxell liftoff mats and glacier meltwater in Antarctica - MAT-01 | ecosystem: Environmental > Aquatic > Freshwater > Ice > Liftoff microbial mat | place...
ATATTTAGTGAAACGGCAAATTTGTGTGTTGCGTTGGCTAAACGTAGCGCTAAATTAGACATTTATTGGAATGCTAAGGATTAGAGTTTAAATCTTCGGTTAATTGAAAATCCAAAACGGAATTGACCTTGTAACCAATTCCTATTGGTATATGGAATAAAAAGATTTTCTGTCATGCCCGTACTATTTGCAAATGTCAACGCAAAGGCATGTCCACCAGTCAATAATTCTATTCCAACTGCGAGATGATTTGTATACGTTATTGCACTTGGGCGATCAAGAATATGAATGTATTCAAACAAAAACCCAAAACTTTTTGTCATCCGAAATCTTCCACTTATACCAGCAAAAAAAAGTCCGTTTTGATCTTTGTAATCAACATAATTTCGGTGGTTGTAACCAAGATTTATTTGCAAAGAAATTCGGTCAGAAAATTTTCTGGCAATCAGGATTTGATTGGTAAATATGAATCGATTCAAAAAAGTTGGATAAGAATTTGGCGCTGTCGAATCCGTTGATGCCGGTCCGTAAGGAATTGATACAGCACTAACAAAAACCAAACTGATTGGCATTTTACTGGTGCGTTGTTGTAAAATCGAATATTTATAATACCCGTCAAAAACTTGTGTAGTATGACCAATTCCTTTGCTGCGACCATAACCAGCGTTCATGTTTTTGTATAGGCCATATTCAAAGGCAATTCTAACATCTTCCAAATTATCTAAACCAAACCATGTTGCAACGCCACCGTTTGAACCAGCCAAATCACCAAATTTATGCGAGACGATAAATTCCAAACTTCGAACCGGAATCATTTCAATTGAATGATTATTAACGACACGAATTGAGGCGAATGTTTCCGTAACAACAGTTGAATTATCGGTTGCGCCTTCGCTTACAAATTCGTCTTTTATTTCATTATCACTAACTATCAAAGAATCTTGCGAATAGACCCAAGTAGAATTGATCACTACTATTATAATGACATTTATTATTTTTTTCATTCGTGTGCTTTGAATTTAATGTAACCTATCAAATCTAACAATTGTTCGTCACTCATATTTTCCATAGAATATTGAGGCATGTATTGTCTGCGTCCGCTAATTGCGTAAGTGCCATATCTTGTTATATGAGAAAGAGAAAACGAATTGTATTTGTATAATTTATCATCTAAAAATTTGAACGACAATTTATCCATACCCAAATCAAAATTAGTTATCTCTTTTTGTGGCGAATGACAATGCAAACATCCATACACGTAGATATATTCACCATTTCGCATACTTGGAACATATCCTTCAATTTCTGGAATTTTAGACGTACCAAATGTTGCTTCATTGAATTGATGATAACGAGAACGAATAATTTCGGCAGCCAAACTAGGATTATTTGCAATTGCTTTACTCAATAAATTAATTTCATAATTGGTAAAAACCAAATCACCAATTTTATATTCGAGCGATTTATAATAATGCATCACACAACGAATTTCCCAATCAGTCATTTCGCGACCTTGTGAGCATTGTGTGGCACACAATTGAATGGCATTTTGTAACGTATCTCTTGTTGGTTCGACTAAATCACCGTATTTTTTTGCATAGTCGCCGTTGTACCAATGACGCTTGTTGTACATACCATAAAAAGTTGCGGCTGGCAAAAAGGGAATTTTATTTTCGATTCCATATTCCAAAACAGCCTTAGGCGAATCATTTGCCGGATCAGGAGATTCCTTTTGTAAATTGTGACAATCCGTGCAGTAAAAATATTTTGAGATTCGCTTGTTGGATCCGTCTAGCAATTCGCCATATTTAATCATTTCCTCTCCCATTCGTGCCGAATCTTTGTCTAATAAAGAAATATAATGCAAGGGCGGTTTTTCACCCAAATTAATTAAAACATCCTCAACCGGTAATTCCGCAATATTGACCTGCTCTTCTTTCAAATATTTTGAATACCTTGGTACATCGCCTGATTTAAAAGAGAATATAAGCACAATGGTGAAAATTACAAACAAGACTCGGAGTAAATTTTTTAACATGTTTGGAAAATAGTTGCCGAAATATATGAATTTTTGCAGAGATGAGCGATTTACTCTCCACACCGATTGAATATTTAAAAGGAATTGGTCCGCAACGTGGAAACATTCTTCGAAAAGAAGCGGCAATTTTTACGTACGGAGATTTACTCCATTATTTTCCTTTTCGTTATGTTGATAAAACAAGTTTTCAAACCGTCAGAGATATTGCTCACATTGAAGGCGCAGTTCAACTAAAAGGAAAAATTACAGGCTTAAAAGAAGTAGGAGCTGGTCGTGCAAAAAGATTAGAAGCAAGATTTCAAGATGAAACGGGATCAATTGATTTAGTTTGGTTTAAAGGTGCCAAATGGATCAAACCAAAATTAGCCACGCTTCCAGCTGTCATAGTTTATGGTAAACCTAAACAGTATGGTGCAAAATTCAATATCGCTCATCCTGATTTAGAAATTTTGACTGGCAATGAAATTCCACAAACCGGTTTACAAGCAGTTTATCATTCAGGCGAAAAATTAACGGCACTTGGTTTCACTACCAAAGGAATAGAAAATGCACTTGCACACTTATTGCCTCAACTTAAAAATCAAATTGAAGAAACCCTTCCTCCAAGAATTTTAGGTGAACTCAATTTAATGGGAAAAGAAAAAGCCTTTCAAGAAATTCATTCACCACAATCACAAGATTTAGCACAACGAGCAACTTTACGACTAAAATTTGAAGAATTATTTTTTCTACAATTAGAATTGTTATTGCGAAAACAAATTACGCAGAGAAAAATTAAAGGAATTCCGATGCCAAAAATTGGTGATGTGTTCAATGATTTTTTTAAGAATAAAATTCCATACCAATTAACAGGCGCTCAAAAGAAAGTCATCAAAGAAATTCATGCAGATATTTCAACAGGCATGCACATGAATCGTTTATTACAAGGCGATGTTGGAAGTGGAAAAACATTAGTTGCATTGATGGTAATGTTGATTGCAATTGACAATGGTTATCAAGCATGCATAATGGCGCCTACCGAAATTTTAGCGAATCAACATCTTGTTACTATCAATGAATTTTTGCAAGGAATGAATATTAACGTTGCTTTGTTAACTGGATCAACAAAACAAAAAAACAGAAAAATTTTACACGAACAATTAAAATCTGGCGAAATAAATATTTTAGTTGGAACGCACGCACTGTTAGAAAAAATAGTAGAATACAAAGATTTAGGAATTGCAATTATTGACGAACAACATCGATTTGGAGTGGCGCAACGTTCACGTTTGTGGACAAAAAATTCGTTGCCACCTCACGTTTTAGTAATGACTGCTACACCGATTCCAAGAACGTTAGCATTGACCTTTTATGGTGATTTAGATATTTCTGTCATTGATGAATTGCCCCCAGGAAGAAAAAGTATTCAGACACAGCATCGATTTGAATCATCGCGTTTAAAAATTTTTCAATTCATGGAATATGAGATTGCAAAAGGCCGACAGATTTATGTTGTGTATCCGTTAATTAAAGAATCAGAAACATTGGATTATCAAAATTTAATGGATGGTTACGAATCCATTACGCGCAGATTTCCCTTGCCAAACTATCACGTAAGCATTGTACACGGCCAAATGAAAGCCGAAGACAAAGATTACGAAATGCAACAATTTGTAAAAGGAATTACAAATATAATGGTTGCAACAACCGTGATTGAAGTTGGAGTAAATATTCCAAACGCCAGCATGATGATTATTGAAAGTGCAGAAAAATTTGGTCTTTCACAATTGCATCAATTAAGAGGAAGAGTTGGTAGAGGTGCCGACCAATCGTATTGCATTTTAATGACTGGTTACAAATTAGGGCAAGACGCAAAAACGAGATTAGAAACCATGACAGAAACCAACGACGGTTTTAAAATTGCCGAAGTAGATTTAAGGTTGAGAGGTCCCGGAGATATAATGGGTACACAGCAAAGTGGCCTTTTAAATTTAAAATTATCCGACCTATCGAGAGATGCACAAATTGTGCAATTAGCAAGAGACAAAGCAAGAGAATTGTTAGAATTAGATCCAACATTTGTGATGAAAGAACATCAAACCATTGCAAAAGAATTAAAGAAAATTTTGAAGGCTAAACCGAATTGGTCAAGGATCAGTTAAAGATTCTAATAGTTAAATTTTTCCTTATATTTATTTCAAATTCCACCCCTTATGAAAAACAACCTCATTACCCTACTTTTATTTTTTGCTTTTTTCGGAACTGCGTTTGCGCAACAAAAAATCTTCACTTGCATAAATGAAAAAGGAGAACGACTTTTTAGCATCAAAGCAAAATAAGTCGGAATATAATCTGATGGCTTTGTGCTAGTTGAAAAAACTGTACTAGAAAATAACAAAGCATGTACACGATGCGGTTATGTAGACACTCTTGGTACAACTGTAATTGAACCTATTTACGAAACCGCTTATAATTTTAAATATGGAGTAGCTTGGGTAAAAGATCCCGGTGCAGATGGATTTTATTTAATCAATAAAAAAGGCGAACGTTTAACAACAAAAACCTGGACTCAATTTGGAGGATTTAATGACGGGTTATGTGCAGTTTATGAAAATAAACAAATAGGATTTATTAATAGAAAAGGAGAACAAATTGTTCCGTGTAAATATCTTGGAAATGATTTTTCTGAAGGACTTGCATGTTTGATGCCTTATGAACAAGAAACTGCAAATTATGGTTTTATGGATACAACTGGAACTATGGTAATTCCCTTTCAATATAATCAAGCTGGAACATCATGGTTTGAAAATGGCGAAAGTCGCGTTCGAATAAATGGCGTTACTTGTTTAATCAATCGGAAAGGTGAAGTCGTTTTTAAACCGACACTTACAAAAAAATGTGATGGATTTTATGATGGATTAAGTGCCAGTTATACAACATCTGATAGAGGTGTTTGGGGCTATTACAACAGAAAAAACGTTTGGGTTATAAAACCGCAGTTCGACGATGCTTATGACTTTAGTGGTGGATTCGCAATTGTAGGAAAAAAAGGGAAATTTGGTGTTAAAGATACACTGGGAAATTATGTAATTCCAATGCAATACGAATCAATAATCGGTAGTATGGCTTTAGACGGCTATTTTATAGTTGAACTGAAATTAAACGGTGAGTCAACTCTCACTAAAATTAGCCCATGGATACAGCGAATTAAACTTTGTACAAGAATATGTAGTTTGTGAATCCGTCGTTTCTAAAAAGAATAGTAAAAGAGAATATTTTGCAGCAACAGTTGAACAAATTACTGAACAATATTATTTGGTAAAGTTTGAAGATGGTTCACAAAAATGGGTTGTGTTTGATAGTTTGAAAAGGAATTAAAACAATTCAAGTCAAACAAAAAACCTTGGCCAAAAAATAACTAAAGCGATTATAAGGGAAAAAATAGTGGCTATTAAAACAGCCCCAGCAGCCATGTCTTTCAAACTTCCAGCTTTTTCGTTGTGTTCTGGCGTTGTTAAATCACACAATAATTCGATGGCCGAATTCAGCATCTCTGTTATTAAAACTAGAGTGATGGATAATGCAATCCATAACCATTCAGACAAATTCAACTTAAAATAAATTCCTGTTGCAATTACTACAACAGCTGCCGCAAAATGTATTTTAGCATTGCGTTCTTTTACAAAAAAAGAAAAAATTCCTTTCAATGCGAATTTTAATCCGATAGAATATTTTTTATTTTCTTTTTGGAATTTCATTTAATTCAAATCTTAGTCTACAATATTACAAAGTCTTTTCCACGTGTTTTACTTTTATTCGTTTCAAAATAAATGGAGTTACAATCATTCCAATCAAACCTCCAGAAATTATGGTTGCTATGTATTCACTTTGTGTATTAGCGTTGCGAAGAAATACGACTGAGACCATTACGATAAAAATTACTGTAATGTACTTGAAACTTTTTTTCCAATCTTGACCTTTTAAAAAATGATTGGTTGGCCAAAGTACATAAATCAGAATTACAACTCCTCCAATAAAAGTACTAATCAATTGCATCAAATCATAGGTTGGAACATCGACATAAAAAACCCGAATGGTTTGTTTAAGAAAAGGAATGTACTGAACAAAATAACCAGGTGCATGTGTAAAAGCATCCCAAAAAAGATGCGAAAAAATTCCTATTAACGCAGAATAAATAATGACATACCACTTTATCTGCGCAAACTTTAACCAATCTTGTTTGTAATAAAGTTCGTATTTTTTTCTTAGAAAAATTGGCAGATGTTCAATCAATGTATCTCTCACTAAAAACTGAAAAAGGAAAGTAGAAATAAGTGCAACAGGCAAATCAAAATAAAAAGCGCCCGCCAAATTGTGTCCGTGAACTTGTTGTAAACGCATACGAATAAAATATTCAAAATCGGGCGCCATACTACCAATAATTACTGCCGATGCAGAAATATATTTTGGTGACAATTTTAATAATGGTAAAACTATGGCGGGATGTGAAAATGTAAATGGCATAACAACGATTTTAAAATTTGAAATCTGAAATTTGAAATAATTTGAGTAGAGCCCATGGCTCTTCTGTCCAACAATTCATCAATAGTTGAAAAGGAAATAAAAATCCAACTCCAAGAGAAATAACACGCAAAAAATTAAATCGACCGTGTTGTTTTTGTAACCGAATAATATCATATAACACCATTTGCGCGACAAAAATTGGAGCAGCAATTAGAATTCCAAAAATTGGAAAAATAATGTAACTAATTATTGGAATAAACTTAAATACCGTAAGCACTGTCAAACAAAAAAAGACTCCTAAAAAAGTGTATGAAATCCAGCCAAGTAATTTGTGATGCGTAAATAATTCCAACCTCATTAACCAAAAAAACAGAAACGAAATGAACATTAGTATTTCGTATTCTATAAAACCTTCATCAGGAAATAATCCTTTTGCAAACCAAGCATCACCTGCTAAACGAAAACAAATAAGCGTAATGAATGTGAGTAATATTTGTGCTACTGTGCGCGGAATTTTCTTTTTTTCAAATGATGCCTCAGTAGGTATAAAAACCACGACAAACAAAATATAAATTAAACCCTGCATCGCAACTCCTATAATAATAAATCCCATAATTTCTGACATTCTTTTAAATCACTTTTTAAATAATTTTCAAGATTAATTTCACGCATTTTTTTTGCTTTTCTTCCACGTTTAAAATCTTTTCGCAGCGTAGGAATGATTTCCGGCGTAACAGCAACACAAATAAATAGGTACGCCATAGACATCAAGTTGTAACAACGATTGCCCAACAGGAATGCATGAGTACGAAGCTCATCCGGCATGTTCATTTCATAGCCAAGTACGATGTGTTTTAAATCGTGGCGAACCAAATTTTGTTTAAATCGAATTTTTTTTTTTTCCATATAGTCAGCCAAATTTTTTCCTAATCAATTCTGTGGCATATTTTTATACTCCGCCAAAGAATGTTGCCAATTTCTTTTTCTCAAAAGAAAATTAGACATATTGGTTGCCGCGACGGTTAGCCAGTTTACAAATTTTCATCTCATAAATAAATGTATTATCTCAAGTTTACAACGCTCAATTCACTTTGACTTTCATCATCAGGATAAACAAAATGATAATTCTTCAAGTCATTGTAAAGCTCCAAATCACTTAACACATAAGACCTCCAGGATTTTTCATTAAAACCTCGCTTCAATTCTTTCACTTCATACGTAATAGAATTAGAGATGCGATAAACTAAATCCGTATCAAAAATTTTATTGTCAAGGTGATACTTCATCAAATCAACATAACTATCAGGGCCCAGCGAATAGAGGTATTCTAAATCAAGCTGATCTTCATTTACATGAGTCAAATTATATTTTGTAATGAATTTGTCCCAATTAAATAAAGACACGACTGCAAAGACAAGTAAAAAACTTATCGTCATATTTCGAATTAAAAACCAAATTGAAAGCGCGCGCAATACTTTATAAAGCGCGAACGACAATCCAACAAGACATAAAAACAAATACAAGTACACACCCAGTCTTTTATAGGTAAATCCAAGTTGTGCTACATATTCGTAATTCTTTAATGCAGTCGTAAAAACCAAAATACAATTAAAAATAATCCAAGTTATTGCGAGTGTCTTAATAGATTTACTCTTCTTAAAATTTAAAGCGCCTCTGAATAAATAAGTAATCAAAAAAATTACAAGGATAAGTGAAACGATGAGTGCATTAATTCCTGAATGAATAGAGATTGAATAAAATGAATAGGGTTTAGGAACAAAAGGAACGTTGGTTAAAAATTTTATATCCAACATTAAATACAGAACTAGCATAACATTAAGAACGGCCAACAAAGAAACTGCCAGTTTACGTTCATTGTTTTCCCCAAAAAAATCTTGAATTCGGTCGGTATAAGTAGGATTAATTTCATTCTTCAACGATTTTTCAACTTCAAGAATACTTGGATGTGGTTTAAAAAAATAAGTTCCATACATCAATAAAATCAACAGCAAATACGATGCAATAAAACCCCAAGAAATCCAATCGAGGTTAATGAATTTAGTCCATTCATAAAACTGTTCATCAGCCATTTGATAGAGCTTTAAAAAGATGATAAGCACAATAACTGGGATTAAAAAAAGCAACGACTGACGCATTATTTTTTTCATGCGATCACTAGTATCTGAATTCGGTTGATAAAAGAAGTATTCAAAAAAAAATCGCACCAACCCTGTACTACCCGACTGAAAAGTTTGAACAATACCAAGCGGCAATGAAATTTTAAATTGTTGTTGCAATGAAGTAAAATAATAAAATGCCACCACGTAAATAAAATTGGCGAACCAACCACCATTTAAAAAAACGGCTGTTGCACTTGTTAACCAAATTAAAGCCGCTAACCACCATTGCCCTTTATTTTCTGGTAGACTATCTGCATTCTCTTTATTACGCTTAAAAAGGCGGCTTTCTTTCCACCCAAAAAGAACAATGGTTAGAAGCGTAACGATTAAAATGTTGAGGCCCCATGTCTCAGCATACAATAGATTCGTGATGACAAGAATCCAAGTAAAATAAATTCGCATTTGATTTTTCATATTTATATATTTAAAAGCACTTTGTATTTCAAAGTAATTAAGTAAAATTTTTTACATACTCTTTAATAATTTTTCCAATGCGTTGATGTGTTCTTGAAAGGCCTTCTTTCCTACCCTTGTGACTTTATAACTTGTATTTGTTTTTTTACCAACAAATCGTTTTCTGATTTCGACATAATATAATTTTTCCAGACCATTAATGTGAGATGCCAAATTTCCATCAGTGAGATTTAGGTGTTCTTTAATTTCGTTATAGTCCATCCAATCATTAACCATTAGGATAGCCATGATTCCAAGCCGTACGCGACTTTCAAATGCTTTGTTTAGTTGATCAATGTTCGCCAAAATTTAGTTCTTTTTATATTCGTAACGAAAGTACATAATGGTTCCATACAAAATATGTAATACTCCAAAACCTATTGCCCAAAAAATCAAAATCGATTTCCAATCTGCATTGTCGAAATCAAGAAAATAAAATGACAACAAACCAAGAATCATTTCTGACACTGCTAAAAATTTAATGTCAACATGCACATATTTGGAAGCATTCAATAATGCAAGTCCATAAAACATTAAAGTAGAAGGTCCAATCAAAAAATACACTCCATGATGCGCTTCGATTAAAACAAAACAGCCGCCAAAAAAAAGTGGAACCATCAAACTACGCATCAATCTAAAAGACAATGGTGTCATCAAACTCAAACCTTGTTTTTTTGATTTTAGCCAGGTGAACAATAATCCAAATGAAATTGCTGTGACCAAAACACCTACCATAATTAAAGAAAGATTCATTAATAATTCTCCCTCTGCTCTTTTATGCGTTCCCGACATGTAATTAATAATGTAATTTGTTTCAAAATGAGACATCACTTTATATGTTAGTGCTGCTCCTGCAAGGGCCGTCAATCCTGCGAATACGCCCGAGAGCCCACTTAAAGAAAGAAACTTGGATGAACTCTCCATCATCTTTCTTATTTCTTGCAAATCGTCTATTGGATTATTCTTATTCATAAAAAGTGCTTTGTGGTTCAAAGTTAAATCAAATTTTTAATGCTGCAAGAAAAAAAATAAATTTTAAGATTTTTTAATAATTATGGATTAAAATAAATTGTCATAAATAGTGTCAGCAAGAAAACGACCTTATTTTAAAAAAGTGATTTAATTTTAGGTTAAAATTTCTTCATTTTTCATTTTTTGTGAGATTGTCACAAAAAACAATTGATTTATTTTTTGATTTAGTCTCTTATTTGTTCATTTTTTTTTCATTTGCACATATGTATCCCTTGATTTTTTTTTGATCCTTTTTTTAAGCAACTCGTTTATAAAAAAGTTCCTGGTCTTGTTGTTGTTTTTTAAGTTTTCCTTTTACAAGTTCGTTGCCAATGATATGCAAGTTGTAGGCTAGTATTGATAAAGCCGCATATCTTTCTAAATGAGCTTTGCCTTTATCTATACAACGATTTAGCCCATGATGCTCCAACATATTGATGTTGCTTTCTACTGCCGAGTGTTTGTTTCTTAATTTTATAAAAGATTGCTCGTGTTCTCTTTTGTATTCTTCTTTATTGAGCTTTCCTTTTTTTGGCATTATCACTTTATTGATGCCTGATTTTACAACGTATGCAAAATTTTCTTTGCTATAAAAACCTTTGTCAGTGCTTATGCTGTCTATTGTTTGATTAGGGTAATTTATTTTTAATCGATTTATTAATGGAACTATTTGGGATGCATCTTTTTCTTTAAACATTATTTTGTAATCCATTATCAAGTGGTATTGATTGGTGGTTATCAAAACGGTATTGCCTAATTCGGGTTGACGCTTGCCTTTGTTTATCCACTCCGTATGAGGTTCAAAAATAGAATATACCTTTTCCTCTGATGGAATTATTTCTTCTTGTAATAACCTGCGATCAATTTGGTTGATAAATAGTGCAACATAATCAGTATAGTATTTTAGTTCTTCATCTAAACTATGTGATAACACTTGCTTTGCTCGATTTAAAATATTGTTTGCCTGAGCAAGATACTGCCCTACCATGTATTTTTTAGCTTCCTGTTTTTTACCTTTAAATACATACCTCGAGCAGGAACGAAATATTTTTTTAATTTCTTTTTTTATGAATTTTATTTTTCGCCAACCCTTACAAATAATTGGATTGCTGAATTGTTGATGTTCGATACAAGTTAACGTTTTGCGTAAACTGTCATACAATAAATTTATTGGATTATCCCATTAAGTCGTCAAGACCGACATAGATTACGTTGTGAGGATTTAGATTTGGTCAA
>Ga0105044_10012772_pt1 | contig 11416 bp, 9 predicted proteins | sample MAT01_FD_78092 | JGI IMG/M metagenome (GOLD analysis project Ga0105044, IMG submission 78092) | Freshwater microbial communities from Lake Fryxell liftoff mats and glacier meltwater in Antarctica - MAT-01 | ecosystem: Environmental > Aquatic > Freshwater > Ice > Liftoff microbial mat | place...
CACCGCTGGCATCACGTTGACGACCACGGCGATGACGCTCACGGACGTGAATGTCGCCCTGAGCGCCACCACCGGCACCAGATTCGGCACCGCTACGAGCCAGAAGCTGAGCTTCTTCAACTCCACGCCCATCGTCCAGCCCTCTGGCGCGGCGCTGACCGCGTTGACCAACCTCGGGCTAATCGCTTCGCCCACCCTGGCCGCTGCCGACATCAGCACGGGGACCCTGGCGTCCTTGCGTGGCGGCACTGGCGTGTCGAACGCAGGCAGCATCACCAACGCCAGCGATACTACGATCACTGGCGGCGGCACAGTCGCGCTTGGCGGATTCACTCTGACGGTGCCAGCGACCGGCACGGCCGTGCTGACCACAGGGGCGCAGTCGATTGCTGGGGCCAAGACGTTCACGGACGCCACAGTTATCGGCACCGACCCAGGCGGCAGCGAACTATTCCGCGTGGGAGGGGCGGCAAGATTCCAGACCCAAATTATAATCACCGGCGCAGCCGCTGTTCCTATTCTGAATTCTACCTCTGCGACCGATGCGACTATGCTTACCTATTTCTCATTCCAACGGGGCGGAGTGGAGAAGGGCTGGTTCGGATATGGGGACGGCGTGTCGGGTATCGTGCGTTTGAGCAATACAATTGGGCAGATCATACTCAGCGCGTCAAGTGACGTTGTCGTTGCGGGGTCGACCTCCGCTTCTACGTCTCTTGTCGGCGCACTCGTCGTCGGCACCGGCACCGCAGCCACTAGCGTCGGCATTGGCGGCGGCAACATCAATGCAGGCGGCACGATCACCGCAGGCAGCACGATCATCGCCCCCGCAGCAACCACCGCGATCCCCAGCGTTCGCCTGCCACACGGCACGGCTCCGACGGCTCCGACCAATGGCGACATGTGGACGACCACAGCAGGGCTCTTCGTTCGCATCAACGGCGTGACCGTTGGCCCACTTACCTGATAGGACGCCACCATGTCATTCCTGGTACAATCAAATCTGGCAAAAGACGCCGACTTTGTCGCTCGCGTGACGCATGCGGTTATAAAGTCCGCGGCAGCCGTGCAGGCGGAGGCGGCGAATACTGTCGGCCACGCGAAGCGAACGGACTTCGCCCTGCAAGTCCTTCGTAGCTCGCAGGTCTATGGGCCGCTTATGGCTCAGGGCGTAGTCACCAATGTGGCGATGACCACGGCGAGCACCGACAACGACATTGAATTTACTGTGAATAGTTTATGGAACGCTTTTGCGGGAGTAATCCTGTGACTCCCTCCCCTTCTTCGCGGTCACGCGCAGTTTCATGGGCTCGGATAGACCCAGAAGGCAACGTCTCCGCCACATGGCGGACGTGGGTCCTTCTGGCCGGTGCCATCGTCTGGTTCACCATGACCTACGTGAAACTCGACGGGGCGGCAGCCCGAGTGGATGCTTTGGCTATTGAAGTTCAGGTCCACCGTGAGATCCTTATCCGGGCCAACCTCCTGAACCCCGTCTCCACCGTCATTCAGAAACCCCGTCCGTGAACCCTTCTGCGCGCTTGTATACCTGGGGCTTCGCCCTCCTTATCTGCAGCGCGCTGTGGTTGGCGGGGTGCTCCATTCTGCCACGTCAAGCTTCTCTTTTGCTGCCCCCTCCTGATGTGGAGTCCGAGGTCCCTGCGGGGACAGGCCCCCAGGAGGAGGTGGCTTTTTTCCGTAAGAAAGCCGCACAGTACCATGCCGCGGCGGACGTGGCTGAGGCTGCACTGACCAAGGCCAAGACGGCTTCGCGTCAGGCGTGGCTCTGGTGGAGCGGCGTCGCCTGCATCGTCCTGGGGGCGGTGGCGTTCGCTTTGGCCTTCGCCTACCCAGTGGCTTCCTTCCTGCGCGTCGGCGGCTGGGCGTCTGCCGGTGGCGGCGTGGCCCTGCTGCTGGTTGGGGAAGCTCTCCCCTACTTCGGCCTTCTGGCTTTGGTGGCAGTGGCCGCCATCGCCCTCGCCCTGGTGCTCCACTCCAAAGCCTTGCGCGAGGCGCTGGTCGGATGGAGAGGCGCAGCAGTGTATGTTCCTAAGCCGTTGCGTGATGTGCTGGATGACGAGAGCCTCCGCCGTCAACCGAAGCTCGTTCGAACCTTCCTTACCAAGTGCCTGGGAAAGTAACCGATGCCAGATTCCCAGTACCAAGCTGACCCCCAGGCCGCAACGCCAATGCCGGAAGCGGCGCAGCTCGCGACTACCGAAACGTCTGTGGCTGACGCCAACGACGCGGCGATGATCACCGCCTACTTCCAGGAGACGAGCATCCCAGCACCCTTGGCCAAGTGGTACCGCGCTTTCGACCGCGACCGCACCTACGTCAACAACGACTGCATGGCTTTGGACGCCCAGGACGCTGTCGGTACCAACCACATTCTGCGCAACCAGTGGACGCTTCTGGCGCTCCTGAACAGCCGCGACGCAGATATCCGCGTCGACATCGACGACATGGTGTGGGAGCCGCAGCCGGAGCTGGCTATCGACCCGATGACTGGTGCCCCCATGATTGACCCGATGACGGGCCAAGCGGCGGTCATTGGTGAACTTCCGGGCGAACCGCCACCGGAGTGGGTCAAAGTGGCTCGCACCAGCGAAGTGCTGGCTCGCAAGTTGCTGAAGGAATCCAGGTTCCGTCAGCAGTTGGCGGGGGCCATTCAGGACGTGGACACCAATGCCATTATGTTCATCAAGGTCAATCAACAGGAGGACTTGGCGCGCGACCCCATTGGCAACCTCCGCCACAATGATCAGCAGGACAACTTCGCCCTCTACCGCTCGTGGCAGGCGCAGGTCGCCTCCGGCGACATCACGGAAGGCACTGTCCAGATGGGGCGCTTCCGGGCCTTGGAGGTGACTGTTCGCCAGTACCTGTCAACGCAGATCCGTCAGGACATGCAGGACAACCCGCTCCCCGCGGAGCCCGTCATGGATCCGATGACCATGCAGCCCGCCATGGATCCGATGACCATGCAGCCGCAGTACCAAGCTGCAGTCGACCCGCGCGAAGCGCAGGCGGCGGGCATTGAACAGGGGACGGCCCCCATAGACCTCACGCAGGTTCCGGAAGTTCCGAGCTGGATCGGACTTCCAATTGACTTCGTACAACCAGAGGACATCCGCTTTGACTGGACCATCACGCGCCCAGAAGACTTCTGGCGTTCGAAGCGTGTGCAGCACCGGGTGTACATGGACTACGACGAAGCTGTGGCTAAGTACAACCTGACTCCGGAGGAGGCCAAGACACTCCCCACTGTAGGGGCGTCGAACAACGCCGGAACCGTAGGCAGCGAAGACGCCTCTTCACGCGATGACCAGCTCTCCGCCAAGCAGATTTGCAAGCAGGTCGAGCTGTGGGAATGCCATGACCGTCAACTGAACTACGTCTGCGTCTACGCCAAAGGCATGTCGCGCTTCCTGGCTAAGTACACGCCGCGCGTCGTGTGGCGCATGTGGTTCCCCTTCATCCCCTTCCTCTTCAACCGCACGACGGGGCGCGTGATTGGCGTGTCGTCAGTGACGATGCAGCGTCCGGCGCAGGAAGAAGTCAACCAGATGCGGTCCCTGGACCGCCACGCCAAAAAGGCCAGCTTTCCCCGCATCCTTGTCAAGAAGGGTGCGTTCGGCAAGGGCGAGGCGCGTAAGTACAAGAACGCCATGCCGTACGAGGTCATCGAACTCGACATGCCGGAAGAGCTGAACCAAGCGGTGAAAGAAACCGCGATGGCTCCCTACAACCCGCAGCTCACTGACAGCTCGCGCGCAGAGATGGACCTGCAGCGCATGGCGGGCATCAGCCTCGTCGCTGGTGGCAGCGTCGGCGTCAGCAACTCGGCCACCGAAACGGCCACCGCTCAGCAAGGTACGGACGCCCTGATGGACTACCGTCGAGGCACCCTGGAAGACCTGTACGTCGACACGACCACCTGTCTGTTGGACATGGCGCACACGGTGTTCCCGGAAGCGAACGTCAAAGCACTGGCTGGGCCGGGCGCTTTCTGGCCCCCGATGGGGCGCGAGATGATGTGGCGCAACATGAGCCTGCGCATCCGCGCCGGTAGCACAGGCAAGCCAGAAACCAAGCAGCGCCAGGAGGAAATCTTGACGCTGGTGCAGATCGCCACCGGCCTGGGTCTGGCCCCCAAGAGCCCGCAGATCATGGACGAGATCACGCGCGAGATGGGTCGCTACGGCTGGGCTGGGCGCATGTTCCAGATCGCTCCCCCTCAGATGGCTGGCCCAGGTGGACCTCCAGGCCCAGGTGGCCCCAAGTCCAGCGGCGGTCCGCCCCCATCCCCGCCCAGTATCCACTCCCAGCAAGGGGAAGGCGGAGGCGGCGGCAAGCCCATGTCGGGCGCTCCATCCCCCGACTCCATCCCCAACCGCCCTCAGATCTAACTCTCTCCAGAAATCCCTTGAAGTTTCCCAGGAGGAAATATCATGTCGCTAGAACCCAAGGACTCGGTACCCAGCCCGACACCCGCACAGGTCCCGTCCCCCAGTGCCCAGCCTACTCCGGTCGCCACGCCCGAGCCGGTTGGCGGCGTACCGGCAGCTCCGCCCGCTGCAAGTGACAAGGCTCCGGCACCCTCTACTCCGGTAGAGACGACCGACTCAAGCAAAGGTGTGTCCCCGATTCCACCGGGGATTGTCCCGCTTGGCGAAGGTGATGCCCTTGATCGCTTGACCTCCCCTACAGAGAAGCCCAAAGAGAACCCCCCGGTTACGGCGACACCGCCAAAACCAGCGGATGAACCTCTGGTCGATGCTGAGAACAAGGCTGCCCCGCCCGAGAGCGAGGATGCCCCGTTCAAAGATGCAGACGACGCAGAGCTGTCCGGATACCACAGCCGAACCCGGCACCGCATCAAACAGTACCAGCAGGAAGTGACCCGCCTCCGCCCCGCGGCGAAGTTCGGATTCGACCTTGCTGAAGCCGCTTCGAACAGCGGCGTCAAGTTGGAGTCCGTCGTAGCATGGCAGGAGCTAGGCTTCGGCCTGCGCGCGAAGGACCCCGAGGCCATTGAAGCCTTGGCCAACATCGTCGGGACCTACGGCGTGAAAGTCGGGGCCGATGCCCCAGTCGACTTGACCGCCCTGGAAACCGCCGTAGGCGAAGTCTTCCAGTCCATGGACCTGAGCGAAGCCGGAAAGGCTAAGCTGCAGGCAGCACTGGCAGGCCTGAAGGTGTCCAAAGCCCCCGCCCAGCCCCGACAACAGGCCCAACCCCAACCCCAGCGCCAACAGGCCCAACCCCAACGCCAACAAGCCCATCCTCTGCAGGAGACGGCGAACTGGATCGGGGACCAAGAAGCCCAGTTGGAAGCCCAGATTGGCAAGGCCCGCTTCGCCGCCCTCCGCCCTGCTATCTACGTTGAGGCGAAACGGCGCGAGGCGGGTCTTGACCTTCGCCTTCTAAACGACCCCGTTGACATGCGTGTCCGCTGGGCGTCCTGCAAAGAGCATGTTCTCGCTCGGGCTTCTCAAGCGGCTGCTGCCCCCCGGGCGCTGCCGACTGTCCAACCCCTTCTCGCTGCGAATCACTCTGCGACCCCCATCCAAACCCCCAAGAAGGGTACCCCCGAGTACGACGATCACATCATGACTCACGGGCTCTCGACCTAACCTCCGCTTCTGTCTGAAAGGACTCCCCCATGCCTGTTGCCGTCCCCGCCCTGATTTATCAGGAACTGATTCAGAGTGCCGATGCGGGCTACCTGAATCGGCAGAACGCCATCCTTCTGGACCGCCAAGCGCAACCGTTTGGTGAGTTCGCCCTGTCACGCCGTAAAAAGGTGGAGATGACTCAGGGCATCATCCGCATCGGCTATCAGGTCAGCGACACTGGCGAGAACCAGGGCTGGGATCGGGCGGACGTGCTGGAGTTCGGTGAGAACATGCCGACCAAGGAAGGCGAAGCCGCCGTCTACAACGAACATCGCGGCCTCACGATGTGGGACACCGACCTGATGAACGCTGGCTACGAAGTCGACTTCAACAGCCAGTCCAAGACTCTGGCGACCCCGCTCTCGGGTTCGGAGAAGACCAAGCTGCGCGACTTGATCGGCATCAAGATCGACACCTTCCGCGATGCTGCGAAGACCAGCCTCGACCGTATCCTGCATCTGGACGGTTCGACTGACACCAAGCGCACCCCGGGCTTGGAAGCTGCTCTGCCGTTCCTGCGTACCGGCTCGTACCTGAACATCCAGCGTTCGGATCCCAAGTGGCAGCATTACTACGCCTCGGGTCTGACCTACACGGCGGGCGGCACCATGGAAGAGGGCTTGAACGCCGCCTTCTGGGCAGCCAAGCTCAAGAGTCGCGGCTCGAAGCGCGGCAAGTACCGTCTCGTCTGCGGGCGCGGTTTTGCCGACCGTTACAAGCGTTTCGCTCGTAACAACGGCTTCCAGCTCCAGGTCACGTCGGAACAGGTCAAAGTGCTGGATGTCAACATCAGCGACTCGGGCCTCCGCTTCATGGGCATCCCCCTGGAAATCGACCCGACCTTCGACGACCTGGACACCCTGTACGCCCCGACGATTCCTTGGACCAACCGCTGCTACGTCCTCTGTGAGGACTCGTGGACCTTCGGTCTGTTCAACAAGAACGACTGGTCCTTCTCGGTGGCGATGCCGACTGCGGAACTCCGCAACCTCAAGGCGAGCCTCGACTGGCGCATGAGCTTCTTCTGCAACAACCCCAACGCGAACGCGGTGGTGGCATCAGCAGCGTAATCTGAAACTGGGCCGTCTCCTCCTGCGGTACCAGGGAGCAAGCCCTCGTGGTCTTAGACCACGAGGGCTTGCTTTTGGACTGCTGCTTGTACGGTGGCCTGCACAGGAGCACTTCATGATCAAAATCCCCTCTTATCAGTGCGAGTTCATGCACCACACTACGACTTGCGTCAAGTTCGTGGGCAAGCACATCATCCCCCTTTTGCGTCAGAAGGTCCGCCGCATGGGCGTCAAGGAACCTCTGACCGTCAAACGCCCGGACCCCGGGCTGGATCCGGACATGTACTGGGTCAAGTTCCCGGACACCGATTCCGAGTACGGGCGCATTACCGCTCCAGACGGCGAGTTCGGTTCCCTCGGCGCGGCGGAATACCCGACCGTCCAGGACCTCGTCGCGGTCATCGACACCGAGTTGGAGAAGCTCGCGGCCAACCACGGCGTCAACCCCAATCTCCCCTCCAAAGTCTCTGCTCCTCCGGCCCTGGTGGCGTTGGTCACGAAGGCCTATGAGGGCAAGTTCGACAAGGATGAGAGTGCCGACGCAGTGGCTATTGCACTGGCTTCGGTCGGCCTTACCAGTGTTGGCGACGTGGCCAGCGCAGGCCTCAGCAAGCTGTGCTCGGCCAAGTTCGTGGGCGACGTGGCCGCGGCCAAACTGCGCGACACGGCCCGTGAGCAAGAGGCAGCGAACGAAGTCCAGGACGCCCTGAAGGGGACCATCCCGGGCATGGGCATCTTTGGCACGAAACCTCTCCCCTCAGACGAAGAGTAAACCATGGCACTGCCAGCCCCCCGAACTCTCTCCTATGTGCGAGACGAGGTCTTTACGCGGTGTAATATCAACACTGGCGGGGATCGGGGGGCGCGGGCATTGAAGTTGGTGGATTCCTGCATCCGGCGAGCGGTGCAAGAGCTGGCGGTGAAAGCCTCCTGGCTGCGCCTGTCGGTGACAGAAGACGTTCCCCTCACGTCGGGAGCGGGTACGTACGACTTCCCGGACTCTATTGACCCAGGGCGCACGACGGAGATTTACGTCCGCCACGCGACTTCCCTGAAGCTGCATGAACTGCGGGCGGACCCGAGCATGACCCGGCGCAATGCGCTGATCAACTCGGATTCCCGGCCCCAATACTACTGGTTCGAGAACGAAGTCCTCAACGTCACGCCGACACCGGACGTGGCCTACTACAACACCTTGGTCTTCCGGGGCTTCCTCCGAGTGAGTGACCTCGTGAACGACACCGACCTTATTGCTTTGGATGGCGAAGCGGTGATTCAGCGGGCGGAAATCCACCTTCGCCCACGCATTGGCCTTCGCGTGTCCCAGGACATGAAGGAGACGCACTTGGCGTACCTGCGCGATGTGCGCGGGACGCAGACAGAGAACAGCGGCTCCATGCCGGGTGGCGATACGTCAATACGCTGCATGCCGGAGCAAGATGGCTCCTTCTACGGCCCGAGCCAAGTTCAGTGGGACGAAGGGTGGCAACCGCCTGGGTACTGGGGGAACTGATGGATACCAAGACCTACATGGACTGGAGCGGCGTCGACACACGCAGCGAAACAGACGCAGCGGATCCGAAGACTCTGCGGACGGCGACCAACGTGGACTTGAACACCGACCTGGGGCTCACCGAGCGCCCGGGCTTGCGGCTGGTGGCGGTCGTCGACGCCAGCAGCGTCGGGCTTTACTCTGTCGGTGGCAGCCTGCGGGCGGCTATGGCGGCAGGGCATTCCAAGCCGTTCTCCGTTCAGGGGACGGTCCCAATCCTCTACGACTTCGTTGGCGACGGCTCCGTCTATACGCTGGCCTCAGTGACGAAAGTGACCAGCGTTTCAAGTTGGGACGCAGATAGCGCCCAAGGCATCTACCCGGTGATCGTCATCCAGCGCAATACGGGGCGGCATGAGATCCACTGGATCAAGGACCTGCCGGTGTCAGCGGTGGATGCCACTCCGCCACCTGCCTACGAGCCGTCCACCGACCCGGTCAGCACCAAGCTGACGCTGCCCTTCACCCCTGGCCCCACCATCCTGAAGATTCAGGAGAAGATGTGCGCCGTCGACAACACCAACGGTGCGGTCTGGTTCTGCGCAACTGTGGACCGGCCAAGCTCGACCTCAGCAGCCTTGCTGTACGCCTTGGAAGACTGGACGACGGAAGGCGATGCGGGGTTCCTGCCGGTGCTTCGGCATTGCACGGGCGACCGCACTATCCAAGGCCTGTCCTTCTACGACGACCTGATGGCGGTCTTGTTCCGCGACTCCATTCAGCTCTGGCAGATGAGTGCTTCCCCGGCGCAGATGTCCCTTGTGCGAGTCCTGCGTGGTCCGGGCGTGCAGTCTCCGGGGTCCGTCGCCAATGCTCGGGGGGACCTGATCTATTTCTCCAGCGGCGTCTTCTCTTCGCTTCGCCGGTCAGCCGTGAACGGGCAACTGACGGATGGAGACATTGGCGCAGCGATTGCGCCAGAAACCAAACCCCTGGCCTCTCAGGAGACGTTGGCTCTGTGGTCCCAGGGGCGCAGCGCCTACTACTGCTTCTTTGCCGGACAGGGGGTGGCTTGGCGTTACATGACTTCCCCCACGTCCAAGACCAAGGGCTGGACCAAGTACGAACTGCCTGCAGGCATCACCACCGACGCAGTGGTGGAGCATCTGGGGGAGCTATACCTGCGTTCCGGAGTCAACGTCTACCGCTTCGAAAACGGCTATGCAGACGGCTCGACGTACACCGTGGACACTCAATTCCTTACCCTGGGAACGCCGGATGAGATGAAGTTCGTCAACTCCATGAACTTCACTGGTGCCGGTTCGCCCACGGTTTCCTGCTTCTACGACATGAACTCCCCCGACTCCCGGGAGACACTTTGCACTTTGGATGGCTCCACCGGTTCCATGGTGACTGTCATGGTGCTGGAAAACAGCGTCGCCCCTGGATTCCGTCTGTCTGGGGCTGTGGGCTCCGGCTTCGTCCTGGACAAGCTGTCTTTCAAGTCCGCCGTTGAGGACACAGAGGAATAATGGCTAACACCGTCACTCGCCGCCCTGAGTTCGCCTACATCACGCGCCTCACCAAACACGGAACCAAGTACGCCGCCTGCGGCGGTATCTACAACCGCGTTCTGATTGCAGAGCGCGGCAGTGCCGGTGGAGTGACGTTCCTGGGGCAGTCAGCCCTGCTGACTTCAGCGCCGTTGGACATCGTCAGTAACGGCACGCCATCCGCCTACTACGTCCTGACCGCTCTTGGCATCACCACCCTGTCCGCAGCGTCCGCCCCCGCCATCACTGCCGAGTCCGTCTTCAAGACGGGCGGCCACCCGTGGCTGGTCTACACTGCAGGCGGCAATCTCCTGGCCCCTCTGGCTGGTGGCGGTGTCCGCCTGCAGACGACGGCTGGGGTAGTCCTGCAAGAGCTGACGGGGATCCTGTCGGAATCGTCGGCTGCCGTTTTGAGTGGCGGCGTTCTCTACGTCTTCGACGGCCTTCGTGGCAAGATGGCGGCTGTCACGGTGACCGCCACCGGGTTGACGTATGAAGGTACCTTCAATGCCCCCAACTGCCGGGAAGTAGTGCGTGCCACCATTGACGGCACCAACCTCTACTGCCTCAACCGGCACCGAGTGGTGAGGTTCAGCATCGCCGCGCCCTTGGTGCCAGTCCTTACCCAGGACTACGGGCGGACATCGCTGACCTACACCGACATCGTGGTCATTGGTTCGAACAAAGTCTGGTGCGGCTTCGCGACCTTCACTGAAGCCCAGGTGGGGGACCTATTCTTTGGCTCGACGTTCGGCGTCTGGGATGCGACAAACAGCGAGCTAAACGCCGCGGCCCCGCTCAGTTCGGCTTGGACTGTCAACACGGAAACCCCTTACTTCACGTCGGCAAGCGGTTTTTCCCCTGCTGACGCTCTCACCCTCCTGCCTTCTGCCCCCGTCATCACGTCCTCACTCACGTTGACGCTGGTCCCCACCGTGGCCTTCACCTACACCATCACTGCGACGGGAGTGGGTCCGATCCAGTTCAGCTCTAGCACCCTCCCAAGCTGGGCGACCTTGAACGCTGCGTCAGGGGTCATCACAGGGACGCCCCCAGACGCGACGACGACCAGCATCTCCGTTACCGCCTCCAACGTCGGCGGGGCCGACACGGAGACGTTGGTAGCCCCCGCCTATGCCTCTTTGGGGGCCATACGGGTGAACAACCGCGTCGAGGCGCTGCACCGGGAAGGCGACTTGCTATACATGGGGGGAGTATTCACCTCGGTGACGGACGCTTCGGGGACTCTTACCCGCAACCGCGCCGCCTGCCTCAACCTCACGACCGGTCTGTTCACGGCATGGAACCCAGACGTGGGCGGGACCGTCCGGGCGATCGCCTCTGACGGGTCCTTCCTGTACGTGGGGGGTTCCTTCGCGACTACGACGGTCACCAGCCGCGCCAGCCTGTTCCGCTGCTCTTTCACCACAAAAGTCATCGACTCCTGGGACCCTAACCCGAATGGGTTTGTGAATGTCCTGCGGTACATCGGCACTGACCTTCTGGTGGGCGGGGCCTTTACCTCTATATCGTCCGTCTCCCGAAGGGGCATCGCACAGTACGCCGCAGGGACAATCGACAGTTTCAACCTGACCGTCGCCCCCACCAACCCGGAGATCC
>Ga0105044_10012774_pt1 | contig 11416 bp, 6 predicted proteins | sample MAT01_FD_78092 | JGI IMG/M metagenome (GOLD analysis project Ga0105044, IMG submission 78092) | Freshwater microbial communities from Lake Fryxell liftoff mats and glacier meltwater in Antarctica - MAT-01 | ecosystem: Environmental > Aquatic > Freshwater > Ice > Liftoff microbial mat | place...
CAGCCACGGTAACCCCGCCGCACCCGAGGGTGCCACGACCGTGTATTCCCCTCCCTTCTTCAGTTTGTGGGGCCCGCCCGATTTCTCCCAGTTGCCATTGCAGGAGATGGATCCGTGATTTGCCCCGGTTTCCAGGATGGCATGATCCTTGTCGCACTTCAAAACCCATTCGGCATCTCCACCGAGCGGGATCACCTCTCCCTCACTGAGTGAATGGACCGATACAGGGTTGGTCGTGCAATCGACGGCCCACCACGAATCTTCCACGGCCCGATGAAAAAGATTGGAAATGCGGTCAAGCATGGGGATCAAGGGCGAATGTTCCGCTGAATCCAAGGAAGATCCCGGAAACTGACGCTGGCTGAGCGGCGCGGCACCGCTCTACGTATTCTCTAAGCAGTGCAACGTGAAATGGATACAGGATTTTTTACGCGAGGGAACAATTTTCAAAAGCCCGATCGGGTAACGCGGAGAAAATCGGGGTCGGGGCTTGACAAATGAGTTTCATCTCCTAGCTAGATTCCCTGACCATTTCGGAAAGCTGGCTTCGGCAGAATGATTTGTATTTTCTTGTAACCACTGGTGGGTTTTGTGCCTAAAGCCTAAAGAGTCCATGTCCTGCAAACGAAATCAACTGGGGTTGTCCCGCCGCTTCCCCGGAAGCTCAGTCTTCGCCATATCGCTGCTCGGCGTGTTCATGACTTCGATGATCGGAGTTATCTGGACCTTTGGCACGATGGGTGCGGTGCCGTCCGATTCCGACAAAACGGCCGCCTCCACGGAGAGAGACGTCTTCGTGGTGGTCGATGTCTCCGGGTCAGTCCCCCTGGCGGATAATGCTTCCGACCGCGAGGCGCTACAGGCGATGATCCTGGATGCGAGGCAGTTGGCGTCCAAGTTGATTTCCGGGACATTTTCCTCGACGGACTTTCCTGACTGGCAATGGAGCGATTCCTTGCTGGTCTCTCCATTGCGGGAAATCGTGACCCCTGGTAATACCACCCATCGGATGTCCGGACCGGGAAAACGGGTGGTGATTGTGCCTTTTGGCGACAAACCCGCCGTCCACCCCACCCCGACCTCCGATCCTCTGCAAGACTTCCCCGGCGAATTCGAAACCTTTCTGGAGAAGAACTACCCCACTTCCTACGAAGACCAGAATACATACGTCACCTTGGCTCGTGCCCGCACCGCCGAGGTGGCTGAGTCCCTCCAAATCAAGCGGTATTACTTCCTGATGATCACTGATGCAGAGCAGGATCCGAGGACGCCCTATACCGAGGAAGAGACGAATCTGCTCAATCGCTGGGATTCGGAGAATTTTGTCGCGGACAAGACCCGGATCGGACTGTTTAAGTATGTTCGGAAAGGATTTGAAAGCCGCAAATTCCAGATTGATGTCTGGAAAGTGGACCTTGATCTTCCACCCGCCGAGGCTCGCATCGTCATTGCCTCTCCGGTTCCCGGAAAGCCCGTGGCTCCCGGCGCGATTAAAGTGGATTGGTCGATTGAGCGAGCCGGCGAGGGAGCCCTCATGCAACCGCAGGGCTACAACTATTTTATCTCCCTGATCAATCCGGAGACCGGCGCTCTTTTGCAAAGTTTTCCAGTGAAAGATCAACACTCCGCGAATATCTCGATTGAGACAGCAGGCACCTATCGACTCACCATCACCGGGAGTCGCGCCGCGTCCGCGCCGGAATCCACCCTGCCGCCGGTCCTCGGAGCGGCGGAGGTCTCGCTGGATGTCGCAGACGCACCGCCTCCGTCACGAGAGTTGCCCTTGAAGATGGCCCTGGGGGTGCCTCCTTTGGTTGCCGGGCGGGACGCCCTGTTCAATTGGGAGTTCGATACTGAAACACAGGGAGAGGCTCTGCCCGAAGGGGAACTGACGATTCGGGCTTCGGATGTTATCGACGGCAAGGAAGTGGCTCAGGTGAAGACCCGGGCTCAGGCATGGAAAACCCAGTTCGCCAAGAGCGGCGATTATCGATTGCGTTTCGAATTCCGACCCGATGTCCCGATTCCGGGTACGGAATATCTTTTCTTCGAGCAGACGATTTCCGTGGCTGCATCTGGCGTCGATGGTGGTAGTCCCACCGAGCCAGGAACGAGAGTGGTTTCTCCAGTAGTTGCTCCAGAGATTGCCCTGCAGTTTTTGTTGCCGCGCAATAACTCCATCACAACTACCAAAAAAGTGATCTTCCGTTGGAGCGTGCCGAAAACGGCAGAACCGGTCACTCAGTATCGCCTGAAAATATCCGGGCCGGAGAATGTCGATAAAGTTTCTCCCACCTCCGGTTTTGCCTGGACGTTTGCGAAGCCGGGGCGCTACACGGCGCAGCTTTCCGTATCATCACCCGCGAGTCTTGCGGAATCGGTCAAATCCGCCCAGATCGCTTTCACAGTGAAAGGCGGGAGCGGAGGCGCTTTCTGGTTGGTGTTGCTCCTCGTTGCAGCAGGGGCGGGTGGATATTATTACTGGAAGTATCATATGAAAACAAAGAAGCGGAGGTAACAAGGATGGCCTTGGACGCGACCTATAGCCCTTGTTCGCCTGCTTGAATAACCGCAAAATCATTTGAATGGAAACGCTCTTTAAACTCCCATCTCTCGCACCAGCCAATGTCGCGATCAAACTAGCCTGCGTGGGGGCGGCCTGCCTGGTCCTTTGGTGGTTGATGGTGTGTCTTTTGCTGCGAATCAAAAGTAAGTATCGAGGAGACCTAAAATTTGCGATCCGCTCTTTTTGGGCGGCGATCATTGTACTTTTTTTCCTGCAGATCTACACCGTATTGGAACTGAACTATAATCTGGGAGAACTGGGTGTTCCGGTGATGAAACTGCCGAATTTTTACCTCGGTTTTATTCCTGAGTATCTTGTCGGACTCTTTCTCATTATTTATGTCCTGTTGAAGCGCAGGTCTATTCTCGCCTCGGTGAATCTGAAACAGTTGCAGGCAGAGGATTGAGTGTTTGTAATTAAATTCCGACGACCCCGATAACTTTGTAAGGCGAATTATCATGACACCAGTTCTCTATATCGGCCTTGGCAGCTCGGGACTTAAGATGCTCGAGGAGGCGCAACGCTTTTTCTACAGCACCACGAAGTCATGCTGTCCTGAGCATGTCCGATTTCTTTTTGTTGAAACAGATGCGACCAAGAAGGCTACCCCGGTTCCCGGGCAACCCCACGGGAGACCCGCGATGGAGGAGTTCCGAACCGTTCTTGATGGCGTTGGTGACTCCATTGAGCGGCTCCAGAGAATGGTGAAGGTGAAGATCGTGTCTTCCGATGATCCTCCGAAAGATGCGGTGGTGGTGCTAACGATGAAGGACCGCATTGCGGATCGTCCGATTCTCAAGGATCCAGAGTTTCCTGCGGCACTTTACCAGACCATGTCGCATATGTTCAGTGGCACGGATCGGAGACTTGCCCAGGAAACCGGGTTTAAACACTTGGTCGGGTGGCTCAAAGATGGAGGATTGAGTGATTGCGTCATTGCGGTCCGCCTGCGGGGGGACCGGCTTGAAGTCTTCACCCCGGTAGCTTTGACTGACACCCTGCGGCTTCGCATTGAATTGCTCTTCAACGATGTGGAGCTCGCGACTCGGATCGAACGGGACAAGGATGGTAGGGAAATTGAAACGGTTCGCTGGTTGCCTACGAAGAAGGCGGTTGCTTTCGCCGACGCGGGAGCAGGTGGTATGCGAAGCGTGGGCCGTATCGCACTCTGGGGGAAATCTACCAAGGGTGAAGGGCGTTATCTCCAAAACTTCCGGGCGAAGATCAAATCGTTGATTCAGGATCTTCGGTTAAGCAACGGTCGTGAACCAATCGTGTATATCGCGGGCACCTTTGGGGGTGGTACGAATAGTGGGATGTTCATCGACGTCGCTTATCTGTGCCGGGATGCGGTGGATCCCACGCACTCGAAGAACCCACCTGTGCTCGGGCTGTTTCTTCTTCCGGAGGTCGAATCGAATGACATTAAAACCGTTTCCAATTCGTATGCGTGCCTCAACGATTTGAATCACTTCACTTCCAAAGATTCCCAATTCCTCGCGCGATGGCCCCTCGATGTCGGGGTAGATACATTTGACAGCGGAACGACGCCGTTCAAGATGGCGACACTGATGTCGCTGTCATGGGCTCCGGATCGCAGCCTTGATACCTTGTGTCGGATGTCCGGGTTGTTCCTTTTCCTGATGGGGAGCGGATTCATCGATTACCGCAAGGCTCGGGCCATCGACGTGGTAATAAGCAACCAGCAGAGCATCGCTGCGACGGCGGACTCAGATCAAGAGAACCACTGGAAATATTCCGCAGTCGGACTTACCGCGCTATTCTATCCCCGTGGGGAAATCAGGGTCAGCGCCGCGTGCAACTGTGCGATCAACCGGATCCTTTCGTCCTGGCTCGACCCGCAGCATTGCGATGGTTTGGACAAGGACGGGGTCACTCTGGATGCGAGGTATTCGGAGCGGTGGCCCGCCTATTGCAAAGCGATCGACGATGCGATCGGGGCGGCATTCGCCCGGCTTGCTAACAACGGGCCCGGCGGAAAACCTTCGATCACCGAACTGCAGAAACTACTGAATAAATCAGCCAAGGGGGAGATACAGTTCAACGAAGAGACTCTTCGTGAATGTATCAGTGCTTCGAGCGGTATTTACCGTGCTGCCCGTTCCTTCTCAAGCCCGGATAATCCCCGGGAACTTCCGACGGAGGAGAATAATTGGATGGCAATCGAAGTTTTGGTTTCGGAGATTAATCACCTCGTTGCGAGGGAGATCGATGAAACTGGAAATCTGAACTACGGACTCAAAGTTTTGAGCGGAGTCGCGGGCTATTTGGGTGGAGTGGTTGATCTCTGGGAAAAGCTGGGTTTGAAAGAGTGGGATGCCGCTCTGGAGGGCGTCGGAGACGGCTCGGCAGAGGGGATCCTCAAAACAATTCTTGCTGGAGATGGAGTGATTTTTGGGGTTCGTAAGGAGATTCGCCTGGCGCGTTTGGAGGAAGCGATGCGTTTCATGTTCATTCACATGATGACTCCCCACGTGAAAAAACTCTCCCAGGAGATGTTGTCCGAGCAAGTTTCTTCGAATGGAGGCGGACGCTTCCCTGGGCTATGTACGGCTGCGGAAATCAAACAGTTGTCCGACCTGATCCGCTCGGCATCGGCGATTGTAAGTGCCCACAAAGCTCTAGTGCTAAACGGCATCAAACCCAACGCGTTGATAAAGTATGTCTATCCATCTGGAACGTTTGAAACGGAGGTAGAGTCCGCGCTACAAGCCTTTACTGCCCTGGGGACTGGGTCGAAACGCCGGTCGATGGGACGTGACGTGGTGAGACAGCTGGGGAAAGCCACTACATTGGAGGCTCTTCGCGCGTGTGCAGGGCTGCCGGAGGTTCTGGCTGGGTGTGCCATCGATACCGTTACTGGGCAGCTTGAGAAAGCATCGCTTCCGCAACCGCCGGCACCAGCAAACAACTCCCATTTTCTTCTGGATAATCCAGAACTCCACATTTTTGCTGGCAAGGCCGTTAGTGACATCTCGGTCCAAATGGGTCGGCACTCCGATTCACTCGACAACGCACCCACCCACCCGAAAGTTATTGTCACTGATGACCCTCAAAACGCTCAGCGAGTTTCCACAGCGCTGATCAACAATGATGTCTTGGGCTTTGACGTAACGCAATCCATGGCAGCAGCGTCCCCTTTGCTCAAAGACATGGTGTTGTTCTTTGATGAGCGTCCGGTGACGAGTGTGACCGAGCTTGCCGCGCTGTCCCTTTGGAAAAAGTTGTATGAAAAGCGTCGTTTGGCTGAGAACTCGCTGGACACCTACTTCCATACCTGACAAAACGCCTTAGCCTCGGATACGAATATGAGACCCACTCTTCTTGGAATCACGCCCCACCTTCACGATGAGTCGGCGGGGAAATTGCGCGGGAGCCTCAATCGGGCGACCCTCCTGATCGTCTGCCTGGTCTTTGCTCCGGTGATTCTCTGGTTGCTTCACGCGGCTGGCACGATCCCGAGTTTGTTCAAACGACAGCTTCCCCCGGAGGTGACCGCTGCGATCGGATCCATTGAGGGATCTATCGACGGCGCGACGGGATTCATGGTCGATCCGAAACACTTCCTCACCACCGAGCGGGCTTTGAAAGGAGACGGCGGAACGGTGGTCACGGAAGAGCCGGCGAAAGTCGCCTTCCCTGATTCGGAGGGAATTCCCACAGAGGCGGTCGGGGGCAAGGTCGTGTGGATTTCCGAACCGACCGCAGGGACGCGGTTGGTTTTGGTCGGCATGGACGAAGATCGGGTCGATTTTCTTCCGTTGGATAGCAACGAGCTCGTGGATGGATCCCGCTTTCGGGTGGCGGGATATCTTCTCGACGCCGAGGATGGGAAAGCCCATCTCAACCAAGGTTCGGTGGGCCTGACCTTGTTCGAGACCGGGCTTGGCAGCGCCGACTGGGGTGAAGCCGATCCTCCGCCCTACGAAGGCGCACCTATCCTCATCAAACTTGAGGATGGCAGCCACGCCGTAACTGGGGTGCTCTCGCAAGGATCCCTCATCGTGAAGTTGCCAGTTGAGGCCTTGCGGGCGGGCGGGGCTGACTTGTAAAAGGTCTTCTTTTTTCTCGCAGGTGGGTGATTTCGCTCTGATCCGGGCGCGTTCCCGGTTTCGTGTTGATCGCACTGCGGATTTGATCTAACCCCAATTTTGCCCGACCTCCCCCTCCTGAGATTTACCCTTTCTTTTACCCTAGAGACGATTCCGAAGCTCCCTGCGGCTTTACTTCCCCGGTCAGCGGGCCGAACTTGCTCTCAAGCCCCAGTTCCTTCAGAATCCCCTGGAACCACTCCATCGGGTTCAGATTTTGGCCTTCGCCCCCGATTTTCATCCTTTCGATGATCTTGGCAGCGTCCGCCGCGTCGAGAAAACCTTTCGGGATGATAGCGGCACCGGCCCCAGCGTCGGTCATTTCATCGGCGAGGCGCTGGCTTTCGGTGGCTCGTTTGCTGGTATTGCAAAAGAGGCCGACAACGAGCCCCCCGTTTGAAGTATTGCAGGCCTTCTGCACCAAATCGAGGGTCTCGCCAGTCATGTGGCCAACAATTACTTTCACGGGTGCCTTCGCACTGTTCGAAAATGTCCCAGCGGCGGAGGCGTCAACCGCGCCTTGCAATGCTGCGATAGCCTGACTTTGCCCCACAAGTGTTTCGGACAAGATATCGAGGCTGACATCGAGCGGACCATGAACTTTGGTCATTTTGATTTTGGAGATGTTCCATTCGGCGTTGGCGGGATCCCTGGTCGAAACGATCAGCTGGTCCGGACGGAGCTTTGTCGCGGTCGTTGCAAGATTGTATCGGAGGGAGTCGGAAGGGTCAATCACGAAGACCGCCGATTTGGCGCCTTCGTCGGGAAACAACTTGGCAAATTCTGTCTTTTCAAGTTCCGTCGCGGAGAGGTAGGTGGACTTGGCGGCATTCCTTTCCAGTTCGCTTTTACTGGTGGGCAACATATGGGACGTATTGGCGCTGTGGACGATTACATATCCGTCGCCGTCAGAGACTTGAAGGACATGGGACCCTTCCGAAAGCCGACCGATGAACTGCGGCAGATGTCTTTCCATGAGACGAAGCCCGGAAGTGGCGAGGTCTGTTCCGTCGGTGCTGCTGACCCGACGGGTGAGCGGGTCGTATTGCAAGGATTTGGGTTCCCCCACTTCATTACGGGCGGTGAAGTTGAAGGCCTTCTCGGGCGCACGACTCCGGGCTTCGGACCGAAACGAGACGCGCTGATCATCCAGGCTCTTGATGGATACAACCGGACCATCTTCGCGATCTCGTGCGAAGGACAAGACTTCGACAGGCTGGCCATCCGCCGCATTCGTCTCGACCCGCTCAATCCGACCGAACGAGTTATAGCGGTATTGATAGAATTTTTCGCCATGAAACTCGGCGATTGCGTAGCCGGATTTTGCGTCAAAGGCCCATCGCCGATGGTTGTCGGAGATTGCCCAAATCACGCCGGGCTGATCGCTTTCGGGAGAGAGGAACCAGGCCGAGTCCGTGCTCTTGCGGTTTTCGATAACGATCTCTCCTGAATTCGGATCGATCCGATGATGATCAAAGAGACCGATCCTCCGGCCATCGGGTCCATTCAATTCATAGGAGCGGACGTCCATCATCGAGAGGGGACGGTCAGCCACTCCGACCTGCTCGGTCTTGTTGTTGAAGCCTTCCGGAGCATAGGAAGGTAGCGAGGGCAGAGCCAGTTCCCCGAACGAAGGATTTTCAAATGGCTGTTGCCCTTCGGAGACCGGACGCGTCCCCAGCGCATAAAGACCGTCTTCCACACGCGCTGCGACCAAGGGATTTATTGGCCGATCGGCGTTATTCCGCTGGCCGGGCAGTTCGATGGAGTTCGCGGCAGCGGAGCGAGAGCCAGGGTTATCCCGAGCGGGCTCTTTCATTGAGTCCTCGACGGATTGTTTCCACTTGGCAAAGGCGGCGTTGGGGGGTGTTCTTTGGGCTCGCACCGACAGGTCAACTCCTCCGAAAAATTCCATGCGAGTCGTAGTAGTTGCTCCTGCGACTGTCTCGGTGGACTCGCGAAAGGCCCGCAGGGAGGGCGTGTATTGGGGCATGTCAAATTGCGGACCACCGACGGAACGGACCCACGCGAGACTGATCGGCTGCACCTCCTCCCGCATGTCCCGAAGCCATTCCGCCACGAGGAGGAGCCGAGCAAGTTGCTCAAGCTGGGTGAAAACGGGGAACTCGCCTCCATACTCGCGGTAGTGCGTCGTGAAATGATCGGCGAAGGCTTTGGAGGCAGGGTCCTGGTCGCCTCTGGTGGATTGCAACTCTCCATTCTCGAGAGTCATGACTTCCGTTTTGACACCGATCCGGCACTGCGTGATGCGCATGATGGTCTGATCCGATTGGATCGCATTGGCAAGAGGGTAGAACCAGAAGCGGGACCAGACCGGCTTGTCTCCGGCCCCGTTCCTCCCCACCTCCTCGCTCCAATCGAACATATTGCGATGGCCCTCCACCTCCGAGGTCTCAGGAAGGCCGAAGTTATTGTCAAACCCCAAGCCCAGACACTTCAAAAGCCGATCCGCCTCGAACAGCACCCATCCGAATTCGGTTCTGCGGGTAACGTCGTCCTGATCGATCTCCATGTAGGGGCCCTCGGGATTCTCGGGAATAGGATCGATCGACACATACGGCATCTGTGACGTCTCGGGAAACACCCATTGCATGGCCGTGGCGATCATCGGCAGGGTGGGGGCCGGTATTCCCGCTTCCCCGTCACCGAGCAGGACCAGCCGTCCTGATTCTTTATCGAAGAACGCTCCGCTGACTCTACCGATCCCAACGCCGGGATCCGCGCCTGAGAGGAGGGTTAGCCCGGCGAAGGAGAGGGCTAGTGCCATGACTCCGCAATGAATGGCTGAAGTCGTCCGGCCGAAGAGCCGACTCTCGAAGTGTTTCGCGCTCATGGGATCATTCGTCACTGACAAGCTCCGTCGTTTCGGAGAGTTCCTGCATGCGCCTTTCCACCTCAAAGATGGCACCGAGAATTTCGTTCCCTTCACGAACAAGATCGCATTTGACATACTCCTGGTGAACTTTGGAATACACGCGGTGAAGCAGCAGAAGGGACTCGTAGTGCAGTTCGTGCCGATCCTCATCTGCGAGTTGTTCTCGCAGGAGCCGGATCGCACTGTCGAAGCAATCGAACTCGTTCAATACTAGGGCCTTGACCAAATTCCTGCTGTATCCATCAGGGTCCCGCTCCGCCAATCCGATGAGGTGATCCATCTGTACTCTAACTTCCGGGGCGACTCTTGAGATTTGCCCTCTTCGCACGATCATCTCACCATCTTCCAGATAGCTCAGACACCAGCTCCATACGCCATGCGAATGGATGCCGACGTCAGCGAACGGAATCTGCAGGGTGCCTTCCGGTGGCACGGGGAATGCCGCGATCTCCACACCTTTGGAATCCGAGATCTCGAATAGGGCGTCTTCGGCTGAGGCCTGCAGGTGCACGTCAAACTGAGCGAGGTCTCCAGCAACGCCAAAAAATGGCCGGACCAAGTCTGGTAGGCTGAATTCTCCGGCGGGAGCGTCGCCTAAGAACCGGTCCCGACTTTCAAAGTGCTCGGGAAAAAATGCTCCGAAGATGAGTTCATATTCATCCCGAAACCTGTCCAAAGCGGTTCCATACCACTTGCGGGCCATTTTGAACCTCCGCAAGCTGCGGACCCTCCGCAAGGTTGTCGTGACTGTTTCCCGGAGTGTCACGAGTCCGCCCTTCTGCTTCCATAACTCCAGTTGCGCTTCGGAGACCTTGACCAGTTGCTCGATGTCTGCGCCTTCACGAATGAGGCACTGTAGGGCCAGTTCGGCGTCTGGTCGTCCGCTACCGAGGCCCTCGCCAATGAGAATGACTTCCTCGTCAGTTAGAAAGGGAAAATAGTTCATGTGACGTTTCGCTTCCGGCGATCACGCCGGAGTTACTGTATTCTTTAGGGAAGGGAATTTCCAAAGGTTACAGAAAGTTTTTCGGATTGCCGTGTACTTTTTCCTGGGGGGGCAGGAAGGGGCGGTTTGGCGGGTAAGCGGGTAAGCGGGAATCGGAGCGCAGCGGAGATGGACGAAGCGAAGCGAAGTCAACGCGGGAATCGGAGCGCAGTGGAACCGAAGTCAGCGCGATTCACCGAGTAGGCGGACTCGTTCAATAGGGTATGGTCCTACACTTGACAGGGTTCGGTGGTTCTCTTACAACCGCGAAGTCTGTAAAGTTAAGTCGCGGCGTTCAAGTCTTTCGTCTACCAGCTTACCGGCTCCTCCCCCATGCGCATCTCCCTCCGCCATTATCTGGGCCTCGTTCTGGGGGCGTGCTTGATCGCATTTTCGCCGATCTTTGCGGTGCTCAGTCGCCAGGGGCCGGGGGCGGTGGGAATGTGGGATGCGGCGTTTTGGAGAGTGAGTATCGGAGCGGCGACGTTGGGACTGCTCTTTGCTTTTCAGCGGCAGCGACTCTGGCCGGCTAGGTCGGAGTTCAACAAAGGGCACCTGTGGCTTTGGTTTCCAGGGCTTGTTTTTGCGGGAGATTTTTGGGCCTGGCATTGGTCCTTCGAACATACCTCGGTGGCGAATTCAACCCTGTTGGCGAACACGGCGATCCTCTGGGTAACGCTTTTCGCGTGGCTGGTTTGGAAGGAACGGCTCGGTCGGGTTTTCGTGTGGGGCGCGATTTTCGCGGGACTCGGGGTGCTGCTGCTGATGATGAGTTCGGCAAATCGCGAGCCTCCAGTAGCGGGCGACCCTGTCTTTGGCGACTTCCTTTCACTGGTCACGGCGGGTTTCTACACGGC
>Ga0105044_10012775_pt1 | contig 11416 bp, 7 predicted proteins | sample MAT01_FD_78092 | JGI IMG/M metagenome (GOLD analysis project Ga0105044, IMG submission 78092) | Freshwater microbial communities from Lake Fryxell liftoff mats and glacier meltwater in Antarctica - MAT-01 | ecosystem: Environmental > Aquatic > Freshwater > Ice > Liftoff microbial mat | place...
AATCTGATCCCATCGAGGTGTTCCGACCTCGACTGTCTCTTCCTGACATTTCTGATCCACGACCATGTTTTACCCCTTCACTTCACGCCAGCCCACATCGCCGCGTGAGTGCGGCGACAACTGATCCGCCCCCATCGAATGCTCATACGCCTCGCGCGCCTGTGGAGTCATCTGCGGCAGATCCTGAATCGAAATGTACCTCTGTTCGCGGTAGAACACGATCTCATCGGCGCAATTCGCGATCACCAGATCCTCATCGGTCAGGACATCGCGCGCCAATTGTCGGAATAGTTCGCCCGACTCGTCGGGCGGAACACCGAGCACGCACACCTGCGTATTCTCACGACTGCGGGTGGGGGAGAGTTCCGGGAACGATTCGTCGTATGCGTGCTGGATCTCGCGCTGGGCAATCTGCACCTGATCGCGATAACGGAAGAACACTTTCGCCGGGTTCGCGCTCTCCAGCCGACGACCGAGGAACCCCATCCCCTGCTCTTCGAGGATCGCTTTGAGTGCCAGCGAATGGTCGTTCGTCTCCAGACACACGTTCACCAGCGCACGGAACTGTCGGCGGATCTGCGACTGGACGAGTTTGTCGAACTCGGCCAGATCGTCGCGCGTCAGCCCCTTCAGAAACAGTTCGGCGGCCTCGTCGAGAGTTCGACAGTTCGGCGGGAGGATGTACTGTCCCGGTCCGCGTGCGGAACCCGTCGCCTCGGCGCGACTGATCTCCGCGACGTTGCGGGCGATCTCTGTTAATCGCACGCGACAGAAATTCACCTCACGCAGATACTCCGGTGCGTTCCCCAACAGACCCCGATAGATCGCAATCGCACTCTGGACCGTCAGATGACGATATCGCGTTTGGACATACGTCTTCATGAGTTCGATCACTTCGTGAGTGACCGCAGACCGCGCCTTGCCCGTTTTGTCGCGATCCAGTCCTGAATGATCCAACGACCCGACGAGTGGGAATAATCGCGTGAACACATCGCTCAATTCTTTGAACAGGTCGGCGGCGAGCGGTTCCAGCGTGTCGAGCGTGGACTTCAGTTTCGCACTGAGTTGCTGGATCGCCTCCTCGGCACCCGCGAGTCGGAACAGCGGTTCCTCGATGAAGTAGACCGCCATCTCCGCGAGCTTCAATTCGTACTCGCGGGTGACCACCGAAGCGTTCTCGCCGAAAATTACGCCGATGCCGAATTGGATGCCTTCCTTCTCGCTGTCCGGTTTGCCGACCGCGTCGAATATCTGATCGAGCAGCACGCACGCCGCATACGAATCGAGTTTCGACGCCGTCGCAGTCGTCAACGGTTCGACGAGCGATTTCACCAGTTCGTCGGCACTCTTCGCGTTGACCGGCGTGAACTGGAGCCGATTCACCAGCGATTCGAGATCGAGTTGCCGACGATCCCACTCTTCCAGCAACCATTTCGTGACCGAGTCGTGCAGCAACAAGTGGTCCTTTGCCGTCCATCGTACGAGCGTCGCCTGAGCGAACCGGCGCACCGACGTTTCGAGCAGTCGCTGACGCGGCCACGTCAGGCGGAACGTGCCGAACGTCTGGGACTTCAGCCCCTCGACCGGGTGCGCGTTGAACCACGCGGCCCGGCAGTCCTCGACGACGCGCCCCATCGGCGTGAGCATTTCCTGAAATAGCGCGCCTGCGGCCTGGTTCGCCAATTGTCGCAGCGGCGTCAACTCCTGCGTTTTGGGCATTGTCAGGAACGTCACGCGCGAGAACGGCGGCAACGCATCGACGATCGGCGGTTCGCGATTGTCGTAGCGCGTCTCGAAGCAGGACCCCGGCGAACTGAAGTGATTCAGTTCCACCAGGGCCGCATAAGCGTTCGCGACCGCTTGCGATTTCGTCGTGGTCCGATCGACCGGCGGCAGCAGGAACATGCCGATCACTTCGGGTTTCAGGTAACCGATCGAACGGAGTTCGTGTTTCAGGATGTACGCCAGATCGAGGAACATCCCGGAACCCGTTCCGCCCCCGAGACTGCCCGCGATGTACACACGCGGTCGATTGCTCCGCATTCCGAGGTTCGTCTGCCGATCGGACTCCGCCAGCGCATCGCCCTGAATGAACGTCTCCATTTCCTGTCGAATCCGAACGATGATGCTTCGATAGTTATCACACAGTGCGAGCCGCCCGAAGGCACGGACGCCGACCGTCGCGGGATTGCGTGGCAGTCGATAGAGCAGATGATTGCTCAACCACGAATCGACGGGCGGAAGTCCTTCGCGTTTCAGGTAATGCCCCGGTCGATTGAGTCGGGCGAGGATGACTTCTTTCATTCCGAGTGCGACCGGTGGCGGGGCGGCGGTCGCTTCCTGCAACGTCTCCGCGTCGGTGTCGATCTGAAGGTAGTGGATGTGCGGCATCGTCACGCTCGGCCCGAACCGTTCGTGGACGGCCTGCCGGAGCTGTTGCAGGACGATCAGACCCGTGTGTCCCAGGCCGATAACGAACGCGGGGAACAGCACACCGTTGCCCGTCTGTTCGGGCGGTGCCAGCCCCATCGTCGGCATTCGACCGGTCTGCGTGATGCTGGGGCGCGCCTGCGTCATTTTCCCCGACGTGCTGCTCCCGCCTTCGTCGATCCCCTGCGTTTTGAAAATCTGACTCTGCGTGATGAGCGAAGGCATCGAGCCGGAACGGAGGACCGAAGGCGATGGATTCTTGTGCGACGATTCGATGCGAGGGTCACGGAGCGGATTTGCCGCCATCGGCTGGGTCTGCGTCCCGTTCGCGGTTCCGGTCGCCGAAATCGGCATGGACGTGCTGTTCCGCTCGATCGGATGCGGGGCGTTTTCGTCGAGGGTGAGCAACGCCTGGATCATGTCCATGCAGAACGGGAATCGCTGATCGGGCGTCTTCGACAGGGCGCGGCCGATGATCGCTCGTTCGGCGGGTGGCAACGGCGAAAGATCGGGCACCCCCGAGATATGTTGCATGAGTAACTGTCGAGTATTCGTACCGTTGAACGGTCGAACGCCTGTGAGTATTTCCTGATAGACGATCGCGAGCGAATACTGATCGCTGAATCGACTGACCCATCCCTCGAAGGTTTCCGGGGCCGCGTACACGGGCGTGACCCCGCCGGTGACGGTGGCACGCACCCCTTCGAGGTCTTTGGCGAGTCCGAAGTCCGCAACCTTGATGTGGTTGTGAACGAGGAACAGGTTCTGCGGTTTGATGTCGAGGTGCTGCAACTGATACTGCGTGTTCATCAGATCGAGTGCTTCGGCGGCCTCCTCCAGATAGCTGAGGAGTTCTTTCCGGGGCACACCGATCAGATTCTGACTACGACACTCCCGAAATCGGTCCCAGAGGTTCCGGTCCGCAAGTTCCATCACGATCAGGAGTTGACCGTCGATGATGTCGAAGCGTTCGAGCGAAAGGATGTACGGGTGTCGGATCGTTTTAACGCGATTGAGAGCTTTCCATTCCTGTTCGGCCCCTTTGGAATCGTCCCCTGCCGCTTCGAGGTCGCCGTAGACGAACTTGATCGCTTTGTGGAGGCCGCCGGGGGCTTCGACTTTCCATACTTCCCCGAAGCCTCCGCGACCGAGGCGTTCCATGAGCCGATATCCGGGTATCGGTTCTTCCATATTGGCGAGGCGCAACGGCATATGCGCAAACCGAACGCTCAGCCTGCCGATCAGGATTCGGGGGGCGAATCGATCGGAAGTTGTGGGGTGTACGGGAATCACTATTTTATAGTCCGTATGAGAGCGATAAGCAACCGCCATCTTTTTCGCACCACCTGACAAATTGTTACATTCGCTGAAATAATCGGATCTGGTACATTTGGATCATGGCGACTCCTTACTACGCACTGTCGATCAAACAACCGTGGGCAGCATTACTTGCCAGCGCACGCAAGTCCATCGAAATTCGCAAATGGACGACTCGCTATCGCGGGCCGCTCCTCATTCACGCGGCACGAGTGCCGGACGAACGCGACGAAGCGTGGAAGTGGGTCACTGACGATCTTCGACCCCTCACGAAACTCGTCGGGGGCATCATCGGCGAAGGGAATCTCGTCGGGAGTATTGCGTATGCGGACGCGGAGGCGTTCGCGACCGATGGCGAACGACATCTCAACGACCCGTCATGGTTCCTCGAATCACAAACGCTCGGTTTGGTGTTCGCGGATTTGAAGGTGCGACCGTTTCGCAAAATTCCGGGGAAAGTGAAATTGTTCTCCGTCGAGGCATCGTTGCTGACATGAAAAGCGGCTTGCTGGTCAGTGTGCGATCGGTCGAGGAAGCCGCCGTTGCGCTGGAGGGTGGCGCGGACCTGATCGACGTGAAGGAGCCGCGAGCCGGTTCGCTCGGTGCCGCGCCGATGGCGGTGATTTCGGAAATCATCGATCGCGTCGGTGGGCGAGTGCCGGTCAGTGCGGCGATGGGCGAGCTGGCCGAATGGCGGGGTGGCGAGATCGATCCGCGATTGTCGTTCGTGAAGTGGGGATTGAGCGGGGGGGATCATCGCGAGTTGCTGCGGATCGGCCCTTCCGTCCCCCTCTCCCCGCAAAGCCGGGGCGAGGGGGACAGATGCCCCTCTCCCCGCAAAGCCGGGGCGAGGGGGACAATCCGCAAACCGTGGTCGTCATCTACGCCGACTGGCAACGTGCGAGTTCGCCCGCGCCCGAGGAATTGCTCGATTTCGCCATTGCGGAAGCATTCCGTGTCGTGCTCATCGACACATGGCAGAAGGACGGTCTGCGGCTCACCGATTTCGTGTCGATGGAGACGCTCCGTGAATGGCGTGAACGGTTGAGCGCAACCGACATTTCGTTCGCGATCGCGGGGTCGTTACAGGAATGTGACATTGCGGAACTTGCCCCGGTCGCGCCGCGATGGTTCGCGGTGCGCGGGGCGGCGTGCGTGCAAAATCGACGCGAATCGCACATCGACATCGATCGAGTTCGTTCGATCAAACGGTTGATCGACAACTGCTCAGCTTGAGAAAATCGGCGGTTCGGGATACGTTCGGTGAAATGGTGTACCCTGCTCGACGAATAGCCTCGACAAAGGGTCATTCTTCTCTCATCGCCAAAGGAATCGGTATGGGCATTCTCGCATGTCCCAACTGTTCAGGGAAGTTGCGCGTACCCGACGACGGTGCGACTCGCAAAGTCAAATGCCCGTCGTGCGGCCACGTCTTCAGCACCGGTGAATCGTCGAGTGGTTCGGTCTCCAAAGCGACACCAAAATCACCCCCGAAAACCGCCAGCGGCGGTCCGAAATCGGGAGCAACCGGTGCGAGGTCGGGCGCGACACCGAAGCCGGAATACGAAATCATCGACGAAGTGCCCGAAGAGGACGAGGAAGAAGAGGAACGGCCGCGCAGCAAGGCGGGCAAGCCGAAGAACGTCAAGTCCGCTCTCAACTCGATGGGCAGCAAATCGTCGCGCCGTTCTCGTGACGACGATGATGACGATGATGACGATGATGACGACGATGATCGTCCGCGTCGCAGGTCAAAGAATCGAGGTTCGAGGCAGGCGACGGGGGATCTGAGTAAGGTCGGGACCGGGTTGTTCCTCCACTCGATCGGTTTCTTCCTGCTCGCCGCGTCGATCGGGATTGGCTTGTTCCTCTATCTGCTCAACTGGATCGGGGCCGGAATCTCGTTGCCGTTCCTTGTGGCTCTGCCGGCCGCCGGTGCGTGGTGCTGCATGACAGTCGGACTGTTCATGCTCGTGACGGCACCGAAATACGAGAACGCGCAGTCGTACGCGATCACTACCGTTCTCATTGGCGTGCTCCACCTCTTTTGTTTGCTCTACGTTGTCCAGCAGTCGTGGGGACCGAGTGTGCGTCTCCCACCAGGTTTCGAGCACCTCCGCGACGATTTCGACTCTGTCGGCGGCGGCGGGATTCCGTGGCACGAGTTCAATAGTCGGATTCCAGGATCCGCTATCACCATGAGCGGGTTCATTCACTCGGGCAGACTTCCACGCGGGACCATCGGGTGGATTCACTTCATGCTGCCGCTGCTGGAATTGGCTCGCTGGGTCTTCCTGCTGCTGACACTCAGGGCGGTGGCTCGGATCGCGAGGGACTACGACTCGGAACGGACGGCGACGATGCTCATGTTCGTCGTTCCGGGACTGGTGTTCGGTTCGGCGATCATGTTCATCATCATCGGTGAGATCGGTCGCGCCGCCGGGGCCGGATCGGGGTTCCACTACGTCTTCCATGTCCTCATCCTCGCCATGACCGCCGGTGTTGCGGGCGTCTGTGCCCTCACCGGTATCGCCTGTAAGTCCACGAAGGATGCGATCGGATAATGCCAACCTGCCATTTTGACAGTCGTTCCATAGCATGACAACAGAACCGATCGAGCAACCGACATTGAGTTCGCTGCTCGATCGGTGTCATGCTGAGATCCACGATGAACGACGCCATCCTCCGGGTTCTGATCATTGACGACGAGAAGCCGCACGCCGAAACGGTCGCGGACGCGCTCGAAATGCGCGGTCACGACTGCACCATTGCCACCTCGGGGAAGGAAGGCGTCAAAAAACTCGACGCCGAAGAGTTCGATCTGGTCCTCACCGATCTGCGGCTCGGCGACATCGACGGACTCGCGATCGTCCGCAAGGTTCGTCACGAATCGCCCGAATCGGAAGTGATCGTCGTCACCGGTTACGGCGACGTGAAGACCGCCGTCGAAGCGATCAAGATGGGCGCATCACACTATCTGATGAAACCACTCGATCTCGGTGAACTTCGGGTGCTGGTCGAAAAGTCCGGCGAACGATTGCAACTCGCCCGCCTCAATCGTGAATTGCGACAACAACTCGACGAGAAGTTCGGCTTCGAGGGCGTGATCGGCAATTCGCAGAAAATGCACGATGTCCTCGCACGATTGAAGCAATTCGCGCCGCGCAACATGACCGTCCTCATTCTCGGCGAGAACGGCACCGGCAAGGAACTCGCGGCGAAGGCACTGCACACGAATTCGCCGCGCAAGAACAAAGCGTTCGTCGCGATGAATTGTGCGGCGTTGAACGAAAACTTACTCGACGACGAACTGTTCGGTCACGAACCGGGCGCGTTCACGGGAGCGGAGAAGCTCCGCAAAGGACGCTTCGAGCACGCGACCGGCGGCACGCTGTTCCTCGACGAAGTCGGCGATATGCCGTTGCCATTGCAGGCGAAGTTGCTGCGCGTGCTGGAGAACAACGAAGTCGTGCGGATCGGGTCGAACGATCCGGTTCGCGTCGATGTGCGGATCATCGCGGCGACGAATCGCGATCTCACGAAACTCGTCGAAGAGAGCAAATTTCGACAGGATTTGTACTATCGTCTTCGCGTCGGATCGTTGCGAATGCCATCGCTGCGGGACCGCAAGGAAGATATTCCATTGTTGTCGGCGCACTTCCTCAAGGATTTCTGCGCGAAACACGACAAGAAGATCACGGGGATGGCGGAAGTCGTTCGCAAACGGTTCGCGAGCTACGACTGGCCGGGGAACGTCCGGGAGTTACGCAACACCATCGAGAGCATGGTCGTCCAGGACTTCGACGGCATTCTGAACCTCGACGACCTCCCCGAAATCGATGGAATCGCGACCGCGACTCCGAACGAATCGAGTGGTGCGGATCATCTGATCGGGCGTCCGTTGAGCGACGTGGATCGATATTACGCGGAGCGGGCGTTAGAATTAACGGGTGGTAATCGCGAAGCGGCATCGACCATGCTCGGGATCGGCGAACGAACGCTGTATCGGATGATTCAGGACTGGAAGCTCACCGATCAGATTCAACAGGCGATTGCAAGCGCGAACGGCGATCTGATGCTCGCGGCCGCATCGCTGGGGATGACGGCGGAAGCGTTGGAACGGAAGTTGAAAAAATGACTCCTCCTTTGCTCGTTTACTTTTCGCGTCTCTGCCGGAACCGCGAAAAGTAAACGGGATCAACAGGTGTTGTGTTGCACAGGATCCAACAACTATCGACCTCCGTGATCACCAAAATCGCTGCGGGCGAGGTGATCGAACGGCCCGCGAGCGTCATCAAGGAATTGCTCGAGAATTCCATTGACGCCGGGGCACGTCGTATCGACATCGACATCGAACAGGGCGGCACCGAACTGATCCGCATCGTCGATGACGGTCACGGTATCGACCCGGAAGATTTGGCACTCGCGTTCTCCAATCACGCGACATCGAAACTCCGTGCGGCGGACGACCTTTTCCGCATCGGCACGATGGGATTCCGTGGCGAAGCACTCGCGTCGATCGGCGGCATCGCACGAGTGCTGATGCAATCACGCGCCGAAGGGCACGAAGTCGGTGCCGAAATTCGCAACGACGGCGGCGAGTTGTCCGAAGTACGACCGTGGAATGGAGCGCAGGGCACACGCATCGAAGTCCGACACCTGTTCTACAATGTGCCGGTTCGCAAGAAGTTCCTGCGCACCATCAGCACCGAAGTCGGCCACGTCTGCGAAGCGGTTCAACGCATCGCGCTGGCGTTCCCGTCGCTGCACATCGTTTTGCGTCACAACTCCAAACTCGTGTACGAAGTTCCGAGTTCTGCGGGACTGACCGATCGAATTGCTTTGTTCTTCGGCGGCGATATTCGCGATCAGTTGTACGATGTGCAACTCTCCCAGGGGCCGGCCACGTTGTCGGGCTACATCGCGGACCCGGCGTGCGAACGTGGGAATGCGAAGTGGCAATACTTATTCCTGAACGGTCGATGGATTCGTGATCGAAGTCTCGGACATGCGGTGCAGGATGCGTATCGCGGACTCCTGATGGTCGGTCGATATGCGGTGTCGTTCCTGTTCATCGATCTGCCGCCGGACCTCGTCGATGTGAACGTGCATCCGACGAAGTGCGAGGTGCGGTTCCGCGATTCGCAGGCGTTGTTCCATCTCGTGCGGTCCGGTGTGCGCAATCGATTGCACAAAGCGAACATTGTTCCACAATTGCAGATGCCGATCAATGAGGGACGTGAACCCGTCGCGACCGCCGAACCGTGGAAAGTCACCGAAGTCCCGATGCGCGAGTATTCGCCGCCACCGGTGCCGACCTACGATCCACCTTTGATTCATTCGGAAACGCGAACGGTGAACGAAACACCGCAACAGCAGCCATCGCGAAACGTGAACGAAGTGCCGCGTCCGCCCGAAATTCGGCTCGCGTCCGCGCCGCATCGCGCGATTCAGATTCACAATTCGTATCTGGTCGTCGAGACGGCCGACGGGATGCTCGTCATCGATCAGCACGCGCTACACGAACGCATCCTCTTTGAACAGTTGCAACGTCGATTCCGCGCCGGTCAGCTCGAGAAACAGCGATTGCTGATCCCGGAACCGATCGACCTGCCGGGACCGCAGGCCGCGATGGTGCTCGAAGCTCGCGAAGCGTTGCTCGATCTCGGACTCGAAATCGAGGACTTCGGCGGCGGAACGATCCTGCTGTCCGCGTACCCCGCCGTGCTCGGTCGTGCATCACCCGCGACCATTTTAGAGGGGGTCGTCGATCAGTTGATTCACCACGAACGACCGCCGACACGCGATCAGTTGCTCAATCATCTGTTGGCGACGATGGCGTGCAAGGCGGCGGTGAAGGCGAACGATCCGCTGTCGCAGGAAGAGATTTCGGCACTGATGGCGCAGCGAGAACTCGCGGACGATTCGCACCACTGTCCACACGGACGACCGACATCGCTGCTGTTCAGTCGAAAGGAACTCGAAAAGCAGTTCGGCCGAATTTGAAATTTATACTTGCATTTGCGTACAACTGATGGTTAAGATTTCCTCACCTCTCTCGACTCGCACTCGCTCGCAGGAGTTCTCCTTATGCGTCGAGCATTTACGTTAATCGAATTGCTGGTGGTGATCGCGATTATCGCGATTCTGATCGGGCTGTTGCTGCCTGCCGTGCAAAAGGTGCGCGAAGCGGCGGCACGAATGAAGTGTTCCAACAATCTGAAGCAACTGTCGCTCGCTCTGCACAACTACGAGTCCGCGAACAACACGATGCCGCCCGGTTACCGCGCACCACCGACGCTCTACGGATCGCTCGGCTGGGGTTGGGGCGCGACCTTGTTGCCGTACATCGAACAGAGTGCCCTGTACGATCAGTTGCAGGTCTCATCGACGTACTTCGGCTACGGTGCGAATCCCGCACCGGCGATTCCGCTGACGCAGACGCCGTTGAGCATGTTCATCTGCCCGTCCGACACCGGACCGACGCTGAACAATCTCAAGGGCAATCACGCGAAATCGAACATCCGTGCCGTCACGGGATCTCAGAATGTGATCTTCTTCGGTGATGGGGTGTTCTACGCGAACAGCTACACCCGCTTCGCCGACATCACCGACGGCCAGTCGAACACCTTGGCTCTGGGCGAAACGCTGTTCGACGAGAAGTCGGGCAAAGTCGGGGCGGTCTGGGCGGGGATGTGGATCATCGAGGGCGGCGTGACCTACAACATCAGCAGTGTCATGTGGAACGTGGACGTGGGGACGTTTCGCGTCAACGGAACCGGCGCGCAGGCATTCAGCAGTGGCACACCGGTGGTGCTCAATTCGCGCGCTGCGATGGCTCCGTTGCGTTCATTCGTGACAGCATCGATCCTGTGATCGTCGTGGCATTATCGACACGAGCGACGGGCGAGGTCGTCAGCGATTATTGATTCCTGCCTTCGTCCGAACCCCGAGCGTGAGCGAAGCGAGGTTCTGCGGAACATCACAGACCCCCGCTTCGCTCACGCTCGGGGTTCGGATCTTCGTGCGATCAGCGCGGCGACGTATCCCGCTTTGAAGCCCGCGTCGATGTTCACGACGACGACACCCGCCGAACAACTATTCAGCATCGTCAACAACGCCGCGACGCCTCCGAACGCCGCGCCGTAGCCGATGCTCGTCGGCACTGCGATGACCGGGCAATCGACCAGCCCGCCGACAACGCTCGGGAGTGCGCCGTCCATCCCCGCGACGACCACGATCACATCGGCCTTCGTCAGAACTTCGCGATGACGCAACAATCGATGAATCCCCGCGACCCCGACATCCGCGATCAGATCGACGCCCGCTCCCAGTGCGCGAGCGGTGACAACGGCTTCCTGTGCGATGGGTAAATCGCCCGTCCCTGCGGTGACGATCTGCACTCTCCCGACGGGCGCGGGCCGTTCGCCCATCGGCCACCAGAATGTGCGTGCCAGTCGATCCTGTTCCGCTTCGGGAAAGCACTGAAGCAAATGTTCGGACTGTGATGCATTGACGCGGGTCGCGAGTACATCCTGACCGGCTTCGCGCAAGCGTCGGACGACGCCCTCGGCCCATTCGGCGGTTTTGCCTTCGGCGAGAATGACTTCCGGGAATCCGCATCGATCCCGTCGCGACAGATCGACGCTCGCGAAACCGAGGTCCGCGA
>Ga0105044_10012776_pt1 | contig 11416 bp, 9 predicted proteins | sample MAT01_FD_78092 | JGI IMG/M metagenome (GOLD analysis project Ga0105044, IMG submission 78092) | Freshwater microbial communities from Lake Fryxell liftoff mats and glacier meltwater in Antarctica - MAT-01 | ecosystem: Environmental > Aquatic > Freshwater > Ice > Liftoff microbial mat | place...
ATTGGCTTTTTTAATGCCCGATGATTTACCCAACAATTACAAAATAGTTGTGCTAAATGTGGCGTAGCAGTTGTATTTACTCAAAATTTACCTAAAGCGCCTATTAGTGGTGCAGTACGCTGGTTTCATAACAAACCCATGATTCAACTATCTGGCACGTTTAAAACCAACGACCATTTGTGGTTTACTTTTTTCCATGAAGCAGCACATATAATTTTGCACTGAAAAAAAGATATTTTCTTAGAAAATGTGGAAGGCACCGAAATAGACCAAACAATAGAAGAAGAAGCCAAAGCTTTTGCAGCCAAAATATTATTGACAGAAAAGGAATTGCAACAAATAATTGATGCTGCACCATTAACCGAAGAAATGATACGTGAATTTGCTGAAAAATTCAGAACTCCTGCTGGTATGATCATTGGCAGGCTGCAACATTTAAAACTCATACCTTTTCATATTGGCAATGGTTTCAGACAAAAAATTGATTTGTTTAATTAGAGTCTGTCGATAACGTCTCCTGATGTCGTTGCACTAGTCAGAAAAATGCTCATCCCGTCCTAAAGTGGGCCTGCGCTTTTTCAGCCGTCGTGCGATTAGTCAGAAGCCACTATAATACAGACTCCTGACTTTATAGACAGGCATTAATCAGCACCTGATGAATGAATGACTGAATGCCATTTTTCTTAACTTCGTTCTCAATTAGTTTGCACCTGGAAGGAGTAAAGATCCCAGTCTAAATAACGTCTTATGAGAAAAAATTACATAATCGCGGGTATTTTCATCGCCACCTTGTTTCTCCAGAACTCTTCATCTGCGCAGGCTTTGAGACCTGATTCCTTGTTTGGCTTTAACGGAAAAGCTGAGGTTGCAGTTGGTGGGGGAGAAAGTGTCACGGGGTTGCTGATTCAGAATGATGGGAAATATATCGTTGCCGGTTTCGAATACGACATCAATTGCAACTGTTTCTACAATGATATGGTTCGTCTTGATGTTTGTGGAAATATAGACTCCAGCTTCGGCACAAATGGAATTGTACGACATACCTTTTCCCAGCGCAATCTGGGGTATGATTATAAACTGCAGCCAGATGGAAAAATCGTTGTTGCCGGACAGCAGGCAGCGAGCAATTCGGGATCAGGTCAGATACCGTTTGTCGCACGTTATACTTCAGACGGGCAGCCCGATACTACATTTCACCAGACCGGTTCGAACGCAATCCGTTTCGATCCTACCTCCTCAGGAGTATTTTACTCCGTTCATGTTCTACCTGATGGGAAAATCCTTTGTGGAGGCATTTCAAACACCAACATTAACGGAGGCTTCAATGGTCCGGGTGTGATGCGTTTCTTATCTAACGGAGATGCCGATCCGGACTTTAGTAATGATGGGATAAACGTGTTTCAGGATATGCCGCCTGCGGATAATTTTTCAGATTATAAGCTCCATATACAAAGTCCTGGACGCTACATTCTTGCAGGAAGGTTTCGGATCAACGGTTCCCAAAATTTCTCAACTGCACTCGCCTTCAATGCATCTGGCCAAACAGACCTCACATTTGGCACTGCCGGTTATTACAATGATGACACTCCGAGTGGAAACACCGCCAGGGTTCAATCAGCCATTCAATCGGACGGTAAAGTTCTGCTGGCCGCTGATGCAGCAGACCAGAATTCGGTATTTGTTAAGCGCCTCACCGTTGATGGAGCACTAGACAAGACTTTTGGAACCGATGGGATGGTCACCTTGCCTTATGCGAATGGATTTGGGGCAATGCGGGGTATTCAGCAATTGCCTGATGGACGCATCCTGCTTTTTATTTCAGAAGAAAATCTTGGGGCACACTTCAAAATGCATTTACTTGATCCCGATGGCGCCACAGATGAATCATTTGGTTCGGACGGAGCGGTGCGGTTTACTTACGGGCCAAATTCAAGATACCTTAATCAAATGATCATTCTACCTGACGGACAATGGCTTGTTGGAGGAATGCATCTCGACAACCTCACTGCCATCCGGCTCAACGACCAGGCTGTCATCCCACATATCTGGATGGATGGAACTATGCTGAATTCCGGTCTTGATAACGACGAGTTAACCTATCAGTGGTATCTGGACGGTGCACCTGAGCCCGATTCAAATCATTCTCAACTTTTTCCGATCTCAAATGGCGATTACACCTTGCAGGTGCTTGATTTTTACGGCTGCTCCTATACCTCCGCCCCTTTTACACTGAGCTCGGTGGGAATGGGCGCGGTTACATTGGATAGCATTTACATCTACCCAAATCCATCTTCTGAATCTTTTACACTATCAGGAGCAGTTAAGGGCACTTCTTATGAGTTAACAGATGTGTCTGGTAAGCTTTTTATGAAAGGGTTTGTTATGACTCAAAATGAAGTTATTTCAACCAGTTCAGCGGCCAAGGGAGTTTATTTTCTGAAAGCAGGAAATCATATTTCCAGGCTTGTCATTCGATAAAGACGTCGTTCATTGTTATGCGTCGTGTTGAATGAACGCTGCAATAAAAGTCCGGGAGATTGTTGAGATTAACGATGTAAATTCTCCCCAGGAATTTAATCCGGCGCATTCGTTTACCTTTGCCGCCCAATGTAATATATCACCTCTTTTTTTGATTTCCTTTTGCATATCAATTCGCACCTGGACGCATTGGTGCTCGAATACGGCACCACCATCTACGCGATCCTCTTCCTGATCATATTTGTTGAAACCGGCCTGGTAATAATGCCGTTTCTTCCTGGTGATTCCCTGCTCTTTGCAGCCGGCGCGATCTGTGCACGCGAAAACTCAGCCCTCAATATTTATATGTTGATCGGCCTGTTGTTTATTGCAGCGGTACTGGGCGACAATGTCAATTACGCTATCGGCAGATTTGCAGGCAACAAGGCAATTAATATAAAGATTGGCAAACGAAGGCTTGTGAAGCAGAAGTACATCGATCAAACCCACGCATTTTTTGAAAAATACGGAACCAAGGCTATTATCATGGCGCGTTTTGTTCCGATTGTCAGAACTTTTACTCCTTTCGTTGCAGGTGTTGGTGAAATGAATTATAAAAAGAAGTTTCTGCCGTACGATATTGCAGGCGGATTTCTGTGGATAAGCAGCATGTCGTTGGCGGGATATTTCTTAGGAAACCTTGCGTTTTTCCAAAAGAACTTCGAAGCCGTAGTACTGGGAATTATTTTGCTTTCGGTGTTGCCGATCCTGGTTGGAATTGTCAGGAGTAAATTCAACAAGGCAGAAAAAAACACAGGTTAAAAATCCCACTTGAGCTCTATCGAGTCGAGTGACTGTAACCAATTAACCGAAATTCAGAAAATAACATCTATTTTAACGAATAAAAAAAGCAATAAATGAGCGCAAACGATGAGTATATCCACGGGATGGATTGGGCTTTTCAACACGAGAAAGGACTGAGTAACCTAGAGAATTATCGTTCCTACCAGTACAACCTGGTTCATAAATACATTGGGAAGAACATACTCGAAGTTGGTAGTGGCGACCGCGGATTTACCGCAGAAATCTTGAAAGCCAACGCGGATCTTGAGCGGCTTGTATCCATCGAACCATCGATCGAGTTATTTTCAACCCATGCGAAAAATTTCCGTTTCCCTTCCAATGTAACGTTTGATAATGAAGATATCTTCAATGTGACGCCTCAAACGTATGGCATGTTTGATACCGTAATTTACATTCACGTTCTGGAACATATCGAAAAGCACAGGGAAGCACTTGATAAAACTGCAGAGCTCATAAACAAAGGCGGTTATGTGCTGATTGAGGTTCCGGCTTTACCTTTCCTGTTTTCTGTACACGACGAGATGCTTGGACATTACCGTCGGTACACTAAAAAAATAATGCGTGAGGCAATAAATGATGAGTACTATGAGACGGTCCGCATGTTCTATAATGACCCAATCGGGATGTTCGGCTCGCTGCTTTATTTCAAAATCCTCAAAAAGAAGCTTAATACTTCTGAGGGCGTTTCGTTGGTAAAAAATCAGGGTGGCATTTATGACAAATACGTGATTCCGTTTGAACGGAGGCTCGAAAAATTCGTAACATTTCCTTTTGGGTTAAGCCTTACCGCCATTCTAAGAAGAAAATAATCGTCTCTATTGAACTTTTAGGGTTTACCGGCTGAGATTTTTGCCCGGATCCAATCGCTTGTAATTGACCCCGGCCTTTCAATAGGCAAACCCATTGCCCTGCTTATAGTTAGCTGGGAAAGCACTCCCAACGACCTTGAAACACCAAAAAGAACCGTGAAGAAATCGTATTCTTTAATTCCATAATGGAGAAGTAATGCACCCGAGTGAGCGTCGACATTTGGCCATGGATTCTGAATCTTTTTTATGCTGCCGAGAATTCCTGGGACAACTTCATATACGCGCCACACAATATTGCAGATATCATCGTCGGGCATGTATTTCTTTGCAAAGTCCATCTGAGCCTCAAAACGCGGATCTGTCTTCCTTAATACAGCGTGACCGTAGCCAGGAACAACCTTTCCTTCATCGATCGTTCTGAGCACGTAAGCGGCAATCTGCTCCTGGGTTGGTAATCCACCGCCAAGTTCCTGCTGCAGCTCGAGTATCCAGCGGATCACTTCCTGGTTAGCGAGACCGTGTAATGGACCTGCAAGACCATTCATCCCTGAAGAAAAAGAGAAGTATGCATTGCTCAAGGCCGAACCAACAAGATGTGTTGCGTGGGCCGAAACGTTCCCGCCTTCGTGATCTGCATGAATCGTAAGATACAAACGCATCAGCTCCCTCACCTCTTCCTGATCGAAACCAAGCATATGGGCAAAATTGGCCGACCAGTCTGCTCCTTTCAACGGTGCTATATGCTTGTCGTGACGATAAGTGCGGCAATAGATATAGGCGGCAAGTCGCGGCAATTGACTAATCAGGTTCAATGAATCCTCAAACATCGGATCCCAGTAATTCTTTTTATGAATTCCCTTGGCATAAGCGGCTGAAAACTCTGAACGGGCGCCCAACGCAAGAATTCCTGCGCTGAACTGGACCATCGGATGAGTGTCTTTCGGGAATCCATCCAACACCTTGAAAACAAAATCAGGGATCTCACTTCTTCTTTCAAGCTCCGCGCTTAAAGCTTTTACGTCTTCTTCTGAAGGAAGACTTCCAATTAGCATGAGGTATAGAATCCCTTCAGGCAGCGGTTCAGTTCCGCCAGCAGCTTTCGGCAACAATTCACGTAATTCGGGAATGCTGTACCCCCGGAAACGAATGCCCTCGGCAGGATCGAGCTTTGAAGTTTCAGTAATCATTCCGATCATTCCCTTCATTCCTGAATAAACCTGACCAAGAGTTATTTCTCCAAGTTTTAAAGCAGAATTCTCCGAAACCAGTTGTTTAAAAACTGTGGCTTCCGTAAGAATTGTTGAGGCAAAAGTATCTTTAAGCGAAATATTCATTTTTGTGGCTGGGAAAAAGAGCTATAATACGGTACAAGTATACAGATTTAACAGCGGTTACAGGAAACTAACCCGCGAATTATCAGCAGGTTTTTAACAGAAGCTGGTTTATTCCCGCCCGGAAGATTTTTTGTTAGTACATCCCGGCACACAGGAACAGCAAAACGTGAAAAGACTATATTTGGCAACTCAAATAAAAGAATGTATTCGTCTTTTATTTACAGCGGTGGGTCTCATTTGGTTAACAGTCAGCCGTGATTCAGAAAGGAAAATATATACAGCCGGATTTCAGATGATCAATGTTACAAAGTCATATTTGCCACCCCTCAAAGAATATGTAAAATATCTTGAAGGTATTTGGGAAAGTGGACATCTGACGAATCATGGCCCGCTGGTGTTGGAGCTAGAAGCACGTTTGCGTGAATTCCTTGGTGTCAGGCACCTGTTCTTTGTAACCAATGGAACGATCGCGTTGCAGATTGCAATCAAAGCGGCAGGCCTCAAAGGAGACGTAATTACAACTCCTTTTTCCTATATCGCAACTACTAGCAGCCTGCAATGGGAAGGCTGCAATCCTGTTTTCGCCGACATTCACCCTACTCGACTTACTGTTACACGTGATTCGGTGGAAGCAGTAATAACACCAGAAACGACAGGGTTTTTATTCACCCACGTTTATGGAAATCCTTGCCCTGTAGAAGAGATAGAGAGTCTTGCCGCGGAGCGAGGATTGAAGGTAATTTACGACGCGGCGCATGCTTTTGGCGTTGAATACAAGAACCGGTCATTGATGACTTACGGCGATATTTCAACCCTGAGTTTTCATGCTACCAAGCTTTTTCATACTATTGAAGGCGGTGCTATTATTACGTCCGATGATGACCTGGCTCACAAAATCAGCTATATGCGCAACTTCGGTCATAATGGTCCCGAAGCTTTTCACGGTATTGGCGTCAATGGGAAAAGTTCCGAATTTCAGGCTGCAATGGGATTGTGCGTATTGCCTGAAACAAACAACCTGATTCGCCTTAGAAAGGAAATTTGCGATATGTATAAGCTGCGTCTAGACAAAGGGGGCGACATCACTTTTCTTGAAATTACACCTGGAACTACACGTTATAATTATGCGTATTTCCCCGTTATTTTCAAAGATGAAGCTCAGCTTCTCTCTATTGTCAGCCTGCTGAAAGAAAATGAAATACTTGCCCGCAGATATTTCTATCCATCCCTCAATTCGTTGAATCAGGTCACAAACAATCTCAGCCACGACATCTCATCAGATATTTCCAGGCGAATTCTATGTCTTCCGCTTTATCCCGGCCTTACTTCTACTGAAATCGAAACAATCAGTTCGTTAATTCTCCAGGGTTTATGCTGATTGCAGGTACCGGCGGATTTGCAAGGCAGGTTTTATCTACATTACGCAGGCTGGAAATTGACAAGTCCTGCACCTGGTATAATGATGTTTCGGCGGACGATTCAGATTATATCTCAAAGAATTACATCGTTCTCAGGACTGCAGGGGAAGCATCGGAGTTCCTTCTAAAGAAAAACAGGAAATTTCACATCGCCACCGGAGGGCCAGACAACAGGAAAACAATCTGGGATAAACTCATTGCTCTTGGCGGAATACCGGCGGGGTTAACAGATCCAACAAGTTCAATATCCCCGTTCGACGTAACACTTGGCGAGGGCTGCACTATTCTGCAGGATGTTATTATTGAAACTGGTGTTAACATTGGAAAAGGTGTGCTCCTAAATATTAGATGTTTGATTACGCATGATTGCACAGTTGGTGATTTTTCAGAAATTTCGCCTGCTGCAATATTATTAGGTGCAGTCAAAACCGGCAGTAACTGTTTCATCGGTGCCGGAGCAATAATTCTTCCCGGGGTAACAATTGGAAATAGTTGTAAAATTGGGGCTGGTTCTGTTGTAACCATGAACGTAGCTGATGGACAAACGGTTGTTGGGGTTCCAGCAAAAGCCATTTTACTCTGATGAAAACAATTTCGATCATATTACCCGTTTTTCGGAACGAAGGGTCAATCCTAAAAACCGGAAACAGTCTTAGGGAGTTATTTGCCACAACCCATACAGACCTTCAATATGAGATTATCCTGGTAGACGATGGCTCCGACGATAGCTCGCTTGAGGAAATAAAAATGCTGATAAGTCAGGATGATAACGCCAGGGCTATTTCGTTTGCCCGGAATTTCGGACAGGTTCCTGCAATAATAGCAGGACTAAGACATTCAAAGGGTGACGCCGCAGTTATTATGTCTGCCGATCTGCAAGATCCTGTCGAGTTGATCAGTCAGATGATCCGCGCCTGGGAACAGCATAGCCAGATCGTGATTTGCCAGAGAGCCGACAGGGAAGATTCTGCTATCGCAAGGCTGACATCAAAGGTTTTTTACAACTTCATTAAAATTTCAAATCCCCGAATGCCTCAGGGCGGTTTTGATTATGTGCTGATGGACAGAGCGGCAGTTGACGTTTTCAATAACATTGACGAAAGAAACAGGTTTTTCCAGGGCGACATTCTATGGATGGGTTTCACTACCCGTTTTATATCTTACAAAAGACTTAAGCGGACCGTCGGAAAATCTCAGTGGACATTTAAAAAGAAATTAAAATACTTCATCGATGGATCTCTCAATACATCCTATCTGCCGATCCGGTTTATGTCATTGCTTGGCCTTGGAGTGTCTATTGGAGGGTTTATATATGCTGCAGTTGTATTCTATGCGCGACTGATTCACAAAGTTCCCTTTGAAGGCTATGCGCCCATCGTTATCCTACTACTTATAATTGGCGGAATAATCATGATAATGCTTGGGATCATTGGAGAATACCTTTGGCGCATCTATGATGAGACAAGGAAAAGGGAAATATTTGTCATTAAACAAAAGCTTGGAAACTGGGCAGAAAAATAATCCGGAACGCCTGCCTCAAAAGTTCAACCCGACACTATCACAGGAGAAAAATTTCGGACAGGCAAATACCAATTGTCCGTCCGTCCAAACTTGCAGTAAATCTCAACTTAAGGGTCTTTTTGCGGTGTTTCGAACAACCAAAGCTCACCAGCCTTTTCTTGTCAGTCTTATAAAGCATCAATTGCGGGTTGAATTCTTAAAGTATATTTTTGCGTTATGACTTCCGAACGAAAGACGTTAATCTTTTCTGTGTTTGTGCTTTCGCTGGCATTTTTACCATTTCTGATATTATGCTTATACAACTATCCGTCAAGCGATGATTATCTCGTATTTCCTCTTGTGAGATCAAATGGGGTGTATCACTCCGTAAAAATGTTTTATACGTCGCTTACAGGCCGATATTCTTCGCTTTTCCTGGTATGCACATTCTACATGGCAGCTGTTAAATTCGGACTGTACGGCCTCTGGTATAAGGCTGTAATTTTTCTCAACCTCTGTTTTTTTGCAGGCTCATTAACCTATCTGTTTTCGGGCGTCTTCAAAGGTTCTAAAGGGATAACTCCACTTATACTTGCGCTTTCCCTGATCCTGTTATTCAATTGCGTTTCCGTCAACACTTCCCAATATTACTACTGGCTGCAAGGCACAGTTGTTTACGTGCTCAGCAATTCCTGGATGTTCCTCTTTTTTGGAATGCTCTATTTCAAAACGCCGGGAAAAATAAACAGCGCTTTCCTGTTTATCCTCGCTGTCCTGATTTGCGGAAGTGGCGAAACTGCCATCATACAGTTTAATATCATATACTTCGGCACAATGCTAATACGCTGGACAAATGGCAGGCGGCCTGATAGGCAAATGATCGTTCTTGCTGCCTGGATCATTATTTTCACTCTTGCCGAATTGCTTGCTCCCGGCAACAAGAATCGCAGTGAAATCTTTTTACATCTTCATGCTCACGATGCTGGATTTGCATTTACAGCCAGCCTTGATTTTGCATGGAGGATGATTCTTGCTTTTATCATCCATCCGGCTACCTGGTTGTTTTCAATCTTCTATTTGCTGATAACCCGCTTTCAGCCATCGTTTCTTTCCCCACTTATCTTTCAACGAGAGCGGCCCTTTATTTTTACCTGCTTCTTATATATTCCTTTTTTCCTCACAATATTCCTGGTCATTTTCTCGCTCGGAGGAAGTGTCATCGAGATGAGAGTGATGTCTTCATTAACATTTCTCCTTGTTACCATTTGGATCGCTCAGCTCGAGTTGCTGCGTAAAAAATTATTACCCGTCTTGTCGGGCATAAAAAGTGCCGATCCGGCAATTGCAGCACTATCCGTCTTGCTTGTCCTTTCAGCTTTTATTCGCCCATCGTCCTTTTCTATCGCCATTAATGATCTCACAACGGGTAAGGCAGCATCTTACAGGGAAAGTCAGCTTAAACGGTTTATTTTACTGGAACAACCTGGCGATTCAACAGCATTGCCGGATTTTGAGGTAAAGCCTGTGTCAATTTTTATTCATGATATTTCTTCAAACCCGCAATACTTTATTAACGTTGGTGTAGCGCGCACTTTCAGAAAAAAAGCCGTCTGGGTAACCGAAAAAACTTCGCCCGAATCTGCCCCGGCTTATCCTTTTAACCCCAATCTGGTTCCGGCAAAACACCTCAAGGCATTAACCGACTAACATAAAACAAGGCGAAACCCAGTTCTACCGGGCCTTCCTCAAAACATCAAGGCCTTGATACCGGCCGGCACTTCCAAGCATTTCCTCAATCCTGAGAAGTTGGTTGTATTTTGCGATCCTGTCGCTACGTGAAGCAGATCCGGTTTTAATCTGGCCGCAACGCAATGCAACTGAAAGGTCAGCAATCGTTGTATCTTCGGTTTCTCCTGAACGGTGGCTCATCACAGCTGTGTAGCCATTGTTCATAGCAAGTTGAACTGCATTGATAGTCTCCGTTAAAGTACCGATCTGGTTTACTTTCACAAGAATCGAGTTCGCGATGTCTTTATCAATCCCTTCCTGAAGTCTTTCGGAGTTAGTAACGAAAAGATCATCGCCCACCAGTTGTGTCGTAGAACCAATTTTGTCTGTCAGCATTTTCCAGCCATCCCAATCATCTTCCGCTAATCCATCCTCAATTGAAAGGATAGGGTAACGTTTCGCCCAATCTGCCCAGAAATCAACAAGCTGAGCAGAAGTTAGCTTATCGCCTGTTGATTTTTTGAAATGATAGACTTTCTCCTCCGCGTTATAAAACTCGGAAGCAGCAGCGTCCATTGCAATCCAAATGTCTTCGCCAGGACGATAGCCTGCTTTTTCAATCGCTTCAATTACAATGATGATGGCTTCTTCATTGGATTTGATGTTCGGCGCAAATCCGCCTTCATCTCCAACATTGGTAGAAAGCCCCTTTTTCTTAAGAACATCTTTCAGGTTATGAAACACTTCCGTTCCCATTCTCAATGCTTCCGAAAAAGATTTTGCATTTGCCGGCATGATCATGAATTCCTGGAAGTCGATGCTGTTGTCTGCATGTGAACCTCCATTGAGGATGTTCATCATTGGCACTGGAAGCAAAGCGGCGTTCACTCCGCCAACATATCGGTAAAGCGGCTGACGGGTTTCAGCAGCAGCAGCTTTGGCTGCAGCAAGTGAAACTCCAAGGATCGCGTTTGCTCCGAGGTTTCCTTTGTTTGGAGAACCATCAAGCTCGATCATCATAAGATCCAGGTTTCGTTGGTCCATAACATCCTGCCCCATCAGCTCTTCGCGGATAGTTGAATTAACGTTGTTCACCGCGTTTTCAACCCCCTTGCCCATGTAGCGCTTCTTGTCGCCATCACGCAATTCCACAGCCTCGTGTGAGCCGGTTGATGCTCCCGAAGGCACAGCGGCACGGCCAACAGAGCCGGCGTCGGTGAATACATCAACTTCAATTGTAGGATTGCCTCGTGAATCAAGGATCTGGCGGGCAAGAATGTGAGAAATAGCGCTCATTGGGAAACTG
>Ga0105044_10012781_pt1 | contig 11414 bp, 14 predicted proteins | sample MAT01_FD_78092 | JGI IMG/M metagenome (GOLD analysis project Ga0105044, IMG submission 78092) | Freshwater microbial communities from Lake Fryxell liftoff mats and glacier meltwater in Antarctica - MAT-01 | ecosystem: Environmental > Aquatic > Freshwater > Ice > Liftoff microbial mat | place...
ATTGCCGCTCACGGCGGTCCCGACGCCGAGCTGATGCGGCCGCTCGGCGAGGCGTTCCGCGACAGCGCACCGCTCTCGGCCGCGGATGCGGCAACGATCATCCTCGACGGCGTCCGGGCCGGGAAGTGGCGGATCCTGGTCGGCGACGACGCCGAGCGCCTCGACGCGGCGGTGCGGGAAGCACCCGAGGCTGCGTACGGGCCCGGTGGCCCGAACATCGGGGGCCTCGGCGTCGCCTGACAGTGAGACGGCCACTTCCGGATAGCGACTTCCGGATCGGGCCGTTCCGGATCGGGCCTTTCCCGATCGTGTCGATTGTGGAACGATCGATCGCGCGACGAGGAGCCGAACGGCCGGGGGGTCACCGTGGTGAAGGTTCGCAAGGGCGACCGGATCGAGCTGCTGCAGAGCGTCTGGCTCTTCGAGCGCTGCACCCCGAAGGAGTTGCAGGCGATCGCCAAGCTCGCCACGCCACTCCTGGCCGAGGAGGGTCAGGTCCTCGCTCGCGAGGGCGACACGGGTGGCGAGTTCTTCGTCATCGTCGAGGGCACCGCGGAAGCGACGATCGACGGGACCCACATCGCCTCGCTGGGCGCGGGGCAGTTCTTCGGCGAGTTGGCCCTGCTCGACCGCGGTCCGAGGGTCGCGACCGTGGTCGCATCCTCGTCGATGCTGCTCCTGGTCCTGTCGGGCCGTGAGTTCGACGAGCTCATCGGCAAGGCGATCCCGTCGGTGAGTCGACGGATGCTGATGGTGCTCGGTCGACGGCTCCGCGAGGCCGACGAACAGCTCGCCGACCGGGGGAGCCCCCGTCTCACCGGTCTCTGAGGACGCCGATCCTCGGCGTGAGAGACTGAGGTCGTGCCCGAGCGCGACGCAGACTTCAGCACCTACTCGGGGATCGAGGTCGATCCGGTCTACGGGCCCGAGGGGTCGGAACGCCCGGGGGAGTTCCCGTACACGCGCGGGCCGTACGAGTCGATGTACCGCTCGAAGCTCTGGACCATGCGGATGTTCGCCGGGTTCGGCACCGCGGTCGACACCAATCAGCGGTTCCGGGAGATCCTCGCCGCGGGTGGCGACGGCCTCTCGACCGCGTTCGACCTGCCGACCCTGATGGGACGCGATTCCGACGACCCCCTCGCGCTCGGCGAGGTCGGGAAGTGCGGCGTCGCCGTCGACACGCTCGCCGACGTCGAGGACCTCTACCGAGACATCGATCTCGGTGCCGTGACCACGTCGATGACGATCAACTCGCCGGCTCCCGTGCTCCTCGCGATGTACCTCGCGGCGGCGGAGGCGAACGGCGTCCCCCGGGCCGCGCTCGGCGGCACCCTGCAGAACGACATCCTCAAGGAGTACCAGGCGCAGAAGGAGTTCTACTTCCCGCCCCGACCGAGCATGCGGCTCGTGAGCGACGTGATGGCGTTCACCGCGGCCGAGATGCCGCGGTGGCATCCCGTCTCGATCTCCGGCTACCACATCCGCGAGGCGGGTTCGACGGCACCCCAGGAGCTCGCGTTCACCCTCGCCAACGGTTTCGCCTACGTCGAAGCTGCGCTCGCGGCCGGACTCGCGATCGACGACTTCGCGCCCCGCCTCTCGTTCTTCTTCAACGCCCACGTCGACTTCTTCGAGGAGATCGCGAAGTACCGCGCCGCCCGACGCATCTGGGCCCGGTGGCTGCGCGACCGGTACGGGGCCGTGAGCGAACGGTCGCTGCAGATGCGCTTCCACACCCAGACCGCCGGGGTGTCGCTCACCGCGCAGCAACCCGAGATCAACCTCGTCCGCACCGCCATCGAAGCCCTCGCCGGTGTGCTCGGTGGGTCGCAGAGTCTCCACACCAACTCGTTCGACGAAGCACTCGCGCTCCCCACCGAGAAGGCCGCGCGTCTCGCGTTGCGCACCCAACAGGTGATCGCGCACGAGACCCGCGTCACCAACGTGGCCGACCCACTCGGCGGTTCGTACTACGTCGAGGCACTCACCGACGAGATGGAACAGCGGGCCGAGGCGATCTTCTCCCACATCGAAGAGCTCGGCGACGGTTCGATGCTCGAAGGCGCGTTCGTCGGGATCGAACAGGGCTGGTACCAGAGCGAGATCTCCCAGGCCGCCTACGAGCTCGAACGCAAGCTGAACGACGGCCGGCACGTGATGGTCGGGGTCAACGCGTTCTTCGAGGGCAACGACGACGCGCCGCCCGAGACGCTCCGGATCGACCCCCGGTGTGAGGAGGACCAGACCAAGCGTCTCGCCGCGGTGAAGGCCGATCGCGACGGTGAGGCCGTCGAGCGCGCGCTCGCGCGGGTGCGGTCCGACGCCGCCGATCCGGCGGTGAACCTCATGCCCGCGCTCGTCGACGCAGTGAAGGTGTACGCCACGCTCGGGGAGATCATGGACGCCATGGCCGACGAGTTCGGCCGGTACCGCGAGACGCCGGTCTTCTGAGGAGCCGTCTCGGTGTGTCGGACGGCAGGTGAGTCAGCTCGTCCAGCATTCCGCACGAACGTCCAACTTTCTTGACAACCGTCGAGGATCATGAACACTGGGCACGTGCTGCTCCGGGAACCGCTCGTCTCGATGTTCGGTGGAGCCCGCGCCCGACTCGTCGAGGTCGTCCTCGGGATCGACGACGATCTCACCGTTCGCCACGCGACGAAGCTCCGACTCGCGTTGGGATACACGTCCGACTGGAGCTACGGCGCGACCGCAGTGTCGGGGCCGGAGCTGGTCAAGGTGTTGCGAGCGGCCGAGGCGTTGGTCGTCGAGGCGGAGCGGAGGAGCTGATGCTGAACGAACGCGAGCTCGAGGTCGCGCGCGCCGCGAAAGGGTTCATGCCCGAAGACGAAGGACTTGCGCTCCACGAGGCCGGCCTCGACGGCGGGCGCGTCGGGCCGTTGCTCGAGATCGGCTCGTACTGCGGAAAGTCGGCGGTGTACCTCGGCGCGGCCGCGGCCGCGCGCGACGTCGTGCTCTTCACGATCGACCACCACCATGGCTCCGAGGAGAACCAGTCCGGGTGGGAGCACCACGACGCGTCGGTGGTCGACGCCCGCACCGGGCGCATGGACACGCTGCCGTTCTTCCGGCGCACGATCGAAGACGCCGGGCTCGAGCGGTCGGTGGTGGGGGTCATCGCCGACTCGCCGACGGTCGGCCGGTTCTGGGCGACGCCCGTCGGGCTGTTGTTCATCGACGGCGGCCACGCCGACAACATCGCCCTCGCCGACTACGTCGCCTGGTCGGGGTTCGTGGCTCCGGGGGGCGTGCTCGCGATCCACGACGTGTTCGAAGACCCCGCCGACGGCGGCCAGGCCCCGTTCCGCGTCTGGCAGCGCGCCGTCGCCGACGGATTCGAACCCATCGCCACGGCCGGCAGCCTCCGCACCCTCCGCCGCTGACGTCCGAACCCTCGTTCTCGTCATCTGTGGCCGCGAAGTGGGTGCAGGACCTGCTCGGTGAGGCGTTCGTCACCGTGATCGTCAAGAACGGCAAGGACATCACGACGGTGGCCCACATCGGGCGTCACATCCGGGCCGAGCTGCGCACGGCGATGATCGCGAGCGGCCGCGAATGCTCCATCGAAGGCTGCACGGGCCGTGACTACCTCGAGCTCGATCACTGTGAGGTCGACTTCGCCGAGGACGGGCCCCACCGCCCTGTGGAACCTCGCCTGGTTGTGCTCGATCCATCACCGGCGAAAAACCCGGGGCTGGCAACTCGGCCCGCCCGACCCGTCACCGGAACGCGACCCCTCGACCCACCCGGAGCATCCCGAGCCGCCTGACGGGCGCGTGGCCCCCAGTCCCGGACCTATGTGGTCACCTATGGATGCTAATGTGACTACATGGATGTCGGCGTTCGTGAGTTGAAGGCGCACCTGTCCGAGTACCTCGAGCGGGCGGAGCGGGGTGAGGTGATCCGGGTGACCGATCGGGGGCGGCCGAAGGTGTTGCTCGTTCCGCTGCCGGGGCGCGGGCGACTCGAAGAGGGCATCGCCGCCGGCTGGGTCACCCCGCCTCGAGCCGGCGGGCTCGAGGCCTCGACCCGGCATCCGTCGGAGCGTCGCGTCCTCGATGTGCTCGCGGAGGATCGCGAGTGACGCTCTACGCCGACTCGAGCGCGCTGTTGAAGCGTTACATCGACGAACCCGACGCCGCTCTCACCGAGGAGATCCTGGCGACCGACCCCGATCTCGTCACCGGTCGGCACACCGTCGTCGAGGTGCGCCGGAACCTGGCGCGGCTGCTCGACGGCCGAGCGCTCGCCTCGGCCCGCCGCGAGTTCGATCGCGACATCGGGTCGTTCGCGGTCGTCGAGCTCGACGCCGACACGTGTGAGGTCGCGGCAGTGCTCGCGGAGCAGACCGGCGTGAAGACGCTCGACGCGCTCCATCTCGGCGCGGTGCAACGCGTCGGCGGTGCCGCGGTCACCATGTTGACCTTCGACGCGCAGCAGGCGCGCGTCGCCCGCAACCTCGGCTTCACCGTGGTGGGCGCCTGACAGACCACCGTTCTGGTCATGTCCGCCCGTTTCATGCGCGCCAGAACCTGACCGGAACGAGGGTTGGGTCAGCGGTCGGGGCGGCGGTGGCGGGCGGTGCTGCGTTCGGCTTCGATCTCGGCGCCGGCGGCGATCAGTTCCTCACGGGTGAGGCCTACGGGGAGGTTCTCCCCCCGGAACAGACCCGCGGTGGGACCCTCGCCGTAGAGGGCGTGGGCGGCGAGCAGAACCGCGGCCGAGTTCCAGGTCGGATGATCGGGCGTGTAGTGCTCGCCGGGGAGGTCGAACCGACCGCCGTCGAAGTTCATGCCGCACCAGTAGGCGCCGTCGTCGTGGCGGAGGAACTGGACCCAGGTGAACAGTTGCTGCGCACGCTCGGTCTCGCCGATCGCGTCGAGGGCCATGACCAGCTCGCACGTCTCCGCCGCGGTGATCCACGGTTGGTCAGACACACAGCGGACCCCGCGGCCCTCGACTACGAACGTGTCCCAGAACGCGGCGATCCGCATGTGGGCCGGTTCACCCCGCAGCACGCCGCCGAGCACCGGGTAGTACCAATCCATCGCCCAGCGACCCTTGTCGAGGAACGCGTCGGGTCGGTGCGCGATCGCGATGGCGAGCGCGCCGAGCGACAGCTCCCAGTCGGGCCGGTCGTGGCCGAGCCGCTCCGCGATCGCGATCGCACACCGGAGGCTCAGGTGGATGCTCGACGAGCCGGTGAGCAGCGCCCCGTCGGCCGGGTCGTCGGCCCGCCACGCGATCTCACCGGTCTTGGTCTGGTACGCCAGCGCGTAGTCGATCGTGCGTTCGACGACGGGCCAGAAGTCGCGTAGGAACGCGGTGTCGCCGGTGGTGAGGTAGTGGTGCCAGACCCCGACCGCGATGTAGCACGCGACGTTGGTGTCGAGGGTGGGGTCCTCGATGGTCGTCCCGACGTAGTACGCGTGCCAGCCGCCTTCGCCGAGCTGCATCGACTGGAGCCACTCGTAGGCGCGGGTTGCGTCGTCGTGCCGGCCGCCGACGTCGAGCGCCATCGCAGCCTCGACGAGGTTCCACGGATCGGTGTGACCGCCGGGGATCCACGGGATGTTGCCATCGGGCAGCTGCGCGGACGCGATGGCGTCGGCGGTCGCGCGGATCTCTGCCGGGCTGAGCACCGGCTCGGGCCCGGAGCTCCAACCTGTGCTCAACCCTGGACCTTCTGCGTGTAGATGATCAGGCTCTTGCCCATCACCGGGTTGAGGGCGCGATCCAACGTCGCGAGCCACTTCGGGTTCTTCGTGAGTTGATGCACGAGCAGGTCGTGGTACTTGCGGGCGAGGAACCGGTCGGGATCGTTCACACCCCCGGCGCAGCGGATCCACCAGTACGGCGAGTGGAGGCCGTGGGCGTGGTGCGAGCCCCGGAGCCACAGCCCGGCGCGGGCGAGCTTCTCCTCGAGGTCGTGTTGACGGTAGATGCGGATGTGGCCGCCCGGCGTGTCGTTGTAGTGCCAGTCGAGCGCCCAGTTGACCCGTTCCGGGAACCGGGTCGGCACGGTGACGGCCATGCGACCGCCCGGCTTGAGCGTCCGTACGAGTTCAGAGATCGCCTGCTCGTCGTCCCAGATGTGCTCGAGCACCTCTGAGCACACGATCCGGTCGAGGGAGTCGTCGGGGAAGGGGAGATGGAGGGCGTCGCCCTGGACCTGCCCGCCGCCCATGGCACCGATTGGCGCGCCGTCGACGAGCTCGCCGGCTTCCGACATCGCACCGATCGTCGCCCGCACCTCCTTGAGCTCGCCGCCGTCGGCGTCGAACGCCACGACGTTGGCGCCGCGGCGCAGGGCGGCGAAGGCATGGCGTCCACCACCACACCCCATGTCGAGGATGGTGTGGCCGGGGTGGAGCTGGAGTCGGTCGAAGTCGACGGTCAGCACGCGGGCTCGGCAGGCATGTCAGCGCGTCCCGGCGCGGGTCGCGGCCTGGTCGTCGAGGAGGGCGTGCCAGTTCTCGATCATCCCGACCGCGCTCGCCCGCCAGGTGAACCGGTCGAGCACCCGGTCGCGGCCGCTGGCACCGATGCGGGCCCGCTGGTCGGGGTCGTTCAGCAGCTCGAGGATCGCTGCGGCCAGGGCCGACGGGTCGTTCGGCGCGACGGTGCGCGCGCTGATCCCGTCGGGTCCGACGACCTCGGGGAGCGCGCCGCCGGTCGTGGCGACGAGCGGGACCCCGCACGCCATCGCCTCGATGGCCGGGAGCGAGAACCCCTCGTAGAGCGACGGGACGACCGCGATCTCGGCCTCGGCGTAGAGCTCGACGATGCGGTCCTGCGGCACGCCGGAGACGAACTCCACCGCGCCCGTCAGGCCGAGGCGCTCCATGAGGGCGGGGATGGAGCTCTTGTCCTTCTGCTTCCCGATGACGACGAGGTGGGCGTCGGGTCGTTCGACGCGCAGCTTCGCGAGGCCTTCGAGGAGGGGAGTGAGCCCCTTCATCGGGACGTCGGCACTGGCGGTGGTCATGAGTCGTCCGGGCACGCGCGCGACCTGGGGCATCGGCCGGAAGATCTCCTGGTCGACACCGACCGGCACGATGTGCAGGCGTTCGTCGGGGACGTGCATCTGGGCGACGATGTCGCGGCGCGACGATTCCGACACGGTGACGAGCCGGGGGATCTGTTGCGCCACCTTCATCTGCATGTTGAGGAACGCGTACCAACGGTGCAGCGTGGCCCGCTTGTACCGGGTGGTCGCGTGCTCGAGCTCGAGGTCGCGGTCGACGGTGATCGGATGGTGGAGCGTGGCGCACACGGGCCAGCCGTCGTCGATCATGCCGAGCAGGCCGGTGCCGAGGCACTGGTTGTCGTGGATGAGGTCGAAGTCGTTGCGCCGGGCCTGCAACATCTTGCGGGCCCGCATGCTGAACGCCCACGGCTCGGGGAACCCCGCACCGCACATGATGGCGAACTCTCGGAGATCGATGCTGTCTCGGTACTCCCACGGCCACGGCACGCGGAACGGGTCGCTGGAGCGGTAGAGGTCGAGGCCGGGAACCTTGACGAGCTGGCCCGGATGGTCGAGCTCGGGCCACGGCTGGCCGGCGAAGACCTCGACGTGATGCCCGAGCTCGGTGACCTCACGCGCGAGGTAGCGGGTGTAGACGCCCTGGCCTCCGCAGTGCGGATTGCCGCGATAGACGAGCCAGGCGATCCGGAGGGGAGGGGGCATGAGGGGCAAATCTAGCGGACCGACCCCGACCCGGCCGAGGCCGGCCCCGGCCCCGGTTTCCTAGGCTGTGGGGGTGCGAACGCGCTTCCAGGGTCCGAGGACCGGGGCTGACCGGGCGGTGCTCCTGGCCCACGGGGCCGGGACCGACCTCGATGCCCCGCCACTGAAGGTGGTCGCCGCGGCGCTCGCCGTTGCCGGAATCCCGTCGTTGCGGTTCAACTTCGCCTATCGCGACGCCGAGCGGAAGGCTCCCGACCGGGCGCCGGTCCTGTTGGCCGCGACCCGCGACGCCGCGGCGCGACTCGCCCGACGGACGGGCCTGCCGCCCGAGCGGCTCGTGCTCGGCGGTCGTTCGATGGGCGGACGCATGGGTTCGATGGTCGTCGGCGCCGACCTCTCCGGAGACGGTCCGATCCCCGCGCTGGGCCTCCTGCTCCTCGGTTATCCGCTGCACCCGGCCGGACACCCGGAGAAGGTCCGCGACGAGCACTTTCCCCGGCTGCGGGTGCCGTGTCTCTTCGTGAGCGGCACGCGCGACGCGCTCGCGAGCCGAGAGGAGCTCCCGGCTGCGGCGCGCGCGATCAAGGGACAGGTGACCTTCCACTGGCTGGAGAGTGCCGATCACGGCTACCGCCCGCTGAAGGCGAGCGGCTCCACGCTCGACGACGTGCTCGCGGAGACCGCGCTCGTGGCGACGGAGTGGGTGCAGGGCCTCCGCTGATTCCCTCGCTGGTTCCTCGCTGGTTCCTCGCTGGTTCCCGGGTGAGGAGTTCACCCCGTCGTCACCGAAAACCGGGCGTCGGTGTCCCACCCGCACGCGAGACTGGGTGCATGCGAGTGGACCGCACCTTTGCGTTCGTGGACCTGTGTGGCTTCACCGCGTTCACCGAGGCGCACGGCGACGACGAAGCGGTCGCGGTGCTGACGGGGTTCCGCGGTGCGGTGCGGTCGATCGCAGCCGAGTACGGCGTGCGCGTGGCGAAGTGGTTGGGCGACGGCGTGATGATCGTGTCGGGCGACGGCGTCGCGGTGGTCGCGTCGGTCCTCGAGCTCCAGCAGCGGGTCGTGCGCGAGCAGCTCGCGCTCCCGCTTCGGGTCGGCATGGCCCGTGGCCCGGTGATCCTGTTCGAGGGTGACGACTACAGCGGCCGCGCCGTGAACCTCGCGGCCCGCCTCGCCGATGCGGCCGGACCGCGGGAGGTCCTGGCCACCGAGCCCGTCGGCCTGCTCGCACCGACCACGGCCGCGGCGATCCCGGCCGGTGAACGGTCGGTCAAGGGCTTGCCCGCGCCGGTCGCGGTGTGCCGCCTGGTCGCCGTCCGGGGCCTCGCCCTGCTCCCCGGCTGAGGCACCCGGGCTCACGTTCGGGGCCTACGCTCGCGGCATGCAGACCGTGACCGAGACGTCCACGCTCCGCCTCGAACGGGAAGGCCCGGTCGGGTGGTTGCGGCTCAACCGACCCGACAAGCTCAACTCGTTCACGATCGCGATGTGGCGGGAGATGGCGGAGTTGGGTGCGTCGTTGGTCGACGACCCGCAGGGCATCCGCGCGTTGGTGGTGATCGGAGAAGGTCGCGCGTTCTCGAGCGGCATCGACACGTCGGTGTTCACCGGAGGTGGCGTCGACGACGGTCTGCACTCGATGCCGGGTCCGACGACCCACGGAGATCCGAGCGTCGACATGATCTTGCGGACCCAGGCGGCTTACTCCTGGCTCGAGGACGCACCCTTTGCGACGATCGCTGCCGTGCGGGGCTTCGCGCTCGGAGCCGGTCTCCAGCTCGCACTCGCATGCGACATCAGGGTCGTCGCGCGTGGGAGCAAGCTCGGCCTGCTCGAGTTCAAGTACGGGATCATGCCCGACCTCGGTGGCACGCAGCGGCTCCCGCGCCTCGTCGGTCCGGGCAAGGCGAAGGAGATGATCTTCACCGCGGCGAAGATCGACGCCGAGGAAGCATTCCGGATCGGCATCGCCGAACGGCTCGTCGACGACGCCGAGCTCGACGCCGCGGTGACCGAGCTCGCGTCTCGTATCGGTGGTCAGCCCCCGCTCGCGATCGAGGGCGCGAAGCGGGCGGTCCGGGCCGCGAGCGAGGTGTCCGTGCGCGAAGGACTGCGCATCGAGGCCGAGGCGCAGTCGAAGTGCCTGCAATCGGCCGACATGCGCGAGGCCATCACCGCGTTCGTCGAAGGCCGCGAACCCGACTACCAGGGTCGATGACTCCCTGACGGCCCATCTCGCCGGGTTCCCCTCCGGCGGGGAGCTGGCTTCTACCATCGCGGGCCGGGTGCTGGTATCGGGCGGCGGCTGATGCAGGAGCTGGTGTGATGGAAGCGTTCGTCGTACGGTCCGCCGGGCCGCTCTCGGGCACGGTGCGGGTGTCGGGCATGACCAAGAACTCGGGCCTGAAGCAGATGGCCGCGGCGTTGCTCGCGCCCGGCGTCACGACGCTCGGCAACATGCCGCCGGTCGCCGACCTCGACGTGATGGTGAACGTGCTCCGGTCGGTCGGGGCCACGGTCGACTGGGCGGGACCGACCGAGATGCGGATCGACGCCACCGACGACCTCGTGCCCGAAGCGCCCTACGAGCTCGTGAGTCGGATGCGCGCGTCGATCAACGTGCTCGGTCCGCTGCTCTCCCGGTGCGGGTGGGCGAAGGTCGCGATGCCGGGTGGCGACAACATCGGGAGCCGCAAGCTCGACATGCACTTCCGCGGGCTCGAGGCGCTCGGCGCGGAGCTGAGCGTGGTGCACGGCTTCATCGAGGCGCGGTGCAACGCGCTCGCGGGGGCGCGCATCGTGCTCGACTTCCCGAGCGTCGGCGCAACCGAGAACCTCCTCACCGCGAGCGTGCTCGCCAAGGGTGAGACCGTGATCGAGAACGCGGCGCGCGAGCCGGAGATCAGCGATCTCGTGGAGCTGCTCACCCTGATGGGGGCGCGCATCGACGGGGCCGGCACGTCGACGTTGTGGATCGAAGGGGTCGACGAACTGCACCCGGTGCACCACGAGGTGGTGGGCGACCGTGTGGAGGCCGGCACGTTGTTGATGGCGTGCGGCATCGCCGGCGGCGACATCACGCTCGAGGGGATCCGCCTCGCGCACCTCGAGATGGTCGTCGTGAAGCTCCGGGAGATGGGACTCCAGGTCACCGAGACCCCCGACGGCCTCTGGGCCCGCGCCGACCGGCGACTCACCGCGATCGACCTGGCGACGTTGCCGTACCCCGGGTTCGCGACCGACTTCATGCCCATGGCGGTGGCGCTGCTCGCCGTGTCCGAGGGGACCGCGATCGTCACTGAGAACGTGTTCGACAACCGGTTCGGGTTCGTCGACGAGTTGAGCCGGATGGGTGCCGACGTCCGCAACGAGGGCCGGCACGCGGTGGTGCGGGGACTTCCCCGCCTCTCGGGTGCCCCGGTGCGGGCCCTCGACGTGCGAGCCGGGGCCGCCCTCGTGCTCGCCGGACTCGCCGCCGACGGTGAGACGACCGTCTTCGAGCGGACCCATGTCGATCGGGGCTACGCCGATCTGGCCGGGAGCCTGCAGGCCCTGGGCGCCGATGTCGAAGCGGTCGTTCGCTGAGACCCCGGTGACCCCCTTGGACCCGGTGACCCCTTGGAGCGAATCGCCCGGCGAATCGCTCCAAGGGGTCGGCGAATCGGGTCGGGAATCGGGTCGGGAATCGGGTCGG
>Ga0105044_10012785_pt1 | contig 11412 bp, 6 predicted proteins | sample MAT01_FD_78092 | JGI IMG/M metagenome (GOLD analysis project Ga0105044, IMG submission 78092) | Freshwater microbial communities from Lake Fryxell liftoff mats and glacier meltwater in Antarctica - MAT-01 | ecosystem: Environmental > Aquatic > Freshwater > Ice > Liftoff microbial mat | place...
AAGTATAAAGTAGTAGCCTGGCTGGAGGAAATGGCACGCATTATCCGTTCGGTTAAATTTTCAAAATCGCCGAGTTTTTCCATGAATAAAGTAGATGGAGATATTACAAATTACCTGCAGAGCCGTACCTCGCACTTTAAAGTATTGCTGCTGCAGTATAAAACTTTGGTTGGTTTTAAAACCCTTGTTACAGCATCCATGCTGATCGTGGGTTCTTACCTTATGATCAACCAGCAATTAACCGTGGGACAATTTATTGCTGCAGAAATTGTAATACTTACCATCATAAATTCTGTAGAAAAAATAATTATAAACCTGGATAGTGTGTATGATATCTTAACAGCAGTAGAAAAAATTGAACAGGTTATTGATAAGGAAAGTGAACAACAGGGATCGGTACAATACAGCCCCACAAACCAGGGGATGAAAGTAAGTCTGCATAATCTTGAATTTAGTTTCCCGGGTAGCCCTACTGTTTTAAAAGACCTCAATATAACGGCAGCAGCCAATGAAATAATATGTATTAACGGAGAAGAGGGTGCAGGCAAATCAACTTTATTACGTTTACTGGCGAGTATCTACAGTGATTATAAGGGAAATATTTTGCTGGATGATATACCGCTCAGAAATTATGATCTGCAATCGCTAAGGTTGCGCATGGGGCTGATGATAAGTCAGCAGGATATTTTTGAAGGGACATTACTGGAAAACATAGCCATGGGGTTATATCCTGTGGATATAAATGAGATAAAGGAACTAAGTAATAAAATAGGGCTTGCCGGGTTTTTAGCTTCACTAAATAAGGGTTTTGATACAAAGCTTAGCACCTTTGGCCGCAAGTTGCCGGGTAATGTAATTAAAAAATTATTGTTGCTACGTGCTATCATAAATAAACCTGCCCTTGTTTTACTGGAAGAGCCATGGGACGGGCTGGATGAGCAATCGCAAAAACAGATCAAGGATTTTTTATTGCATGAAATGAAGAGCAGCACTATTTTTATAATAACTAACGATGCTGATTTTGCACGGCAATGTGATAAAATAATCACCCTTAAAAATTAAATTATTTTCATCGCTTAAATAAAATGATAATAAATAAAAGTGAACGAATTTAATAACATTCAAAATCTACCTAAATGACTGATTTAAAAGCATACCGATCTATTTACAGATATAATAGAAACAGTAAAATAAAATACTGGGTAATTGGTTTCTTTGTTGCACTTGGGGTAATCCTTTTTTTACCGTGGACCCAAAACGTAAGAGCCAAAGGAAATGTAACTACGCTGCGGCAGGAGCAAAGGCCGCAGGAGTTAAACAGCATCATACCGGGTAAAATACAGAAATGGTACGTAAAAGAGGGCGATCATGTAAACCAGGGCGATACTATTTTGCAGATATCAGAAATAAAAGATGATTACCTGGACCCCAACCTGGTTAACAGAACAGGGCAGCAAATAGGTGCCAAACAAATGAGTGTGGAATATTACAAAAACAAAGTTACTGCCACCGAAAACCAGATAGGAGCAATGGGTAACAACCGAAGCCTTAAACAATCGCAACTGGAAAATAAAATAAACCAGTTGCAGCTTAAACAACAAAGCGACAGTGTAGATGTAGTTGCTGCTGTTAATGATTTTGTAATTGCTTCCAGGCAATATAAGCGGCAGCAAAATATGTACGATAGTGGTCTTGTTTCCTTAACTCAACTTGAGCAAAGGAACATGGCTTTTCAAAATGCCAGTGCAAAAAAGATAAGTGCCGAAAATAAACTGGGCAATACCAGACAGGAATTGCTAATTGCAAGAATAGAAAAAGATGCTATTAACCAGGATTACCTGGAAAAGTTTTCCAAAGCACAGGGTGAGCAATTTCAATCCATGTCGCAGATTGCCGGCGGGCAGGGCGATGTAGCCAAACTGGAAAATCAATACAGCAATTACAGCATTCGTAAAGGTATGTACTTTATAACAGCCCCGCAGAACGGGCAAATTACCAAAGCAAAAAAAGCGGGCATTGGAGAAATAATTAAAGATGGAGAGATGCTGGTAGAAATAGTACCGGATAATCTTGATTATGCGGTAGAACTTTTTGTGAGCCCAATGGATCTTCCGCTGATCGCAAAAAATCAAAAAGTACAGTTTTTGTTTGACGGATTTCCTGCCATCGTATTTAGTGGCTGGCCTAATTCTTCCTACGGCACATTTACCGGAACGGTGGCGGCTATCGAAAATTCTGTGAGTTATAACGGAAAGTTCAGGATACTTGTTATTGAAGATAAATCCACAAAGAAAAAATGGCCTTACCAATTGAAAATAGGAACAGGCGCACAGGGTTTTGCTTTACTTAAAAATGTACAAGTATGGTATGAGTTGTGGAGAAATATCAATGGGTTTCCGCCGGATTACTACAAACCTTCGGTAACAGATAAATCAAATAAAGAGAATACCAAATAAAATTAATGAAACGAATTATTGTAATAATATTTTTACTGATGAGTAATAAGTTTTGCTTTTCGCAGAACAGCAACATGACACTTTCGGCCAATGATTTTCTACAGGTTGTAAAAAAATTTCATCCTGTAGCAAAGCAGGCAGGTTTACAGGTAGATATGGCAAGAGCAGGAGTTACAATTGCCAGGGCGGGTTTTGACCCCTTATTGAACTTAAACGGGGGTAATAAAACATTTGACGGCTTCAATTATTATCAGCATCAATCGGGTTCCATAACCATCCCTACCTGGTACGGTATTGAAATAAATACGGGAATAGAATATTTGAATGGTAGCCGTACCGACCCGCAGGAAACAACCGGTAAAACAAGCTTTACCGGCATTACTGTACCGCTGGCGAAAAATTTATTGATGGATAAAAGAAGAGCAGCACTGCGCCAGTCAAAGATTATGTTACAGGCTTCTGAACAGGAAAAAAGAGCCATGCTCAACGACCTGATGATGGATGCTGCTTCGGCATACTGGACCTGGGTGCAATCTTATCTTATTTACAATTCTTATAGTGATGTAATTGCAATCAATAAAAAAAGAGTTTCGCTTGTTGTTATGGCTTACAACAATGGCGACAGGGCCGCAATTGATACAACAGAAGCAGTTGCCCAGTTACAACAATTCGAATATCTACAGAACGAAGCTTTGCTTGAATGGTTGAATGCAACAGTCAATCTCAATACTTTTTTATGGAAAGAAAATAATACAGGTTATGAATTACCGGCTGCTGTAGTACCGGATAAAAAAATAGAAGTGCTATATGATGCCGTGATTTTTCCTGAGCTGGAAACAATGATAGATATTGCCAGGAAAACACACCCGGATCTGAATATTTATAAATACAAACTGAGTGCACTTGACTTAGAAAAAAAACTGAAGTTCCAGGAATTGTTGCCAAGGCTTGATCTTAGATATAACCAGTTGGGCAAAGGTTATAACATTGCTTCAACGGCGACCAAAACACTGTTTGATAATAATTATACGTTTGGCGCTAATTTCAGCGTACCCCTCAGGCTAAGCCAGGGCCGTGGAGAATACAAACTGGCCAAATTAAAAATAACTGAAACAGGATTACAACAAAGCCAGAAAGAAATTGAGATCATCAACAAAGTAAAAAACTATTATAACCAATTGGTAAATTATAAAGCACAGGTTAATTTGTTACAAAAAACGTATTCCAGTTATCAAAGGCTGTTAACCGGCGAGGAAATACGTTTTTTTAATGGGGAAAGCAGTTTATTTCTTGTAAACACCCGGGAAAATAAGACACTTGAAACTTTATTAAAACTTACAGAAACTGCAGTTAAATACAACAAAACTTCGTTTGGGTTACAATGGGCTGCCGGACAATTGTGGCAATATTAAAACTGTAAAAAACTACTTAAAACAACACCATTATTACGCTGTATAATGCTGTTGTTATTTATTCTACGCCCCTGTTGTAACGTTTGGTTAAAGTAACCGCCTTCTACCGAAACATTTTTATTAATCTTAAATCCGGCAAGTAAAAAGATACGGTTCTGATCAAAAATATTTACGCCCACATTTTTTCCTGCACCAATAAAAATTTCATCTGCAGCAACAATATAAAATTTTGGAGTAATACTGTACTGGATTTTAAAATGGTATCTAAAGCGATGTAAAAACACCCACGCTTCAATCTCCCTGTCATTACCTGCTTTTACCCTACCCAGCCAGCGTTGCTCAATGCGAAAACGATGGGTAAAAGTCCATTTTTTTATGGGTTACTTAAAACTGATCTGTTCATATATCCTGTGTTCCGGAAATGTGCCCGCTGCTGCTATCGGAAAATCGCCGTAAGGAAAAGTTTCAATCCAGCCATAACCCAGGTGTACCGTTACCTGTCATTCAGCTTCCTGTTAACGCCGATACGTAAAAGGCTCTGCTGCCAGTTTTTTAAACCGTTCTCTCTTCGCCATTGGTACTCTGCATGCAGGCTCCAGTTCTTATCAAGTTTAATGGTGTTGAATAGCTGTAGCCAGTTGGTATTGTTATGATCGGTTAACCGGTCATTTTGAGCAAAGGAAAAAAGACTTACAAATAAAACTGGTAAAAAAATATTTTTTTCATGTTAAGAAGACCGGAATGCTACCGGGTGATTTAATTTTTTGTGAGGACCCATAAAAATGCGGAGCAAAATTCTAAAGGCCGACAGCTCAATAAATATCAAACACAATCCCAGTAAAGTAATCAACGCTACCTGGTTGCTATGCACATAAGTAAACATTACATCAATGCCAATAAATGCAGCCGTAACCGGAAAGCCCAGCATGCCGATGGCTGCAAATAAAAACAACAGCCCGGTTGTTTCCTGCTCGTACACATATCCATGAAATTGGTTCAGTGAAATATCGTTATCAATTGCTTTAATTTTTTGTAAACTAAAATAGCCCAATAAAAAAGCAATGGTAATACCGCTTACGTACATTACAATTTCGATGGCATAAATATGCGGCGCATTAAATACTACTGCTGCAATTATAAATAAATGCCCCGTTAATAAATATACCCAGGCTTTTAAGGCCGATCCTCTGAAAGAAAAAGCAAAAAGAATAACAGCCAAAGCAATACTCATTAAAAAAATTGGCAGCGCACCACCCAGAGAAGGAAAAATGGCAGGGTTGGTATATCCAAGAATTAAAAATGCAAGGCCTGTTAAAAAAACAATGCCGATAACTATTTTTGATTGTAAGAATTGTACCTGTTTTCCCAGCCATTTAAAAGGGCTCCATACATATGCAAACATCATGCTGTCTAAATTCCATTCCTTTATCCCCAGCATGTACAAGCTGGCTTTTAATTTTGAAACTGGTTTTTGTACAGGAGCTATGTAATGAAAATATTGATGATGCACCATGTAGTTTAATACTGAAGGAGAAACCAGCAACTGGTAAGTTCTTAAAAATGCATTACCTGCAAAATGTACCAGCACCAGCCAATGCCAGCCAATGGCTACTTCAATAAACATTAAACCTATTTGCGCAGCAGATGAATAAGCAATTTGGGTTTTAACTGTTGGTTGCACCCTGGCTATTAGCGTAGCAACGATGGCGGTTAATGCACCAAAAATAATGATGACTATTTTGGCCCATAACATATCTTCCCAAAAAGGATGTGTACGCAGCAATAAAAAAACACCAATATGCACACTCAGCGAGCCGTAAAAAATTGCGGAAGAAGAAGTTGGCCCTTCCATGGCCCTGGGCAACCAGGATGTAAAAGGAAACTGTGCCGATTTAATAGCTGCAGGCAATATCATCATACAAACAATAAATACTGCCATGCTTATGCTTCCGGTTGATACAGCCAGTTCCCTGGCTTCGCCTAACTCATTAAAACTAATATTCTGGTTTGTAAGATGATGCATCATCCACATGCAAAGCATTAAAGCCACATCGCTTATGCGGTAGTAAGAAATAGCTTTAAATGCATTTTTAACTGGTAAATACCGGTTGCGGTAAAAAGCAATTAACAAAAAAGAACAAAGGCCTTTTATCTCCCAGCCAATAAACAGGGTTTCAAAATTGCCGGCTAAAATGATGAAATTATAGCCTGCTGCAAATAAAAGTATGGTATTAAAAAAACGTTTGTAACCCTGGTCCCGGTGCATATAATACTTGCTGAACGTAGCCACCAGAAAAAACAGTAATGCCCCAACGATACTGAACACCGCCGTTACTTCATCGTAATACAATTCTAAAGCAAAAACAAAATGAGCCGTTTGATACAATGTGGCCACGTGATAGCTTACAGGATGAAGCCCGTTAATAACCCACCATGTTGCAAAGAAAACCGAAACCAGTATGTACAAAATCTTGGTAAACCTAACAATCCTGCCAATAGCTTTTTCGCTTTTGTTTTGCCAAAACAAGCTTACCAAAAAGGCAAGAAATGGTATGGCGATAAACAGGACTAGTAGTTGATTCATTTTTTTTTCTTACAGATTAGCAATCGGTTTTGGATTAATCAAGTAAATACACCGGCAGGTTCTCTTCTGTTGCATGTACAATATGATTTGTTTCCATTTCTCTTGCACCTTCAATAAATTCTTTCATGTTGTGTATTGTTTTTATTTCACCGGCAACAGTGATAGGTTCATATTTTTCAAACACCCCGTTTTTGAAATAATAAAACTGCTGTTCCTGTGGATGCAGCGCTATAATATGTACCCACTCATTGTTATACCATTCAAATACTTCGGGTGATGATTGAATGGCTTTTAAAACAATTTCGGGTTTATGTTCAACAATTACCAGCAACCTTACCGGATCATGCACTTCAATCATCTGCCAGGGCAGGCCTGGCCGTAAATCTCCATCGCTGCTGTTGGCCACGCCAAACAAGCCCATAACATTATGCGGCAGTTTGGTACCGGCGCCTACTTTAATATTATCAACTCTCGAAAAATAATATTCCAAATTAATACCGCCGCAAACCAAACCGATTGGCCTCATTACTGCAGAAAGAATAGAGCCATCTGCATCTGTGGTATGATCGTAACTATTCAAAAAAGCACGACGATCTAAAAACAAACCTTTGGTTACCTGCCTGCGGCCAATGATGGCCAAAGTATTGGTACCATGCCCCAGTTCTGGCCTTGGTTCAAACAAAGAAACCGAACGGTTGTGAATGGCTTTACGCACCTGCTCCAGCTCCTGTTTGGTATTGATAGAGGCAAACCTTCTGCTGCGTTCTTTTGCGTTCAGGTTTAAAGCTGTTTCAAAATTTTGAATGTTGAGGATATGTGCGTTTGTATTTTCTGTTGTAAGCACTTCTTCATCATAATAAGCCATTACATCTGCAGCAGTATCATGCATGCTGCCAACAAACTGTGTGGTATCCGGAATTACAATTCCTTTTGCGGCCAACGCTTCCCGTACTTTTTTATGATTTAAAATATAAGACTGCACCCTGGCGTTGGTAGCGCCCGGCCTTCCGCTGCAGGCGCCGCAATCATGTGCGCCATGATGGGGATTGTTGGCACTGCTGCTGCCATGCGCCACAAAGTAAACAATGGAAGCGAAATTTTTTATCAGGCCAATGCCTCGTAAAAATCCTTCGGCCCGGGTAATCATTTCATCAAGTGTATAGCCAATCTGTAAACCATTCTCTACATCATCTGCACTTTTATTTTCGATGGTTAATACAGATTGTTTATCCATATGCCCGTACGCATTTGAAATGGCCGGGCTCATTTTAGGACGAAAAAGCATTTGCAATTTTTTTGCAAAGGCCCAAAAGCCAAAACCTATACTCAGGAAAAATCCAGATACAATGCCGTGTGTGTATTTTGTATAGATGAGCTCTTCTTCTCTAACCGTTTTTGCATCAGATTCTTTGATGAGGTATTTTGGTGTTACGGGTGCCGGACAAAGTTTATCGTAAAACTTACTTCCCTGTTGCTGAAAATAAAATTCAACACCAAAAAAGCCCGGAGCTCCAAATGTTTCTGCAGATCTGTCAACGGCTTCAATGTGGCGGCGTATAGAATCTTCTCTTTCATCAATACAGAAAATAGCCTGTAAAGACGCCGCCCCCAAAGGTTGGGTTTTGTAACCCGCTGAAATCAGGAAGTCTTCTTTCTTTGCAGAGTCAGAAGCCCCTCCCTTGGAGGGGTTTGGGGAGGCTAATAATATTCCTTTCAGCACAGAGTCGTAGTAACTCCATTCAAAAGCATTTTGCCAAATCTCTATTACTGCTGCCAGTTCTGTTTTTGGTACATCGGCCAACAGATCATCCGGTGCCATGGCAAAGGTAGATAGTGGCACCCAGTCTTTTCCCAGGTTGTAATTTAGTGCATCAAGCTCCAGCAGCAATTCAAAAGCAGCAAATTCTGTAAACGTAATTTTTTTATTGTCGAGTAAAGTTTGCGGATTATCTTCCAGTGCATTTATAAAACCACTCCACCCATGATGGGCAAAATGCTGATCAAAAAGATATTGTTGAAAATACGCTTCGTTACCAACAATTGTTTTTAGCAACTCAGTTATTGTATAATTGCCGGATAAGAATTTTTCTCTTACCAATTTTGTTTTAAAGAAACTTACAAAACTGTTTTGCTCCAGCTCTTGTATACTTTCGGTAAAAGTTTTGTTGGCAAAAGGGAATGCTTCCACTGCAATACCCTGGTCTAAAAAACCGCAGAGAATACGAAACAGCAGGGGATGAACTTTATTATCCAGGTCTAACTGATACGCATCTTTCCACAGTTTACGCAATTGCCCAATACGTGGGTGATTTATGGTATCATAATTTTTATGCAACAATTTCTCTTTCCACAAAGCAGCATCGCCTGTTTTATCAGCAAGCATTTTTTGCAGAATATCTTCTCTTATGCGCCCACTTTTATACAGTTCCCGGTATTCGGTCAATTGCAAATGCACTTGAAATCCGAAAATTTTTGATGCCTTAAAAATGGCATCATAAAATTTCATGTGCTGAAAAGCATGCAGTGAATTATGATGAATAAAATCTTTTAATGCCTGTTGCGATGGCAAAAAGTGTTTCAGTTCGTGAATAGCATGTGCTTCGTTAAATAAATGTTTCTTCATACTTAGTAAAATCGGGTTGGAGGGTTTCTCCAACCCTTTTAACCCAGATTTTGCAGTTGAAATCTACTGCGGCTTCCAAATCCTTCACAGCTAAGCCTTTCAGAACATTTTTTAGATTCAAAATAGTACACTATTCTTTTATCCAAAAAATAACCTGAAACCCTTATCTGTTTTGTATTTGAAACCCTCGCTACGATTTCAACTGCAAAATCTGGGTTTAAAAAACTAATGTCTTAATTCCGCTACACTGAATTTAGGATTCTTTTCATCCTTAATGTATAGTACATCTTTATAAAAATCTACCTTACCCGTATCTATATTATACATGGCCCCAACAATACCTATTTCGCCATTATTCAGCATTTCTTCCAAAATAAAGCTGCGCTCAATAATACTTTTTACAGTACGCCTTACATTTAATGCAGCAACATTTTCAACAAATTTTGCGTTTTTTGAGTTTCTCTTATCAACAGCCGTCGTTTCAGATTCGGCGTAAACAGCCGGTTGCAGTTTGGATAATAATTCTGTAAGATTACCCATTTCCACATGATCGCAAGCTCCTTTTACAGCTCCGCATTTAGTATGCCCCAATACTACTATAAGTTTAGACCCTGCAAGCTTACAGGCAAACTCCATGCTTCCTAAAATATCTGTATTTATAATATTGCCTGCAATGCGAATACTAAAAACATCCCCAAGCCCCTGATCAAAAACTAATTCCGAACTGGTGCGGCTGTCAATACAACTCAATATAGTTGCAAATGGCCATTGTCCTTCCCGGGTATCATTAACCTGCCCAAGCAAATCTCTTTGCGCTTTTAGGTTTTTAACAAACCGTCCGTTTCCTTCCTGTAATATTTCCATTGCCATCCTGGGCGTTAAACTTGCTTGTGTTTCTTTTGTATGTGCTTTCATTATTTAAATATTTTATTACTGCTGTAATCAGCAGCGTGTTTTTAGATTTTATTTTGTATCGTTTTATAAATTAATTATCTCCTGAATGAACACGCACTGCGTCTTCCATCAGATATCCCTTTTTAAAATTCAGCAGGGTTACGTCTATGTTTTTATCTTTTGACCCATAGTTTAAAAACTCACGTATAAGTTCCAGTACATCGTAATCAATATACACCGTGTTTGCAGCATTAATAACCAGCTTACTGTTAGCCGGTAAATGCGCCAGTGTTTGTTTAATGGCTGCTTTATTTAAAAAAGACACTTCCTGTGCCAGGTCAATATGTATGGTTTCTCCCTCATGGTATTTTTCTTTTTTAAAGAAATAGGCCAGCTTCATATTACCGCGTAAGATAAAGATGATACCAACAGCCAAACCAATACCAACCCCTTTTAACAGATCGGTTAACACAACCGCAACTACCGTTACAATAAAAGGGATGAACTGGTGTTTACCCGTTTGCCACATGTGTATAAACACTTTGGGGTTTGCAAGTTTCCAGCCAATCATTATTAAAATGGCTGCAAGACTGGCCATGGGTATTTTATTGAGCAGGCCTGGAATTACCAGCACCGTCAGCAACAAAAAAACGCCGTGTGCCATGGCAGATAGTTTTGTTTTAGCACCTGCATTTACATTGGCAGATGTACGCACAATTACCGAAGTCATGGGCAGGCCGCCAATCAAACCCGAGAGAATATTTCCAATACCCTGCGCTTTTAATTCGGTATTGGCGCTGGAGTATCTTTTTAACGAATCCATTTTATCGCCTGCCTCCAGACAAAGTAGTGTTTCAATACTTGCTACTATAGCGATGGTAACACCCACTATCCACACTTTAGGATTGGTAAAAGAAGCAAAATCAGGCGTGGTAAATTGCCCTATAAAATCATTGAAAGAGGAAGCGACAGGCAATGTTACCAGGTGATCCTGCGATATGGCCAACCTTGAGCCGGTTGATTTAAACAATTCATTAAGTGCAATGCCTACAATTACAACTACCAAGGCTCCTGGCACAGCTTTTATCTTTTTAAGAAAGGCAATTTTATTAAATGAAATCAAAATGACAACTGAAATAAGTGTTATCAGGATAGCTCCTACATGAGCATAATTGATAGCGTTGATCAGCTCGGTAAAAAACCCCGATCCCGATCCTGCCTCAATGGCAAACCAATCGCCTTCATGTGCTTTGTCGTAACCGATAGCGTGTGGTATCTCTTTTTTTATAATGATGATACCGATGGCTACCAACATGCCTTCAATTACGCTGGTAGGAAAATAGGAAGATATCGTTCCAGCTTTGGCAAAGCCAAGCGTAAGCTGTATTAATCCTGCTATTAAAATAGCTACCAGAAAAGGCTCATAACCCAAGTCGGTTATAG
>Ga0105044_10012786_pt1 | contig 11411 bp, 7 predicted proteins | sample MAT01_FD_78092 | JGI IMG/M metagenome (GOLD analysis project Ga0105044, IMG submission 78092) | Freshwater microbial communities from Lake Fryxell liftoff mats and glacier meltwater in Antarctica - MAT-01 | ecosystem: Environmental > Aquatic > Freshwater > Ice > Liftoff microbial mat | place...
GCACGATGACGTCGACCGGCTTGCCCATCAACGGGGTCAGGGCTGTCGCCAGCGCCGCACGCTCGGCCAGCATCGCCTCCGGATTTTTGTCCGGTTTGAGCGCCAGCACCAGCTTCGCCGGCTCGGCGGCGAAGGCGGTGCCAGGGAGGATGAGTATGAGGAGCAAGGGGAAGCGAAGGGTGGATGTCATAAGTAAGACGATAACGAGAATCATTACCATTTCAATTAAAATATAATGATCTTCTTATTCTTAATTACAAGGCGAACATGTGCCGACCAGGATCCGGCGGATCGAGGCCATGCGGGCGATGATTGCAGCCTAGGCTGGTGGCAGCCCAAAGAAGCTAGCCAGATGACGCAAATCATTCACAAGATGCGACTTCCGGTTTTCCGGCTGGTCTTTGTAGATGAATGACATGATCAGACCAAACCCCGGAGCCGTCATGCGTGCACTGCTGCCTCTCTTGTTCGTCGCTGCACTCCCCCTGTGCGCCCTTGATCATGTCGAATACACGCAGTCGGCGTCGCGCGGGGATCTTGCCGCGGCCTTGTTGCGCGCCACGCCGCGGCTGACCATCATCCCCAGTTCGGTGGTGGTCACATCGAGGCTCACCGCTGGGCAGGCGTCCATCTCCTTCGCCAATGGCATCGACCTAGGCATGGCCGGGTCGACCGCCATGCGCTTGGTGGCAGGCAATGGGGTGCTGATCACCTCTGGTGACGGTACGCCGCCTGGTTCCAACACGGCATCAGGATATGGTGTTGCGCTGAACCTGGTGGGCGACTCCACCCTTCAACAAACCTTGCGGCAGGTCACCGGCGACAACACGCTGATTACCAGGGATGCCAACGTCATCACATTCCAGTTCACGGTGGAGCCTGGGATGAAGGCCGTGGCCTTCGAGTTCATGTTTGGATCGGACGAGTATCCCGAATATGCTGATTCGAACTATGTCGATGGGGCGGCGGTGTATATCGACGGCGTCAATTATGCCTACTATGGCACCCCCGATAAAATCCTCACGGTGCGCAATAACCTGATTGGAGGCGATGCAATCTATATTGCCAATTCCGGGACGACGGCCCTGCCCAGCGAATATGACGGCATCACCAAGCCGGCCCGAGCGATCGCACCTCTGGACCTGAGCCGCAGCATCCACACCTGCAAGATCGTCATCGCCGATACAGGTGACATGATATTCGATTCCGGACTGTATCTGGGCGGCATGACCGCCCGCAGCGCCACCGGCAGCGGCACGGGCATCGATCTCATCGCACCCAGTGCCACCCTGGCCGCCTTGCCGGGCTCAGTAGGAACCACGTTCCCCTTGTCCATCGCCTTCAGTGAGGCGGTCTACGATTTTTCCGGCAGCGCACTGACAATCACCAATGGCACAGTCATCGGCACGACGCCGATCAACGACCTCTCCTATACCGTGACAGTGCAGGCCACCAACGATGGCCCGCTGACGGCCATACTCGCTGCTGGCAGTTATGAAGATGTCGCGGGTAATCCCGGCAAGGTCAGCAACACCGTCAGCACCACGGCGGTGGTGCCACCAGTGGTGACCATTGTGCCGCCAGCCACAGTGGTGAATGGCGCCGCCACGTGGCAGGTCACCTTCAGCGAACCAGTCAGTGGCCTCACCGTCAGCGACTTCAGCGTGGTCAATGGCAGCGTCACCAATGTCGCCGGCAGTGGCACCGCTTGGACCGTCACGGTCACGCCCACGGCCGATCCGGTCAGCGTCGCTCTGAATGCTGGTGCGGTGCTCGACAGCAGCGGTAATGGCAATGGCGTCAACACGGCTGTGGTGGTGGCCTTCGACAATACCCCACCGGTCGGGACGATCACGGCGCCAACGACCTCGTCTGGCCCCTTCACCATTATCATCACCTTCACTGAGCCGGTGGTCGGTCTGACCCTCGATGATCTGGTGGTGGTCAATGGGGTGATATCGGCCCTAAACGGCAGCGGGGCCACGTATAGCGCGACCGTCACTCCGAGCACTGACGGACCCACCACCGTGACCCTGGCGGCTGGTGCGGTCACCGACATCGCTGGCAATGGCACCGCAGCCCCATCCGTCACCCCGGCCGTCGCGGTGAACATTTTACCCACGGTGACCATCACCGGTCCCACGGGCATTGTCGACGGTTCCTTCACCGTCACCATCCTCTTCAGTGAGCCCATCACGGGATTCACCTTGGCGGACGTGACGGCGACCAATGCGGCCCTGACGGCCCTGACCATGGTCAACGTCATGACCTACACCGTGACGGTTAATCCACTGGTAGCCGGTCCGGTGTCCGTCACCGTGGCTGGGGGAATCGCCACTGATAGCGCGGGTAATGCCAACCTGGCCGCCACCTCGGCGCTTGCGGTCGTCTTCGATCCGCTGCCCCCGGGTATCGTCCTGTCCGCGACGGCGACGTCGCCAGTCACTGGTGCATTTACGGTCATCCTCACGTCTTCGGAACTGGTCACTGGCCTTGAACCAGCCGATCTGGTCACCACCGGCTCAGTGGCCGTGCGCTTCACCGCCCTGGGCGGCAACCGCTGGGAGATCCTTCTGCGTCCTTTCGCTGGGGTGCAATCATGTTCGATCCAGGTCAAAGCCGGTGCGGCCATGGATGGCGCCGGACTGCCCAGCGCGGCCAGCAATCTCCTCACGATGGCGGTGGATGCTGCGGCGGTGGCCAGTCAAGATACGAGTAGCGTCGCTGCTTCGAACGGGGAGGACTCGGGGTGTGGCGTAGGTGGATCCATGGCGGCCTTTGGTTTGCTGTCCCTGGCCATGCTGGCGAGGCGCCGCCGTCGTCGGTGACCCGGCGAAGCGGACCTGAAGCGCGGACATCCAGGGAGCATCCCTGGATGTCCGCGTTTTTTTTAGGGAGGCCGGGCGATACGCCGAGCGGCGGCGCGGCCTCTTCCCCGCCGGGCTGGCGCCGTAGGCTGCCGCGCCTCTACGAGGCCCCCATGTCCAATGCCGCCGCTCCGTCACCTGCCGCTGCCAATGATGATGTGATGAAGAAGGTGGTCGCGCTCTGCAAGAGTCGCGGCTTCGTCTATCAAAGCAGCGAAATCTACGGAGGTTTGAAGAGCGCGTACGACTACGGCCCCCTGGGCTGTGAGCTGAAGCGCAACCTGATGTCCGAGTGGTGGCGCGACATGGTCACCTGCCGCGAGAACGTGGTCGGCCTGGACGCCAGCATCATCATGCGCCCCGAGGTGTGGCGCGCCTCGGGTCACGCCGCCGGCTTTGCCGATCCCCTGGTCGACTGCCAGGTCTCGCAGGAGCGCTTCCGCGCTGACAAGGCGCCTCGCCCCGCGGCGCCCGGTCCGTTGCCCATCACCTGCGCCGACAAGGGCGTGGCCAAGACCTATGCCGAGATCATCGAGAAGAAGTTCGGCGTGGTGCTGGAGCGTGACGGCAATGTACTGAACGGCCTGGTGGCGAGCAGTGCCACCGAGTTCGGTTACGTGCCCAAAGGCGCCAGCGCCCCGACGCAGACCTGGGCTTGGCGCGGCTACGTCAGCCCGCTGATCGGCTCGCCCTTTCTGACCGCCGAAAAATCTTTCAATTTGATGTTCCGCACCGCCCTGGGCGCAGTGGATCCGATGCAGGAGGTGGCCGAGGTCACCGCCGCCCTGACCGGCGGCAGCGAGGATCTGCCCACGGCGATCCGCGCGAAGTTCGGCAAGGATGCCGCCGAGGGCACGGTGCTGGGCAAGGCCATCGCCGTGGGCGACCGGGCCAAGATGCTGCGCGCGGTGGCCGAGCACGTCACCAGCAGCGCCATGGTTTACATGCGCCCCGAGACCGCCCAGGCGATGTTCGTGCAGTTCCGCAATGTGCAGCAGTCGATGGCGGCCAAGATCCCCTTCGGCATTGCTCAGATGGGCAAGTCGTTCCGTAACGAGATCACCGTCGAGCATTTCATCTTCCGCTCCTGCGAGTTCGAGCAGATGGAGATGGAATTCTTCTGCGAGCCCGGCACGCAGTTGCAGTGGATGGAGTACTGGAAGGACCAGCGCATGTCCTGGTGGACGCGCTACGCCAACGACCCGACCAAGTTCCGCTTCCGCACCCACGAGAAGGACGAGTTGGCCCACTACGCCGACGGCTGCTACGACGTCGAGTACCTGTATCCCTGGGGTTGGGGCGAGCTCGAAGGCATCGCCAGCCGCACCGACCACGACCTGCACGCGCATCAAGAGGCCTCGGGGCAGAGCCTGGAATACGTCGACCAGGAAAAGGAAGATCCCAAGACCGGCAAGAAGCCCTGGAAGTACCTGCCCTACGTCATCGAGCCCGCCGCCGGCGCGACCCGCGCGGTGCTGTGCTTCCTGCTCGACGCCTACTGCGAAGAGGAACGCACCACGGCGACCGGTGAGAAGGAACTGCGCACGCTCTTGAAGCTGCATCCGCGTCTGGCCCCCATCAAGTGCGCGGTGCTGCCCCTGGTGAAGAAGGACGGCATGCCCGAGAAGGCTCGCGAGATCATTGATGCCATGCTGAAGGCCGGGATCACTGCCAAATACGACGAGAAGGGCAGTGTCGGCAAGCGTTACGCCAAGCATGACGAGATCGGCACCCCCTGGTGCGCCACCGTCGACGGCCAGACCCTGACCGACGGCACCGTGACGGTGCGCGACCGCGACACCACCGTGCAGGTGCGCGTGGCGATCAGCGATCTGGTGGCGACGATCAAGGCGAAGCTGGAGAATTTCGAGCGTTGAGAGCCTGTGAAGAACCCCCTTCGGTCGGCGCCGACAGGCCTCGTTGGCGTCCGCGGCGTCGGACTCCGCTCGCGATACCTCCAGTATCGCTTCGCTTCGTCCTCCTTGCGTCCATCCAACGATCCCTGCCGGCGCCTCGGTCAGGGGGATTCTTCACAGGCTCTGATCACACCGCGGCAGCGGGTGGTGGCTGACGAGGGGCAGCCGCCATCGCCCCCTTGCACCCGCCCCCGCCAGGGCGGACGCTCGTGGCCATGACCAGCACTGCATCCTCGTCCATTGCCGCTGCGTGCGGCGTGCTTGTCGGCCGCGGGTCGGCGGGCGAATTCAGGCATGTCGCCACGGCGTGGTCGTTATCGCCCGGTGAATGGGTCACCGCGTGGCAGACGCCGGAGAGCGAAGACGAGGAAGCTCCGCCAGACCTGGAGTTGATCGTCGCCGCCACCGGCGCGAGCGGGCCGATCAGTGGCTGGGAATGCGACAACGGCATCGCCGGCTTTACTGCGGTGGCGGCGCCGGCGTGTCTGACGGCGCGGACGGAAGACGCCGCCCTGCACAAGCAGGAGGCCCTCAGCGCCGTGGGTTTCCCCGCGTTGATCGATCATCCCGCCTTTCTGCTGCACCGCGGCTCGCTGGATGCCGGGCGCTATTACCCGTATCTGTGCCCGTGGGAGTTGCGCGGCCATCTGGCGTTGTTCACGGCGCGCGAAGGCTTCCTGGCTGGCCAATGCTTCCCCGGCATGGTGGGTGGCCCGGTGTTGGATGCCCAGGGCCACGTGGTCGGCGTCCTGGCCGAGGCCGTGCCAGCCGCGCCGGCACAGCCGCCGTTGGCGCGGTTTCTTCGACTGAGTTGATTGGCTGGGTTATGGTGGTTGGGGTATGGGTTATGGCCCGCACTGCGAGAGCGGCGCTCTCCACCATACCTCATATCCCATTCACCATAACCGGCGCGCTCCGCGCGGCCTAGAGCCCGTGGCAATATCCGCGTAGGGCGGGCCACAGGGCGGCGTAGCGGGCGCGCACTGGCGCGTAGGCTTTCACGGCCTTGGCGTTGGGGGTGAAGGTCTGCTCAATCGGGCCAGGGGCGCAGGCCTTGGCGGCGCTGACGCCGCAGGCGCCGATCAGGGCCAGACGGGCGGCGCCCAAGGCGGGGCCGGCGTCGGCGCCAGTACGCAGGACGATGCGGACGTTGCCAATGTCGGCCAGCATCTGCATCCACACTGCGCTGCGCGTACCGCCGCCGGTGACGGTGGCTTCTTTCACCGTGGTGCCATTGGCGCGGATCAGCGTCAGGCTGTCGGCCAGGCCGCAGCAGATGCCTTCCAGCACGGCCCGGGTCACGTGGGCGCGGGTGTGCATGCGCGTCAGGCCGACCATGGCGCCGCGCGCCTGGGCGTCGCACAGGGGGGTGCGCTCGCCGGTCAGATACGGCAGCACGGTCAGGCCCTCGGCGCCAATCGGCGCGGTGCCAGCTTCGCTGCACAGTGCGCCGAAGTCCACGCCGGGGCAAAAGGTGTCGCGGTACCACTGCAAGGTGCCGGCGGCAGACAGCATCACGCCCATCTGGTGCCAGGTGCCCGGCAGGGCATGGCAGAAGGTGTGGAGGCGGCCGTCCTTTTCAGGCGCATAGCCGGCGGTGGTGGTGAACACCACGCCGCTAGTGCCGATGGCGATGGTGGTCTGGCCGGGCTTGGTGCTGCCCGCGCCCACGGCGCCCGCAGCCTGATCGCCGCCGCCGCCGATGACTGGCAGACCCGCGGGAATACCCAGCTCGGTCGCTGCCGCCGCGGTGACGTGGCCAGAAATCTCGCTGCCTTCGATCAAACGGCCGAGGTTGGCCTCGGTGATGCCGCAGGCTTTCAGCATGACCTTGGACCAGCACCGTTTGGCCACGTCCATCAGCAGCATGCCGGCGCCGTCACTCATCTCGGCGACGAACTCGCCGGTCAGCTTCCAGCGCAGGTAGTCCTTTGGCAGCAGGATCTTATCGACTTGCTTCCAGATTTTTGGCTCATGCTTGGCGACCCACAGCAGCTTGGGGGCAGTGAAGCCGACCAGGGCGCGGTTGCCGGTTTCGCGGATCAGGCCCTTCACGCGCTTGTGCAGTTCGTCGCATTCGGCCTGACAGCGGCCGTCATTCCACAAGATCGCGGGACGCAGCACGCGTCCGGCCTTGTCCAGCAGCGTGGCGCCATGCATCTGTCCGGATAGGCCGATGCCTTCGATCACTGCGCCAGGGGCCTTGGCCAGGCAGGCCTGCACGCTCTCGACCAGACCGCGCCACCAGTGGGCGGGGTCCTGTTCGCTCCACTGCGGCTTGGGCGAAGAGAGGGGATATTCCGCAGTGGCGGCGGCGAGGATGGTGCCGGCACGATCGACCAGGATGGTCTTGCAGCCAGAGGTGCCGAGGTCGATGCCAAGAACGGGCATGGGTTTCCTAGTTAAGAGTTTGGAGTTATGAGTTTCGAGTCACGAGCTTCGAGGCTATCCCTCGACACTCGAAACCAGAAACTCAAAACTACGCCTTCTTTTTACGGATGACCGCGGTCACTTCGACCGGCGGGGTGGCGGCGCCTTCCTTCCACATGCCGGTGCGGGTTTCGCGCAGGCCAGTGCCGCGGGTGGGCTTGAACTTGGCCTTCTTACCCTTGGCCGTCACCTCGTTGAAACGGTCGATCAGTCCCGACTTCAAGTCGCGGTAGCGCTGGCAGCACTCTTCGATGACCTTGTAGGCGACCAGGCGGTCTTCCCAGCCATAGGTGTCGCTCTTCTTGCCTTCAAGATCCTTGTAGATGTTGAAGAAGTAGTCGACCTCGGCCAGGTAGTGGCTGGGCAGGTGCTGCAGTCCGTGCACATCGCGCATGCGTGGATCATTGGTCGGTACTGCCAGGATCTTGTGGTCCAGGCCGTGGTCGTCGCGCATCACCAGCACGCCCAGGGGTCGGACCTCGATCAGGCAGCCGGTGAAGGCCTCGTGCTCGACCATCACCACCACGTCGAGGGGATCGGCATCCTCGGAATGCGTCTGAGGGATGAAGCCATAAGCACCGGGGTAGTGGACCGGGCTGTACAGGGTCCGGTCGAGCCGGAAGACGTTCAGTTCTTTGTCGTACTCGTACTTATTGGATGAACCCTTGGGGATCTCGATCACCGCATTGATGATTTGCGGGACGTCGCTGCCGGTGGGCAGTTCCAGAAAGTTGGTCATAGCTGCGCATAGTGACGGTGGCCGGCGCGAGTCCAGCGGGGCATGCGACGGTGTGTCGATGAGCCGGACGCATGCCGCTGCCGGCTGGACATGGAAGCACTTCCCTTGAGAAAAACGTGCCACAATCTGCCCCCCCACTCACGGAGCGCCCATGGCCTTCACCAAGTACTTCGACGCCATCCCCACCATCAAGTACGAAGGTGCCGATTCCGACAATCCGTTCGCCTTCAAATGGTACAACCCGAAGGAGAAGATCCTTGGCAAGTCGATGAAGGATTGGATGCGCAACGCGGTGTGCTACTGGCATACCTTCCGCGGTAACGCCCTCGATATTTTTGGCCCCGGCACCATCTGCCGCCCCTGGGAAGACGGCACCAACAGCGTCGACATGGCGCTGCGTCGCACCGAAGTGGTCTTCGATTTCATCACCAAGCTGGGTGCTGATTTCTACTGCTTCCATGACCGCGACGTAGCCCCCGAGGGCGCCAGCGTGGCCGAGACCAACCAGAACCTATGGACCGTCGCCGAGCGCTTGAAGGAGCTGCAAGCCGCCACCGGCGTGAAGCTGCTGTGGGGCACGGCCAACATGTTCAGCCACCCGCGCTTCAGCCAGGGTGCGGCCAGCACGCCCAATGCCGACGTGTTCGCGTACTGCGCCAACTCGGTCAAAGAGGCGATCGATGTCACCAAGTTCCTGGCCGGCGAGAACTACGTCTTCTGGGGCGGCCGCGAAGGCTACAACAGCCTGCTCAATACCGACCTCGGCCGCGAGCAGGACCACATTGCCCAGTTTTTCCACATGGCCGTCGATTACGCCAAGCAGGCCAAGTTCAAAGGCCAATTCCTGATCGAGCCCAAGGCCTGCGAGCCGACCAAGCACCAGTACGACTTCGATAGCGCCACGGTGCTCGGCTTCCTGCGCAAGTACGGCCTGGACCAGTTCTTCAAGCTTAACGTAGAGCAGAATCACGCGACCCTCGCCGGTCATGACTTCTGCCACGAGCTGGCCGTCTGCACCGCCGACAACGCCCTCGGCTCGATCGACTCGAACCGCGGCGACGTAATGAACGGCTGGGACACCGACCAGTTCCCCAATGACTACCGTGAATGCGCCCAGGCGTGGACCATCATTCTCGACCAGAAGGATGGCATGGGTAGCGGCGGTCTGAACTACGACGCCAAGGTGCGGCGCGACAGCTACGACGTCGAAGACATGTTCTATGCCCACATCTGCGGCATCGACACCTGGGCCCGCGGCCTGCGCATCGCTGCCAAGATCATCAAGGACGGCAAGCTGGCCAAGTTCAAGGCCACGCGCTACAGCAGCTACGACAGCGGCGTCGGCAAGCAGATCGAAGCCGGCAAGATGGACTTCCTGTCCCTGCAGAAGTACATCCTGAAGAAGGGCGAGGTGCAGCCCAATCCCTCAGCCCGTCAGGAATACCTCGAGAACCTGTTCAACGGCTATTGCTGAGGAGTGCCCCCTTGGGCGAGTAATGGCCCCGAATGGCGGCTGGCGTTAACGCCAGCCGCTTGGTGTTTGCTCAGGGGCTTCACCCTTACGGCCTTGCGGCCTACCCCCAGGCTTTGTCGCGGCTCGGTTTCGTCGCTGCGCTCCAAAACCGTGGCGGCATCGATCTTCGCCCGATTGTATGCCGTTAACCGCCACTCGGCGCCCGCCCCACCGCAGGCGCGGCGGGGCCCCGGCCTGAGCTGTCTGCTCAGGGGCTTCGCCCAATGCTGTGAAGGTAAGGGCGTCCCTTCCCCTTCGTGCCCCGTTGTTTCCGGCCACGGGGTGTCGATTTTCGCTGTCTGGGGAAGGATCTTCCTGGCTTCACGGTCTGTCGATACCGCCAGATGCGGAACATGGCGTAGTCAAAGGCATCGGCGAGGTCTTCGCTGCAGGCGGCGGTGAACATGAGCCTACGCACGCAGTCCGCCACGATGCGCCGGTTGAACCGCACAGAGTCACGTTGGACGACGAGCGCCGCCGTCTCTTCTGCTGGCGCGCTGGCCAGCGGGCGTTGATGGACCACGCGTACCTTGGCCTCCAACTCACTGGCGAGCAGTTGGAAGATCATGATCGCCGCAACTTCCTGCGCGATTCCGTCAACTCGGCGGGAGTGAAAACGCTCCAGCCGGTGCCAGATCTTCATTTCATGGAATACGGTTTCGATGCGCCATCGCTGGGCACACAACTCAAGGATGACCGAACGGGGATAGCGTCCGTCATCGGTGAGCGTGGTCGGTGATGCTGCCCCGATTGGGTGGAGTCGTGGTTTAACGAGCGAGAAATACATGTGACCAGTCGTAAGGACTTGATCAGGCTGGGACTGTAGAGGTACGGATCATCATTACATGCGGAGCGTTTCAGGCTTCAGCCGCAGCTGTGCTGTTGTGACGGCGGCCTGGGCCGCACGTCGATGTCGCGCTGAATCGTCATCGGGCAGGATGAGGACACAGGTGATAAGGATGAGCAAGGCGGAGCGATTGACGCTGATCGCACCTCTCTCCTTGCCGCGCTGCGCATCAATTTCGATCAATTCTTTGGCAGGTTGCTCAGAAGGAGCTGGGTATCACGCCTAGAGTTCCTACGTGGCCGCCCAGGTCCACCACTGACGCGGAGGTGTCGGATGTGGATGGCGGGCGGGATCTGGTAAGGTAGCTGGTCGTGGCCCAGCGCCTCCTCTGCATGATCGGCGCCGGGCAGGGCCAGCGGTCCCAGGTCAGCGCTCAGCGCTCAGCGCATTGACAGGCCAGCGGGTCTTGCTCTGGTGCGGCTATGCCTGTGTTCTTCGCCCTGCTGGCTGTGGTAGTTGGCCTGATCCTGCTGACTGTTGGCGCCGACCGGCTGATCGGCGCCGCCGTGGCCATCGCCCGGCGCTTCCGCTTGTCCGAAGTGGTGATCGGCGCCACCATCGTCGCCGGCGGAACCAGCATGCCGGAACTGGTCGCCAGCCTCGGCGGGGCCCTCAGTGGCCAGTACGGATTGGCGGTGGGCAACGTGGTCGGCTCAAACATCTTTAATATCGGGGTGATTCTTGGGCTGGTCGCGCTGATTACGCCAATGCAGGTGGCACCGGCTATCGCCCGCTTCGACTGGCCGTTCATGGCCGTGACCAGCATCGCCTGCTGCGCCATCGCCGCTGGTCTCGGCGTCTTCCCGTTGTGGGCCTGCTGCATCTTCCTGGTGGCATGGCTGGGCTATGTCGTCTATGCGGTGCGCAGCGGGCACGACTTGGATGAGGCGACCGAGGAGCCCGTCGCCGCTATGGCTCCAACGATGATGGTGCTGTGGCTGGTCGCTGGGATCGCCCTGCTTTCTGGCGGCGGCTGGCTGCTGGTCTGGGGCTCGGTCGAACTGGCCCGTGCCGCTGGCATCAGCGATGCGATCATTGGCCTGACCATCGTCGCCGCCGGTACCAGCGCCCCCGAACTGGTCACCAGCCTGATGGCGGC
>Ga0105044_10012789_pt1 | contig 11411 bp, 15 predicted proteins | sample MAT01_FD_78092 | JGI IMG/M metagenome (GOLD analysis project Ga0105044, IMG submission 78092) | Freshwater microbial communities from Lake Fryxell liftoff mats and glacier meltwater in Antarctica - MAT-01 | ecosystem: Environmental > Aquatic > Freshwater > Ice > Liftoff microbial mat | place...
GAACGCAGCTGCTCTGATCTGGGGAGAGAAACGCACCGCCGAGGTGCCTCAGCCACCCCAGAACGCAGCTGCTCTGATCTGGGGAGAGAAACGCACCGCCGAGGTGCCTCAGCCACCCCAGAACGCAGCTGCTCTGATCTGGGGAGAGAAACGCACCGCCGGGGTGCCTCAGCTACCCCAGGACGGGGGTGGGGGTGGGGGGTGGGGGGCGTCACAGGGGGTCGACCCGATGGACGTCGCCCTCAGCGGCGAGCACGGCCTCGGCGCTGACGAGGTCGGGGGCCAGGTCACGCAGTGGGGCCAGCACGAACCGGCGCTGCCACATGCGGGGGTGGGGCACCTCGAGGTCGGGTTCGACGCGCTCGTCGCCCTCCACCCAGAGCACGTCGACGTCGAGGGTGCGTGGCCCCCACCGCTCCTCGCGAACCCGCTCGGCGGCCTGCTCGCAGGCGTTGGCCACGTGCAGCAGCTGGCGGGCGTCGAGCGACGTGTCCAGCTCGACCACCAGGTTCAGGAAGCGGCCCTGCTCCGGTCCGCCCACCGGATCGGTCTCGTACACCGGCGACACCGCGACCACGTCGGGAAGACCCTCGACCGCGGCCCGAAGGTGGGCCCGCCGGTCACCGAGGTTGGACCCCAGGCCCAGGAACGCCCGTGACACCGAGGCGAGGCCGGCCGCTCAGGCCGCTCGACGGGTGATGCGCACGCCGGAGGTGGCGAGCTGCTGGGTCACCGGCGGCCGCAGCTTGCGCACGGCCACGGTCACCTCGTCGACGCCGCCCACCGCCAGCACTTCGGCGGCGATGCGCTCGGCCAGGTGCTCGAGCAGCTGCGGTCGCCCCTCGGACACCACCCGCTCGACCAGGTCGCACACCGCGCCGTAGTCGACCGTGTCGGCCAGGTCGTCGGAGGCGCCGGCTTCGGCCAAGGACAGGACCAGGTCGAGGTCGACCTCGAGCGGCTGGGCTCGGACCTGCTCCTCGGGCAGCACGCCGCAGATGCCGGACAGGCGCAGCCCGCGCAGCTCGACCCGATCGGCGTCGGTGCTCATGACCGCGTGCTCATGGCCGCGTGCTCACGAGCCGAGGTGAGCCCGCCGACGTCACGAAGGGGCGCCGCCGCGGGCCGCCCGCACGTCGAGGGCCACGGTCACCAGGTTGCGGCCGATGGGCCCCATCTGGCGGTCGAGGATGCGCTCCATCACCGAGATGGCCTGCGGGCCGTCGGGCAGCAGGCCCGCCCAGATGAGGTAGCCGCCCATGAGGCCGGCGATGCGGTCGCCCAGCTCCTCGCCGTGGACCATCACCTTGCCGCCCGAGCCGACGAGAGCGTGCACCTCGGCCCAGAAGGCCAGCAGGAACGGCAGCGGGTCTTCCTGCGTGGGGTACGGCCGGTGCATCCACTCGACGCCGAGGTCGTCGTAGTTGTGCAGGTTGGCCGGCGAGCCGATGAGCGAGACGACCATGGTGAAGCCGTTCTCACGGATCCAGATGATCTCCTCCTGGCGGCGCACCCGGCGGTGGTTGTCGCCATAGCCACCGGGCCGCTCGCACACCGCCAGCTGGTCCTTGATGATCCACGCGAAGTTCCGGGGGACGATGCCCTTGGCCCACTTGCCCTTGACGGCCATCAGGCAGCCACCGTCAGCTCAGAGGCCGCCATGGCGCGCAGGGCTCGGACCGTCTCGGCCACATCGTGCACCCGGACCATGCCCGCGCCGGCCGCGACCGACCAGGCAGCCAGGGCGAGGGAGGCGTCGAGGCGCTCGTCGACGGGAGCCGACCGCACCTCGGCCAGCTCGACCGGCAGGCGCCCGTCGGGGTGCCCGCCTCGTGCGTCGGAGACCGCGGTGAGCACGCCCAGCGAGGACTTGCGACTGACGCCGACGGCCACGGGCACGCCGGTGGCGACCAGGTCGTCGAGGTGGGCCAACAGGGCGAGGTTGTGGGCCAAGGTCTTGCCGAAGCCGATGCCGGGATCGATCCAGACCTCGGACACGCCGGCCGCCCGAGCCTCCTCGGCTCGCTGGACCAGCAGGTCGCGCACCTCGGCGACCACGTCGTCGTAGGTCGGCTCGAGCTGCATGGAGCCGGGCTCACCCTGCATGTGCATGGCCACCCAGCCGGCACCGGTGGCCGCGGCCACGGCCGCCAGCGAGGCGGACACGTCGTTCACGAGCGTTGCCCCGGCGGCGACGGCCGCCTCGGCCACCTCGGGCTTGCGGGTGTCGATGGACACGCGGACCTCGTCGCTGAGCACCTCCACGACCGGCAGGACCCGGGCGAGCTCGGTGGCCACGTCGACGGGATCGGCACCGGGACGGGTGGACTCGCCACCGACGTCGACCAGGTCGGCACCCTCGGCCACGAGGCTGCGTCCGTGGGCGATGGCGGCGTCGGCGTCGACGTAGCGACCGCCGTCGGAGAAGGAGTCAGGGGTGACGTTGAGCACTCCCATGACCAGGGCAGGGGGTACGGGCACGATCGGGGATCGTACCTGCGACCTTCCGCCCACCTTGGGAGCGATGGAGGTACATCTCCATCGCTCTCAGTCCGTTCCGATAAATCTCATGGCTTCGGCCCTCGTGGCGGTGGACGCACGGAACAGCCCACGCACCGCCGAGGTGACCGTGGTGGCGCCGGGCTTGCGCACCCCACGCATCGACATGCACAGGTGCTCGGCGGTGATCACGACCAGCACGCCACGAGGTTCGAGGGTCCGCTCGATCTCATCGGCGATCTGGCCGGTGAGGCGCTCCTGCACCTGCGGCCGGCGGGCGTAGGCGTCGACCAGCCGGGCGAGCTTGGAGAGCCCGGTGATGCGACCGTCCTGGTTCGGGATGTACGCCACGTGGGCTCGCCCGATGAAGGGGATGAGGTGGTGCTCGCACACCGAGGCGAAGGGGATGTCGCGCACCATGACCATCTCATCGTGGTTGGCCTCGAACGTGACCTGCAGCAGCTCCTCGGGGTTGGTGCGCAGGCCCGAGAAGATCTCCTCGTACATGCGGGCCACCCGGGCCGGCGTGTCGAGCAGGCCATCACGATCGGGATCCTCCCCGACGGCGGCCAGGATCTCGCGCACCGCCACCTCGATGCGGGGGCGGTCGACCTCGGGAGCCATGCCACCTTTGACGCTGCCGTCGCCGTCGGACGCCATCAGCCGACCCGGGCGTCCGGCCCCACGTAGGTGGCCACGTAGGGCAGGTTGCGATAGCGCTCGGCCACGTCGAGGCCGTAGCCCACCACGAACGCCGCCGGGATCTCGAAGCCGACGTACTTCAGGTCGAGGTCGGGATCGTGTCCCTCGCGGACCAGCAGGGCGCACACCTCGAGCGACGCCGGTTCACGGGCCATCAGGGTCTTGCGCAGGTACCGGAGGGTCACGCCGCTGTCGACGATGTCCTCCACCAGGATCACGTCCCGGTCGGTGAGATCGAGGTCGAGGTCCTTCACGATGCGGACCACGCCGCTGGAGCGGGTGGCCGAGCCGTAGGAGGAGACGGCCATGAAGTCGCACTCCACGGGCAGGTTGATCGCCCGAGCCAGGTCGGACATGACGACGAAGGCGCCCTTCAGCACCCCCACGAGCAAGGGGGCCCGCCCGTCGTAGTCCGCCGTGATCTCCTTGCCGATCTCGGCGAGGCGGTCCTGGAGCTGCTCGGCGCTGACCACGACCGGTCCGACGTCGGGATCCTCGAAGTGGGCCCCGGGCTCGGTCACGGCGTCACGGTAGCGCCGGTGGTGGTGCGGCCTGGCTTCCTGCCCAGACCGAAACTCAACGATCGCCGGCGGCCCCGACCGGCCCCACGACGCGCAGGCGGCCCGCCGATCGGCGCACGGACCACCCCACCCCAACGTCGGTGCCAACGGCCTCGCCCCGGGCCACGGCCAAGACCCGGGCGACCGTCGCCGAGTCGGGCGGGTGGGCCGCCCCGGTCTCCGTCCGCAGCCACGCCCGCACCGCCCGGCGGGCCAACGGCACCGGCGCTGCCGCCAGCAGCCGGGCATCGGCGGCGTCGACGCCCTCGGCCAGCGCCTCGAGCAGCATGGCGTCGTCGCGCAGCAGGTCGGCTTGGCGAGCGAGCACCGGCGTCAGGTCGCGCTCAGCCACCTCGGCCAGCAGCGGCAGCACCTCGTGGCGCATGCGATTGCGGCGGAAGGCGGGGTCGTCGTTGCTCGGATCGACCACCGGCACCAAGCCCTCGGCCTCGCACAGTGCGTGGGTCTCGGCTCGCCTGACGCCGAGCAGCGGATGTCCCTCGGGCCCCATGGCGGCGAGCCCGTCGAGGCCCGAGCCACGAACGAGGTTGAGGAGCACCGTCTCGGCCTGGTCGTCGGCGGTGTGGCCGGTGAGCACGCCGGCGGGGAGCACGGCACGACGGGCGTCTCGGGCCCGGGCCTCCAGGTTCGGGCCCGACTCGAGCGCGACCGAGACGCAGCGGAACCGGGCGCCGTGGCGCTCGGCCGCGGCGGCGACCACGTCGGCGTCGGCGGCCGAGCCGACCCGCAGGCCATGGTCGACGTGCACCGCCTCCACCTCATCGCCACGGGCGTGGGCGGTGGCGGCAGCCAGCACCAGCAGGGCGAGGGAGTCGGCACCACCGGAGACCGCGCACCTGAGCGGCGTGCCTGCGACCGGAAAGCGGCAGCGGTCGAGCAGCGAGCGAACGAGGGGGGATGGGAGGTGGGGCTCGCCGCTCACCCGGCAAGCGAGGAGGCGCCCGAGCCCGGAGCCGGAGCGGCCAGCCCCGACACCCGCTCGATCCACCGCTCGGGCTCCCGGATCTCGACCAGCGACGGCAGCTGCTCGGGACCCTCCCACGCCCGCTCGATGAGGTCGGGGCCAGCTGCCTCGACCACCTCGATGAAGCGCTCGCCCTGTGCGTACTGGTTCATCTTGGCCTCGAGGCCCACCAGCTGCTGCACGAGGCGCACGATGCCCTTGGCCGACTGGCGGCGGGCGCTGAGCGTGCGAGAGAAGCGGGGGGCCTCGGGCAGCAGGCCGGCCCCGGCCCGGTCCATGGTCACGTCGCCGTGGCCCTCGAGCAGGCTCATCATGCCGCCCATCTGGTCGAGCACGGCCCGCTGCTCGGCGCTGGCGAACATGGCCGCCAGGCCACCCTGGTCGAGCGGGTTCTTGCCCTGGCGGAGGTCGTCGGCGGCCCGGGCGAAGGACTCGAGGAAGCGCTTGGGGTCGGGGTCGACCGAGTCGACCACCTGGCCGACCAGCGACACGAAGTGCGGGCGCAGCCAAGGCACGCCGGTGAACTGCACGCGGTGGGTCACCTCGTGCAGCGCCAGCCACAGACGGAACTGCCGAGGCGGGAAGGCGAAGCGCTTCTCGATGGCCAGCACGTTGGGGCCGACGTAGTACACGAGGTCCTGCTCGTCGGGGTCCTCGTCCTCGACCAGCAGCAGGTCGTACTGGCCGAGCACCCGGCCGGACATCCAGCCCAGCATCACGCCCACCTCGGCGCCGGCGATGGTCCGGGCCACCGGGGCCATGGGACCGCTCATGCGGTCGCCCAGCTTGGTGGTGAGCGGGCGCAGCAGGCGCTGGAAGGACGAGATGTTGGCGCTGACCCACTCCTTGCGGTCGAGCACGCGGGCACGGGCCGGCCCGGCCAGGGACCTCAGTCCCGTCTCGGCCTCGACCAGGGCCTCGGCTTCGGCCGTCAGCTCCACGAAGTCCGGGGTCAGCGAGTCGGCGTGGTACGACTCAGCGAAGGGCTCCCGGCCCGCGACGACGCCCGCGACCCGCTCGGCGACGTCCCAGGCGACGGGATCCGACAAGTCAGCTCCTGGGATGCTTCGGGCGCTGGACCTTCACGAAGTACCCGACGATCGTCGCCAGCACGGCGAAGAAGGCACCGATGACGAGCGCAGGGGCGATCCAGTAGTGCCACACCTTGGCGGCGAAGACCGCGGCAGCGAAGAGCTCCATGCGGGCGACTCTACCGGTCGACCCCTGCCGACTCGCACTCGGGGCGGCGGCGTTCTCGCGGTCGTCCTGGCCCTCTCCGTCCTGCTCGTGGCGTGCAGCGACGACGAGGGCGCCAGCACCACCGACGCGTCCCAGCCGAGCGAGGACGAGACGACCTCACCGACCCCCGACGAGGAGCCCGTGACCTCACCACCGTTCGAGATCGACACGTTCGAGCAGACCTTCGTCGACGACACCCGGGCGACGCCGGCGATCCCAGGCACCGGCGTCGACGCCTCCGACGATCGCTCCCTCGTGACCACCGTGCGCATCCCGCGCGTAGAGGGGCGCTTGCCGCTCATCGTCTTCTCGCACGGCGTCGACGGGCACCCCGACAAGTTCGTGCGGCTGCTCGACGCCTGGGCGGCCGCCGGCTACGTGGTGGCGGCCCCCGCGTTCCCGCTCTCCAACGCCCTCGTGCCGGGCGAGGCGTCGGTGTTCGACCTCCAGGAGCAGTCCGGCGACGTGTCGTTCCTGATCGACGAGGTGCTGGCTGCCTCGCACGAGCCAGGCTCCCCCTTCGAGGGCGTGGTGGACAACGAGCGCATCGGCATCGGTGGCCTCTCGCTCGGCGCGGCCACCACCTACACGACGGCCTTCGGAGAGTGCTGCACCGACGACCGGGTCGATGCGGTGGTGGCCCTCGCCGGCCTCGCCGTGCCCGTGGAGCCCGACCGGCTCGGCACGCCGACCTTCGTCGGCCACAGCGACGACGACCCGCTGCTGTCCTACGACAGCGCAGTGGAGCTGTACGAGGGCTTCACGGGTCCGGCGTACATGCTCACCGTGTTCGGCGGCCAGCACGCCTGGGCCTACGAGGACAACGACCACCCGGCCGGTCCGGTCATCGACCTGGCCACCACCCGCTTCTGGGACCGCTACCTGCGAGGTGACGACGAGGTGCCGGAGACGCTGGTGACGCCCGAGGAGCTGGGAGACGCCGGCACCCTCGAGCTGGGCGGCGACCTGCCCCCCGAGGTGCTCGGCGGCTGAGGCCCGCCCGTCGAACGCCCGGGCGGTCATCGAAGCGCAGCCGAGGGATGGCCTAGGAGGCGGGCGCTCCGTCCTTGCCGATGGCATCAGCGATGCGCTGGCGCAGGTCCTCGGGCACGGTGTCCTTGCACTTGGACGAGATCACCGTGCGCAGCTCGTTCTCGAAGTCGTACACCTCGATGCAGGGCGTGCAGTCGTCGAGGTGCTGCTGGATCTGGCCCCGCTTCTCGGTGGTGAGCTCGCCGTCGAGGAACGTGTACAGCTCGTTCAGGGCGTCGTCGCAGTTGCCCTCAGCCACGGCACAGCACCTGTTCGACCATCTCGGGACCTCTCGCTCCAGCACTGCTCACGACTCGACTGCTCACGACTCGTCGGTGCTCGCACCGACCTCGGCCGGCTCGTTGGGCAGCAGCCCACGCTCGCTGGCGAAGTTGTACAACCGCTTCTGCAGGCCCTTTCTTCCGCGATGCAGCCGTGACATCACGGTGCCGATCGGGACGTCGAGGATCTCGGCGATCTCCTTGTAGGAGAAGCCCTCCACGTCGGCGAGCAGCACGGCCATGCGGAACTGCTCGGGCAGGTCTTCGAGCGCCTGCTTCACCTCGTCGTCGGTGAACCAGTCCAGCAGCTCGTCCTCGGCCGACCGGCCGGCGGCCGCGGCCTCGAGCCCACCGAGCCGGCGGTAGAGGTAGAGGTCTTCCACCTCGTCGAGGTCGGACTCGTCGGGCCGACGCTTCTTGGCCCGGTAGGTGTTGATGTAGGTGTTCGTCAGGATCCGGTACAGCCAGGCCTTGAGGTTGGTGCCCTGGGTGAAGCCTCCGAAGCCTCGGTAGGCCTTCAGGTAGGTCTCCTGCACCAGGTCCTCGGCGTCGGCCGGGTTCCGGGTCATGCGCATGGCGGCCCCGTAGAGCGAGTCCATGAGCGGCATGGCCTGCTCTGCGAACGTCGCCTGGTCTGCCATCGAGAGCACCCTACCCACCGGCCTTCCCGGCCCACGGTGGGTGCCGACGGAGAGCGTGCGCTCGGGGCAGGGCAGCAGGGACCTAGGTCCCGTGCACGATGGCCGTTCGGCCCTGCCGGTGCGCTCGGCGCGCGGCGAGGCTCGGAGGAGAACCACTCCCCACCGAGGTCACCTGTGTCCGAAGCACCTGAGGTCCTGTCCGCCAAGGACGGCCTGCCCGTCATCTCCATGGCGGTCGCCGCCTTCGCCCTGCTCGCCGCCGTCGTGGGCGTCGGCTTCGGCATGCGTGCCATCGACGAGAGCGAAGCCAACGCCGGCGGAGGCGCGGCCGCGGTCGCGACAGGAGCTGCGCCCGTCTCGCTCACCGAGTTCGCGATCCCACCCACCACCATCGGCGCGGGCGGCTCGTTGCGCGTGACCAACGACGGCAGCGTCGCCCACAACCTCCTCGTCGAAGGCACCGAGGCGGCCACCGCCGACCTCGACGCCGGCGGCAGCGAGGACCTCGACCTGGCCGAGGTCGAGGCCGGCAGCTACACGATGTTCTGCTCCATCCCGGGCCACCGAGACTCCGGCATGGAGGCCGAGCTGACGGTCACCGAGGGCGGCACTGCGGTGGCGGCCGGCTCCGAGACGAGCGCCGCAGGCGATGCCGCAGACATGGACCACAGCAGCGGCGAGATGGACTACGAGGCCATGACCGAGGCCATGACCGCCTCGATGTCGGAGTTCCCGGCCGAGACCGAGGGCGTCGGCAACGAGGTGCTGGAGCCCAGCGAGGTGCTGGCCGACGGCACCCAGGTGTTCGAGCTCACCGCCGAGGTCGTCGACTGGGAGCGGGCCCCCGGCGACGTGGTGCAGGCCTGGACCTACAACGGCACCGTGCCGGGCCCGTCGATCCACCTCGACGTGGGCGACCAGGCGATCTTCCGCCTCACCAACGACCTCGACATCGCCACCGACCTCCACCTGCACGGGCTCAACGTCGACAACGAGTTCGACGGCGTGGCCCCCATCACCCAGGACCCCATCGAGCCGGGCGACACCTTCGACTACGAGTGCACGGCCGATGAGGTGGCCGTGGCCATGTTCCACCCGCACTTCCACTCGCAGATCGGCATGCCCAACGGCATGTTCGGCACGATCTTCGTGGGCCAGGTGCCAACCCACGCCGGTGAGACCATCGGTGATGAGGTGATCCCCGCCGACCTGGAGGTCAGCCAGGAGCTGCCCATGGTCGTCAACGACTCCGGGGTCATCGGCTACAGCCTCAACGGCAAGAGCTTCCCGGCCACCGCGCCGATCGTGGCCGAGACGGGCGACTGGGTGCTGTTCCACTACTTCAACGAGGGCAGCCAGTCGCACCCGATGCACCTGCACCAGTTCGACCAGATCGTGGTGGCCAAGGACGGCTACCCGCTGGACCAGCCCTACGTGGCCGACGTGATCAACGTCGCCCCCGGCGAGCGGTACTCGGTGCTCGTCCAGCTGGACAAGCCCGGCACCTGGGTCTGGCACTGCCACATCCTCCCCCACGTCGAAGACGACGAGGGCATGTTCGGCATGGTCACCGCCATCGTGGTGGAGTGACGGCACGAGCGGTCGACGCTCGCCCACCCTGTGGGTGGCGTCGACCTCGGGGTAGGTTGCGAGAATGGCCCAGCTGCCAGACGGGCAGCACGCGGGACCGGCGAGCCTGCGCCAGCTGCTCAGCGCCGTCGTCGCCCTGGGGTCCAGCCAAGACCTCCCGGCGGTCCTGCGGCGGATCACCGAGACGGCCGCCACCCTCGTCGACGCCCGCTACGCGGCGCTCGGCGTGCTCGACCCCGGCGGCACCGAGCTCTCGGAGTTCATCACCGTCGGCATCGACGACAAGGCCGCCTGGGCGATCGGGCTGCTTCCGAAGGGCCACGGGATCCTCGGCCTGCTGATCCGGGAAGCCCGCCCCATCCGCCTCCCGGATCTGGGCGAGCACCCAGACAGCTACGGGTTCCCCCCGAACCATCCGCCGATGCACTCGTTCCTCGGCGTGCCCATCCGGGTGCGCAACCAGGTCTTCGGCAACCTCTACCTGACCGACAAGACCACGGGCGAGGTGTTCACCGACGTCGACGAGGAGCTGGTGGTGGGACTGGCCGCGGCGGCTGGCGTCGCCATCGAGAACGGCCGGCTGATGGGCCGGGTCCGTGAGGTCGGCCGCCTCGAGGACCGGGAGCGCATCGCCCGCGACCTGCACGACTCGGTGATCCAGCGGCTCTTCGCCACCGGCCTCTCGCTCCAGGGGACCAGCGCGATGGTGCGCGCCAACCCCGAGACCGCCGTCGACCGCATCGACGCAGCCGTCGCCGAGCTGGACCTCACCATCCAGCACATCCGCACCGCCATCTTCGGTCTCGAGGCGGGCCACACAGCACAGGGCAGCCTGCGCGCCCAGGTGCTCGATCTGGCAAGCGAGGTGGGCGAGCCCCTCGGCTTCGAACCGGGCGTGCTCTTCGACGGTCCCGTCGACGCCACCATCCCGACGCCGCTGGACGGCGACGTGATGCTCAGCCTCCGAGAGGGGCTCTCCAACGTCGTGCGCCACGCCCAGGCGACCCAGGTGCAGATTGAGCTGCTGGCCGGCGACGAGGTGGTGCTGCGGGTCACCGACGACGGCGTCGGGCCGGTCGGCGTCGAGGGAGCGGAGGGCAACGGGCTGCGAAACCTGGCCCACCGGGCCGAATCCCACGGCGGCACCTGCACCATCGGCCCGGGGTCAGACGGCCGGGGCACCGTGCTGGAGTGGCGAGCCCCGCTCGGCTGAGGTGTCTCGGCTCAGCCTTCGCTCACGCCGGAGGACGGGAGCCGCCGCCCGCTGACCACGTCGAGGGCCACGGCCACGATGCTGTCGTCGGGCCCAGGAGCCCAGCGAGCCACCGGGGTGCGCGCCGCCCGTTCGAGGGCTTCGTCCGACGGCAGTCGCCGGGCTCGACCGGTGACGACCACGCTCCACCCGGCGTGGGAGAGGGGGTCGAAGTCGTCGACCTCGAAGGCCACGATCGTCCCCCGGGTGGCCACGTCGAGCTTGGTGCCGACGGCGGTCCGGAACAGCAGGTCACGACCGTCGAGGCGGTAGTTCACCGGGAAGATGAGCGGCAGGGCGCCCGAGGTGACCCCGATGCGGCCGAGGTGCGCCGACTCGAGCAGCCGCAGGCACTCGTCGTGCTCGAGCACCTCCAGCCCGTTGCGGTCGGTGAGCGGGGACATGCCCCGATCCTGACGATCACGACCACGATCTCTCAGAGGCGAACGTCCCGACCCTCCCGGGACCCGGACCCAGCAGTCGGACGATGCGCCGCGTTCAGTCCGACGTGCGCGGCCGGCTGCGCTCGTCGAGGCGGGCCGCGTAGGCGGCCACCTCGGTGCGCCGGACCATGCCCATCTTCATCAGCAGGTTCGACACGTAGTTCTTCACGGTCTTCTCGGCGAGGAA
>Ga0105044_10012791_pt1 | contig 11409 bp, 11 predicted proteins | sample MAT01_FD_78092 | JGI IMG/M metagenome (GOLD analysis project Ga0105044, IMG submission 78092) | Freshwater microbial communities from Lake Fryxell liftoff mats and glacier meltwater in Antarctica - MAT-01 | ecosystem: Environmental > Aquatic > Freshwater > Ice > Liftoff microbial mat | place...
CGAGGAGATCTACAAGAACAGCGTCGCCTACCAGGACCTGTTCGGGGGCCAGGCCATGGTCACGCTCGTGACGCTCGCCGACGGCCAGGAGCTGGCCGACCTGTTCACCCAGGAGAACGTGGCGCAGTGGAACGCCATGGAGGCCGACCTGCGGGAACAGGGCGGCGACCAGATCCTCGGGATCGCCACGCCGCTCACCGCGCTGGAGTTCACCAACGCGTTGGTGCTCCCGGCCTCGGGGAACGTGGTGGAGGGGGTGGCCGCCCAGCTCCTCCTCGGCGCCACCGAGCGCGACCCCACCGAGGAGGGCAAGGCCATCCGGAGCGCGTCCTCAGGTGTCACGCTCGAGCGGGTGAACGCCATCCCTGTCGAGGATCGCGTCATCGGCAACGCCGCCTGGAACGACCTGCTCCTGCACGACAACGAAGGCGGGATCCGAAAGTCCCTCCGGCCATTCTTCCCCAACGATCGCAACGCCCAGATGGTGGTGCGCCTGCCGGGCAACCTCGACATCAAGACGGAGGGCGAGGCCGCGCAGATCGTGCAGGACGTCGCCGCCGACCTCGAGTTCGATGATGCCACGATCAGCACCACCGGAGCGGCGGTGCTGCTTCGGGATCTCAACGACTACCTCACCGGCGGGATGATGGTGCTCGGTGCCATCGCCGTGGGCCTGATGGTGATCATCCTCCTCGTAGCCTTCGATGTGCGCTGGCGGCTCCTCCCACTCGGGGTCGTGCTCGTCGGCGTCGTGTGGGCGTTCGGCCTGGCTGGCTACCTCGGGATCCCGCTCACGATCGTCACCATCGCGGGCTTGCCCGTGATGCTCGGGGTGGGCATCGACTACGCGATCCAGATGCACGCGCGCATCGAGGAGGAGGTGATCATCGACCGGGAGGAGAACCCGATCCAGGAGTCCGCCCGCGCCCTCGGCCCGGCGCTCCTCGTGGTCACCTTCGACGCCATCTTTGCCTTCCTGGCGCTGCGGTTTGCGAAGGTGCCCATGATCCGCGACTTCGGCACGCTGCTCGCGGTGGGCATCGCGGCGATCTGCCTGTGCAGCATCGTCGGCACGCTCGCCGCCCTCGGCATCCGTGAGTACAAGTCGCCCACCACCGGCAAGGACTTCCGCGACGGCCGGCTCGGACGTCTGGTGGTGCGGTTGGGTGGGCTCCCCGCAAGGATCGCCCCGGTGCTCATCCTGGGCAGCCTCGCCATCTTCGTCGGCGGGGTGATCGTGGAGGACAAGCTCACCCTCCAGACCGATCCGATCGAGTGGGTTGACCAGGACTCCCAGGTGATCGCCGATCTCGACCGGCTGCAGGCTGAAACGAAGTCGTCCAGCGAGCTGGGCATGTTCGTGCAGAGCGACGACCTGTTCAGCGACGAGACGGTGGCGTTCATCGACGGGTTCGCCAAGGAGCAGCTCAACCAGCACCCGGACGCGCTGCTCACCGCCTCCAGCATCGTCACGACCGTCAGCTTCCTCATGGAGATACCAGGGGCGGGCGACGTCGCCCCCACCGGAGACGAGGTCGCCGCGGCGTTCGCGCTGGCGCCCAAGGACATTCAGATCTCCACGGCCAACGAGGACGAAGGCGCGCTCAACCTGATCTTCCGCACGGGCGCCAGCAGCCTGGACGAGCGTGCCGTGGTGGTGCGGGAGATCCGCGACACGGTGAATCCGCCGGGCGGGATCACGGCCACGCCGTCGGGTCTGGCGGTGGTGGGGGTGGGCCTGCTCGACAACCTCGAGGCGAATCGCATCCTGCTCACCTACCTGGCGATCGGCTTCGTGTTCCTCTTCCTGGCCGTGCGCCTGCGCAGCGTGGTGCGGTCGCTTCTCTCGATGGTGCCGGTGCTGATCGCCGTCGGGGCCGCCTCCTTGGTGGCGTTCGCGCTGGGGCTGAAGCTCAGCCCCCTCACCGCCGTCGGCGGCCCGTTGGTGGTGGCGGTGTGCACCGAGTTCACGTCGTTGATCCTGCTGCGGTTCGTGGAGGAGCGGCGACGCGGCCTGTCACCCAAGGCGGCGATAGACGTCACCGCCGCTCGCACCGGTCGGGCCTTCATCGTGTCGGCCATGACCGCCACGGCGGGCGTCGGCGTGATCGCCACGTCCTCGCTGCCGTTGCTGCGCGACTTCGGCATCATCGTCGCCCTGAACGTGGCGGTGGCCTTGATCAGTGCGCTGGTCGTGCTGCCGCCGATGCTGGTGTGGGCCGACGAGCGCAACTGGGTGTCCCGGGGTCTCGTACCTCAAGACATCCTCGATCGGGCCACCGCGGAGTCGGACTCGCGTGGTCCCCGCCGTCCGTTGGAGGCCGATCCCGCCTGGCCCTGACGCGATGCCGCCCACCCCGAGGGGTGGGCGGCATCGCGTTGCCGCGGTTGCCGGCAGGGGTCGGGACTAGAGGAGCCCCTTCTCCGTCAGCCAGGCGGTGGCCACGTCGGCTGATTCGTCCTTGTCGATGTCGGTGGACACGTTCCAGGCGATGAGGTCATCGGTGGTGATCAGGGCGCTGAGCTCGTTCATGACATCCGCCAAGGTCGCGCCGTACTCGTCGGCGAGATCTTGGCGCAGAACGGGTACGACGTTGTCAGCCGACAGCAGCCCCAGGTCGTCCTCGAGCTCGATGAAGAGCCCGCTGGCGAGCTGCGGGGCGGTGGTCTGGTACTGCGCCACCTGCACCTCGCCCGCCGACAGCGCCTCGGTCAGCGGCGGGCCGTACTCCAGGGCTACGAAATCGGAGAAGTCGAGGCCATAGAGGTCCTGGTAGCCGAGGAGGCAGTCGGCCCGGGTGCGGCAGACCTCGGCCGCGCCGAGCCTGACGTCGTCGACGCCGGCCAGGTCGGAGATGGTGGTGACGTCGTTCTCCTCCGCCCACGACTTCAGGGCGACGAGCGCGTTGGCGTCCTCCGCCTCGGAGTAGTCGTACGCCGCGAGCTCTTCGCTCTCGAGGATGACGACGAGGGCATCGTAGGTCTCGGTGGAGTCGGGCGACGGAGTGGCCTCCGGATCGACGAACCGACCGGCGCTGCCGGTGTAGTCGATGATCAGACCGATGTCGCCCGCATCGAGGCCGGGATACACCTGGTCGCGGAAGCCACTGGCCGGCTGGATCTCCACGTCGAAGCCCTTGGCCTTGAGGTACTGGCCGTACACCTCAGTGAGGGTCTTGCTCTCGGAGAAGTCCTGCGGGGCCATCTGGATGGTGGAGCCTTCGATGGCCTCGGTGGTGGTGACGCTCGGCTCGGCGGTGTCACTGTCGTCGCCGCACGCCGCCCCCACAAGGGTGAACGCGAGTGCGAGCGCCAGCGGTGCTCGCCAACGGGTGGTGGTCATGGTTGGGATCCTTCGGGTTGGGTTGGGTTGATGGGGAGAAGAGATGACATCAGATGGTGGCGGGCGCGGGCGCCGATCGCGTCCGGCGGTGGCGCGTGGATCGAGACCCCACTTGCACTCCCCTGGGCACCACGATTCGGCTGAGGATGAGGAGGGACAGCTCGGCCAGGATGGCCAGCCCGGCCACGAGGAGCGCACCGGCCTGCACCTGCACGCCGCCGTTGACACGGTCGGCCAGGCCCGCCCGGAGATAGGCCCCGAGCCCCTCGCCTCCGAAGAACGCCGCCAGCGGCTCGGTGGCCACGATCTGCACCGCGGCGGTGCGCACTCCCGCCATGATCAGTGGAACGGCCAGTGGCAGCTCGACGCGTCGCATCACTTGGGCATGGGTGAACCCCATGGCCTTGGCCGCATCGACCGCGCTCGGGTCTGCGCCCCGGACGCCCGCGTAGGCATTGGTGAACGCCGGCGGGAGACCGAGGAGCACGAGGGCGATCACGATCGGCCACGGCTCGAGGCCGAAGCCGTTGCGCAGGGACACGATCACGAGGACGCCGACGATGGTGATCGTGGGGACGGCGCGCCCGATGTTGATGACCCACGACGCGGCCAGCTCCGCTTTCCGGTGGTGGGCCAGCATGACGGCAAGGGGCAACGCGAGGACCGCCACGATGGCGAGAGCCAACGCGGAGTGCCAGATCGTGAGCCACGCCTGGGAGGGAATGGCCCCGGAGTTGGTGCGGTTCTCCAGATCGGTGAACCACTCGATCACGTTCGAGGGGGCGTCGGTATCCCCGCCCCGGGCGGCGATGGCGGCCCACGCGATCATGGTGTCCCCCTTCGCCGAGCCCACGGGGTGAGCAGCACCTCGAGCCGGTAGAAGCCGAGGTCGAGCAGCACCGCAAGGCTCACTGAGAGCACGGAGCCCACCACGATCTTCGTGTAGTACTGCGTGCCGAAGCCGTCGAAGATGAGCTGGCCGAGGCCGCCGAGCTGGATGATGGCGGTGATTCCCACGAGCCCCACCGTGGTCACCGTGGCGATGCGGAGGCCGGCCACGATCACCGGCAGGGCGAGGGGCAGCTCCACCGTGAGAAGTCGGCGTCGGCGTGAGAGGCCAAGACCGTCGGCGGCGTCGGTGACCGCGCCGGGCACACCGTCGATCCCGGCGACCATGTTCCGCACGAGGATGAGCAGCGTGTAGCTGGTGAGGGCCACCTCGGCGGCCACGATGCTGCTGTATCGAGTGCGAAGCAGGCCGAACAGCGCCACGCTGGGGATCGTGTAGAGGAAGCCGGTGGCGACCGTGATGGGCGCGAACGTCCATCGGAGCCGGACAGCGATGGTGGACAGCACCACCGAGATCAGGGTGCCGGCCGCCACCGCCCCGAACGTGAGCCGGAGGTGTTGGGCCGTGGCCTGCCACAGCTCCGCGGGCGTTTCTTCCCGCAAGAACAGCCATTCCCATCGCACGAGCGGATTGCTGGCTTGGGTCTCGATGCTGAGACCCGCGATCCGCGCCTGGGCCCAGGCCCCGGCGATCCCGAGGACGACGAGCGCCGTCCCCCAACGGAACCATCCTCGACGACTCATCGCGCCAACCCCTGACGGATGGCCTCGAGCTCGACGAGGCCGGAGAACCGACCACTCGCGTCCTCCACGACGGCGGCGGCGCTGCGGGAGGTGAGGATGACCTCGAGGGCCTCGCGCAGGCTGCTGTCGGGTCGGACGCGGGCGGTGGGCGGCAAGGGCACGAGGTCATCTACCGAGCCTGCTTTCATCAGCGCGTCCTCGCTGATCCACCCCCGGAACCGTCCGTCTGCGACCAGTCCGAGCCACCCGACCCGCGCCCCGATGACGGCCGCCCGCAACCCCTCGAGGCCCACCTGCACCTCGGCCCAGGTATCACTCTCGAGCGTGAGCTCGGCCACGGTGCTCAACGCGAGTCGCTTGATGCTGCGCTCGGTGCCCAGGAACGAGGCCACGAAGTCGTTGGCGGGTCGGGCGAGGAGGTCGTCGGGCGCGGCGTACTGCTCGAGCACCCCACCTACGTTGAGCACCGCAACCTTGTCGCCGATGGCCACCGCTTCGTCGATGTCGTGGGTGACCAGCACGATCGTCTTGCGCACCTTGTCCTGGAGGTCGAGGAGCTCCCGTTGCAGACGAGCGCGCACGATCGGGTCGACCGCGCCGAACGGTTCGTCCATCAGGAGCACGGGGGGGTCGGCTGCCAGGGCTCTCGCGACGCCGACGCGCTGCTGTTGTCCGCCGGAGAGCTCAGCGGGATACCGCGTGAGAAGGCTCCGATCGAGACCGACGAGATCGACGAGCTCCTCCACCCGATCGGTGATGCGGGCCTTCTCCCAGCCCAGGACCTTGGGCACCGTGGCTACGTTCTGGGCGATCGTGCGGTGGGGAAAGAGGCCGACCTGCTGGATGACATACCCGATGCTGCGCCGGAGGTCGGTGGTCGACCGCTCGCGGATGTCCTGACCACCGATGGTGATCGTTCCCCCGGTCGGCTCGATGAGGCGATTGATCATGCGGAGGGTGGTGGTCTTCCCACAGCCCGACGGACCGATGAGCACGACGATCGACCCGCTCGGCACCTCGAGGTCGAGGGGCTCAACCGCCGGCGTGGCGCTCCCCGCGAAGGTCTTGGTGAGCCCGGTGAGGGAGATGGCGCTCCCGGTGCTCATGGTTCAGGCCTGAGCGCGCTGAGGAGGAGAAGCATCGGCTCCTCGGCTGCGGATCCACCCCGCAACTCGCGGTTTCCGGATGTCCGCCGTGAGCGCCCACGGCAAAGGGCGCACCGCTGGGTCTTTATGGCAACGGACCCTACCGGAACCACTGCCGATTCGGCTCGGCCCGTTGGATCGACGGCGAATCAGGCGGCCACCCTGGGTGATCGCCCCCTAGCCTCGGAGCCGTGACGCTGGACGCCAGTCGGGTGGAGTACGAGACGGCGGGATTCGACGTGGCGGACGTCGATCCGGATCCGTTCGTGCAGGTGCGACGTTGGTGGGACGAGTGGGTGGCCGTGGCCCCCAACGAGCCCAACGCCGTCGTGCTCGCCACCGCGGACGCGGCCGGGAACGCGTCGGCGCGCACGGTCCTCCTGCGCGGCCTCGACGCCTCCGGCTTCACCTTCTTCACGAGCTACGACAGCCGCAAGGGTCGCGATCTCGAAGCCCACCCCTACGGCACGATCCTCGCCAGCTGGGTGCCGCTGCTCCGCCAGGTCAACGTGCGGGGCGGCATCGGGAAGGTGGGCCGCGCCGAGAGCGAGGCCTACTTCGCCGGTCGCCCGCGGGGGAGCCAGCTCGCCGCGTGGGCGTCTCACCAGTCGAGTGAGCTGGCGGATCGGGCGGAGCTCGAGAGCCGCTTCGCTGTGGCCGACCAGCGCTTCGCGCAGCAGGACGTGCCCTGCCCTCCCTATTGGGGCGGCTACCGGTTGGTGCCGGAATCGATCGAGCTCTGGCAGGGGCGACCGAGCCGCATGCATGATCGCCTCCGCTACGAGCGTGACGATCCGGACGCTCCCTGGCGGATCGTGCGCCTCAGTCCCTAGCGGTCTGTCGTGGGCCAGGTGGTGGCCGCCGCCACCAGACCGGCCACGAGGTCGGCCGTGTGGGGGATGGGCTCACCGGGTGGGAGGTGGGCCCAGAACGGTCCGTGCGAGCGCACGCGCGGGGGCAGCTCGAGCTGTACCCCGCCATCGCGGCAGCGATTGACCGGGTTGTCTCGGTGCACGCCCCGCAGCTCGCGCGGGATCTCCTCCAGATCGTCCACGACGGCGTAGCCATCGAGTGATGCCCGGAGGTGCTGGGCCAGGTGGGTGGCCAGCGGTCGGTGGCTCCCGCCGAGGAGGAGCGTGGTCCACAGGCCCTGGCGCCCGAAGCCATGCACCGCCACGACCACGTCGACGTGGTCGAGGAACCGCGCCAGCGACGGCGAGTCGTCCGGTGTGACCTCGATCGACGGAATGTGCCATCGCAGGCCCACGGGTTGGCGTACGGCGTAGAGCGACGACTCCGACTGGGCGGCCGCCGCGCGAGCGATCAGGTCGGTTCCCGCCTCGAGGTTGCCGCCGTGGAAGGCCATGAAGCCGAACCGCGAGCGCAGCTCGAGATCCTCCTCCACCCCCTCGTGGTCCAGGAGTTCGGCGAATCGGCCCATCAGCGACCTACTGCCGACGAGCGCGGGTGCCGAGGGTGGCGACCAGCACGGAAGCCAGGGCCAGCGCGAGCACGAGCCCGAGCTCCGTGGGGCCGACCCGGTAGATCCAGGCGGCAATGTCATCCGACCAGCCGGTGACCCGATCCACGAGGGGCGACCCCTGACCGACGGAACGAGGGTCGACTCCCCGCTCGTACCACCCGTAGTGCACGAGGTACGAGCCGGCGAGCACCAACAGCACCCCCGACGCGCGGGTTACGTAGGGCAGCGCTCGGCGGAGCCCCCGCAGGAGGCTCTGACGCGCCATCCCGAGGCTGATGGTGAGCGCGAGGAGCACGAGCGTCATGCCGAGCGCGTACGCCACGAACACCGCCACGCTCGAGATCAGGTTCTCTCGCCGGAAGGTGCCGACGACGTTGAAGGCAAACAATGGAAAGGCGCACGAGATCGAGGCGATCGCGTACGAGATGCCGAACACGAACATCGAGCCGCCGTCTCGGGTGCGGCCGCCGCGTTGCAGCTTGGGGAAGTTCATCACCAGCTCGCGCCCACGCACCATGGTGATGCCGACCACGACCAGTACCGCGCCGATGACGATGGTGGCCCACGGCGTGACCTGGTCGAACGTCGCCGACAGGTGGTAGATGGCCAGCCCCACCAGGCTGAACACGAGGAGGAAGCCCGCCGCCACCGAGAGCCCCACGCCGATCGAGCGGGTGACGCTGGCCCGCACGTCCCGGTCTTCACCCTCGAGGCCGAGGAAGTAGGCGAGGTAGGCCGGCAGCATCGCGAAGCCGCACGGGTTGACGGTGGTGAGCATCCCCGAGGCGAACGCGATGGCCAGGGGCGCGTCGATCATCCGGAGACGTCCAGCTTCTCCGCGATCAGGGATCGGAGCTCGACGGCGGTGAGCTGGCCGGTGTGGGTGGCGACGATCGTGCCATCGGCGGCGAGGAGCACGGTGGTGGGCAGGAACGACCCACCGAGCGCGGTCATCACCGATCCGTCCTTGTCCTGCGCCGTCGCGTAGGAGATGCCCGTCTGCTCGACGAGGTCGAGGGCGTCCTCAGGGCGGTCGGTCACGGCGAGCCCGAGGAAGGCGACGGTGTCCCCGAGGTCCTGGTGCACCTCCTCGAAGGCCGGCATCTCCGTGATGCAGGGGATGCAGGTGGAGGCGAAGAAGTTCACGACGGTGGGGGTGCCGTAGACCGAGGTGAACGGCATCGTCTCGTCGTCGAAGGTGGTGAAGGTGGCGTCGCTCGGGTCGAGGGGCTCATCTTGGCTGAGGGACAGGGAGTCGCCGCCCGGATCGGCCCCGCCGCCGTCATCGGCGAGGAGCCGGTAGGTGCCCACGGCGGCGGCGAGAGCCAGGACGGTGGACAGCGCCACGACACGCCAGGGCAGTCGCGAGGAGTTCGGCACGGCGATGACGGTATCGCCGTGCCTACCGGCGACACACGTCGCCGGTAGGCACGCCACGGTCAACCGCTCGGCAGGCCGGGGGTCGGTCGTCGGACGACCCGCACGACGGGGGGAGCGCTCGTGCGGGTCGGCGGCCGTTGCCCCGGCCCGCCGCTGGCGGTGACTTGGCCGCAGGGACCCGACCGTTTCGGCGGGTCCCCGCGGGTGATCTGGTGGCGCTACGCGATCTTGTAGATCACGCGGTCTCGGAGGTACGCCGGGATGGGGATGTCCGGCAGCTGGTCCTCCGAACGAGCGACCTTCGGGGGGCGACCCCGACGACGCTTGCTCTGGAGCACCTTGCCGTTCAGCAGCAGCTGGCCGCCCCACACACCCCACGGCTCGCGCCGTTCCAGCGCGCCCTCGAGGCACTGGCCCATCACGGGGCACAGCTCGCAGATCCGCTTGGCCGTGGAGATGTCCTGCAGCTCCTCGCTGAAGAACATGCCGCTCATGGTTCCGGCGGAATCGTTGCAGCGGGCTTGGGCCCACCAGTCTCGGTTGTCAGTGGGCTCGTGCCCGCCCGGACTGTCGAACTCGTACTCGTAACGCTGGGGCAACATCGCCCTGCTCCCTCTGGTCGTGTCGTGGTTGTGGTTTGGTCGTGCGGTTGCAGTGGTGTGGATGGAAGGACGATCCGTCGGTGGCCGGAGAACGAGAAAGGCCGCCGGGGTGGTGTCCCGGCGGCCTCTCGGATTGCTTCGTCTCCCTGGGGTGTACCTAGGGCGACAGCTCCGAGAGGGGCCGGGTCGGGCGGTTCTTGCGGTTGAGCACCATGAAGGTGGCCGGCTTCGCAATGGCGCCCTGGGTCCAGGAGGCGGACTGGTGCTTGTCGGACACCTGGTGGACCGCCGCGCCGCCATAGATGGCGGTGAGGGTGCTACCGGTGGCGCAAGCGGCGACGGTGACGGCGCTGAGGCGCGCGGCACCGGCGGGGGCCAGCAGGCCTGCCATGGTGTGCGTCTCAGTCGACATGTCACGTGCTCCTGGGTGGACGGCGTGCCCGAGTCGGCGTCTCGGGTGCTGGCATCGGACCACGCGGTCTCGGGGGTCGTCAACCGCATTACGGCATTGACCGAGAAATTTCTGAGCCCCGATACGGTGCTCGGCGATGGAGGACCTCGTGGAGCGCCCCGCAACGGGGCGGGTGTTCGAGGGGACCCGCCGGGTGCGCCTCGCGGACGTGAGCCCGGCGGGTCGGCTGCGCCTCGATGCGGCCGCCCGCTTCCTCCAGGACGTCTCGGCTGACGACACGGCCGATTCCGCCTTGCCCGACGCGGAGGCCTGGGTGGTGCGCAAGACCGTGATCGTCGTTCGCACCTTCCCGCGCTACCTCGAGCCCATGGATCTGGCGACCTGGTGCTCAGGGACCGGCAGCCACTGGGCCGAACGGCGCATCCGCATCCAGGGCCAGGCCGGCGGCGCCATCGATGCCGCCACCACGTGGGTGCACTTCGACCGCACCTCTGGCCGCCCCAGCCGCATCCCGGCAGGGTTCGAGGCGATCTACGGGGAAGCGTCGGGCGGCCGCCGGGTTCGAGCGCGGCTCGACCATCCCGAGGCCGTGCCCTCCGGTGCCGGCGGGTTCCCATGGCCGCTGCGGTTCACCGACTTCGACGTCCTGGATCACGTGAACAACGCGGCGTACTGGCAGATCGTCGAGGAGGCGCTGGCGGACCGACGCCCGCTGCGGGCCCCGCTGCGCGCCGAGGTCCAGCACCGCACCGCGGTCGAGCGGGGCGCCGCGGTGCAGGTGGCGGTGGCCGAGCTGGCGGACGGCGGTGTCGGACTCTGGGTGCAGGCCGACGGCACCCTGGCCGCCACCGCTGAGGTCCGGCCGCTCGCCTGACGAGTCGCTACTCGACGAGGTGGTAGCGCAGGGCGCCGGCCTCGCGATGGCTCACGACCTCGCCCGTCTCGCGTAGGTGCTCGAGATGGGCGTAGGTCTCGCTCTCGGCCATCTGGCCCCAGGAACGGGGCCGAAAGAGCTTCTGGGAGTAGGCCTCGACGGTGGCGTCGCCCAGCTCCTGGGCGGCGGCGCGCAGGGTGTCGAGCCGCTCCTCGTGGTGGGCGCGGATCTCGTGGGCCCGGCCGGCGAGGTCGTGGAACGGATGACCATGGGCGGGAAGCGCGAGCGTGACGCCGTCGAGGCCGGCGACCTTCTCTAGCGATCCAAAGAACTCGGTGAGGGGATCGGCGCCGGCGACGAGGCCAGAGATGTGCGGGGTGATCGTGGGCAGCACGTGGTCGCCGGCCAGCACGATGCCGGCCGCGGGGTCGAACAGGCAGAGGTGGTCGTTCGTGTGGCCAGGCGTGTGCAGCGACACCCACTCACGGCGAGCGAGCGTGATGATCTCGGCATCGTCGACGCGCCGCGTAGGAGCGGGCGTGCGCATGAAGCGCTTGAGCGCCACGCGGTAGAGCCC
>Ga0105044_10012798_pt1 | contig 11407 bp, 7 predicted proteins | sample MAT01_FD_78092 | JGI IMG/M metagenome (GOLD analysis project Ga0105044, IMG submission 78092) | Freshwater microbial communities from Lake Fryxell liftoff mats and glacier meltwater in Antarctica - MAT-01 | ecosystem: Environmental > Aquatic > Freshwater > Ice > Liftoff microbial mat | place...
CATTGAATACAATGCTGCGGTAGGCACCCGATGAAATGACTGACCAAGTAAATTCAGTGGATGCGGAGGTGAGCGTGTTTCCCGCTAGATCGTTGATGTCGCTGACAACTAAGGTTTGAGTAATGTTAGACGGAAAAGCAGCCCCAAAAGTCAGATTTACTTCGGATGAAGTAAGAAGTGTTGCAGAAGTGGGTGAGTTACTTCCGGTCGCGATGTAGTTGCTCTCTGCGGTGGCATCCAACGCGTTTACGGGCTCTGAAAAAACTACGTTGACTGAAGTCGCCGAGGTGGCTGTCACACTGATTATTTCTGGCGGCGCGGTATCTACAATAGGATCTCCGAAATAGAGGTCATCGAAGAAGAAATTATCGGCGTTGCTCGACGTGTAGAGACATACAATGCCGAAGTGAGAAGAGGTGGTGAACGTTGCGTCGGTGACCGTAGCCTCCTCTTGATACGCAATGCCACCGAGGGGGTCGGCGTATACAGTCCATTCCCCTGACGCAGAGCGAGTAACCTTGATTCGAATGGTAAACGAAGAGGAAATCAGCGAAGGTGTTCCTGCGGCAATTTCTACAACACTTCCGGAGCCGTTGTCGCGGCACAATTTGATGGCATCTGTGCTGAGGGCTTCTCCAAGTTTGAGGAAATAGCCCTCAACTCCGGCGGATCCTGTGCCCGAATACGTTGATGGCGTGCCGTTAGCTGCCAGATATATTCGGGATTGATTGGCGTCACTTCCCGCGAATGTCTGCCGAACCCAAATCTGCCACTCGCGATCATTCAATGTGGTTTCCGCATAGGAAGTGGAAAGAATTGCTGAATTGCTGGCGACATCATTCAATTGAAGCTGCCCACTTGCATTTACAATAAATAAACTGGTTTGACCTGCCCACGTAGGGTTTGCGCTGAAATCTCCATCGCTGAAATTGTCTTGAAACTGGGCAGATAGGCTATGCGCAAAAAGAACAGCAATACCTGCCATCCATCGTTTAAAAATAGAAACGGGGTAACCTGAAATCATCTTCTCCAAATGCGTTTTGTGGCTAAGCGATTCAAACATACGCAACAGACGCCGTTATCAAGGTTATCAGAGCGCTATAAATTCCGTGAAGGGGAAGATTTCGATTGCCTTTGAGATAGTAGCTTTGCCTGCGAAGGGCCGAATAAGAGGACTTCATTCAATCAATGAAAGTTGCAGTTGTAGGCGCCACCGGATTGGTGGGTTCAAAAATGTTGCAGGTACTCGCGGAGCGAAAATTTCCTGTCAGCGAACTAATTCCCGTGGCCTCCGAGAAGTCGGTGGGCAAGTCGGTGGAGTTTGATGGAAAAATGTGGACGGTGATCACAGTTGAAGAAGCCTTGAAACAGCGTCCGGACCTTGCCTTTTTTTCTGCGGGAGGGTCAACCAGTCTGGAGTGGGCGCCGAAATTCGCTGAGGCGGGCTGCATTGTTATCGATAACAGTTCTGCGTGGCGAATGGACTCTACTAAGAAGCTCATCGTTCCAGAAGTAAATGGACAAACGCTGGAAGCGCCTGATCGAATTATCGCAAACCCGAATTGCTCCACCATTCAGATGGTGATGGTGCTGAAGCCGCTTCATGATCGATATAAAGTGAAGCGCGTGGTCGTAAGCACGTACCAAAGTGTAACGGGTACTGGTAAAATTGCCGTTGATCAGCTTATGAACGAGCGAGAAGGTCGGGAAGGTGAAATGGCTTATCGCTATCCGATCGATCTCAATCTCATTCCTCAGATTGATGTGTTTCAGGAAAATGGATACACCAAGGAAGAAATGAAGATGATTCTGGAGACTAAGAAAATCCTTGGTGATCACAGTATTGCTGTAACAGCCACAACCGTGCGTGTGCCAGTGATTGGGGGCCACAGTGAAAGTGTCAATATTGAATTTGAAAGCAAGCCAAATTTGATAGAAGTGAGAGAATTGTTATCCTCTTTCCGTGGTATTACGGTGGCAGATGATCCGGCATCGTTTGAGTATCCGATGCCGCTGATTCATGCGCACGACAAGGACGATGTATTTGTTGGAAGAATTCGAATGGATGAATCGCAGCCCAACACTATCAACTGTTGGATTGTGAGTGATAATCTGAGAAAAGGAGCAGCGACTAACGCTGTTCAGATAGCAGAGCAACTGATCCTGTTGCGCATCCTAAATTAATGCACTTCGTCGCCCGGATTCATGGCTTTTTCCGGAGAGAGAATGGATAATTTTCCCTTGGCGTCCTCGCCCATCAGAATCATGCCTTGACTCTGCACTCCTTTAATGTCGCGAGGTGCGAGGTTCGCTAACAGTAGCACTGATTTGCCGATTAATTCTTCGGGAGAATAGTGTTCGGCTATTCCCGAGACTACAGTGCGCTGATCTACGCCAGTATCTACTGTGAGTTTGAGAAGCTTTTTCGTCTTGGGCATTTTTTCCGCAGCAATAATTCGGGCAATGCGCAGATCCATTTTCTGAAACGTTTCGAAATCGACAGCGTCTTGCATTTCTTTTACCTCACTCACCACTTCCTGATTGGAGGCGTGAAGACGCGCCACCTGCACCTCTACAATTTCATCAGTGATTTTTTCAAAGAGAATGGGGAGGTTGCCAATGACATGTCCCGATGGCAAGAGATTTCCTTCTGTGGGCGCGCTCCAAGAGGTTCTTTCTAGGTTGAGCGCTTCGCGGATTTTGCGGGAGGTATAGGGTAGGAAAGGATCGAGGGATACGCTCAAATTGGCTACAAACTGAGTGCAGTGAAAAAGTATGGCTTCGGCGCGCGAGGGGTCTGTTTTCGCGAGCTTCCATGGCTCTGTTTCCGTCAAATACTTGTTGCCAGCGCGGGCAATATTCATGGCTTCGGCAAGAGCCTCCCGAAAGCGAAAGACTTCAATTTTTTCCCCACAGGTTACAAATGCCTGACGTGCTTCAGCGAGCGCACGAACATCCGTTTCGTGCAACTCATATCCTTCCAAAGAGGGCAGTTTTCCAGCGTAATATTTTTGCATGAGCACGAATACGCGGTTCACAAAATTGCCGAGAATGTCCGCCAACTCATTATTGACGCGATCCTTAAAATCACCCCAGGTAAACTCACTGTCTTTTTGTTCGGGCATGATTGAGCAAAGCACATAGCGCATTTCATCTTGTCGGCCCGGAAAATCACGCAGGTATTCATGGAGCCATACCGCCCAATTTCTCGAGGTTGATATTTTATCGCCTTCGAGATTCATGAATTCATTTGCAGGAACGTTTTGCGGAAGTATGAATCCGCCATGAGCTTTCAGAATAATGGGAAAGATGATGCAGTGAAAAACGATATTGTCTTTACCAATAAAATGAATGAGCTGCGAGTCTTCTTTTTTCCAGTAATCTTCCCAGTTTTTTCCGTTCAGATCCGCCCACACTTTGGTATTGGTGATATATCCGATGGGCGCATCTAGCCATACGTATAGCACTTTGCCTTCCGCACCTTCCACAGGTACGGGCACGCCCCAGTCGAGATCGCGTGTCATGGCGCGCGCATGCAATCCGCCATCGATCCAACTCATGCACTGACCAAGCACATGGGCCTTCCAAGTGCGCGGATCGTGATGCTCCTGACCGTCAAGTTTCCCCTGTGAAATAAACTCGGCCACCCATTCACTGTGTTGCTCCATCGGAAGATACCAGTGCGAAGTTTCGCGAAGCACGGGAGCGTTTCCGCTGAGGGTAGATTTTGGATTGATCAGTTCGAGCGGGCTGAGAGAAGATCCACATTTTTCACATTGGTCGCCATAGGCGTTGTCATTGTGGCAATTCGGACACTCGCCTGTGATGTAGCGATCGGCCAGAAACTGTCCGGCTTCTTCATCGAAATACTGTTGTGAGGTCTCCGTGGTGAATGAGCCGTTTTTGAGGAGTTCAAGGAAAATATCTTGACTCATTCTGTAATGTTCGGGGGAGGAAGTGCGGTGATAGATATCAAATGAAATTCCGAATTCAGCAAATGTGGACTTCATTAATTCATGATAGTAGTCCACAATTTCGCGGGGTGTTTTTCCTTCTTTTTTTGCCCTGAGGGTGATGGCCGCGCCATGTTCATCTGATCCGGAAATGAAGGCCACATCTTTTCCACACGCTCTGAGATAGCGCGCATAGATATCTGCAGGAAGGTACGCTCCCGCGATATGGCCGAGGTGCAATGGCCCGTTGGCGTATGGAAGCGCTGCGGTAATCAGGTATCTTGAGGGCTCTGTCATCTGTTAATTCTTTCCTGAAATGATGCGGTGTAAACCGTGGGAATGTCCTTTTTTAGTGGCGTCAAAGATAGCTTCATGATTCCACCATTTTTAAAGCCCGGCGATACGATCGGTATTTGCGCCACTGCCCGCTGGCTGACGCCCGCGCAGTTGGCGCCCGCATTGGATATTCTGAGGAGTTGGGGGTATGTCGTCAAAGTAGATGATCAGGTGTATCTGCAACAGAATCAATTGGCTGGTTCGGATGGGCAGCGCACAGCGGCTTTACAGTGCATGATGAATGATCCATCGGTGCGGGCCATTCTTATTGCCCGCGGGGGATATGGAACGGTTCGAGTGGTGGATGGGCTTGACTGGAGCGGATTTCTGAGCAATCCTAAGTGGATTGTCGGCTATAGCGATATCACAGTGCTTCATGGTGAATTGGCACGCAGGTCAGTGGCTTCCATCCATTCCATCATGCCGGTATCTTTTCCCGACGGCACTCCGGAGGCGATTGCTCAGTTGAAATCGGCCTTGTCCGGAGGCCTCAATGAATTTAAGTGGCCGAGTGCTGAGGGAATTTCGGGCGAATGTCAGGGTGAATTAATTGGGGGTAATCTTTCCGTGCTTTACGGCATGATTGGTTCGCCGTCAATGCCGTTGGCAAAGGATAAAATCGTATTTCTTGAAGACGTGGATGAAATGCTTTACCACGTTGATCGTATGCTGATGGGCTTGAAGAGAGCAGGGTTTTTCGAGGGGATTGCGGGGGTTGTCGCGGGAGGGTTTACACAGATTAAGGACAACACTAGTGAATTTGGTTTCAAAACAGAGAATCCATGGGGAGCAAGCGTCAGGGAAATAATTATGGAGCATTTGGCGCCCATGCAAATACCCATTGCGATGAATATGCCCGCTGGTCATCTCAACGACAACCGAGCTTTCTACATGGGCATTCAGACTGAGCTTTCGGTCAATGGGCAAGATTCAACACTTGCCTTTGATTTGCAATAATCTGGCTTCATGGGCATGTCAACAAGTTTCGTGGGAATTGCGGGGAAATCATTTTCACCTGCTCAACTTTGTGACTTCGAACTATTTTTGCGAATAAGTGTAGTTAGTACACTTACTTAAAATGGCTACACACATACTCGATATGGACTACAGTGATCAGTACGATTTCGTGCTGATTGGACTTAGTTGTGTGGAGCGTGAACATCGTCTGGCGTGGGCGATTAATAAGACAATGGGCTGGAATCTGGCTAGGGAAAAAGATCTCGAGGTGGTCATGAAAAGCGGCTTGTCAAGTCACGCTCGTTTCTCATTTCGGCATCCCGAAGATCAGACTGTGTTTACCTTGCTGGCAAACCGTTCAGACTCTTCGGTGTTATTGCCTGAGTGGGGACAGTTTGATTATTTGCTGAAGATCCAAGAGGATTCGCACGAATCGGAGGAAGTTATTTTCGGAAAAATTCGTCGGGTCCCATTTGTGCTCGCAGCTTTAGAATTGCCATCAGAAAAAGTACGTTCAATACAGAACCTTATTTCGAGTTGATATGAATGAATTTGTGAAACAGGGAATGAAAAAAACGAAGATCGTGGCTACCATTGGTCCGGCTTCGGCTAGTAAGGAAGTGTTGCGCGATATGATCCTTCAGGGTTTGGATGTGGTGCGTGTCAATTTTTCACATGGCACACATGCAGATCATAAGGCAGTAATTGACGCAGTGCGTCAGATAGATCTGGAGCTTGGCACAAATACGTCATTACTTGCCGACCTCCAGGGTCCGAAATTGCGTGTGGGTGAAATGGAAAACGGATCAGTGGAATTGATTGCCGGTGAGTCCATAGTGATCACTACGGAGAAACAAATTGGCACTGCGAAAGTGCTGTATACGAACTACAAGGAATTTCCATCTGATGTGAAGGCAGGCGAAATGGTGCTGCTGGATGATGGGAAAATTGTAATGGAGATTACCGCCACTAATGGCAAGGATAAAGTAGACGCCATCATCCGTCAGGGTGGTCCGTTATCGTCTAAGAAGGGATTGAATCTCCCGAATACAAAGGTTTCACTTCCTTCGCTTTCTGAAAAGGATCTTGCCGATTTACAGTTTGCGCTGGCAGAGGATGTGGATTGGATTGGATTGTCCTTCGTGCGCGATGCTCAAGATGTGCGTGCGTTGAAGGAAATTATTCGATCCTCAGAAAAGCATGCGAAGGTGGTGGCTAAAATTGAGAAGCCGGAGGCAGTGGAGCAGATTGACGCGATTATTGAAGAAACAGATGCGGTGATGGTAGCCCGAGGTGATCTGGGAGTCGAAATTCCCCTGCAAAGTGTGCCGCTCGTTCAAAAAATGATTGTGCGCAAATGCGTGAGTGCTGCACGTCCTGTCATCGTAGCCACTCAGATGATGGAGAGCATGATTACCAATATGACACCAACACGCGCTGAGGTAACTGATGTGGCCAACGCAGTGCTCGATGGCGCAGATGCTGTGATGTTGAGTGGTGAAACGTCAGTTGGAAAATATCCTGTGGAGGCCATTCGGATGATGAATAATATCATCGGAGAAGCCGAAAAATATGAAGGTTTATACTATCATGAAGAAGCTCCAATGGGCACGGATGAGTCACGTTTCGTAACGGACAGCATGTGCTTTAGTGCGTGCCGCCTTGCAAAGCGGGTAGAGGCGAAGGCGATAGCCACCATGTCGTTCAGTGGGTACACTGGATACAAGGTTTCAAGCTGGCGACCTAAAGTGAACATATTCGTGTTTACCGGTAACAAGAGCATTCTCTCGCAGATGAATCTGGTTTGGGGAGTCAAGGCGTTTTATTATGATAAGATGGTGTCGACTGATCAGACCATAGCTGACATTCGATACTTCTTGAAGAAGCACAAATACATCAACGAGGGAGATTTTATGATCAATATCGCGTCGATGCCAATATTCGAGCAGGGGACAACGAATATGCTCAAGTTGACCAAGATCTGACCCGTCCAGTCAACGTGGATCAATGCAGTGATGAGGTCTACTTTGTAGGGCTATCTCCTGCCACAATTTTCAATTCGGCGCGACGATTTACTTCATACTGATCCTCGGAGCAGGGCACTCCATCCTCGCAGTCATTAAGCGGACGTTGTTCTCCGAATGATTCAGTCTGAATGCGATCGCGTTTGATTCCTTTTTGAATAACGTATCCTTGCACGGCCATAGCTCGCGACATCGACAAGCTTTGGTTGTATGTCATGCTGCCCCGCGAATCGCAATAGGCTTTGATAAGCAGCTTTGAGGTGGAATTCTCTTTGAGTAATTGCACTACCTGATCTATTCCGGCTTTATCCTGATCCCGAATAAAGGTCTTGTTGTAATCAAATAGTACATTATTTATTTGAAGTCCTTCAAGGTCGATCATCGCAGGAGTAGAGGCAAAGTCAATTTTTGGTTTATCAGTCTTGATGGTGCTTTCGCTTTGGACCGTTAGGATGGTGGTGTTTTTGGCTTCTGCCAGAATGGTGTCTACTTCACGAATCCGAGACATGGCGTATGGATCTTTGGCTTTGTGCTTCAGCGCTTCGCGATAATATCCTTGAGCGTCTTCATACTTGCGCTGACGAAATAGTTGGTCGCCGAACGCGATATTCTCAGTATATAATCTGGCTTTTTCCGATTGAACACTCACGTCTGCGTTGGTTACGATAAGTGTGCTCTGATCACCCTTTGCTAGATTGCCAGAAGTGTTGTGCGGTTTCAGAAGTGAGCTGTTCTTGTCATTGCCTTGTTCGGGCACTTCGGGCAGTTGAGCTGTTTGAAGAGATCCGGAGGTACTTTCAAATTCGTCATGTTGAATCTCGCTAAGAATGCCCTTTCGTAGAGGAATACGTTTCATATCGACCCGGTATTCTCCTACATTGAGGAACGGGTCTACGATTGGATTTGCAATTACCGAAGAGAAAACTACTTTAGTGGTATCAAAAAATTGAGCATTCGCCATGTACACTTCAATTTGATCACCAGCATCAACAGTTATTTTGAACTTTTGATCCGACGAGAGGCGCTGCTCAGTGGTCATTCCTGTGTTCGTGGTAAATATCCTGATTTTTTGTCCGGCTAATGAAATGTCAGCAGAGTTAGCAAGAATGGTTCCGGCCAAAATCATCTTCTCTACCTTTTTATGAGTATAAAAGAAGATGTCATCATTACCCCGACCATTCCTGTTGGAGCAGAAGAATCCTTTGTCAGTTGATTTGTTGTAGAGAAGAGCAAAATCGTCGTGATTGGAGTTAATTGGTGCGCCTAGATTAGTGGGGGTTTGCCATTGACCGCCGATGTTGTCTGAAACAAAAATGTCAGTTCCACCAAGCCCGAAGTGACCATCAGAGGTAAAGTATAGGAATCCTTCATTGGAAAGAAATGGAAACATCTCATTGCCTTCGGTATTTACTTTGTCGCCGAGATTAATAGGCTCAGACCAGCCGTTAAGGATCCGCTGAGCCACATATAAATCGGTGCCACCCAGTCCGCCTTCACGGTTACTCACGAAGTACATAAACTGCCCGTCTTTACTTAAACAGGCATGCGCAGTGGAGTATGCGTCGCTGTTAAACTTGAGTTCTAATGCAGAAGACCATGAGCCGTCTTTTAACGTGGAAGAGTATATTTTTAGATTTGCGGAGCCTTGTTTATCGAGGACTGGCTTTCTGTTCCGAATGTTCGTTCGGGTGATGTACAAGGTCTGGTCACTTGGAGAGAAAAATGCTGGTCCATCGTTGTATTTGCTGTTGACACTCTTGCTCAGTCGCACAGGATTGGTCAGTTCATTTTCATCTGTAAGAGTGACCTGGTAGATATCAAGGTAATTGAGATACTCGTATTTTTTGGAATTAGTGCTGGTCTGATTGGCATTGATGGCGGAAAGGAGATAGTTGTTTTCGGTGAGATTGGAGATGCCAATTACAGGATCAGAATTGTTGATTTTGAGGCTTTTCATGTCGTACTTCAAGGTGTCTGCGAAGAGGTCCTTGTAATATTCACGGTCGGTGAGGTGACTTTTGGCGCGCTTGTCATCAGGCACTTTGGCGATGTAGCGATCATACCATTCAATTGCCTCATCATACTGCTGAAGACTTTTCAGGGACTCAGCATAGTATAGCATATCGAGGGGATTGGTTGCATCAAGATCAAGTGTCTTTTTGTACCATTCAGCGCTCACGGTGAGTTGTCCCATGCGTCGATACACGTTTCCAATACGTCGGGTGATAGCAGGATCATTTGGCTGCTGGTCATGTGCAATCTCAAAAAAGAAAAGGGCTTCGTCAAGGTTCAATTGATCGAAAGCCTTGTCTCCTTTTTCCAATTCCATGGTGATTTGTGAGATCAAATGGAATTGAGAAAGCAACAGAACAAGGAGAAGTATATGTCGAAGGAATTTCATCTGGTCTGATTTGGGTGAATGAGCAAGAGCAGCATGGTCAGAAATAGCGTGGATAGATAATTCGTTTCTTGCGGGTTGCGATAACGAAGGCAGCAGTCAACTCGTGACTTCCGAAATTGGTGGATATCAATGCGTTCGTAGCTACGTCAAATGAGTAGCCGAATTTGAACTGCTTGTTAACCTGCCATTGGAAGAGAAGTCCTGCATTCTCGCCGATGTGGGAGAATATTCCTGCTGTGAATTGATCCATGATAATTACGTTTCCAAAAACGCCAATCGACATTGGAGCACCCCATACGCCTCGAACTATCAGATTTGGTTGAATCTTGAACTGTTTGTTGATTTTCCAGAGTTTACCACCTGTGAGAATGAACACGGGTTCTTGGCGTCCATTGAGAGCTGCGTATTCGAAAGTTCCTCTTTTCTCGAGTTTATTGCGAAGCATTTTCGGAACAGAAATTCCGATGTAATGGTCTTTCTTGTAATAAAAGGCGCCGAAACCAACGTTGGGAAGAAACAATCCTCTAGTGTTATACATGAAGGCATCGTCCACTCCTCCGGTATTGTCGCTGGTAAGATAGAGGTCAGTCAAATTTGCCTGATACAATTCTGCTGTGGCTTTTGCACCAAAGGCTAGGGTAGCTTTGTTAGTGAGACGCATCCGGTAAGCAAAATTTGCAGTGAATGCAAAGCGTGTTTGTGGCCCTACACGGTCAAACATCAATGTACCTCCCATTGCGAATTCATCCTTTTTTAAGGGGGAATCAAAACCTATGACAGTCGTAACCGGGGCACCTTTGAAGCCAATCCATTGGCTTCGGTGCATTGCAAACATATTCGGCTGTTCTTTATATCCGGCATAGGCTGGATTGATGAAGAGCTTGTTCATGACGTACTGTGCATTCATCGCATCCTGCTGCGCAGAAGCGAGGTGAAGCTCACCAACGAACAGAGCGGTGATCAAGAGAAGTCCGTTCTGTATGAGGTATTTCATGTGTTTCATGTTGTGCTTCATGTTAACGATTGAGGAAGAAGTATCCTTTGAGACGTTTGCCATCTGAGCCCAGATCTAAGATGTAGTAGTAGGTTCCTTTTGGAAGCATTGCATCGCCTAAAGTGAGTGGAGCGTCTGAGAGCCCAGCCCAATCATTTTGGTAATCGATTGCGGAGTATACTTTATGTCCCCATCGGTTGAAAATGATTAGTTCGTTCTTTGGATAATCCTCTAAGCCGAGAATTTCAAAGAGGTCATTGACACCATCTCCGTTCGGAGAGAATCCTTCTGGCACCAGCACATCAACAAAGCACTCTACATCGATAATCACAATGCCGGTGTCACATGCATTGAAGATGTCGCAGATTACATAGGTGATTGTATCGATGCCGCAAAAGATAGAAGTGTTCACATTGTAGGTAAGGCTGCCATCAGGATTGATGACGACCGTGCCCATTCCGGCCGAAGCTGATGTGACGAAGATGCTATCACCATCCACATCATAGTCATTGATCAGAACATCGATCACGACGTTGGTGTCTTCTTCGAAATACTCTGTAATGTCATCCTCAGCAACCGGCGGAGTATTTACTAGAACTTCGAAGCTGCACGCAGATGAGTTGCCTGCTTCGTCCACCGCGATATAGGTGACGGTGGTAAATCCATGTGGGAATACATCTCCGCTTTCCAATCCTTGGGATAGGAACAGTTCGGCACCGCAGTTGTCGGTGAAAGTGGGAAG
>Ga0105044_10012799_pt1 | contig 11406 bp, 9 predicted proteins | sample MAT01_FD_78092 | JGI IMG/M metagenome (GOLD analysis project Ga0105044, IMG submission 78092) | Freshwater microbial communities from Lake Fryxell liftoff mats and glacier meltwater in Antarctica - MAT-01 | ecosystem: Environmental > Aquatic > Freshwater > Ice > Liftoff microbial mat | place...
ATAACCGTCCTCGTCGATATTTCCGATAAGGTATTCGGCGATCATATAGTCGTCGTCATTCAGATTACGCAAACCGAGCTGATTGTAAAGCAGCTCCTGGAATGACACACCTCCGGCAAACGGGATTTCCTTTCGCTCATCGTCCGGACTATAATTATTAGCCTGAAGCTTATAAGCAGGAGTCTCGTCGTCGTCAATGTAAGCATCAAGATTAAAATCCTCACGGTTTTGCTCGGCATGCGCATCCGTATCGCTTCCGTCCTGCGATCCAAAAGGATCTTCCGGAGCTATTTCCTCGTTATTGTCATCCTTTTCTGCACCTTCCTCAAGGGCTGGATTAATCTCAAGCTCTTCTTTTATACGTTGCTCAAGTGCTACTGTCGGAACCTGCAGCAGCTTCATGAGCTGTATCTGTTGCGGCGATAATTTCTGAAGTAATTTCTGTTGAAGACCTTGCTTAAGCATACGTTGCAATGATACCAAAAAATGAGGAAATGAGGGCATTTTCTTCATCACCCATAAAAAACGCGTTTTAAAAAACGAAAAAACTCAAAAGGGCTAAACACTAATAATCCTAGGGTTTACAGCCGGATTAATAATGAAACTGATTTGCAAAAAACTGATAAATAATCAAAAGCGAATAGGGGTGGTTTAAAAAGTGAGCGTCATAAGGTAAAATCGGGCAAATTATGCTTCAGTCATTCCTAAACGGGGCACACCAGCAAAAAGTGTATACAATTATCACTGGCGCAAGCCACGGGCTGGGTGAAGCGCTGGCAATCGAATCTGCGAAGAACGGCCGCCATATAATTCTGCTTGCGCTCCCGGATTCAGGCCTGAATGAAACAGCAAAACGCATCCGGGAAAACAATTATACTGACGTTCTCACTTACGAGCTTGACCTTACACAAGAACAAGCATTGTATGACTTTCATGACTGGACAGAAAAAAACGGCTATCAGATTGACACTCTGATAAATAATGCAGGAACAGGCGGTTCAACTCATTTTGCGGAAGCGCCTGCGGATTACCTCAACACTATTATCCTATTAAATATCAGAGCACTTGCAATACTAACCCGACTCTTTATTTCAGAGCTTAAGAGGCATGATCGGGCGGGTATTCTTAATGTTTCGAGCATGGCAGCTTTCAGCCCTATCCCTTTCAAATCTGTTTATCCTGCAAGCAAAGCTTTCGTCTATTCATTTTCGATTGGGCTTAAAGAAGAGCTTCGCGGAACTAACGTCTCGGTATCTGTTCTGCATCCAGGGCCGATGGCAACCAGCGAAGAGATTAAAGTGAGAATGGGAAAACACGGTTGGCTCGCGAAGAAATCATTGATCTCCACAGAAAATATGGCCAAAGCTGCATATAAAGGAATGCTTTCAAAACGAGGTGTAATTATTCCGGGGCGCCTCAACAGAATCTCAATGAGGTTAATGGCCCTATTGCCTTTAAGCATAAAGCTTCCAATGCTTTCAAGAATGTTCCAACGTGAATTAACTGTAAGACATGAAATCTAAAGTTCTATTAACGGGAGGTACCGGATTGTTAGGCAGCAATATCGCCGAATTGCTTATCATGAAAGGATTTGATGTGAGAACAACAGTCCGGAAAACATCTGATCTAAGAGCGTTAAAAGATCTGCGTACTGAGTTGCACGTGGCCGATCTTCTTGACATTTCGAGCCTCCGGGCGGCAATAAAAGGCTGCGACTACGTAATTCATGCGGCCGCAGACACATCTCAAGCCGGGAATGAAGAAGAATTACAGGCTGTTAATTGTGATGGGACGTCGAATATTATTGATGTTTCGCAGGAAGCAGGAATAAAGAAATTCATCCACATAAGTTCCGCAAATACTTTTTTGAGGAGTAAAGGAAGTAATGCCGTGATCGTGTTTAATCACTACATGAATTCCAAATTAGAAGCAGAAAACAGGGTAATGAGAGCATTTTGTGAAGGCGGTCTTCCGGTTGTGATAATCAGCCCTTCTTTTATGATTGGAAGCAGGGACGCCAAACCTGGCTCAGGAGAAATAATAACCCGTTTTCTGAATAATAAAATAGTTATTTCGCCCAACGGCGGAAAAAATTTCGTTCCAGTAAAAGATGTAGCCGCCTGCGCTGTTGCTGCAATGGAAAAAGGAAAAACCGGAAGTAATTATCTTATTTCGGGTGAAAACTTAACCTACACCGAATTTTACCGTACAATGATTACGGTGAGCGGAATGAAACGGACAATCATAAAATTACCAGTTGCTTTAACCAGCATCGCGGGATGCCTTGGGACCCTGATTGAAAAGATCACCGGAACAAAAAGGCGCATGAACCATGAAAACGCTGCGTTGCTCAACACCCGTTTATTTTATCCTGAAACCATGGCATTTGAACAATTGGAGATTAACAGGACGAGCATCGTTGAAGCGATCCGCGAGGCCATCGTCTGGTTCGGAAGCAACGGAACGAGAAAAAACATGTACCCGAAATCATCAGCCCAAAATGGAAAATTCTCTTTATCTTCACGCTCCCGCCTGAAATTGAAGACAAGAATCGCCCTTTTTTCTTTCCTGATAAGCCTTTTGTGCACGCCAGCGTTTATTCAGGCCCAGAATCTGCGTTATACAGTGTATGCTGCAGGTAGCGATGTTGGCGGATTAAAAGCTATTTGCACCCGTGTTAGCGGAAACTCTTTCACCATTAGCCTTGAGACAAAACTGAACCTGCCTTTCAAGAAAATCGTCTCACTCATTCAGGCCCGGTACGATGGCAACAAGCTGGTTTTTGCGTCCTCAGAAAAACGAATCAACAGCAGGCTTGACGAATGGATTACCATCTCCCTTCAAAATGGCAAATACAAGATTGAAAATGAGAAGGGAAACAAAAGCACATTTACCGGGCCTATTGCCTTCAGTGTTGGAATGCTTTATCATTTTGAGCCTATGGGACAAACGCTTGTATTTTCTGAGCGGCTTGGAACCTTTGTACCAATCAAAAAAACCTCGACTGGCGTTTATGAACTCTGCCAGCCGGATGGCAAAAAGAACATCTTTAAATACTCCAACGGGGTTTGCACAGAAATGAAAACCGAAATACTTGCAAGTTCGGTTAGGTTTAGGCTGGACGAATAGTTCTGGATTATTCCGGAGCCGCAGCGGTTTCGTCTGTCTGCTCCCGGGTGACCGGACTCAATTTTAGATTATTTGCTTTTGCAAAGTCATCCTGTGCCTTACTGTAGTTGTTTCCCGCCTGGTTCGTTACGCGATCGATCTGCTTATAAAGAAGCTCCAGCCTTGCCTCATCGGAAGGTGAATAAAGGCTGTCGGGCTTTGAAAGCAATTCCATGGCATCACCGTATTGGTTTTCCGAAAGCCTTTTATAGGTCGAAAGTAGATCCATCGTGGAATTTTTAAAGGCCGCATCACCTTTGAATGCATCAATCTGCTTCACTTTTTCGATCGAGCGATCAATCTGAACTGTAAAACGACCGTAAACGGATTCCATGTCCTCCTTCACATAGGTATCAAAAACCTCCTGAAGCCTGTCTGCCGCTTCAACAACCCGCACCTGTTCTATAACAAGGGAATCATTATACTGCACAGGGGTGATATCGGGCCCTGTGCAGGCACAAAAAAACAATACAGAAGCAGTTAAACTGAAACGAAACACCCTGGATAATTGAAGTTGAAAAGTAAAAAAAGATCTTTAATAAATTCCAGGTTCTAAATTTTATCTGATCCGGGTAATGACGAATCCTTCCATCGTAACCCCGTTATTGACTGCGTTGTCTTGTTGAGCCGTAATCTGGAACGGCGCTGCAGCAGTGAGATCCTGTAACCCATTGATTGAAACCGCCAACGAATTCCCAGCCGCAGTAAGTGTCCCGGTCATTTTAATTTCCCCTGAATTCCTGCGGTAAATCCGTATCACTGCATTCCAGCTTCCGGTCACGTTTACAGGAAATACCAACGCATTAGGTCCGGCTTTAAACCTTATTATGCTACTAGCAGTAGTAATTTCCCCGAAAGCATTTATTTCGAGCGCTTCACCATCTATAAGAAGCGTGTTTGCCGGAATAACATAAGAACCGATCGCTGATTCAGTCGTTCCGTTTAGTCCGCTCTGGTCGAGAATACTAAAAAGCAAATTTGAATTGGACGGTGGTGTCGAAGGATTAATTTCGCCCCAGACAGTTCCATCAAAATACCAGAACGTGTTAGTGTCGGAATCAAAAACCATAAGTCCGGCTGCAGGCGCAGAAACGGCAACTCTTTGAGCGGTGGTAAGCCTGGGCATTAAAAAACCCTGACTGTCGGAAGCTATTTCAAGCCTCGCGCTTGCATCCGGGTTTAATGTTCCGATGCCTGCGTTCTGGGCCTGCGAAATTCCCGCCACTGTGAATAATAAAAAAATCAGGCCGATTTTGAAAATGGTGTTCATCGCTGCAAATCTAATGAAATCAATTTTTTAATGATCTTTGCAAGGATATTAAATGCATGAAGCGAATTCTCATTATACTTTTTTCAATTCTCTTGATTTCCGGACTCCAATCCTGTAGAATGTTTAAGAAAAAATGTAATTGTCCTGATGTAAAGCGCTCAAAAAGGATCGCAATGATTTTAGAACATCAGCATGATCTTTATCAGGTGCTGTAGAAGATAAAATTTGTAATTTCGCCGCTAATTAGAATCATTCTTAATAAAGCGCATGCAGTCCAGTCTTGCAGATCTTTCAATCGGAAAAAGGGCAGTAATAAAGGGGTTTACAAATACCGAGATCTCCTTAAAACTCATTGAACTGGGATGTATTCCCGGGTCCGAAGTTACAATGCTAAGGCACGCACCTTTTGGCGATCCTGTTGCTTTTGCCTGTTCTGGTTCGATCATCAGCATTCGTCTGCTTGAAGCAGCAACAGTACTTTTAGAAACCGCTTAAGTTGCCTGATACCGGAAATAAAGTCTTAAATGTAGCCCTTGTCGGAAATCCGAACAGTGGCAAATCAACGCTGTTCAATGCGCTAACAGGGTTGAACCAGAAAACCGGGAATTTCCCGGGAGTTACCGTTGAAAAGCGATCCGGCCAGGTTAGAATATCCAGCTTAACGGAAAAAACGAAACTGACGGTTAATTTTATTGACCTACCCGGAACGTATTGTCTTTTCCCTAAATCGCTGGACGAACTTGAAACGTTCAAGACGCTGACAGAGCCGACCGACCGTCCCGACGCGGTGATCATAGTTGTGGATTCCTCCAACCTTAAGCGGTCGCTGCTTCTCTGCATGCATGTGATTGATTTGGGAATTCCAGCTATTCTGGCAGCAAACATGATCGACCTGTTGGAAAGAAGCCATCTTTCGCTGAACACCGAACGACTTGAGCAAGAGCTTGGTATCCCGGTAGTTACCATGAATGCAAGGGACAAGAAAGGACTTTCCGTACTAAAAAATCTGGTCTTGAAAGGTGTGTCTGCACCAAAAAAAAAGTTCGAGAATCCTGCGGCATTTTATCACCCAACGATTGCTGGAATCCAAACGCTTTTTAAGAGCCTCAATGATTATGAGGCGTTTCTGGTTGCTGCAAATTCCTTCATGATCACCGACAAGAAAGAATATCCGGCAATAAAAGAAATACTTGAAAAAAATGGCCTGAATTCTTTCCAGATGCAATCCGAAGAATCGCTTCGGCGGTTTGCTAAAATTGAGGAGATTCTTAAAAATGTGGTGGTGGAAGGTAAAGGGACCAGAGCTTTACGATTCACTTATGCGATTGACAAAATACTGACACATCCGGTTTTCGGATTCGTGATTTTTCTTGGAATCCTGTTCCTCATTTTTCAGTCAATCTTCAGTCTTTCTGAAATTCCGATGGATATTATTGACGGGCTGTTCCAGAAGACCGGAGCATTCATATCTGAAAACTTGCCTAAGGGGCGACTAAATGATCTTCTGGCGCAGGGAATTATTCCCGGACTCGGCGGAATTCTAATGTTTATTCCACAAATCGCCATTCTGTTCGCATTTATTGCAATCCTGGAAGATAGCGGATATATGTCTCGGGTAAGCTTTATCATGGACCGCCTGATGCGGAAGTTCGGGATCAACGGAAAGTCAATCATTCCGTTGATAAGCGGTGTGGCCTGCGCCGTTCCTGCAATTATGGCGACACGCACGATCAAAAACCGAAAAGAACGACTGATCACTCTACTCGTCACCCCGCTAATGAGCTGCTCGGCAAGACTGCCGGTTTATACGCTGCTAATTGCTATTGCGGTTCCCGAAATGGAGATCGGATGGTTCAATATTAAAGGACTCATTCTGATGGGCTTATACCTGATCGGATTTCTTGCAGCAATGGGCACGGCACTTCTTTTAAAATGGATTATTCGTTCTAAAGAGAACAGCTATTTTATCATGGAATTGCCTGTTTACCGGATGCCCAAATTTCCGGTAGTAGCTTACACAATGTACGATAAAGTAAAGGTTTTTGTGCTGGAAGCGGGTAAAGTAATCATTGCAGTTTCAATCGTGCTTTGGGCGTTGTCGTCGTTTGGCCCAGGTGATCGTTTTTCGAGTCTTGAAAGGAAGTACACCGATCCAGTAGTTGTGGAACAAATGGGAGAAAAAAGTGCTTCCGATAAGCTTGCGTCTGAAAAGCTTAGAAATTCGTACGCCGGATTGCTGGGGAAATCAATCGAACCTGTAATCGCTCCTTTGGGATTTGACTGGAAAATTGGTATTGCTTTGATCACTTCGTTTGCTGCCAGAGAAGTTTTCGTGGGTACAATGGCAACGATTTACGGAGTTGGTGCTGATGACACGAGCTCGAATCTAAGAACGCGGATGAGCAGCGACATAAATGCGGGAACCGGAAAGAAACTATTTACACCTGCCGCCGCATTTGCCCTAATCATCTTTTATGCATTCGCAATGCAATGTATGAGCACGCTTGCGGTTGTTTTCAGGGAAACCGGCGGATGGAAATGGCCTACATTGCAGTTCATATATATGAGTGCCCTGGCCTGGATTTCTGCATTTGTGGTTTATAATCTTTTCAAATAGTCTTCCGTGGCAAAAAAAGACAACGCATTCTGATCATTACCGTTGGTGCGATAAAAGCACTTGTACAGCAAGGACCTACCCTGGCATAATCTCTGGCAGAACATCCCGGGTATTCAACGTCATCAATTGTCATTTGCCAATCAACATAAAGCAAACACCAGGCGGCCGGAAACAAATGATGCGTAAGCAACATTATCCATTGTCCGTTGTCCATTGTCAATTCCCCGCCCTATCTTTGCCCCCCATGAACGAAAATGACCATAAGGCCTACATGCGTGAGGCAATAATGCTTTCCGAACAAGGCATGAATGAAGGTCACGGCGGACCTTTCGGTGCTGTGATCGTAAAAGACGGAGTGATAATCGGCCGGGGGTTTAACCGGGTTATTTCTTCTAATGATCCCACAGCTCATGCAGAAGTTACGGCAATCCGTGATGCCTGTAAATACCTGAATAATTTTCAGCTGGACGATTGCATCATTTATACTTCCTGCGAGCCATGTCCGATGTGCATGGGTGCGATTTACTGGGCGCGACCTACAAAAGTTTATTTTGCAAATAACCGAACTGACGCGGCAGATATCGGTTTTGATGATGACTTTATCTATAACGAGTTAGAAATTCCGCTCGAAAAAAGGAAGCTCCAGATAATTCCATTATTGAGAGACGAGGCTTTACCTGCTTTTGAACGTTGGAAAAAGCTTGGAGATAAAACATTGTACTGAAAATGCAAAGAAAAGAATTAAGCCTTCTTCTTATTCTGGCGCTCGTGCAGTTTACGAACGTGATGGATTTTATGATCATCATGCCGCTGGGAAACCAGATGATGAAGTTCTTTGATATCTCCCCGCAACAGTTCGGTTTTATTGTTTCTGCTTACACCATTACCGCTGGTCTTGTTGGTTTCGCAGGAGCATTTTTTATAGACAATTTCGACCGCCGTAAATTATTACTTGCGGCCTACTTTGGCTTTATTCTCGGCACGCTGTCCTGTGCTTTTGCCACCAATTTTGAAATGATGCTCGCGGCCAGGATACTCACCGGTGTTTTTGGAGGTGTTTTGGGTACATTGGTTTTGTCAATTGTTGGAGATGCGATCCCCAATGAACGCCGCGGCCGAGCGATGGGATTTGTAACTGCCGGATTTTCCCTGGCTTCCGTTTTCGGAATTCCGTTCGGAAATTTCCTTGCTTCTATGTATTCATGGCATGCGCCGTTTCTATTTATAGCGGGCGCCGGAGTGTTGATCGCCGTCGGGATTATGAATTATATCCCTTCAATGAACGCTCATATCCGTAATAGAAGTAGTCGTCCTGATCCTTTTCAGGTTCTGAAGAATTTATTCGAAAATAACAACCAGCGCCGGGCTTTGCTTCTTATGAGTTTAATGATGTTATCTCAGTTTACGATCGTGCCGTTCCTCGCCGCTTTTATGGAAAAGAATGTAGGGTTTGAACAGCAGGAAATAACATATATCTATCTGTTCGGTGGTTTGTGCACAGTCTTCACCTCTCCTCTCGTCGGGAAATTATCCGATAAAATTGGAAGACATATAGTTTTTGCAGTGGCAGCAATTCTCTCGCTCATTCCAATTTTCCTGGTCACAAATATGACTGAGGCATGGCCTATTTGGGGAGCGCTCCTCGTTACCAGTTTCTTCTTTATAGTAATTAATGGCCGTATCGTTCCTGCAATGGCGATGATCACCTCAACTACAGAACCTCAAACGAGAGGCAGCTTTATGAGCTTTAACTCATCGGTTCAACAGCTGTCGGCCGGCATCGCAGCCTTTATTGCAGGAAGCATCGTAACCGAAAAAGGCGGGCATCTTCAGAATTATCATTTTGCTGGCTATCTGGCAATGGCGGCCTGCGTTCTGAGTATCTGGGCAGCAACCCGGCTTAAAACTGTTGACGAATACAAGGCGTTTCTCCTTACACGCTCCAAAACAAGAGTTGCAGACCATCGCCCGGAAACTGTAAATCCGCCAGACCGGATAGCTTGATCAACCATGCGCCGCCAGTGGAAGCTCCAGCGAAGGAAAGTATTACGTATTAATGAAGTGTAGTTAAAGTGTTTGCCGAAGAAATATTTCCTAGTCTCCCAAAATGCCTGGCTAACAAGATACTTATTTGGGCACTTTTCGGGGCCTCTTTTGTCCACCTGCACGAAATTGAATTTGGAAACAAGCAAGATTGATTGATTTTGTGCACCTTCCGAATCAGCCTGCTATCTTTAGCGAATAAACGCTACAGCAAATTGCAGGTAAACCTTTGTCTTTAGTGTTCCCGCTTACAGCTTTCCTAAAATCATCTTCTCAACCTCTTCCGAATCCCATTTCCCTTCGATATCCGGAACTTTCATTATTTCCTGCATGATCGCTTCCTGCTCGTCGCCTCTCGTCAAAGCCTCTTTATAAGGAATATGACTAAACGTTACCATCGAATAGGTTGTGGTCCATTTATCAGGGTGCCTTTCGCTGAAGACACCTTCAATTTTCTTTTGAAGAAGGAATTTCGGGTCGCCAACCTTGTCGCGCATCTCAACAAAGTTCCGCAAAGCAAGTTCCGCTATAGCATCTGCATTCGATTTTCTGGATCTTTCATAATTGGCTAATAGCTTTCTCCAATCGTTAGGATTTTTATCCAGCAACTCATTAAACACTGAGCAATCCTCAAATCCGCAATTCATTCCCTGTCCATAAAACGGAACAACGGCATGAGCCGAATCCCCGATTAGCATCACTTTGTCTTTATATGTCCAGGGATAACATTTCACAATTACCATAGAAGATGTAGGATTCTCATGGTATTCGTCCAGCAGGTGCGGAATCAGGCTGATTGTATCGGGGAAAAACTCCTCGAAGAATTGCTGCACCTTCTCCCTTGAATCGAGGCTTGCAAACGATTTCTCCCCTTCAAAAGGAAAGAAAAGAGTACAGGTAAAGCTACTATCCGGGTTTGGCAAAGCGATCATCATAAAATCTCCACGCGGCCAGATATGCAGAGCGTTGATCTCAAGTTTTGCATTGATCGCCTGTTCTGGAAGAATCGTGAGCTCTTTGTAGCCGTAATCGATGTATTCCTGAGAGTAATTGAAACGATTGGTTTTTTGTAAAGCACCGCGAACTTCAGAAAACGCTCCATCAGCTCCAATAAGCAAATCCGCAGCAACCCGTTTCTCCATCCCGTCCTTGTTAAAAATAACCGTTGCCGAGTCAAGCTCAACTCCCGTGCAGACCTGGTTAAAATGGATTTTTACACCATTTTCCTCAGCTAGATCCATCAGCCGGCAATTTAATCCGCCGCGTGAAACAGAATAGATTGACTGACCTGATTTTCCGTAAGGTTGATAGCTCAGGTCGCCTTTTATGTCATGAATCATCCGGCCATGCATAGGAATTCCTATTTTCCTGATGTCTTCAGAGACTCCAACTCCATCAAGTCCTCGGAAGCCACGATCCGACAAAGCCAGGTTAATAGACCGTCCGGCTGAAATAAGATTAGAACGCATATCCCGACGACGCTCGTAGATACTAACGTCGAAGCCGCGTTTAGCGAGGTAAATTGATTGAAGTGCACCGACAAGGCCGGCTCCTGTGATAGTGATTTTTTTCATATTCTATGTCCGTTCGCGCGCAGAGGCGCATCTTTAAGTATCCGGACGCGCATTGAAGCGCGCCCTAAAAGGCTGTCCTCGCCTTGAGGTTCAGACCTACGTATCGTCCGATATTGCTTCGGCAAACCGGTATACATCCAGGAATGAATTATACAAAGGCACGGGCGCTATGCGGATTACATTTGGCTCGCGCCAGTCGGCAATTATACCTTTTGAAGTGAGATGATCAAACATCTTCCGGCCATCGCGATGAAAAAGCAACGAAAGCTGAGCCCCTCTTGCTTCAGGTGTGATAATGGTAAACATACCTTCTCTTCCCGGCTGTAACAGGACTTCTTTTAGCAACGTTTCTGCAAAACCTGTGAGTGCCTTGCTCTTCAAAATAAGTTGCGGCATTCCGGCTTCATCAAAGAGATCCAAAGCTGCGCGATGTGCAGCCATTGATAAGATCGGTGCATTGCTCATTTGCCAGCTTTCGGCTGTTGGTATCGGCACGAAATCAGGCTCCATCAGGAATCTCGTCTTTTTATCGTGCCCCCACCAGCCCGCAAGACGAAATGTTTCAGGGTTTGAGGAGTGCTTTTCATTGATATAGATCCCGGCAACTCCGCCTGGTCCTGAATTAAGATATTTATATGAACACCAGGCTGCAAAATCCACATCCCATTCATGCAACTTTAACTCGATATTTCCAATGGCATGTGCCAGATCGAAACCAGCGATAGCGCCAACTG
>Ga0105044_10012800_pt1 | contig 11406 bp, 8 predicted proteins | sample MAT01_FD_78092 | JGI IMG/M metagenome (GOLD analysis project Ga0105044, IMG submission 78092) | Freshwater microbial communities from Lake Fryxell liftoff mats and glacier meltwater in Antarctica - MAT-01 | ecosystem: Environmental > Aquatic > Freshwater > Ice > Liftoff microbial mat | place...
GCGATTGCTGGTCGTCGAGCATGTTGGCCATCACGGCGCGAATGAACTCGTCGGCCTCGTCGTTCATGCCGCCGGCGACACCGCCGTAGATGGCCCCGGAGGCGGCGGGTTGGTGGCCCTTCTCCTTGGCGTACTCCACTGCGGAGGCGAGGTCGTTGGCGAAGGCCTCGGCCACCCCGTCTTGGGTTTGGGGACGGGTGACCGCCATGTGCAGGGCGTTGGGGTACTGCTGGCCGTTGAAGCGCCAGCCCTTGGGCCGCATGAAGTCGTTGACGTGGTACACGTCGAACTCGTCGCTGGTGAAGCTGAACAGGAACGACGGCTCGCCCATGATCCGAAGCTCCGGGTGCGAGCGCACGGCATCTTGCATGGCCTTTGAGGTCTCGAAGATCTTCTTGGCGTACCCGAGGTAGCCCTCACGACCGAGCTGGACCATCGACGCCCAGGTGGCAGCCAGTAGGCCACCGGAACGGGAGCCATCCATGCCCGGAGAGCAGTACTTGCCGCCCGTCCAGTCGGTGAGGAAGAAGTACTGCGAGTTGCGCCACTTCTTGTCGCGGAACAACACGGTCGAGGTGCCCTTGAAGGCGTAGCCGTACTTGTGCGTATCGGCCGAGATGCTCGTGACCCCCGGCAGGCGGAAGTCGAACACGGGGATCGGGTAGCCCAGATCCTCGCCGAACGGGAGGATGAAGCCGCCGAGGCACCCATCGACGTGCAGCGGGATGCCAGTCTCGATGGCGAGGTCGGACAGTTCCTCGATCGGGTCGATGGTGCCGTAGCCGTAGTTGCAAGCCGAACCCATGAACCCGATGGTCTGCTCATCGATGTTGTCGCGGATCCACGCCACGTCGGCCTGCAGGGTGACCGGGTCGACCGGAGCGGTACGCATCTCGATGCCGAACAGATGGCACGCCTTGTCGAACGCCGGATGCCCCGTCTCGGGCTTGATGAAGTTGGGCTGTGTGACGCCCCGCTCCGCCTTGGCGACCTCCCGAAAGGCAAGGACGGCATGGCAGATGGAGCCGGTGCCGCCGCTGGTGACGAGGCCGACCGGCTCCGCATCGGTGACCGCCCCGCCGTGGAACAAGTCCAGCGCCATGGCGATGACCTCGCCCTCGTAGCGGGTGGCGCTCGGGCAGATGTCGCGCTGGAGGATGTTGACGTGGGCGTAGAGGCCGAACACGTCGTTCATGAACGCGTAGTGGTCGTGATCGCCGCAGTACATGGTGCCGGACACACGGCCCCCCTCCCACGACGCATCCTCTTGTTCAGCGAGCGCCTTCATCTCGGCCAGCACCTCTTCGCGGGGGCGGCCCTTGGCAGGAAGCGATCGGTTGACCGGGAAGCGGTCCTGGTACGGGTAGCTGCTCATGGATCCCTCTTCCGGCATCTTGTTCCGAGTAATGACTCGGAACTTGGACAACTTTGCCCCACCGTGCGGCACCACGCCAAGCACGTACGGTACGCCACCGCACCCCGCCGCGCCTCGGTGTCACCCGATCAGGCGGCACGCAGATCAGCGGGCGTGAACTGCTCCGTCAGCAGTCGCTCGAACCGTGCCGGATCACCGGCCACGAATCGGCGACAGAGCGGCAAGCCAGCCGTGTAGCAGAACACATACGAGCGCCAGGTGGGATGGGTGAGGAAGGCGATGGACTTGGCCGCACGCGCTCGGGGCAGGAGCGCCCATGTCGTCAACTCGTCGATGGCGTCATCGGTTGAGCCCCCGCGATCGTGGAGGATCAGCGCCGCATTGGCACGCACCCCCGAAAGAGCCTCGGCAGCATGGGCCACTGCGGCTACCACCTCGGTGTCGTAGCGGATGCCCAGCGGATGCAGCAGCTCGGCCAGGAGCGGCTCGTGACCCGGGCCGAGGAGCGCCTCGATCGCGAGGTCGGCCAGCCCTTCGGCCAGCAGACACTGCGGAGTACCCACAAGGAAGATCGACTCCTCCATCTGGCGCCGTGCCCGGACCAGCCCCGCCTCCTTGCGGCAGTGCTCGGTGTGGTGGCCGGGATAGGCCTCGTGGGCAATGAGGTGACCGATCGACGTGGAGGAAACGGGCAGGTCGGTGTTGATCGCCACCCGGCTCCTCAGCCCGCCCTCGTAGTAGTTGAACCCCGACCACGGCTGGTCCGACACCAGCTCGAACTCGACCTGCTCGCCATCGGGGAGTCCGAACTGGTTCCGGGTGCGCTCGCGAAAGGCCTCGGCAATGGCAGGCACCGCAGCGGTGAGTTGCGCGGGGGTCATGAGGTGGGAGGCCCGCCAGGTCTCGTAGCGGACCGGCAGCGACCCCGAACCCGGAAGCACCGCGTCGAGACGACGGTGGGCTTGGGCCAATAGGTCGTGGTCGACGAACTCGGGGCGCACGCCGTAGCACTGCTCGACCTCGTCGAGGAACGCCACCTCCTCGCCGGCAAGCTTGCGGGCCGCGGTATGCAGCCCGGCGGCTTGGGCCCGCAGCCATCGACGACGAACGGCATCGAGATCGCCGTCGCCGGCGTCGAGGTCCGCGACCAAGGACCGAACGTCTGCCACCAGCGATGGCAACGGACGCAGGTGCTCTGCCGCTACGCGATCGGCCAACTGCTCGGGCCCGAAGTACGCATCGACCATGCCATCAAGGTGACGGCCGAGGCGGAGGCCAACCTCGAGGTAGCGCGCTACCGGACCATCGATCTCGAAGGCGGCGGCGGAGGCGGCGATCATGGGGGCACGGTACCGTCAGGGGTAGCCGACGAGCGCCCCCGTGCCCGATGCGGGAATGGCTTGGAGTACTCCATCGAGCGACACGATGAGTCGTTCCGGCTCCAGCGCCTCGACGGCCAGCGAAGGGGTGCCGAACTGGGACTTCCCCAGGAAGGCGCGGCGCACCGGCGTGCCCAGGCTGCCGTCGGCGACGTCGAGGGGCACGGCGGAGAAGGTCCTGTCCGTCCCCTCGAACGTGAACAGGTTCAGCCCACCGGCGACCGGCACGAGCACGAGCCGGGGCGACCCGTCGAAGAGCGCATTGGAGGAGAACCCGCCAGGGCGCGCGGCGGGCTGGGGGTCGCCCTCCAGCCGCTGCTCCCACAGCCGATCTCCGTTGCTGAGGTCCCAGGCGGCGAGGCCTCGACGAGGGGTACCGCGGCTCGTGGCGGTAGCGGCGAGCAGCGTGCGGCCCACTACGAGTTCCGGCACTGCGGCCGTATCGGGGGAAAGCTCGAGGGCGCGGGAATCTCCGGTGGTCAGGTCGATCGCCACCAGCGGCGAGGACGACGAAGGAACGACGAGATCACGCTCGCCGAGCACCAGATTCTCGGAGCGCAGGCTGCCCACTCCCAGAAGCCGGCTGGCCCAGCGCACCTCGCCGCTTTCGGGGTTCCAGCGGACCACACACCCGTCGCCGAACCCGAAGGCGGCCATCACGTCATCGGACGCTCCGACGGGGAGGACCTCGTCGGCAGGGCTCAGCTCGAGCTCCCATGGCGTCCGCGGGTCGTCGGGACACGTCGGGCTCACCGAACGGAGAGTCCGACCATTCGTGGGATCGACGTGGATCACGGGTGTCACCTCTTGATCCACCTCCGGGTCGTCCACGATGAAGAGGCGATCGTTGACGACCGAGATCGAGCCGCTCGTCGACCGGAGCCGCTTCTGCCACTGCGGTTCCGCCGAGGTTGGTCCGTACGCGGTGACGTGGGCATCGGTGGTGCGCACGACGAGACGCTCGCCCACTGCTGCGAAACACCGAGCGCACCCGATGGTGACCGCGTCGTGAAGCTTGGTACGCCAGCGTGTCTCGCCCGTCTTTGGATCGAGCGCCAGCAATGCGTCGTCGTAGGCGACGAACAGCGTGTCGGCCACCTGCGCTACTTCAGCGCGAGACGCGCTGCCATCGATCGGTTCGGAGTTCCAGACGGTGCTCGATCCATCGGCGGTCATCTGGACCCGCGAGATCCGACGCTCGAGGTTGGACCCATCGACGAGGTCCTGCGTGACGACGATCATGTCAGTCGATTCCGAGTCCGACGAGAGGAGGGAGGCGCTGCCCGAGAGCGTCGTCACCGAGCTCTCGGTGCCAATGGCAGTTCCGAGTCGGTCGGCCACGTCGCCGGCATCGCAGTTGCGAAGGAGCGAGACCAGCCCGATGGACAACACCGCGAGCACCGCCACCGGGGCCACGCCGCACCCCACCTTCTTGGCGGGCCGAGCCCGGGCGCTCGGGGGATCCGAAGCTGTCATCGGGGGATCCGGAGCTGTCATCGGGGGCTCAGGCCAGCCCGGGCCCGACGCCGCCTTGGTGACCCGTCCGCAGCTGGGGCAGGTGATCAGCCCGGCGAGGTCGGGCAGCGGGACCATCGCCCCGCACGTGCACACCGAGCGATCGGTCACCAAGCCCCCTGGGTCAGCGACGCAGTTCCGCAGCGTCGGGAGTATCCACGATAGCCAGTGCACGAGCCGGGGGGAGCAGACCTGTTGGCCCCGCCACTTGGTCGATCAGCTGGAGCGGAAGCTGGTCGAGACCCAACGCCCACGGCGGCGTGGACGCACCACCGAGGCGACGCTCGAGCGATCCCCAAAGTCCGGCAGGAAGCGAGCGACCTCGGCCCGCCACGAGCCACACCGGTACGCCTGCCGATCGAGCCACGGCGGCTGCCGGCCATCCACCAACCGCAACGAGCGCCGTGGTGGGCCCGATGGCCTGCGCATCGAGCAGGACCACATCGGCGCTCGCCACCGCCGGGCCCAAGCCGCCAGCAGGGACGTCGACCGCCTCCACATCGGACCGCTCGAGCATCCGGACGAACCCGGGGCCGTCACCATCGACGTCGATCACCCGTACTTCGACATCGCCACGGCGGGCGAAGACCGGCCCGAGCCGATCTGGCCAGCCCACGACCACGACACGGGCGCCCTCGGCCAGGGCGTGGGCCAGTTCGTCGATCGTTGGGTCGGCGTGGAGGTCGCTGTGGCAGCGCCACGCCTCGTCGGCGGGGTCTGCGGCCACCAGCGTGCGAGCGCACAGCCACCAGATGGGGCCATTGGCCGGGTGCCGGTCGATGAGCCGTCGACAGGCCGTGACCAGCGAGACGGGATCGTGGGCGAAGCCCGCCAGCGACGCCGCCGCTTCCTGCACCACCTCGTCGCTCGGCGCGCCGGTGGCCCGCGCCACGTAGCGAAGCCGTTCGATGGGATGCACGAGGCGACGCTACCGGCGTTGGTCCAGCTAGAAGCGGCCTGGCTGCCAGATCATGATGAAGAGCATCACGGCGAGCAGCAGGTGGAGGATGCCCCCCGCCATGGAGACGATCTTGTCGGCGCCCGCATCTCCGAGGGCTGCTTTCTTCTCGGCCGGGGCCATCAGCCCGAACACCACGCCCAACATCAAGAACCACACCAGCAGTGCGGCCGAGATCCAGGCGTCGGCGAAGGTGATGGACTTCTGGCTCATCCCCACCAGCCCGCACCCGATGATGCCCGTCACCACGAGCGCCGGGCCATGGATCTTCGCGGTGTTACCGGCGGCGAGGGCGGCGATCGCCGGGCCGACGGGCGTGCCTTGCTTCTTCAGCCGGACCGACACGAACGGCCACACGAAGTTGGGGGCGAACGCCACGATCACCGACAAGATGTGGAGGAACAGCATCAGCTTGTAGCCGAAGGTGTTGACCGTCACGAGTCCGAGCACTTCTGTCCTCCAGGTTGGGTTTCGGCGACGCTACCCCGCTGCCGCTGAGCGCTCGCAGCCCGCCGAATCTGCGTCGCGATGCGCCCACCTACTACCGTTCCCGCCGTGGTCAAGCAGGTCTCCGAAGACGTCAAGCTCACCGCTCTCGGTGGTGAAGCCAGAACCATCGCCGAGTGGACCACCACCTTCCAGTTGCTGACGGTGTTCGTCGATCCGTACACCCGCGAAAGCGCCTGGCTGCTCGAGACGGCCGGACGAGTGCTGGCCAACTTTCGCGAAGCCGATGTGCGGGTGGCCTGGACGGTCACCGCGGACGAGAGCGACGCCAAGCGGTTCCTCGGACCGTGGGCCGACGAGTTCCTCACCTTCACTGACCCCGACCGCGAGGTCGTCAAGGCGCTGGAACTCGACGAGCTTCCGGCGCTCGTCTACATCCGCCAGGATCTCGCCGTCGTCGGTCAGGCCGAGGGGTGGGACCCCGAGGAGTGGGAGCGGCTCGGCCAACTGGTGGGCAAGGTCAACTCATGGAGCCACCCCAAGCTGCCTTCGACGGGCGACCCTGGTCCGTTCCCGGGCTCACCCGCCAAGGGCTGATCCACACCCCACGACCCGCGTTACCCCCCAGGGAGGCCGCCCCGGGTGAGGGCGAGCACGTCGAGCGCTCGGTCGAGGTCCTCGGGTGATACCTCGCCAGTCGCTTCGACCAACTCGCGAATCGGCGTGCCGGTCCGTTGGCTCTCCTTGATGAGCGCGGCGGTGCGCTCGTAGCCGAGGAACGGGTTGAGCGAGGTGGCGATGGCGGGCGACGATTCCGCGTAGGCCCGGCACCGATCTTCATCGGCGGTGATGCCGTCGATGCACCGATCGGCGAACAGGCGGCTCACGCTGGCCACCAAGTCGATCGACTCGAGCAGGTTGCGGGCCATGACCGGCATGAAGACGTTGAGCTCGAAGTTCCCCTGGCTTCCGGCGAAGGCAACGGCCGCATCGTTGCCGAAGACCTGCGCGCCCACCTGGGTGACGGCCTCGCACAGCACCGGATTGACCTTGCCCGGCATGATCGACGAGCCGGGCTGGAGGTCGGGGAGATGGATCTCGGCCAGGCCGGTCTGTGGTCCGCTGGCCATCCAGCGCAGGTCGTTGGCCACCTTGATGAGCGCAACGGCGGCGGTGCGGACCTGACCAGACATCTCCACCAACCCATCGCGCGATGACTGGGCGGCGATGTGGTCTGCCGCCTCGGTGAGCGGGAGCCCCGTCCGCTTGGCCAGCCGCTTCACCACCTGGGCGCCGAAGCCCTTCGGAGCGTTGAGCCCGGTGCCCACTGCGGTCCCTCCGATGGGAAGCTCGCCGAGGCGCGGGAGCGAGCTGCGAAGCCGCCGGACGGATTGGGCCACCTGCGTGGCGTAGCCACCGAACTCCTGGCCGAGCGTGATGGGCACCGCATCCATGAGGTGCGTTCGCCCCGCCTTGACCACGTGGGCGAACTCGGCCTCCTTGCGACGCAGCGCGACCCCGAGGTGCTCCAGCGCTGGGATGAGATCGAGGGCGACCGCTTCGGTGGCCGCCAGGTGGATCGCCGTGGGAAACACGTCGTTCGACGATTGGCTGGCGTTGACGTGGTCGTTGGGATGGATCTTGTCGACCGAGCCGAGGCTGAGCCCGGCCAGGCGGGCAATGACCTCGTTGGCGTTCATGTTCGACGACGTACCCGAACCGGTCTGGAACACGTCGACGGGGAACTGGTCGTCGTGGGCACCCGTGGCCACGATCTCGGCGGCCTTGCGGATGGCATCACCGCGCCGGTCATCCACGGCGGGCACGCCGGGCGCCTTGGCGTTCACGCTGGCGGCCTCGGCCTTCACCAAGGCCAGTGCCCGGATGAGCCGCCGATCGATGGGCCGGCCGGAGATGGGGAAGTTGTGTACTGCCCGCTGGGTCTGGGCACCCCAGAGCGCGGAGGCGGGCACCTGCACCTCACCCATGGAATCGTGCTCGGTCCTGGTTGCATCGCTCGAAGCCATGGCCTCGGTCTACCCGCACGCGCTTCATCGCGCACCGCAAATGGCGGCGCCAGATGGCCCGACGGGCAAGGAGCGCCGTACCGTTACCGTCGATGAGCGACTTCACCCACACCGAGCTCCTGCCCCTCGGCCCCGACGCCACCACGTACCGCAAGCTCGACGTCGAGGGTGTCTCCACCGTCGAGGCGGCCGGACGCACCTTCCTCCAGGTCGAGCCCCCGGTGCTCACGGCGCTGGCTGCCGAGGCCATGCACGACATCGCCCACTACCTCCGATCGGGCCACCTTGCCCAGCTCCGCACGATCCTCGATGACCCCGAGGCATCGGCCAACGATCGGTTCGTGGCCCTCGACTTGCTCAAGAACGCCAACATCGCGGCCGGGGCCATCTTGCCGATGTGCCAAGACACCGGAACCGCCATCGTCAAGGGCAAGAAGGGCGAGCTGGTGCTCACCGGCGGTGGCGACGAAGCGGCGCTGGCCCGCGGGATCTTCGACACCTACCAGAAGGACAACCTCCGGTACTCGCAGATGGCGGCGCTCACCCTCTGGGAGGAGAAGAACACCGGCACCAACCTCCCGGCCGAGATCAAGATCAGCGCCGTCGACGGCCGCGCCTACAAGTTCTTGTTCATGGCCAAGGGCGGCGGGTCGGCCAACAAGAGCTACCTGTTCCAGGAGACCAAAGCAGTGCTCAACCCCACGGGCATGAAGGCCTTCCTGAGCGAAAAATTACGCCTGCTCGGCACCAGCGCCTGTCCGCCGTACCACCTGGCCGTGGTCATCGGCGGCACCTCGGCGGAGTTCGCGCTCGAAACGGCCAAGCTCGCCAGCACCCGCTACCTCGACACGCTCCCCACCGAAGGTTCGGCCGCCGGCCATGGCTTTCGCGACCTCGACATGGAGGCCGAGGTGCTGAAGCTGACGCAAGACTTCGGCATCGGCGCCCAGTTCGGCGGCAAGTACTTCTGCCACGACGTCCGGGTGGTGCGCCTCCCCCGTCACGGCGCATCGTGCCCCGTCGCCATCGCCGTGAGCTGCTCGGCCGACCGCCAAGCGCTGGCCAAGATCACCACCGAGGGGGTGTTCCTCGAGGAGCTCGAGCGCCACCCGGCCCAGTTCCTGCCCGAAGTCACGAGCGATGAGCTGGGCGGAGACGTGGTGGCCATCGACCTCAACCGGCCGATGGGCGAGATCCGCGCCGAGCTCACCAAGTACCCGGTCAAGACCCGGCTCTCACTCACCGGAACCGTGGTGGTGGCCCGAGACATCGCCCACGCCAAGATCGCTGAGTTGCTCGCCAGCGGTGGGGAGATGCCGCACTACCTCCGGGACCATCCCGTGTACTACGCCGGTCCGGCCAAGACGCCCGCGGGCTACGCCTCGGGGAGCTTCGGCCCCACCACGGCCGGACGGATGGACTCCTACGTCGAGTCGTTCCAGGCTGCCGGCGGGTCGCTGGTGATGTTGGCCAAGGGCAACCGCTCTCAGCAGGTCACCGATGCGTGCCGGGTGCACGGCGGCTTCTACCTCGGCTCGATCGGCGGCCCGGCGGCCCGCCTGGCCCTCGACTGCATACGCAAGGTCGAGGTGCTCGAATACCCCGAACTCGGGATGGAAGCGGTGTGGCGCATCGAGGTCGAGAACTTCCCCGCCTTCATCGTGGTCGACGACAAGGGTCACGACTTCTTCGCCGAGGTCACCACACCGGTTGCGCTCGGCGCCAAGGGCTGACCCATGCCCGTCGATCCTGCGGGGGCAGCCCTCGTGCTGGCCTTGGTGTGGCCACCGTGGTGGACCTGGGTCGGCACGTTCGTCCTCGCAGTGCTCGGTGGCATCCTCGCCACCGCCTACGCCGGGCCCAACCTGGCTGCGGTCGGCGTCACGCCCGACGACCGGCTCCTGGTGCGCCCCGTGGGCCTCGTTCGGCTCTGGGCCCTGCACAAGGGCATCAACGTGCCGGTCACGGCCATTGCCGATGTGGGCGTGTCCCCGCGCAAGGGCCTGGTGAAGGGCTGGCGGATCCCGGGAACGCACCTGCCTGGGGTGATGACGGCTGGAACGTTCCGCAGCCACGGCGAGAAGGACCTCTGGATGGCCGGACCGGCCAAGGAACTCCTCGTGATCGAGCTCCACGGCGAGGCCTACCGCCACGTGATCGTGCAGGTCGAGGACCCGCACGCCGCCGTCGAGGCGCTCCGCGCCGCCATCCACCGCGAGCGCTGATCGCGTACCTTTCCCCCGTCGTTCCCGCCGACCGGCCTCCTCAGCCACGAGGACGCTGGTGTCGGCCAGGGCCCGCGCAACCAACGAAGGTCATCCGTCGCACACGTGCTACGCGAGTGGCCCGCCGTCGATCAGGCCAAGGTGACGAGCTCGAGGAAGTCGTCGTGCCAATGGTCGACGTCGCCATCGGGCATGAGCAGGGCGCGATCGGGGTTCAGCGCTTCGACGAACTCGGCATCGTGGCTCACCACGATCAGGGTGCCACCCCAGTTCGACAGGGCATCGGCCACGGCCGTGCGCGAGCCAGGGTCGAGGTTGTTGGTGGGTTCATCGAGCAACAGCACGTTGTGCTTTCCACCTACGAGTTGCGCCAGGGCGAGCTTGGTCTTCTCGCCCCCGCTCAAGGTGTTGGCGTCTTGCCACACCTTGTCGCCCACCAGGCCGAACATGCCCAACAAACCCCGGATCTCGCCGTCGCCCATGCCACCGGTGGCCTCTTGCATGTGCTGTACCAGGGAGGCGCCGGAGCGGATGCCCTCGTGCTCCTGGGCGTAGTACCCGACCGACACGCCCATCCCCCACTTCACGGTGCCGAACAGCGGCTCGGTGACATCAGCCAGCACCCGCAGCAGCGAGGTCTTGCCCGCACCGTTGAGGCCCATGACGAGGACGCGGTCACCGCGACCGGCGTCGAAGGTGACGTCCTCGAACACGTCGAGCCCTGGGTAGCTGACCGCAAGATCGTTGGCCTCCAGAACCGTCTTGGCGCAATGCGGCGGGGACGGGAGCCGGAGCTTGAGGGTCTTGCGGGCCCGCACCGAGGTGGGACCGTTCTCCTTGAGCCGGTCGATGCGCTTCTCGAGGCTGTGGGCCATCGAGGCCTTGGTGGCCTTGGCCCCGAAGCGGTCGACGATGTTCTGCAGGCGGTCGATCTCCTTGGCCTGCATGGCGATCTCCTTCGCCAGACGCACCTCGTCGGCCTCACGGGCGTTGATGTACTGCGTGTAGGTGCCCTTGTACTCGTGCATCGTGCCGGTGGACGTGTCGCCACCACGATCGAGGTGGATCACCCGGGTGATGGCTTCGTCGAGCAGGTCGAGGTCGTGGCTGATGACGATCAGCGCGCCCCGGTAGCCGGCCAGGAAGTCGAGCATCCAGAGCTTGGCATCGGCGTCGAGGTGGTTGGTGGGTTCGTCGAGCAGCAGCACGTCGGACCCAGCGAAGAGGATCCGCACCACTTCCACCCGCCGGCGCTGCCCGCCCGAGAGGGCGCCGAGGGGCAGGTCGAGCTTCTCGTCGGCCAGCCCGATGCCGGCCGCCAGGCGACGTACCTCGGACTCCGCCGAGTACCCGCCGTCCATCCGGAACTTCTCGAGCGCCCGGGTGTATCGCTCGATGTTGCGCGTGGACGCATCACCTTCCATGGCCACCTGGAGCTTCTCGATGCGATCGAGCGCCTCATCGAAACCACGGCCCGACA
>Ga0105044_10012805_pt1 | contig 11406 bp, 10 predicted proteins | sample MAT01_FD_78092 | JGI IMG/M metagenome (GOLD analysis project Ga0105044, IMG submission 78092) | Freshwater microbial communities from Lake Fryxell liftoff mats and glacier meltwater in Antarctica - MAT-01 | ecosystem: Environmental > Aquatic > Freshwater > Ice > Liftoff microbial mat | place...
TCAAGTGGCCGAGAGGTCGAGAGGTCGAGCGTCGCGTTTGCGTGGCGCCCTGGTTTTCAAGTAGATTGTTCCATATGAAGCAGACTCTTCTCCGCAGCGTCTTGGTAGTGGCGGTCTTGGCTGGCGTATGCGCGCCCTTGGCGTTGGGGCAGAAGCAGGCGGCCACGGCCGCGACCGGCGTGGGGGTGGCGCAGAGCGATGGCACGCGCTGGATCGGGAAGCTGCCGCTTGATCAGAACGCGCCGACGAACGTTGCGTCTGGCCAGACGACGGCGCTGCAGACGTACGTCGCCTTCGATGATGGCGCGTTTGCGTGGGAGAAGAAGGGCGAGATCGCGGTGAAGGGAGTGGGGACCGCGCACCTGATCCGCCTGACGAGCCAGCGCTGGCGTGCAGATGGGGAGACGGACCATCCGTTGTGGAAGCACTGGCTGCTCGTGGCACTTCCGGAGAAGCCGCGGAGCTCAACGGCGACACTCATCATCAGCGGTGGGCGCCATCGCGATGCGACGCCCACCGACCTGCCGGGCGAGCTTGAGATGCTTCTGCGCGTGACGGGTGCGCCGGTGATCTATCTCGACAACGTGCCGAATCAGCCGCTGGTGCTGGAGGGGGATGGGCAGAGTCGCATCGAGGACAACATCCTCGCGCGAACCTGGGTTCTTGCAATGCGTGACAACGACGCGGCGTGGATCGGGCAATTTCCGATGACCAAGGCGGCGGTCAGGGCGATGGACGCCGCGGACGCGTTCACGCGAGAACTGGCGAGCGGCACCAGTGAAGGCGCGAACGGCGCGACGGCGAAGCCGCTGATCGACGGGTACTTCGTTGCGGGCGGGAGCAAGCGCGGCTGGACGACTTGGCTGACGGCGGCGACGGGCGATGCGCGCGTGCGGGCGATTGCGCCGACGGTGATCGACATGCTGAACATGCCCGCGCACACGCCGCACCACTTCGCGAGCTATGGCTTCTGGGCTCCTGCGCTCAGGGACTACGTGAACAACGGGATCGCGGAGAAGTTTGGCACGCCCGCGCTGAACAGGGTGATCGCGCACGTCGACCCCATCGGCTATGTCCCGGCGATCGGGACCATGCCGACGTTCCTGATGCATGCGGGCGGCGATGAGTTCTTCCCGACCGATTCGGCGCGCCACTACGAGTCGATCCTGAACGGGCCGGGGACGGAGCATCGCCACATCCGCGTGATGCCCAACGTTGGGCACGGGCTGAAGGGTTCCCAGGCGTGGCTTGAGGTCATGAGCTTCTTCCTTCAGGTGCGCGAGGGAAAGACGGTGCCCTCGCTCTCGTGGAGCGTGAGCGGGAATGGAGGAAGGAGTGACGAGGGGACTCTGACGGTGACGACGAGCGCCAAGCCGCTGTCGGTGACGCTCTGGCGTGTGGAGAACGCGTCGAACCGTGACTTCAGGATTGATCAGACGGGTCCGACCTGGCAGCCGACGGTGCTGGAGGCGGCGGATGCGTCGGGCCTGCGATACGTTGCGAAGCTTGAGTCTCCGCAGAAGGGATGGCGGGCGAGTCTTGTGGTGGCGACGTTTGATGCGGGGGCTTCGAGTCCTACGCCGCTGACGATCTCGACCCGCGTGTTTATCACGCCCGACACGCTCCCCCACGCGGCGGAAGTTCCGGTGCCGAAGCCGTGATGAACGGGTGGCAACTTCGCTCTGCGCAGCGAGTGAGGATGCAACTTCGCGCAGGCTTCACGGTTCTGGCCGCTTGCCGCTCGTGTGGTCCGCTACATTCGGCGACCATGAACATTTACTCTGGCTCTTGCGTCTCACGGTCGACGGCTCTCTTCGCTGCGGTGTGCGCTGCTTGCCTGCTGCCCGCGCTGTCGTTGGGGCAGATTGCGCCAGTGCCTGCCGAGGACATCTCGGACAACATTGGTCACACGCGGCACACCCACCACCACAATCCCAAGCATCCGACGGTGGCTCCGACGCCCGATCGGTTCGTGACAAGCCGCCAGAGCGACGTGGTGCTGCCGCTGCCGGAGGAGAAGGACGCGTTCACGTTCGTTGTCTTCGGAGATCGCACCGGCGGGCCGGTGGACGGCGTCAAGGTGCTGGCGGATGCGGTGCGTGATACGAACCTGATCGAGCCGGACCTCGTGATGACGGTGGGGGACTTGATCAACGGGTACAACGCGACGCCGCTCTGGATGGATCAGATGCGCGAGTTCAAGGGGATCATGGACGAGCTGCGGTGTCCGTGGTTCCCGGTTGCTGGCAACCATGACGTGTACTGGCGCGGGCCCAACCGTCCGGAGCTGGAGCACGAGGGCAACTACGAGATGCACTTTGGCCCGCTCTGGTACGCGTTTGAGCACAAGAACTGCTGGTTCATCGCACTCTTCAGCGATGAGACGAATCCGAAGACAGGCGAGAAGGGCTTCGGCAAGCCTGAGAACCACGCGATGAGCGAGGCGCAGTTCGGTTGGCTGCAGGAGACGCTCGCGAGAGCCAAAGACGCCGAGCACGTCTTCCTGTTCCTGCACCATCCGCGCTGGATCGGCGGCAACTATGGCAACAGCTGGGACCGGGTTCATGAGCTGCTCAAGAGCGCGGGGAACGTGACGGCGGTCTTCGCGGGCCACATCCACCGCATGCGCTACGACCCCAAGGACGGGATCGAGTACGTGACGCTCGCGACGGTGGGGGGTGGGCAGAGCGGCGTGGTGCCCGAGGCGGGGTGGCTGCACCACTTCAACATCATCACGGTTCGCAAGGATCAGGTCGCGATGGCCTCGATCCCCGTGGGTGAGGTGATGGACGTGCGCGAGATCACCGGTGAGTTTTCGGACATGTGCGCGGCGCAGTCGCGCCAGACGCCGGTGTTCTCCGGACCGATCATCATGGGCGCGGATGGCACCGTCTCGCAGACGCTGAGTGTGACGCTTGAGAATGTGACCTCGCGCCTCATCGACCTGACGATCGCGCCTGAGTCGGGCGATTCGCGATGGGTCTTCTCGCCCGATCACAACCATGGTCGCATCGAGCCGGGATCGACACTCTCGATGGAGTTCAGGGTTGAGCGGCCCGGCGCGAGCGCCGACGCGTGGCTCCAGCCCGCGGAGCTTGTGGTCAATCAGGATGTGCTGATGCCGGGCCACCGCTACGCGCTCCCGGAGCGTCGCGACGCGATTGAGCTCAATCTCTCGAAGGTGCCAGGCCCCGCGGTCCCGGTGGTTGATCTCGCGCTGGCCTTTGACGGTGTGGACGATGCGATGGCGATCCCGAGCGGCTCGTTCAAGCTCCCCGATGGGCCTTTCACGCTCGAGTGCTGGCTACGGGGCGAAGAGTTCGGGAATCGGACCGGCCTGATCTGCAAGACCGAGTCTTCGGACTACGGCATCTTCGTGAGCGATGGGCGTCCTGAGTTCTCGGTGTTCCTGGGCGACAAGTACACATCGGCCCAAGGCGAGCGCGGCATGCTGACGCCGGGAGTCTGGCACCACGTCGCGGGTGTCTTTGATGGTGAGAACGTGACGATCTACGTGGATGGAAAGCCCGCGGGCAGCACGCCGGGCAAGGGCAAACGCAAGACCAACAACCTCCCGCTCGTCGTCGGAGCTGATGTGGGTGGCAACGGCGAGCCCACATCGTTCTTCAAGGGGCGTGTGGATGGTGTGCGTCTGACGCAGCGTGCGGTCTACGCCAGCGGCGAGGCATTCACGCCACAGCGCCGACTCGCCCCGGACTCGGACACGATCTTCCTTACCAACATGGATGGCCGGATCGGAACGAGCGTCTGGGGCGAGGGGCCGATGCGGACGATCGGTCAGAAGCTGGGCCAGCCGATGCTGGTTCCGGCAGAGTGAGGGGCTCGCGCTCAGGGCTCGATGCCGGGCGATTCGGGTTCGGGTGACTCCTGCTCGCCGCCCGCGGCTTGGTCGTGCTCGGCCAGACGCGATAGCGCGGCTTCGACCTTGGCCAAACGCTTGACCAGCTCGCGCATGCGGGCATCGACCGCGATGATCTGCGAGAGCGCCTCGTCGGACTCGCGCTGCGCAAAGGCCAGGGACTCCTCGATGCCGCGCAGGCGGTCCTCGATCAACGCGGGCTGGGTCGGTTGGTCGGCGGGGTTGTGCTGTCGGCTGGTGTCGTTCATTCTGCGCGGTCCCTGTTGTGAACGGCTAGTCTATCGGCCATGCTGCCGCGGTTGGAATGCGAGCCGACTGCGGCCGCTGATCCGTCGGCTGGAGATCTGTTGAGCGACGATCAGAGCGAATTGAGAGCAACAGACTGGACGCGGATCAGAACGAGGACATCAGGATGCGAACGCTGGACACTCTCTTCCCAACCAAGCTCTCGGTCACGCGTCAGATCAGCCACCCCTTGCTCGGCCTCGCAGTGCTGGCGCTCGCGGCGGGAAACGCTTTGGCGAGCGGCGATGTTTCGCCGCAGCTTGTGGATGCGCCGGTCGTGATGGGCCAGTCCGCCACTGATCTGAGTGTGCCGGCCCAGCCCGCCGAGGCCGCTTCGAACGAGGATCTGACGAAGCTCTCGGGCGGCAATGTTGCCTTTGGCAGCAGCGGATCCACATGGTGGGGCGTGGGTGGTGGCGCGGCCTTTGGCTTTGGTGATGTCGATGGGAAGGGCTATGTCACGATCTCGCACTTCCTCGCGGCAGACTTCGAGCTGACGGGCGAGCTGGCTGGCTGGTACCTCTCGCTCCACAACGACAACGCGGGCGTTGATGACGAGGGCTCCACCGGCGGCGCGAGTGTCAGCGGCATCCTTCGCTACCACTTCGTCAACACCGGCGCGTGGACCGTCTTCGTTGATGGCGGCGTCGGCATCCTCTTCTCGGGCGACGATGTTCCGGCGGAGAGTTCGGCTGTGAACTTCGTGCCGCGGGTTGGAGCGGGATTCACGGCGCGGATCACCGAGGCCACACGGCTGCAGGCCGGCGCCTGCTGGCACCACATCTCCAACGCGGACTTCAATGGTGATGACGAGAACCCCGGGCGCGATGGCGTGATGGTCTACGCGGGATTGCTCTTCGCCTTCTAACTTGCCTCAGCCCGCGAGCTTGGCGCGATCCTGCCCGACATCGGCGAGCTCGATGCGGTTTCGCCCGTTCTGCTTCGCGGCGTAGAGCGCGCGGTCGGCCTGGTCGATCCAGCCTTGTGCGGGTAGGCCGCGGTGGCCGGCGCGCAGGCCCGCGATGCCGATCGAGACCGTGGTCCGAAGTTTTCCAAGCCCCGACCAGGCGAGAAGTTCGATGCCCGCGCGCAGGCGGTCCGCGACAAACGCCGCTTCGGCGGGCGCGGTATCGGGCATGATGACGGAGAACTCTTCGCCACCAAAGCGGCAGCAGAGGTCGGTCTGGCGCAGCGCCCGCTGGAGGCACGCCGACACGCCGCGCAGCACGACATCGCCCACGGGATGGCCATGGTTGTCGTTGATGAGCTTGAAGCGATCAATGTCGATCATCGCGAGGGAGAGCGCGTGGCCAGAGCGGGCTGCGCGCGCGTGCTCCTCGCCCCAGCGTTCGTCAAAGTGGGTTCGATTCCAGAGGCCAGTCAGGCCGTCGAGGTGGGCGCGGTGCGAGAGCATGCGGAGCAGGTCATGGACCCGCAATGTGGCCCGGAGCCGCGCACGAAGCTCCATCAGTTCGAATGGCTTGGCCAGGCAGTCCGCGGCACCGAGATCAAACGCCGCGAGCTTGTCCTCGCTTCCTGATCCGGCCGCGAGCGCGAGAACGGGAGTCTGCCCGACCTGCGGATCGTCCTTGATGCGTCGCAGGAGCGCCATCGCGCCGGGAACATCAAGATCGAGGAGCACGACGCTGGGCACGCACGCGCGGACGGTCGCGAGTGGGTCAAGCCCCGCCGCGACCTCAAAGAACTCAACACCATCTGCGGCCATCGCGGCCCGGAGCCTATCTGAGAGGCCCGAGTGCGCATCGACCACCAGAACCGAGGGGGGCAGCGTCAGATCGCCGGGTGTGGGAGGGTTCCACCAGCTCACGCCTTGGGCTCCTTGGGCTCGCTCTCGGGATCTGCCTTGGGCTTTGCGTCGTGCGAGTGCTTCTCCATCGCCTGGCGGCAGAGGGCAATGAGCGGCGCGAGCTCAGCGCGGAGAGGCGCGAGCGCGCGGCTGGCATCCAGCGTGCCGAGGATCTCTCTCGCTGCGGTCTTGAGCTCGGGGCTTGTGTTGTCCTGCAGAGTTTCTTTGACGAGGCGTGCGACATCACGCACTCCGTCGAGGCGCTCGCGGTCGATGCCAGCCTCGAGCTCGCGCAGCCGCGTTGGCAACTCCGCAAAGAGCGTGAGGACCGCGCGCGCTGCGTCTCGCGGCGTGTTGCCCTCGTCGGATCGGTCGCCCGGATTGTGCGAGTCGGCGGGCGGAGTGGCCATGGCAGCACCTCAACATGTCGAGCGTGTGGACTATCGGCCGTATGTGACCGCGGGTTGACCCTCAGTGCGCCACCAAACAAAGATCGCCCCGGGTGGGGCGATTGGTGCTGCAACTCGTGCGACTTGGTGCGGGAACTGCGCTGATGACCGTCGCGGTCTTGCGGCAAGTACTCGCTGCCACCGTGCCACGACTGTCAGGTCTCTCATCGGGCCGAGCGGATCTCGAGGCGCCAATCGACGGCGTCTTGCGTGATGGCGTTGGCCGATGCCTGGAACTGCGTCCGCGGCTCGACCTCAAAGCGGCGCCAGCCGGACTGGCCGATCGTCACGCCGTTGCTGTCGCGCCAGTAGAACTGGTACTGCAAACGCATGCGGTTGTCGGCGGTGGATCGGACGGGGACCGTGACCTTCAGGGGCTTGCCGTCCATAGGGCCGATGGCGACGATCGAGCCGCCGTCAATTACAAGGAAGTTCTGGAGCTTGAAGTTGTCGTCCACGATGTTGATCTTGGGATACTGGTTCGCCGGAAGCTGGTCGGGGCGTGATCCCAGCGGTGCCTTGACCGTGTCGCTGTTGCACCCCGAGAGGCCGACGAAGAGCCCCGCTCCGAGCGTGCCGGTGAGTGCGATGGTTGTGATGAGCTGGTGTGTGCTGCGTGCAATCTTCATAGGTCTTCTCCGTGGTTGGCTTGGTGTGCTTGTGGCGAGGAAGCTTGCTACTTGGCTTGAGTTCACTGCTTGCGTTGCTCGCTAACGGTGTTGATGTGCAAGGGTGTGCTCGTGCTGAGTCAGACGCACACACGTGCGCCGGGTTCATTTGAGAGGCGCGGGTGCTGCGGAAGTGGTGGGGCCCGGCGCCGCGCGCAGGCGCTCTTGAAGTGCTCGTGTCTTCTCTCCCCTCGCCTGGTATGGGGTGCGATCAATGCTGTAGAGGCGGACGAAGCCGGCGCTCGCGGCGTCGGGCGTGTAGAGCGCGTTGCCGCCTTCAAGAATGTGGCGTCCGAAGCGCTGGTCGGTATCGATGCCCACGAGCCGGATGCCCTCGTCTTTGTAGAGGTCGATCAGGTCGTTGACGCTCGTAATCTCGCGCAGGTATCCCGACTCGTGGTACGAGCGGAGCACTTCCCAAGACGGTGTCCGCACGTCGCGCCCGCCGAGGATGTACGGATAGTTTGGCTCAACGACCTTACCCGTCGCATCGCTGTTGTACAGCACTTTGCCGCCGGTGGCCCACTGTGGCGTTGACCCGGGCAAACGCACGTACCGCAGCTGAGCACGCCCCGATCGCTCCGGCCCCGGGAAGTACGACAGCACCATGCGTCCGCCCGTTGAGCCCGGGACTGCGAGTTCCACACGCGACGTCTGGCCAACGGGCAGGTTGAGGAGTGCGACGTACACGCGCTGGGGGAGTGCGTCGTTCTGGCGCGTGTCGGCCTGGGAAGTGGCCTTCACAATGAGTCCCGCGAGGATCGCCGCGACGCCCGCGAGCTGGGCCTCATCATCATCCGAACTCACGGCGACCACCGTTCCGCCGATCATGAGCGCGTCGCCGATGAAGCCCTTGGCAAGCCGCATCTCTTCGAGGTTGGCCCACTTGAGGCTCTGCGCGATGCGATTGACATCCGTGACGACGGGAAACGAGCCCCATCCACCGCCGCCGACGTTTACCGAGAGGGGTTGGTCCGTGCTGGGTGTCAGTGGCCGGTGCGCGGCGATGGCGTTGCTTGGACCGGTCGCGATCTTTTCGGGCCCAGATCCATAGTCAACCACGAGCACCGTGTTGTAGCTGCCCGAGGCGATCTGGTCAGCCAGGCCGGACAGGCGCGGGGCTACCTGGCGCAGCGTAGCGAGTGCTTCCTGTGCATCCTCACGCTCCTGGATCTGGAACGCGGCGATGGCTCGCATCACATACCCGAGTTCGAAGTCCGAGGCCGTCGTCGTGTAGTCAAAGTCCGAGCCGGACCCCGCGGCGGCCGCGATGAGCGCCTCCTGGCTCTCAGGCTGGCCAAGAGCCGCGATCCGACTCTCGTTCATGCCGCGCGCCCCTCCTCGGCGCGTGGTTGATCCGCCTTGCTTGCCCGTGGCCTGCAGCGTCTTCGAGAAGTCGCGCAGCAGGAAGAGCGAGTTTGTCGAGGCGGCGCGCGTGCTGCCCCAGTCGCCACGCATGCCATCAAAGAGCCCGACGTAGTGGTACGCCATGGCCTGCTCGAACGGATCGCCCTTGTAGATTCTGGAGCCGCCCTCGCCGATCAGGAACGTCGAGAGTGTCCGGTCCGCGTTGACACCCTGCGTGCGAAGGTTGTCATAGAGCAGGTCCACATCACCCTCGACGCTCTGCCCCGCGCCATCCGCGAGCGCGAGCGTGACGAGGCGCATGCGTGAGAGCATGTACGAGCGATCATCGGTGCTCCGGGGCGAGTTCGCGGCCACGCGGTCGCGGGCCTGGCCATACTCGCCCGCGCGCACAAGCTCCGTGACGCCCGCGTCGCGCCCCATCGGCGACTGGCAGCCATTGAGCAACCCGGCCATGCTGGCCATGCCGAGCATGCCGCACAAGATCATCGGTGTGGTGGGTGCGTGTGCCATGGGTTAGTCGGCCACCACGCCGTGCGCCACCCGCCGCACGCGGACATCATGCGCCCACAGCGCCACGTTGGATTCTGCATCCGTGAGGCGGAACGTCACGCTGAAGAGATCCGAGCGAGCGTCCGACGCGGCCTGCGCCTGCTGCCCCGCCTGGCGCGTGATCGACCTCACCTCACCGGTCAGGAAGTGCGTCGGGCCGGGGCGGGCGTCCATCGACGCGGGTCCACCGGGCACATCAACGTAGAAACGCTTGAGGAGCTTCTCGGTGTCGTCGGGGTAGTAGATCTCAACGTTCTTGCTTTGAAGCAGGTCCATCATGCGCGGGTCGAGCGCCACCATCGACATCATCACCGATCCATCCACGCGGCTCAGGCGCTCGCTCGAAAGATTCTCGGCGGGCAGCACGTAGAGCCGCATCGGAGGCTGCGTCGTAGCGCTCCGCCCGGCAAGCAGCGAGCTCGCGGCGAGCGAGTCGGTGATCTCATCGGTCGAGACCAGCATGTCCGCGGCCCGGAAGCGGGACGATTGCCCCTGCACACGCCCGCCCGTCGCGCAGCCGCCCAGCAACACGCACGCGACACCAAGCGCGATCGCGAAGTGGCTCTGGGTGGACCGGCGGTCCCGGCCGGTTCCTCGCAGGTGAGTTCGAGCATCAAAATGGATGGAGCCAAGCGTCATGGGGCGGATTGAACCCTGAGGTGGGAAGTCAGGAGAGGAGAGGGAAGAAGCACCCGCCACGAACTGTCGGCAACCCATTCCAGTTACGGCCTGGTCTGCTTGGCGGTGACGCGGTCGGCAGAGACGGTCTTGCTGGTGCCGAGGTTCACGAGGCGCCAGTTGAAGATATACGTGGAGGAGCGGCCGTTCTCGCCGCGGGAGATCTCTGAGAACTCACCGTTCAGGATGTACGTGATGTTGGGGTCGTAGCGCGCCGAGTTGGGAACGCCGCGGCCGGGCTGTGCGTAACGGGCCATCTGCTCGTCCATCACTTCGAGCGTGTCGAGGATGTCGGCGTGCTGCGCCACGGTGCTGTTGACCATGTCGGTGAAGATCTGCGAGCGAACCGCCGCGAAGTCGGAGGTGGGGGTGTTGGTTCGGTTAGTGATGGCACCGACCGCGATGACCGGCTTCGTCGGCGCGTTCTTGATGTCGGGAATCGTGGGGATGCGCTCCGCGAGCGACTGCGTCACTTGATCGGTGAACTCCAGCAGTGTCACGTCATTCACGGCGCGATCGCGCGACGTGCCGCGGACCTGCTCGTACGGATCAACGTTGCCCCCCTGCCTGCCGCTCGGGCCTTGGTTGCACGCGCTGAGACCCGAGAGGGCAGTGATCATCGCGGTGCTGAGGGCGAGAGAAGCGACACGTCCAAAGTTGACTTGCATCTGAGTTCTCCATCCGCGTGGGGCAAGCGTTCGAGCCGCCCGGACGCGGAGTTTATGACCACTAACTTATCCTCGTTGGACGCATGGTACGGCGCTTGGTTCCACGGGTGAGAAGGCCCTTAGCGTTACTGTCAGTCTCCGCCGCCGCCGCCGCCACCACCACCACAACCACCTCCGCCGCAGCCACTTGAGGAGCATCCGCTGGGGCCTGAATCAGAGCTTCCGCCGCAGTCGCCGCCAGTATCTCCGCCAGTTTCGCCACCGGAGTCGTCCGCTTTGCCATCGTCGTCCTTGCCACCCTCTTCTCGCGACGAGCTCTCGCCACCCGTCATCCCCCCGAGAATGAAGGGTGAACAGCCCGAGCCAGTGTTGCTCTTGCCATCACGCAGATGCGCTGAGGTTGGGCGAGAGAACCATCGCTTCACGAGCAGGATCGCCCCGAGCATCAGCGTGATGGCAACGATGATCATCGCACCGACGGACAGACTTCCTCGCGCGGGAGTGGTGGTCTGAGCCATCATCACCTCGCAGCCCGCAAGCCCGCCCGCGACCAGCAGCATCGCCGCCCCGGCCAGCGTCGACCGTCGTACGCGAGGCTTGGAGATCACCCAGTTCTCGCTCGTGTTCACCCGTGCAAACTGCGGCGCCCGACCAAACCGCGTGCGAGCATCGGGCCAGACTTCCCGCGGTGGCGACTGGCCAAAGAGCCGTGCGTACGAAGCGAGCGTTCGTCCGAACCAGTCCTCAAACTTGGCCCCTTCCGCCGCGCCGCCCTTGGTGGGTCCGTGGTGCAGTGCGCGGCCCAGCAGCTCACCGCACCTCTCGATCCAGTACGAACGCGTGTACACCATGTGCAGGTGCCAAGCCTGATCGACCTCGTCCGAGGGTGTCACCGGGTGGCCAGCCTCCAGCAACAGGAAGACGAATCGCTTGTACTCCGCCACCACCCTCGCGGCGAACTCCTCCGACCAGGCGTGCTCGCGGGCCAGCCGCTTGGTGAACGAGAGCGCCCACGCGGCGTCGCCGATCTCGAAGCGGTTGATCCGCTCCCAGA
>Ga0105044_10012812_pt1 | contig 11403 bp, 8 predicted proteins | sample MAT01_FD_78092 | JGI IMG/M metagenome (GOLD analysis project Ga0105044, IMG submission 78092) | Freshwater microbial communities from Lake Fryxell liftoff mats and glacier meltwater in Antarctica - MAT-01 | ecosystem: Environmental > Aquatic > Freshwater > Ice > Liftoff microbial mat | place...
ATGAATCGGATCTCGCTGTTCACCGCGATGAATTGCCAGCCATCGGCCATGCGCATCTTGGCTTCTTCAACGCTGAATGTGTGGATCCCGGCTGCAATCTTGTTTCTTTTGCAGCCTGCCAGAATTTCAGCCAAGGTCTCTTTGAACAACTCGGGAGCAGGAGGCTTGCCGTCCGGGGTTCTCATGCTGGCCGCCAAGTCATTCGGCCCCACGAAAACTGCATCAACTCCTGGCACGCTGAAAACCCGATCGAAATCGCGCACGGCCTGGATGTGTTCGCATTGAAGAATAATGAGGATCTCTTCGTTTGCCTTCGAAAAATAAGTGGCCGCATCGGTGTCAAAGTTCAAGGCATGGGTCGAGCCACCCACGCTGCGATTTCCGAAAGGTGGATACAGGCACGCCGAAACAGCTTCTTCTGCCTCGGCTCGCGTGTTCACCATTGGCACGACCACACCATGGGCACCATTATCGAGCACACGCTTGATTTGATCGTGCTTCCCGGCCGCCACGCGAGCCAGGGCGACACAGCCCGCGTCGGCAATCGAGCCGAACATGTTCGTGGCTGTCTCCATATCCATCGAGTTGTGTTCGATATCGACCGTGAGATAAGCAAATCCCGTACGAGCCAGGAAGCGAGCGGCCGTGACGTTACTTAAACCCAACCATGTTCCCACAACAGGCTTGCCCTCTTTGAGCAGACGCTTGACGATGTTCGTTCGCATGAATGGCCACGACTCTTGACTGAAGGAAGGATTCGATGAATATAGCAACTCCTGCCGGTTGAAGACATTTTTGAATTTTGACTTTTCAGTGGCCCTCCGACTTAAATAGTGACAATTTGTACACTATAATGATTTGGGCGTGTCTTCGGGCAAAGGGGGAAGACAAAATGATCGAACTCGTCACAACCACAAATCGATCTTTCGCAACCCAGGGTTTTGCGGGTCAAGCCGATAGCGCGCAGGAATTTGCAACACGAAAAGCAAGGTCATTTTCACCGGTTTCACCTTCCAACTCCACTCATTGGCCACTGAATTGGCTGACGATTGTGTTTGGACTGGTTGCTTTCCCAGTTGGAGCCTCAGCCGAATCGCCAACCTATTGGCGAGATGTCCGACCCGTCCTCCGCAAGCACTGCACGATTTGCCACAGTGAAAAGAACCTGAAGGAACCCGACGTTTCGGCAGGCCTCGCGCTGGATTCATTCGACGCGATCAAGAAGGGAGGAAGGAAGCCAGTCGCAAAGAGTGGCAGGAGCAGCGAGAGCGAATTGATCGCGATTCTGCGGCACCCCAAGCCCACGCGGCGCATGCCGCTCGATGCCGATCCCTTGCCGGATGCAACCGTCGCGATCCTACGCAAATGGATCGACTCAGGGATGATGGAAGGCACGCGGCCTGCGGAAACCGAGCCTGTTGCTCCCAGCGTGGCCCCGCCTCGCAAGCGAACCGACATCACCTTTACGACGAAACTGGTGATACCCAAAGCTGTGGCGAAAGCGGGACAAACAGCACCGCTTGAACTCGTCGCAGCGATCGGCACCTTGCCACCCGTTGCGGCCGTGGTGTTCAGTGGCGATGGCCGTTTTCTTGCGACCGGAGCTTATGGCCGCGTGATCGTGTGGGATTTGAAAACCGCAAAGCCCGTGGTCGTCCTCACGAACGTTCTCGGTGCCGTACACGACTTACGTTTCAGCCCGGACAATTCCTTGCTTGCCGTTGCGGGGGGCTTGCCTACCGCTCGCGGCGACATTCGCTTGTTCAAAACGCCCGACTGGAAACTCTCGGCGACACTGGCCGGCCACGCCGATGTGGTTGGCTCCGTTGCCTTCAGTCCCGATGGCACGCTGCTCGCCTCGGCCAGCTTCGACAAGACCGCTCGCGTCTGGAACTTGGCGAAACGCGAGGCGGTTGTCAATTTCACGGGCCACTCGGACTTCGTGCATGCCGTCGCGTTTGGGCCAAAAGGCGATTGGATTGTCACCGCCAGCAAAGACAAGACGGGCCGCCTGATCGACGTGAAGACCGGCGAAAGCCGGCTAACTTTCAGCGGCACCGATCAGGAAGTACTGGCCGTGGGCGTTAAACGCGACGGTAGTCTGGTGGCAACATCTGGCCTGGATCCCAGTCTTTCCTGGTGGAACACGGAAACCGGCGAGCGCACAAAACGGACGAACGGGCACAACGTGCAAGTCAATGAAATCGTGTTCAGCGAAATCGGGGAGATCGCTGCCTCGGCCGGTTCCGACAAGTTCGTTCGCCTTTGGAATGCCAAGACGGGCGATTCCCTCCGCACAATTCCGGTCGGTTCAGTTGTGTACTCCGTGTCGCTCAGCAAGAACGGCAAGCTAGTGGCGGCAGGGTGTTTCGACGGGCAAGTCCGAGTTTTCGAGACGGATTCAGGCCGGCCACTCTGTACGATTGCCGCCGTTTCCGAGAGCGACTGGCTGGCAGTGACGCCGGAAGGTTTCTCAAGCATTAGCGACACCATGAAGAAATCGGCACGCTGGCAGACGGGCAAAGTGGCCGTGAATTCGGAGTGGGTGTGGAAAGCCCTGGGCCAACCGCAAACGGTTGCGAAAGTCCTTGCGGGCGACAAGCTTGGCGATCCGGCCTTTTCCTCCCCCCAGCCGTGAGATACAACATTCACTTGACAGACACGCACTCATCCCTGGAGAACCGCTCATGAAGCGTCTTGCTGGTTTTAGCTTTTTGGCCGTACTGATGCTTTCGGTTGCTGCTCCTTCGCAGGAAGCCGCCGTTCCCACGACGCATCCGTACTACCCACTCAAGTCGGGTGCCGAGTGGACTTACAAGGTTCAGGGCGGGCCGATCAAGGTGAAGGTTGTCGGGACCGAGAAGGTCGGTGGTGTGAGTGGCTTCAAACTCGAAACGTCTGCTGCCAGCAAGGTTTCGGCCACGGAAACTGTTGCGGTCACGGCCGAAGGCGTCCAACGTTTCAACGTGAACGGCCTCGCTCCCGATGCCCCGATTCTGTTCCTGCCGACCGATCTGGAAAAGACCAAGGAATGGAACATCAACGCGAAAGTCTCGGGCCAGGAACTCAAGGGCACGTTCAAAATCGACAAGGAATCGGTGACCGTTCCGCTGGGTACTTACAAGGATGCCATTCACGTCAAAGGCGTGGACATGGCAATCGGGTCCGCCAAGACGACGATTGAGTATTGGTTCGCTAAGGACATCGGCATCGTGAAGCTCAAGTTCTCGCTCGGCACCCAGGACGCGACGTTGGAACTCGAGGGTTACACGGCTGGAAAGTAGTGAAATCGTAACACCCTCGTTTAGCGTTCGAGCCAACGGCTCGGACGACCCTCTCCCTCGTTCGAGCCGTTGGCTCGAACGCTAAACGAAGGAGCCCTATACATGACTGCCCGCCTCCTCACCATTCTGTTTCTCACGTCGTCTCTCGCATCGGCGCAAACGTCCTACCCGATGATCACGCACTGTACGCCGGTGGCCGTTCAGCGCGGCACGACAACTGAGCTTACCGTCGAAGGGCAAATGAATTTCGCGGGCGTCCACAAGATGCTCGTCGAAGGCAAGGGCGTTTCTGGCGTGATCGTGCCAGAACCGAAAGCTGGAGCGACTACCAAGCTCACGAAGTTGAAAATTTCGGTTGCAGCCGAAGCACTTCTCGGCGTCCGCGAATTCCGGCTGGCCTCGTCGTTGGGAATCTCGACTCTCGGTCAACTGTTGATCGTGTCAGATCCTGTCTTGCTCGAAACGAGCGAGAACAACACGATCGAAAAGGCTCAAGCAATACAGACGCCTTGCGTAGTGAGTGGCCGGATCGAACTCGCTGAGGACGTGGATCACTTTAAATTTGCTGCCAAGACCGGCCAGACTTTCACGTTCGAGATTATTTGTGCTCGAATTCAGGACAAGATTCACGATCTGCAAAAACACTCGGATCCGATGCTCGTTTTGCTGGACTCAACGGGCCGGGAAGTCGCATCGAGCGACGACGCGAAGTTCGCGGATCCCGCTCTGACTTTTACGATCCCAACAGACGGTGAATACATCGTTCAAGTTCGCGACGCCCGCTACGATGGCGACCCGCGCTGGGCCTACGCGTTGCAAATCACGGATCGGCCACGCGTCTCGCAGGTTTTTCCGCTTGCCATGAATCCGGGACAACGCCTGGACATCGAGCCAGTTGGTTCCGCAAAATTGCTTGCGAATAAAGTACCCTTCACGGCCCCGACCGAATTGGGCATTCAGCCGATCGTGTTGAGCGTCCGCAATCAGCTGACCAACCCAACCTCAATCGTGGTATCGCAATTATCGTTGATGTACGAACAGGAGCCCAACGAGACGGTCACGCAGGCCAATCGGCTTACTGTCCCCGGCGGCGTCAACGGGCGAATCGGAAAACGGCGTGATCTCGATCATTTCGTCTTCCACGGCACAAAGGGAAAAGCAATTCAGTTCGAAGTTTACGCCCGACGCTTCGGCACCGAACTCACATCGCAGCTCGACGGCATCGTGGACATTCTCAACGCATCGGGAGCCGTGATTGCGTCCAACGACGACGCGAATGGCAAGGATCCGGCACTGGTTTTCTCGCCGCCGGTCGATGGCGAGTATGTGATTCGCGTCCGTGATCTGAACAGCAAGGGGGGCGATGGGTTCGTCTATTTTCTCGCGGCCGACTGGGCGAAGCCGGACTTCACGATCAAGTGCGATCCATCCAAGGCCATGATGGGGCCTGGCTCACGCTCGGCCCACTATGTGCAGATCACGCGGCTCAATGGCTTCACGGGACCGGTCAAAGCTGCCGTGAGCGGTCTGCCGACCGGAGTGGCCGCCAGCCCACTGACGATCCCGGCCACGATGACGCAAGGGCTGCTCGTTTTCTCGGCCGCGAGCGATGCGCCGATGGATGCCGCGATGATCGAGATCACCGGCACGGCTGAGATCACCATCGATGGCAAGGTCGAGTCGGTCACTCATCGAGCGATCGCGGTGGAGGAAATCTACAATCCGGGCGGGGGCCGTGCCCTATTCGGCGCGAGAATGCAGTCCGTAGCCGTCACGGGTGCCTCGGACATTCTGAATGTTCAAGTGAAGCCCGAACGCCTCGTCCTGAAGCCTGGCGAAGAAGTGAAGCTCGACGTGGTGATCAAGCGACGCCAGGATTACGATAAGGCCGTTTCACTCGACATTCCTTTACGCCACCTGGGCCAGATTTACGGCAACCCACTCCCACCGGGTGTGACCATCGTCGAGGGAAAAAGCAAGACGTTGCTCGGCACCGGCAGCATCGGCTACATCACACTCAAGGTCGATGCCAGTGCCCCCCCAATCGACGATGTGCCGATCTGCGTGTTGGCCCACGTGTCGATCAACTTCGTGGTGAAGGTGAGTTATGCCAGTGCACCCATCTTGTTGACGATCAAGAAATGACTAATTTCGCCGACCGCCTTGCTGAAGCCGTTCGCCGCAAGGGAAACTCGCTGTGCGTTGGCATCGATCCGCGCTGGGAGTCGTTGCCGAAATCGATCCGCGAACAATTCGGATCGGCGTCGATCGCAACAATTGCGTGTGCTTTCGAGGTTTTCTCTCTTCGCGTTCTCGATCTCGTGGCTTCACTCGTTCCTATCGTGAAGCCGCAGAGCGCCTTCTTTGAGTTGTGTGGGCCTCCTGGCATGATAGCCTTGCAATCGGTCGTTCGACGGGCACGCGAACTTGGTCTGATTGTGATCCTCGATTCCAAACGCGGCGATATCGCTTCGACCGCCGTCGCATATGCGGATGCAGCTTTTGGAGGTTTGACTGTCAATGGCGTTCATCACACGATCTGGAATGCCGACGCATTGACCGTGAATCCCTATCTTGGCCGCGATGCCGTTGAACCGTTCATTCAGTCGGCTCGATTATCTGGTCGCGGCCTTTTCGTACTGGTGCGAACGAGCAATCCGGGTTCGGGCCTCTTCCAGGAACTCGATTGCGGTGGCCGAAAGCTTTATCAGCACGTCGCTCAAGCCGTGAACGAGTGGAACGAATCAGGATTCGGTTCGTGTGGCCTGGGTGATGTCGGTGCTGTCGTCGGTGCGACGCACCCAGCCGAGTTAGCGGAATTGCGGCAAGCGATGCCGAACGTCTGGTTCCTGGTGCCCGGCTACGGTGCCCAGGGAGGAAGTACCAGAGACGTCGCCGCCGCTTTCCGTCTCGACGGCCTGGGGGCGATTGTCAACAGTTCACGCGGGATCACGTTCCCATTTCACCCGGATGAACCAAATTGGGAGCAGGCGATCCTGGATGCGACCGAGACAGCGATAGGAGAATTGAGGTTCTTGTAATTGGCCCCGAGATCGTTTCACCCGTGTGGTTTGTATTCCTCACGCAATACGTGAGGAATACTCAGGGAAAAGCACATCACTTCGCGACGCGGCCCACGTACTTTTTCTCTTCGGTTTCAATTTTGATGACGTCGCCCTTGTTGATGAAGGAAGGGACTTGAAGGACCAAGCCTGTTTCCATGGTGGCCGGCTTGGTTTGGGCAGCGGCGGTCGCACCCTTGATGCCGGGGTCAGTATCGACGACGGTCAATTCCACTGTACCCGGAAGTTGGAAGTCGAGCGGCTTGCCTTCGAACATGGTCACGAGAACTTCGTCGTTCTCTTTCAAGTACTCGATTTTGTCGCCCACGAAATCCGCTCGAAGCGGAACTTGATCGAAGGTTTCAGAATCCATGAAGATGAAATTCTCTCCCTCGCGGAAAGAATACTGCATCTTCCGCGTATCGAGGTACGCCAGTTTGACTTTGTCGTCCGGCTTGACGCGGTTCTGAGTGATCGACAGAGTCTTGAGATTTCGCACCTTGAGTTGCAGGATCGCACGCCAGTTGCCCGGGGTGTTCAGATCGCGCTCCAGACACTGTAGCAGCGAACCGTCTTCGGCTATGAAGACCATGCCCTTGCGAATGTCGATGTTCTTGATGTCTGCCACCGGCAGGTACTCCATTCGAGCGTGTAGAGAGAATTCCTGTTAGTGGGACAGTTTAGCGAATGAGTCTCATATGGGTAGATGCAGTCATGCCCGCCCTCGCTGGCGATCTGGCCTCTCGTCTTTTCCAACTTCACGCCTACTTCGCTAACACACGCTGTTGCAACAGGAACGCCATTAGGTGATAAAAATCCTCTTCCTTGATGGTTTCCACCAAGTTCGCGGGCATCGGCGACAGGAGCGAAGTTCGTCTTTCATCAACATCATTCTTCGCTATGCGCACCTCCTTGCCAAGCGAATCGGCCAGCACGAGCAACTGGCCCTCCTCCTTCAGAAACAAACCCGAAACGGTGCGATTGTCCTTGAGATTCAGCACCGTGGTGCGGAACGCCTGATCCACGTTCCGCGAGGGGTCGAGCATATCTTCGAGCATTCGATCCAATCCCCGCACGCCGATACCGTCGAGTTGCGGACCGATCTTGGCCCCTTCGTTTGCTAGCTGGTGGCAGTTCGCGCAATTGGTCTTGAACACCATTGCACCGAGTTTCGCGTCCGGCTTGAACTTGGCGAAGCCGGCCTTGCGTTTGCCCATCAACTCCGCCATCTTCTGATCTTGATTCGGCAAGCCTTTGGTCAACTCGGCAATTCGATCGGCGGCCTTGGGTAGCTTGCTTTCGACGATCTTCGTGCTGACGGCCCGATCCTGAAGCAGCCGCCCCGATGCCTTGCCCGCGGCCACGGCCTTCAACAGATGTTCGGCACCCTCGGCTTTTGCAGCCAGTGCTGCCGCGACCACGGTTTGCAATCTCGCCGGGGCTTTCTCGATGACTCCCAGTAACTCGGCATAAGCAGCCGGTGTTCCAAGCGAGCCCAACCCTTGAGCCACTTTCTCCCGCATGGCGATGGGCTCTGATGGGTTTGCGAGAATCTTGGCCGCTTCCTTCACGCCTCGCTCCGCATCCAATGAGGCCAGCGTAACTAGTGCGGCCGCACGCTGGTTCTCGTTGCGATCGTGTCGAGCCGCAAAGCCGACGACGGCTTCGAGGCTGTTCTTGAGTTTCAGCGAGGAGGTCATGTCGAAGCAACGTTGGATCGTGCCCGAGTCCGCATCGGCCAGGCCGCGACCAACGAGCTTCTCGGCAAATTCCATATCGTCCTTGTCGAACCGAGTGCCGCCCTTTTGTTGCAACCCACGAGCGTAGGCATGAAACAAGGCAACCGTCAGTCGCACGTCGTCCGGCTTGTGAGTGGTGATGAACGAGTAGAGCGTCTTCATGCCGTCGCCATGACGGGAAGCATGTTCAACAAAATTCGGCAATCGGCCCGCATCGCCCGATAGGGCCTTGATGTGTGTCGTGAGGAATTCGGCAGAGTCTCTTGTTTGCAGCCCAAGCGCGACCTCGGCAACCAGGCGAGTCATTTTGTCGTCGAGTTCCATGCCCTTCAACTTGGTCCAGGCGGCCGGGTCGCGGAGTGTTTCTCGAAGTGCGATCCGGCGGGCATGTCGGAGGTGGTCGTCTCCTTTGGGAGTGGTTGCAATCGCCTGAACGAGTGGAAGCACGTTCTCGGCCTCGGGGACAACCGTCATCCAGTCGGCTACGGCTCGAGAAAGCTGTTCATGTCCATCGAGCTTGAAGAGGTCTCTCACTCGATCGCGTTTAACTCGATCGCCGCGACGATCCTCGTCCGCTTCCCATTCCGCCCGCGCTGTCCTAAATCGCATCTCATGCACCCCTAGGAGTGAATCCGGTTTGTGCAACTTTCGCGCTTGGTCTATTTTTCCCAGATGAGTCCGCTGAATCGGCTTGGCTTGGTCCACCCAAAGTTTGTGAGACTCGTAGACATCCTCGTTGACTTCGATCTGCTTTTCCAGGGCCTTTTGTTGCTTTTCTTCGTCGCGTGGATTGATCAGTGCAAGTGTGGCCTGCATTCGCAACGCCAGATTTGGATTGCCCAGCAGCTTGTCGACTTCTTCATGCTTCAACTTCGTCAAGTCACCCGGAGCTTGAATAGTCTCGTGTTTCGGGTTGTAGACGATCCGCCAGACGCGGCCCCGCGTACGATCGCGTCCGGGGTGCAACAACGGCACCTCATAATGCCCGATGATCTTGTTGTAAAAATCGGAAACGTACAGCGCGCCGTCCGGGCCGAGCTTGATGTCCACGGGACGAAACCAAAGGTCTTCGCTTGTCATGAAGTCGATCTGCTCCACGGCTTCGGGAGTCGAGCCGTTGAACTTGATCTTGTCCCAGTTAATCCGGCTATTCACGACGTTGCCGAGGAACATTCCTCCCTGGTAGTCCTTCGGGAATTGTGGTGCTTCGTACCAGGCCAGGCCACACAAGCCGGTTGAGCCGTGATCGTGGCGAATCATGTCTGGCCCATATCCCAGGCCATCGTGCGGTTTGCCGAAACTTTGATACACAGCCCCTCTAATTAATTGCGTCATCGGCTTCGAGTGGCAATCCGCCGTGTAGAAATTGAACCAGGTGTCGAAAGTCAGGCCGAACGGATTCACTTGGCCCCGAGTAAAGACTTCAATCCGCGACCCATCGGGTCGAAACCGGAATGTGTTGCCGCTATTCATCGTGACTTCGTGCCCATCGGTGCCCTTCACTTTCGAATCGTTCGAAAAACCGTGGCAGGCGTAGACCCAGCCATCGGGCATCAGCGTGAACGAGTTGACCATGCCGTGAGTGTCGCGTGTGCCGAACGGGCCGAAGAGCTTGCGACGCTTGTCGGCCTTGCCGTCTCCGTCCGTGTCGGTCAGTTCCCAGATCCAGCAGCCTTCGGGGGCCTTCGCACCATCCGGGCCGGGATCAATGCTTGAAACCAGGACTGTCTTGCAATCTGGCAGGGGCAGCACGCCGATCGGAATGTTCAGTTCGTCCGCAAAGGTCTCGACTTTTTTCGCCTTGCCGTCGGCTCCGAAATCCGAGAGCACCATCAGGCGATCCTTTGGTTTGCGGCCAAACGCGGCCCAGGGATACTCCTGCGACATGGCCACGAACATTCGGCCCTTCAGGTCGAACGCAAGCTGCATTGGCTTCAGGATGTCCGGATCGCTGGCGACAAGTTGGGCCTCGAAGCCGGGCGGGAGCTTGAAGCCTTTGCGTTCCTCCTCGGGCGATTTCGCGTCGGTCGGTGCGACCAGCGGAAACTGGGCGAGTGCATGGCCGACGGAAATGGTGAGCGTTAAGCAGGCGAGAAACCGAATAAGCATGAGAGTCAAACTCCGGCAGACAGGAGAGATCAGTAGGGAGATTGTAAACCCGGAGTCCGCGAAGTGAATGCGGGAAGTTCGAGAAGAGCGAAAGCAAGCAATCTTGCCAATCCAGTTTCAGTGCTGTTAGAATGGCGGAAAGGAGAATCCTCATGAACCATTCGACTGAAGAGGCTTACCAACGCCGCATCGCTGAGTTGGAGTCTGAGAACGTCCGGCTGACGAAGAGTCTGGAGTTTGTCAAAGCGGACCGCAAGGCCTTGCGGGACGAAGTTTATGGACCGGTCAAGATTGAAAAATTGACCACAGAGGAGGAGTATTTAGAACGGTTGCAGAATCATGTCCCAGGCTCAGCGATGAAGTTCCTTGAAGAACTCGGACTCACACCGAGGAAGCCATCGTGATACCGGATCCAGCTCCACCTTATGAACTCGATCTGAGCGGCAGCTTGAAGGACCGAGTGCGTCAGATGATTGATAGAGCTGACTTGCTCGGGGCTGGAACGTCCGTTCGGAACTCGATTGCCGAGATCTTGAGATCTTTAATCCATGAGCCACGCGAATGGGGAGATCCAATTCACAATTTGCGACATGCAAAGCTTGTGGAGTATCATGGGCGTTGCGGCGATTTTCTCGTCGTCTATGCCGTACACGATCGAATTCCGATGGTGTTCATGAACGAAATCATCCCTTTGCCGAACAACCCCCTCTTCGGCCAAAGCTTCGACGATTAAAACACGAAAGGCGTGGTTCCAACTCGGAACCACGCCTTGTCATCGCTCAATCTAAATCAACCATCAATCCGGGATATAACTCGCCGGCGTGACCGTTGGCCGGGTTGGTGCCGACAGGCCATTTGTGCCGATCTGATAAACCATCTTCTCGGCCGTCATCTCGCTCCACGATTTTCCGTACTTCGTCTTCAGATGAATGTTGCCCTTCAGCAACACTTCACCGCTGCCTGACAATATCGTCAGATGATCGCAGGTTCCTTCGATGCCTGGTGCAGTGAATTTCACGCGGCCCACGGCCGTCACGCCCGCCACGGACGATCGAGAGTCCGGTGGGGCTGCCATCTCGATTTTCTCGCCGTGGACCTTCAACAACAATTCGGTCGTTGTCGAATTGCGAATCTCAAATCGCGGCTGGCCATCGCCGATGCGAAGAAGCATCTTCAGCTTCGCATCCGCGACCGGTGCCTTGGTTGCTC
>Ga0105044_10012814_pt1 | contig 11402 bp, 10 predicted proteins | sample MAT01_FD_78092 | JGI IMG/M metagenome (GOLD analysis project Ga0105044, IMG submission 78092) | Freshwater microbial communities from Lake Fryxell liftoff mats and glacier meltwater in Antarctica - MAT-01 | ecosystem: Environmental > Aquatic > Freshwater > Ice > Liftoff microbial mat | place...
CAGGGGCAACCAGTAAGCCTCGTCGCGCTCACGCCCGCTGCCTGCATCGGAAGTTGATCGCAAGTCCAGTGCGAAGATGGCGAACGTGAAAAGGCGGGACGGCAATGACGTCAGCGACGAGCTCCTTCAAAGCACAACGAAGGCGCGCGAGTTCCGCTACTGCGGCAAGGATGGCGAGATCCGTGTCGCGACTGCACTCCGCCGCGCCGTATAACACGCACCCCTGACCGCCCATGAGGAGGGTTCGGACGCGGTGCTCGTGCATCGAAGAAAGGACTTTGAGTATCGGGTTCGGGATCAAGAAAATGTTCCGCGCTTTTCACCTGCAATCCATAAACCCGCAAACAGCAGGAGAGGCCTGAATCACACGAATCCCCTTGAAATACGGTGAATGTCATCTGGTGGGGAAGCTGACCTGTTATTGATCGGGATCGGATGTGAGGAAAAATCATTGCGACGGAAGATTCAGAGTCAGGCGAAGTTTTGTTTCACCCCGGAGGTTGCGACCGGAATAAATGACCGTCACGCCTTGCTCTCGGCGGTCCTCGACTTCGACAAACCCAAAGCACCCCTCCCCCTTTTTTGCGAGGTAAACTCCCTCGCTGTAGGGGCCACCCTTCAACGAGTATCCTCGATCCAGAGGTCCGGCGTGAAGCACCGGAATGCGTGCCCCGCCTCCGTCGGCATAATCAGAGTTCGATCCATCATCCGCAGCGAGCATATGAGCGTCGCCCGCGAGAATGATGAGATTTTTGATCCCATGCTCTTTCACAAAATTCGCAATTTCCGCTCTTTCAGTCGGGTAGGCACTCCATGAATCCCCCCCGCTTGGCTGTCCGATCCATGGGACGGAGCTCACAAAGAAAATGACTGCACTTGATTTTTTGGCGTCGAGCAATTGTCTCTTGAACCAATCCTTTTGGACTTTTCCCATCATGGACTTTTCTGCACCGTCCGGATGGGAAGCTGGCGTTCGCTCGGATCTGAGATCTGTGATAAGGAAGAGAGCCCTGCCAACTTGAAAGGATTGGTAGATCGGAACATCGCCACTTCCGGCTGCGAGGGGATAGTGAGGGATAAACTCCTGATAGACGCTTCGGGCGGCAGACCGTCCTGGCGCGTTGGCATCACTATCGTTGGGGCCATAGTCATGATCGTCCCAAATGTAAACCAAAGGCACCGACCGAAAAAGGGCGGATTGCGTCGGTGAGGAAAAAACTCGCGTGAGCGCTTCACGAAAGCGTTTTGGATCATTAACGGCTATGTCTTCGTAGTGGAGGTCACCTGTATTGATAAAAAAGAGTGGGAGGGTCGCTTGAATGGTCTCGAAAACAGTGCTTGTCGAACCAGTTACGGTGCACGAACCGAATGCAAACTGAAAAGACGCTGCCTTCCCATTTATAGGAAATGTTCGAAACGCTCCTTCAAGAAGAGAATTATTTCCCGTTTCTTTGATTGTGTATTTGTAAACAGTGTTAGGTTTGAGACCTTGCAACGGAAAGGCGACCACGCCCGCATCATCGGTGCGCGCCGCCACCGACCTCCCCAAGCCGCTCTCAAGTGCCAGAACCGCGTCGCTTCCTCCCTTCGTTAGCAGCGCTTTCACGATCGCGCTGTCTTCGGTAACGCCGCCGCTCCAAGGGCCGATTGCCTTATCTCTAGCCGGGGTGCTGCAGAGCACCGGGGTCAGCACTACGGCGTACAGGCTAATGCAGAGCGAGAGCCTCATCGCGGCCATTTCACCTCGTGGGGCAGTTTTTGAATTAAGCCGGCCTGTCCGGCCACCACCCCGGCAGCCTCGCCCATCGCAACGGCGTTGCCAATCATTCTGTGACTCGAATGCGCCAGGAAGTCACCGCTGATGCAACGTCCGGCAAGGCGCAGCCCTTCCACATCTTTTGCGATCAGGGTGCAGAGGGGTATGTCATAAGGCTGAGAACGAATGCCCTCGTTGCCAAAGCCAGATTCCGAATGGACGTCCACCGGGAAGGTTGCGCGGCATACTGCGTCGTCGTGCCGACTGCCAGCAAGGAGGTCGTCCTTTGTCACGGTGTATCGCTTATGGATTCTCCTCCCATCCCTCACTCCAATGTTCTGGGCCGTGGCAACCAACCGGATCACAACACGCGTGTAGAGCCGGATTACAACGCCCGACTCGATGCACATCTGTTCGAGAACAAACTTCATTACCTCGGGATCGCAGGTGAAACAATCGCGTGCCCGCGAGAACGGCGTGGGATCACGCCACACGCTATAACCGGATGCGGATTCGAGCCGGTCGATTAATTCCAAAATATCCCTTTCTTATTCTCTGGATCCAGCAAGTGAGACAGCACGCCTGCTGTCCAACCCCCGCCGAGGCATCCCTGCGATTCAACCAGCAGTGTTTTCGCACCAGCTCGCGCCGCAAGAATTGCGGTGGCGAATCCAGCCGGCCCGCCCCCGCAAGCGAGCACATCACAGTGATTGACAATCGGAATCTCACGGCTTGCTTCGTTCCACATGCACGGCGCGGTCTCTACTTTCATTGTTTGCGCTCATTCATGGGCTTGTGGTCCTCACTCATACAATCTGCTATTTTGGGAAATCTGGAAACACGTCGGCTCCGCCAATCACCTCGCTGATGTCTTGCGCTGGAACACCATCCAGCTCCAACTTCACGACGCTTGGCATGGAGTCCGGGGAGGCATCTGGCAACCCGGAAAGCATTGTCTGCGCCTCCTTGCGGTTCACTCTCAATGACCGGCCGCTCGCGAGAAGCTTCGCCGAGAGCACATTAGGCTTTAACCCTCCGACTGTTAGCGAATTACCAAAATAGTTCTTCAGGAAAAGATACATCGAATTCCCCGAAACCGTCGTCGGCCCCCAAAGGTTGAAGCTCAGAGAATGCCGATCAACAGGATAAATGGCCTCGGCATTCGCATCCAGCCAACGACCAACGGTCCGCAGAATACTAGCGCTCTCATCAGGAATTCGTCCTAGGCCGTCTGGGCCTACGTTCAGTAGTAAGTTTCCACAACCGCTGGCAACATTAGCTAAGGTCAGTGCGACATCGCGCGAGGTCTTGAATTGTTTGTCCGACGGGCAGTAGCCCCAATTATCATTAAGTGTCATGCATGACTCCCACATTCGGCCTTTGGGCGCAGAGGCGACATGTTGCTCTGGAGTCCCAAAATCTTCTGTCGTCATCGCTCGGTTGTTGATGATGATGTGCGGTTGGAGCGAACGGGCCATTGCATTGAGCTCGACCGAGCGCCACTCGGCGGGTGAGTAGGACTGCGGCAAGTCATACCAAAGGATGTCTATTTTCCCGTAACCGGTCATTAATTCACGGACCAAAGTATGAGTGTAGTCCATGAAGCGCTCTCGCGCGTCGCCATCTCCCTGCCAACCGCGCCTCCAATCGGAATTGAACCAATCGCCGAGCGAATAATACAAGCCGACCTTTAATCCGGCGTCGCGCACGGCGTTGACGAATTCGTCGACGAGGTCACGCCCTGCAGCACTCTTGACCGAATTGAATGAGCAAGTGGGAGAATTCCAAAGGCAGAATCCTTCGTGGTGCTTGGTCGTCAGGACCATGTATTTCATCCCGGCATCGCGGGCCAAGGCCGCCCACTCTCTCGGATTGTAAGAGTCTGCCGAGAACGAATCGGCGAGCTTCACATACTCGTTGATCGGAATTCGTTCGCGATTCATCGCCCATTCGCCACGACCCAGCAACGAATAAAGGCCCCAATGAATAAACATGCCATAACGCGCTCGCTCGAACCAAGCAAGGCGCTGGCCGGGGAATAGGGGAAGAGTTTCAGACGACACCTTCCTTCATGTTGGCCCATCGCGGGCGCGATTCAGCAAAATTATTATTTTCGGTCGCAACGTTCTTGATTTACAGGAAAGCTCCGTGCCGGGCGCGCCGTTGCCGGTCACCTGTCCTTTCCTGTAAAACGTGCTTCAGCTTGGACATCGACTCGCGTTCCGAACACATTGCAAATCGCGCAACTCCATGCCCGAATCCAATCTCTCCTACTTCTGCCCGTCGTGGATCGAACCCACGGAAGTCACCCTTGACACGGATATTTGCGTTTACGGAGGCACGGCAGCGGGCGTGATCGCAGCCGTCTGTGCTGTCAGGCGCGGGAAGTCCGCTATCGTGCTCCAGCCGGGAATCCATATCGGGGGGATGACGACCGCCGGGTCGGGGCGGACAGATTACGGTAAGCAGCATGCTATCGGCGGTACGCCTCGGCAGTTTTACCGCGACTTGGGAACCTTTTATGGGCGGGAAGAAGAGGAGTGGCTTTTCGAACCGGACGCGGCGGAAGCCGTCCTTACCCGTTACCTGACCGACGCTGGCGTGCGCGTGATTTTCCGTCAATTTCTGGATTCGGTGAGCTTGGACGACGGGCGGATTACTGCAATCAAGATGCTAGGAGGATTGCAAGTCACGGCACGCATATTCGTGGACACCACGTATGAAGGCGATCTGATGGCCAAGGCGGGCGTCCTCTACGCGGTCGGCCGCGAGGCCAATTCTATGTATGGAGAGACGATCAATGGCGTGCAGACTCGCGACAAGCACCATTTCAGTCACGCGGTAGATCCCTACGCCGTGCAGGGTGATCCCTCAAGCGGCACGTTGGCTTATGTGAACCAGCAGGATGCCGCCCCGAACGGCTCGGGTGATCACCGGATCCACGCCTGCAATTTTCGCGTTTGCACGACAGACGATCCTGCGCTGCGGGTCGATTGGGAAAAGCCGGAAGGGTATGAGGATTTTGAGCTCGCCAGTCGCTGGTTCGCCGGGGAAATGGACGCCTGCACCGACCAACTCCCTACCTACGAAGGTCGTCCGCAGAATCTGATAAAAAAATTCGACGTCCTGACGGCACGCACGTCCGGTGGCTTTTTAGAAACTGACACAAACAGCTACGGCCTGGTGTCCAGCGATTTCACTGGTGCCAATTATGCCTGGCCAGAGGAGTCGTTTGGCGAGAGGGAAACGATATCCCAAGCCCATGTGGCCTACCAAAAAGGCCTCTACTGGTTCATGGCAAACGACGAATCCGTGCCAGCGCGCTTTCGCGAAATTTATGCGCGGTTCGGGCTGCCGAAGGAGGAGTTTCTAGACACAGGCCATTGTCCGCACCAGCTCTCCGTGCGCGAGGCCGACACCCAGCATCATCGCGAGCCGGACGATCCGGTTGGCATGGGGTCGTATGCGATGGACAGCCACAACTGCCAAAGGTTCGTGCGGGATGGGGTGGTCCTCAACGAAGGTGACGTCCAACTCCAACCCACAGCCCCATACGGTGTGAGTTATCGATCCATTATCTCTGCGCCCGGCGAATGCCCAAACCTGTTCGAGCCAGTGTGCCTCTCGGCCTCGCACATTGCTTATGACTCGGTGCGGATGGAACCAGTCTTTATTTCTTGAAAGCACCCTTGACTCCCTATGCCTGAATATTTCGTCGCCCAAAAGCATCCGTGCGCATCGGATGATAATTGTGGAACAAAAGATGCGCCCTTCGTCAGTATCAATCGAGCGGCGAAAATCGCGCAGCCAGGTGATACGGTTCGTGTATTTGACGGGGTCTACCGCGAACGGGTGAATCCCGCTCTCGGCGGAACAGCTAGCCTGCCTATCGTGTATGAAGGAGAAAACGCCGTCCTGCGGGGCTCGGATGTCTTTGCTCCAGACTGGCAGCCGGTATCCGGCCAGAACGGTGTATGGGTTGGGCCGCTGGCTGGCGTGAAGTTTGGCACAGCTGCCTACGCCGGGCACCTCGACGAGACTCTGTATGGGGATTTTAACCCCTTCCTTTTGCACTTCAACAAAAGGCGGATTGCCCGTCCGCACTCCGCAGTCATCACTGCGCTGCATGCGACGCTGGACCAAGCCGACGCGAAGCTTTCCGACATTGCTCCCGGCGCGGAGATGGCGCTGAGCGAGGCACAGACCCGCAAGGCCGACGTCGAGCGCGAGATCGAACGCCGCACCCGAACGGTAGACCGCAAGTATCTCACCACTCTTGGTCAGGTGTTCGTTGAGGGCTCGCCGCTGACAGAAGTGGAAAGCTTCGAGGAACTCGCAAGGACGCCTGGCACCTGGATTGTCTCGCCCGATGCCGACAGTGTTCATGTTCATTTTCTTGATGAAAGTTGCGCTCCCTCCGATCTCCTCGTCGAGATCAGCATCCGGCACACCGTTTTTTCTCCGGTCAATCGTGGCCTTGGTCACATCACGGTGCGCGGGTTTGTCATCGAGCACGCGTCGAATCACTTCCCCACGTGGGGCGAGTCCGGATGGCCACAGGTCGGCGCATTGAGCACTCGGGGCGGGCATCACTGGATTATCGAAAAAAACGTCATTCGCTACGCAAAGGGCTTGGGAATCGACTGTGGCAGCGAGGGCGCAATGATTACTCTCGAGAATGGGGGTGAAGTGGACTATGACGCGGAGCATGACTGTCAAAGCACGGATACCAATGGAGTGGGATGGCATGTCATCAGCAACAACCTAATCTGCGACAACGGACACTGCGGGATAGCGGGGATCCGCCACACGGGGACGCAGGTTCTCGGCAATATCATTGAGCGCAATAACCGCGACGGGCGGACGTCCCCGTGGTGGGAATTCGCGGGTATTAAATTTCACTTTTTCTTTGACGGCCTGATTGAAGGGAATCTTATCCGCGACAATGAAGCCCACGGCATTTGGATCGACAACCAATGGCGCGGGTCTCGAATCACTCGAAATGTCATCCTGAACAATCTGTGGAGCGGAATCAACATTGAGCTCGGACGGGGACCTGTGCTCATTGACCACAATGTGATCGCTTACACGCGCCAAGGAGAAGGTCTTTATGGGCACGATTTGGCAGATGTGACTATTGCTCACAACTTGATCTATGCGAATTCTAATTTCGGAGCTTGGTTCGCTTTTGCCACCCCCCGAGTGGAGCCGATAGACGGGTGCTGGGATATTCGCCTCCTCAATAACCTCGTGTTAGGCAACCGCGCTGGCGCACTGGGACTTCCTCTGCCTTGGCAATGCGCCGGAAGAAATATTTCCAGAGGAAACCTCTTCTCCGGAGCCGGAGCGTATCTCGATGAAGGCAGCGGGTGTCGGCCGCCACTATTTCAAATTACAAACGACACGCACATGGCGAACATGCCACGGTTTTACCCCGAGGGGTTCGAGGCCCAGTCGCCTACCGTTGTAACGGAGAAACTCCGCGCGTCCTTGGAAAGTGCAGGTGTTCCCGAGGAAAAGTGGCCAAACATGGATACTTGGGCTCCCCATTATTTCCTCCCTTTTGATCTCTGGCAGGCATCGACCGGACAAGACAAAACGTCGCGCATCCTCGCGAAAGTCATCCGCGACGGATTGCAATCCCGCACCGTCGCTTGGGAAATGGATTTAGACGCCACCATCTATCAAGTGAACGTTGAGGCCGTCGCAGGGCTCACGATAGATTTCCACGGGAGACCTTATTCAAAAGTTAGTCCTTTGCCTGGTCCTTTCCAGCAAATCGAAAACGGTCGCAACCGCTTCCTGCTGTGGCCAGTGCCGGGAATTCCTTCCACATGGCCGCTCGGCTGAACTCCAAACGTCAGCATTCCAGGTGTGGGACTGATTTTCGATGACACACGCCCCTTCAAAGAGAAAGCCTGCGTTCGTTCTCGACATGGTGCATCACAATCCAGGTGAAGCTCCTTTCGAGACGGCATTTTCGGATTCCAGTCACCTGCGCGAATACGGATACAATGGGAAGGTTTTCAAACATATCAATTGCATTGCGACTTTCGCTGCCACAGGCGTTGACTGCTTTCCAAAGGGAACGCCTGCACATGAGTGGCTCGAGGAGTTCACCGCCCAAATCGAGAGCGAAATGAACGATGCTTTACAAGCACGTGTCGCCGCGTTCTCCCACATCGACCTGTTCGTTCTGCCGAAGGTCCTCGTTGATTGTTTTCGAAAACGACTTTGTGACCGCAATGGCAGAATTTCCATCGATAACGAGTTCACGCTCGAGATTCATCGCCTCCTCTTTAACGAACTCTTTTCCCGCTATCCAAGGCTCGATGGGTTGGTCGTCCGGCACGGAGAAACGTATCTTTACGATACGCCGTTTCACACCGGCAACGGCCCGGTCGCATGGCACGCCCCTCTTGCCGAGCCCGAACGCGATCAAGATCGCTTTACGCGCCTCATCTCCTTCCTGCGTGAGGAGATCTGCGTGAAACACAAGAAGACGCTCATCTTCCGGACGTGGGATTATCTCCCGGACCGCTTCCATGCGAACCCGGACTACTACCGCACAATCACAGACGCTATTCCCCCGCATCCGAAATTGCTATTTTCCATTAAACACACTCGCCTCGATTTTTTTCGTCGCGTAGACGCCAACGCTGCTCTTGGGATCGGACGTCACTCACAAATCATTGAGGTCCAATGTCAGCGGGAGTATGAAGGCAAGGGCGCTTACCCCAACTACGTCGCAAAGGGCGTAATCGAGGGTTTCCCAGAAAATACTCCGCCAACTGGCCTTGCTGACCTTTTGGAACATCCGTTGATCCGCGGCGTCTGGACATGGTCTCGAGGGGGCGGTTGGTATGGCCCCTATGTGATCAATGAGCTCTGGTGTGATCTCAACGCCTACGTAGTGGCTGGATACGCAGCCGGACGAGGAACAGAGCCCGAACTCTTCTTACGTTACGCAGAGACGTATCTCGGATTGAACAACAAGGACGCGGAGCGCTTTCGAGAGCTCTGCAAGCTATCGTCCGAGGCTGTGCTGAAAGGTCGCTACTGTGAAGCCTACGATGAACCGCTTGAGGGCAAACAGGTGCCTGTAAACCTGTGGATGAGAGATGATCGCTTGGGCGGGGCGACTCGGTTGGATGTCATCTTTTCCGCCTTGCGCGAGTCCGATCGAATTTCCGTAGCCCTTGCCGAGAAAGACGAATCCGTCGTACTTTGGAAGCGTATCTCTCAGCTATCGCGAGAGATTCAATTCCCAAGTGAATCAGTGCAGCAGTTTGTTCGCGTCTCGTGCGATTACGGTCTGCTGCTTTTTTCCCGAGTGGCCCTTGGTTGGCGAGCGATCAGTATGTGCGACCACGTTAGCGCAAATAGCTATTGGGCCGCACGCCGCGAGTATCGCGCTCTTGCGGACAGCCCGTTCTGTCCGAGCCTCTACATTGGAAGGGACTTCTCGATGCCAGGCGATGTCCCAGGCCCGGGGTTAGATGCAGCGGTGTCCGCGATTTCTGCACCGGACGATCAGCAGATTGACTAAGAGTCCTCATAAATGGTGATTGATTATTTAGCCTGTTTGCGACCAATGGTCATGGACTGATGCCGTGGCTGAGGGCCCGAAAGATCAACGTCCAGAGCGGCTCCCGCCCCGTCGGCGAATGTCACCTCGACGAAGTGAGGTCCAGGCTCGCGTACGGTGAAGATCATCTGCACGGGACCAGAACAACCCACTTTAACATTGCTAGCCAAACTACGGGACGCGACGATTTTCCCCTTCGAATCCTTCAGAACAATGGGCTCCAACTACCCCCGTGGCACCGGTGAGACGAACCGTCAGTTGCTTTGATTCGATCAGTTTCCGTTCATCGGGAAGAGTTCGTACTTGGCTGGTTGCGTTGCGGCCTGTCAGGGTCTCATTGACCATCAGCCACAGTGCTCCGTTCGCTCCATCGCCTGCGGCGACGCCCCGGGCTTGTGCGGTACAAAGCTCGGCAGGCATCAATCCCGATGAATCCTTTTCCAGCAGCAAGAAGGATCCGTAACCCCGGTTTATAACAAAAAATACAGGCGAGCCTTTCTCGTTGCTGGCAGCTTAGAGGTCGATGCGGCCATCTGCCGTGAGGTCTTCGGCGAGAGTCATGAACATGCCCGGAGCGTCGTCTTGAATCTCATTTCCATACCTCGTGATGTCGATCACATCGCCGGAATCGTTCTCAACGAGCATTTTGTTGCCATCTTGCAATCCAATAAACGCCGCCGTCTTTTCGGCGTCAATAATCGGTGCGGCCGCCGCTAAGGAAAATGCATACTCTTCCCCTTCCTGACCAACCGGAACGGATGTGAATCCATCGAGCCCATTCTTCAAGACGAGTCCAACGCCGCTCAAAAACATCAAATCTGTTCGCCCGTCGCCGTCCCGGTCAACCGCGTCAAAGTAACCCGTTCTTTCGCCGCCATTCTGAGGATCATTCCGGGCGAGCTTCACCGTAACATTCTCAAAGGCCCCCGTCGTCGACGATCTCAGGGTGTTGCGAAATACGCTAAGTCCAGCCCTCTTCCCGCAAGGTTCTTTCCAAAAGCAACATTTTCCCACTGAGAACGGGCGGATTCCGAAACGAGTATGCCTTCAGGATAAACCCCCTTAAAGACCACTCCGTTGAGATTGGCCTCGCCAAGGGATGCGATCTTAATTCCGTCGGGAAGTCTCGTGCGTTTCGATTTTGGCCCAGGGTGCCGTGCTCCAGGGTCAGGCGATCTCCAGAGCCGGCTGTGGAACCGACTACTTCCAGCGAACCCTAATCACTCGTATCGATAGAAACCCAATGGGAGCTCGCCAACCATTCCGGAACCGTTTTCCCCCTTTTATCAGGACGCCGTCCCCCGCAAAACCTGGCGACTGTGTTCTTGTTGAGTTCTCGGCTCCCGAGCCCTCCCGTTTGAGTGTTGTGCCCGATCTCCGAGCCATCCTCCACCCAGAGGTTTCCCTTGACCGTATAGCGCACCATGTAATTTGAGTTCTTCTCGACAGTCAGATGCCGGATTCGGAATTCACCCAGCAGATCCCGCTTCCCGGCCTGAATTGCGTGATACGGTGCATCTGCGGCCGACAACAGAACGTCAGTTAGGAGGTTCCGTGATTCTCTAGCCCGACAGCTCTCGAATCCCGCACAGGCACGAAGCCGCTTTGCAATGGTAAAACACAGATCCAGCATCCACACGCCTCGACCCAGGATCCTGGTGTTGCGTCACGAGCATTCACTTTTTTGTAACAGAAAACCGTTGAGAAGCTCGGGTCTTCAAACACTTTTTGTTGGGATTTCGCCGATAGCAAGCCTCCCCCTCTCCCGCCGTGGATGGAAGTGGGCGCTGGAATGAGAGCAAAAATCCTAACGGACCACAAAGAGCGAAAGATAGCGGGCGGGAACACGGATATTAGAGTTCCCTGGCACCTGTTCGCCCTCGTGAAACCAGCACCGGACGCAGTCTTTTACCTCACCGACGGCCAAACAGAAGGCTCCGGAGTCAGCGGCTCTGCCATTGAGAAAGTGGAGGAGATGGCAGCACTCGCCAAACAACTGCCACCAACCACAACAATCGTCGTGATCGCGTTTAGTTCGTCACCTACCTGGTGAAAGAG
>Ga0105044_10012821_pt1 | contig 11399 bp, 10 predicted proteins | sample MAT01_FD_78092 | JGI IMG/M metagenome (GOLD analysis project Ga0105044, IMG submission 78092) | Freshwater microbial communities from Lake Fryxell liftoff mats and glacier meltwater in Antarctica - MAT-01 | ecosystem: Environmental > Aquatic > Freshwater > Ice > Liftoff microbial mat | place...
GGCACGCAGCTGTTCAATGGCGATGTGGGCGTGGCGTGGGAGGAGAACGGGGAGATGCTCGTGCACTTTACCGCACCTCAAGGTGCTACCCGCGCCATTCAGCCGGCGCGAATGCCCGACACACAAACTGCATGGGCCATGACGGTGCACAAGGCACAAGGTTCGGAGTTCACCAACGTGATCGTGATGCTGCCGGCCAAAGGCAGTCGTGTGCTTGGACGCGAGCTGCTGTACACCGCCGTGACCCGCGCGCGGGAGCAGGTGCTGATCGTCGGCGACGAATCAGTCATGCGAGCGGCGGTGTCGCGAACGGTGAAGCGGGGTAGTGGGCTCGAGGCGCTGCTGCGTGGTGCGATGCAACACACCGGAGCTACGGGAGAATCGCATGGGTGACCCGATGGCGATCCTCACGCTGCTCTGTGCCGCGTTGGCCGTCGTATTGCTACTGGTCAACCTGTTCCGCGGCAACGCCGATCCCGAACGCGCGCGGCGTGAGCTCCGCGAAGAATTGCGCAGCGCGCGCGAGGAGGCGCGCCTATCGGCGCGCGAGCTGCGCGAGGAAGTCACGAAGTCCATCGAGACCACGCAGGCGTCACTCGAACGCGTGCGCGGTACACTCGATCAGCGCGTGCGTGAGCTGCAGGAAGGCAACGAGCGCAAACTCGACGAAATGCGTCGCACGGTCGACGAGAAGCTGCACGAGACGCTCGAGAAGCGGTTGGGCGAATCGTTCAAGCTGGTCAGCGATCGCCTCGATACCGTACACAAGGGACTCGGCGAGATGCAGCATCTCGCCACCGGCGTGGGCGATCTCAAGCGCGTGCTCACCAACGTGAAGGCGCGCGGCACGTGGGCCGAAGTGCAGCTTGGTGCCATTCTCGAGCAGGTGCTCACGCCCGAGCAGTTCGGCAAGAATGTCTCCATTCGGTCGGACACCGCGGAGCGCGTGGAGTTTGCCGTTCGGCTGCCTGGGCCGCTCGATGATCCCGCCACCTGTGTGTGGCTACCGATCGACTCGAAGTTCCCGCAGGAAGATTGGCGGCGGCTGCAGGACGCGTCGGATCAGGGCGACGTGGCGGCCGTGCAGGCGGCCAGCGATGCACTCATGCGCACCGTGCGCGCGGCGGCCCGAGAGATCCACGACAAGTACGTGCATCCGCCGGCGAGTACCGATTTCGCGATCATGTTTCTCGCCACCGAAGGGCTGTTCGCCGAGGTGCTTCGTCACCCGTCGATGGTGAGTGATCTGCAGCTGCAGTATCGCGTGGTGGTGGCGGGTCCGACCACGTTGGCCGCCATACTGACCAGCTTACGCATGGGCTTTCAAACGTTGGTGGTCGAACAACGCGCGGCCGAGGTGTGGCGCGTACTCGGTGCGGTAAAAACCGAGTTCGGAAAGTTCGGGGATGTACTCGACCGGGTGCAGCGACAGCTCAACACGGCCAGTCGCACCATCGAAGAAACGGGCCAGCGCAGTCGCGCCATGGAGAAAAAGCTACGATCTGCCGAACGGCTCCCGGAGGCCGAAGCGGCGCTCGTGCTGGAGCTGCCGGAAGTGCTTATCATCGCTTCTCCCCCACAATGAGCTCATGCGCGGCGCCTTTCTTACCGTGGGCGCGGCTCTTCTCGGTCGTGACCGTGAGTCCGTTGCGTCGCAGCGCCTTCGCGAACGTCGGATCGGCGTCGGCCGACCAGTAGATCACGCGGCCGCCGGGCCGAAGGGCCGCGATCGCCGCCTGTATCCCCGCATCCGCATACAGTTTGGCGTTGCCCGAGGTCGTCAGCGACTCGGCGCCATTGTCCACGTCCAGCATGATGGCGTCGAATACACCCACGTGCTCCCGCAGCAGCGTCAGCACGTCACCCAGGCGAATGTCCACGCGCGGGTCATCCATCGCCGCGCCGGCAAGCGCATAATCGGGATTCCGGTTCCACGCGATCACCTCGGGGACGATCTCGGCCACCATCACCAGTGCGTCGGGGCCCAGCCGCTCGAGGGCAGCGCGCATGGTGAAGCCGAAGCCGAGCCCTCCCACGAGTGCGCGCACGTTCAGCTGTTCGGACCGGCCGCGGCAGGCCAGTTCGGCCAGTTGCACCTCCGACTGCGAACGGCGGGTCGACATGAGCTCGATCCCGTCGATGCGCAGCAGGTACGCGCCGTCGTGACGATACAGCGTGAGCACGGTGCCATCGGGCGCGGCGGCTTCAGCGAGACGTTCGTAGGGTTTCACAGAGGACTTGCCGGGGCAGGGTGAGCAATCGAGCTTGCAGAACAGGCGTACAAGCAGCGAAGTGTATCACCGATTCCCTGTCAGGTCAGCAATGTCCCGTCCGATCGACAACTCGTACCTGGTACCCGGTACTGCGCTGCTGGCCGGCGAGTATCCCGGTATGCGCTTTGGCACCCCGCACGGCATCCGCGACGCCAAGCTGCATCAATTTCTGGATACGGGCGTCACGGCGTTCGTGGATCTCACGCATCCCGACGATCCGCTCGATCTCTACATCGGACGTCTTCGTGAGCTGGCCGCCGAACGCGGCGTGGAGGTAGTGCATGACTACCTCTCCATCGTCGACATGGATGTCTGCGATGACGCGTTCATGAATCGTGTACTCGACACGATCGACGAGCGACTCTCGCAAGGCCATCGGGTGTACGTCCACTGTTGGGGTGGAGTGGGGCGTACCGGTATGACGGTGGGGTGCTGGCTCGTGCGAAATGGACGCACCGGCAACGAAGCGCTCGACGAAGTCAAGACACTGTTCGCGACCATGTCAGCCGACAAGGTGGCCTACTTCGGGCCGGACGGCTCGCCGCAAACCGAAGCGCAGCGCGCGGTCGTGCGGGCATGGGCCGCACTCCACACGGAATAATTGCACGATGAACCAGACGCCCGTGACGCTGCATGCCATCTCGATGGCCGATCTGGAGGCGGTGGCCGCGCTGCACTGTGCCAGCTGGCGCACTGCGTATCGCGGCATTCTCTCCGATGCGTATCTCGACGGTGATCTGCTCTCCGACCGACGTGAGGTGTGGCACCTCAAGTTGGCGATGATCACCGACCGGCAGTTCGGCTGGCTCGCGAAGCACGACGGCGAGCCCGTGGGTTTCGCCTTTGCGTCGCTCGACGACGACCACACGTGGGGCACGTTGGTGGACAATCTGCATTTGCTCTCGTCGCACCAGAGTGCCGGCATTGGTCGCGGTCTGCTCACCGCCGTGGCGAAGGTCGCGCACGCGCGCGCCACGCATCCCGGTCTGTTCCTGTGGTGTTACGAGCAGAACACGCCCGCCCGCGGGTTCTACGAGCATCTGGGCGCCGAGGCGGTCGAGCACACCATGTACGCGGCCCCGGATGGATACACGATTCCGGATTGTCGATACGCCTGGCGTTCACTTGCCCCGTTGTTGCCCGTGCACGAACCCGGTCAGCCCGAGCTCGTGTAATTACGCCAGTCGCGCCATGAACGCCACCACTCTCTCATCACAGCGCACGTCACCGGCACCGATCGGCGACTCCAGTGTCATCCCTTCCATCGTGCGGCACCGACTGAGCGCCACGTACGTTTGTCCGGGTGAGAACGCGCCACGACCCAGATGCACGTGCACCCGATCGAAGGTCAGCCCCTGACTCTTGTGAATCGTCACGGCCCACGCGAGTTGCAGCGGCATCTGCTTGTACCGACCCACCACCTTCTGACGGATTTCGTCGGCGTCGTCGTCGTACCAGTACTCGAGCTGCTGCCACTCGTGCGTGTTTACCGTGACGATGGCGCCGTTGTCGAGCTTCACGATGGCGCCCGTGGCGCTGATGGCCTGCACTTCACCAAGTGAGCCGTTCACCCAATTCTCTTCGGGGTCGTTCTTCACGAACATCACGCGGGCACCGCGCTTGAGCACGAGCGGATCAGGGGCCGGATCCTGTTTGAACGTGCCGGTGCCCACCTGCGAGCCGAAGGTGCCGCTGCGTTCGGCCGAGAATGTGGCCGGTGCATCATCGAGCGCGTCGAGGCGACGCTCGTTCACACGCTCGGCGTCGAGGCGCCGTGCGGAAAGAATTATCGTCTCGTCGAGTTCGTCATTTGTGACGCGAGCGATACGCGTGTGCAGCACGCGATAGTCGTCGCCGGTCGGTGTCGCGGTCCGCACGCGGTCCAGCAACGCAATCCACACCGGATCGCGCTGGCGATACACCGTGCGGAACTCGATGGTTGACATCGGGGCGTACTTGAAGACCGCCGCGTCGAAGAAGTGCGGCGTATCGTACCACAGGTCGCCGAACGCACTCGACTGCTCCTTCGACACGATCGGCGGCAGCTGAAACGGATCACCGAACATCACGATGCGTACACCACCGAACGGCAGGTCATTGCCCTTCGCCATGCGCATGGCCACATCGATACCGTCCACGACGTCGGCGCGGACCATCGAGATTTCGTCGATGATGAGCATGTCGAGTTTCCGCGCTACCTGCAGCCACTTTCCGCCTTGAATGTCGCGTGCGGTGAGCGGCTTGAGTGGAAAGCGAAAGAACGAATGAATCGTCTGTCCGCCCGCGTTGAGCGCGGCGAGACCGGTGGGCGCCAGCACAACGCATGTGCTGCCCTGCGCCGCGGCCAGTTGTCGCAACACAGTGCTCTTGCCGGTGCCGGCACGTCCGGTCACGAAGAGCGGACGTGGATCACGTGCGTCGAGATGGTCGTACAACTCGGCGAGCTCGACACTGGCGCCCTGATCTGCGTTGGCCAGCCGGCGTGCCGCCTGAACCACTTTGCGTGGCACGGGCGTCTTTTCGGGCGGAAGTGACGCGAGATAGGCGCGATACTTATCGAACGCGGATCGGCAGAGATCTTGCTCGCGCACGCGTTCGAGCGTGGAGCGCACCGCCTCGCGGACGAACTTTCGGAGTTCGTTGCGCTCGAGACTGTAGAATTGCGCGAAGCCCTCGCCCGGCCGCTTCTCGTCGAACACCAGCAGGTCACCGTCGCGTGTGAAGCGCAGCAGGTGCAGCCCGGCGTCGGTGTGCGGCGGTTCGTGGGGTGCCGTGGCGGCGGGTGGCAGAGACGGCATGCCGGAAAATAGTCGGTCGCGTGGTGTCTCGGCGGCCGACAGCTTCGAAACGGTAAGAGACGATCCGTTCACACCAGCGCGTCGAGTTACGCGCTCGCGGCATGAGAAATACGACGCCTTTCCTTCGCGACGTTTACTCGTTCAGTGACGTGTGCGACTTCCAGCCGGTTGGCAGAAAGCGAATAGCCGGCGTGGTCGCGTAGTCACGTCAACACGTCTCCCAAATGCTGTAGCGAGGCACTACCCGCCTGCACCGGTAGGGAGGAAGCTCTCAACGTGCGCCAGCATAAGCTTGCGCATGTTCTGTCGCGTCACTCCGGCCATTTCGGCGACATCGGTCAAGCCTACCAAGTCCGCGGCCGCCATGCGGACGGTACGGTACGGTACGCGTTCACGTCATCGCACCGTCAGTCGGCGATCGCGATCAGCCTTGGATTCTGGGACTTCCTTCACGCTCCGCGAGATGGCGCAGCCAGCGGCGTGCTGACATCCATCCAGTGCTGCTCGTGGTCTCGGTCCGGGGAGAGGCGATACGATGCTGACAGGCGCACACGCGTCCGACGGTCGACGTCGGTGATTCGAGTTGAGATCTCCCCTTGTCGCCATACCTCCACAGGGACGCCACGGCCGACGGGGTGCTGGTGGGTTTCCCTGGTATTCTCGCACTCCGCGACGACCCCGCGCCGGCTGGCCTCGCCGCGTTGTTCTTGGCGTCGTCAGCACCATCCGTGACAAGGCGCCGGTTGGCCGGCTGCACCTACTCGGCTCGCTCATCGGGCTTGTGCTGGGCCACCGTCTGGAACGAGCTGGAGTCGCAGGCGTGACGTGCCTCACCTTCGTCCGCACTGGCACGGTGAATGCAACGTCAGATGGCGGGCGCAGTCCGTGCCCCATTGCTGGCCCGCGCAGTTGCCAACGCTGCCGAAGCCAGCCGTCATTCAGCGGGGGATCTTATGACCGACAAGCACCGTACCAACGATCTCGACCTCAACGCGAAAGGCCTCGAGAACCGCGCCAAAGGCACGGCGGAAGAGATGAAGGGCCGGGCCCGAAGCGCGATGGGTGGGCTGACCGACGACACGTCGGAGCAGCTGGAAGGCAAAGCAGAGGTGCTCAAGGGCAAGGCCCAGCAAGCCGTCGGCAAGGGCCAGCAGAAGCTCGACGGCGCGCTCGATCGGCACGATCGCAAGGCGCCGTAACCGCCCGCTCGCGTCAGCTCACAAATGACGCACCAACGACGTCGCCTATCCGACGTGTGTCGCTGTGGAGCGCGACGGCACACACGTCGGAGTAGGCGGTGGCACCGCCGCCTCCTTTTCCATCCGGCCGCGGTGCATCAGTTCACACACAGGCGCTGATCTGCAGTGGCGTGAACGAGAGCATCAGCTGAAATGCCCCACGCACAAGGCGCGCTTCAGCCCGAACAGGGCGCACGTGGGTGGCCGCAACGCGTCCGATCTCGATCGCCTCAGCCTGGTTTGGCCGCGCCAAGTTACGGTCGTCGCGCTCGATCAGCGTTTGACGGGCAAGTTTACGGGCAAGGGACCCCGCGGCGCTGACGGTGAGGTGACTGTGCGGTGACGGCGCGATGACGCTCGATCGTTCTATTGAGGTTCCCCAACACCGGAGGGACTTCAATGCCGATCGAAGAGACCGAATCAAAGCCCGTCCGTCATCCCGAGTATGTCTACATGGACTACGCTCGGCACTTGTCCGGGCGACTCCGTCGCACCATTACCGGACCGATGTGGCACGGTCCGTCGCTGCGCGAGGCGCTTGACGGGATGAACGCCGCCGACGCGGTCGAACGCCCCATTCGGAGTATGAAAACCGTCTGGGAAATCGTGTTACACGTGACCGCGCGGGCCGAACGCGCCCGTTTGCGCATGGATGGACTGGCGCTCGAGGAACCGACGCCGGAAGAGGACTGGCCGCGCACGCCTATTCCGTGCACGGCGGCCGCCTGGGAGGACTCACAGGTGAGAATGGCCAATGCCTACCGCTCGATGGCCGTGCGGGTCTGCGAGGTGATGTCGTCGGGCTTTCTCAAGGTCGTCGAACAGCAGTCCTACAACATCGCGACGATGGCGGACGGCGTCGTCGAACACGGGGCCTATCACGCCGGTCAGATCGTCTTGCTGCGCAAAGAGATCGGCTCACGGCGCCCCCGTGGCACGAGGCTTACCGATCTGATGTGGTGACGTGCGACAATCCGCTTGACGTCTACTTGTTCGCCGCCGGGACGCTGCCTTTGCGATAGTCCAGCGGCGGCTTCTGCGTGCCGAGGACGGTGCGGTACGTAAAGTCGGCCCCGCGACGCGTGACGAGTTCGGCCTTCGCGGTTGCGATCGTGGCCGGCGACTGAAACAGCTCAGCGCCGGTCAGCGCCATCGTCTTGGCCGCCACCATCATCCCCTTCGATCCCAGACTCATGCCGCCGGCCGCGACGGCTTGCCAGGAGTGTGCCGCCGTGCCCGGTACCCACGTCGCCGCCGACAGCTGCACCGTGGGCACGACCCAGCTGACGTCGCCCACATCGGTCGATGCCGATCCCGCCGCGCCGATGGTAAGCGGCTTGATCAGCGCGGTGTTGGCGAGCGGCTGTGAAGTGAACTGCGGCGACTGCTGCAGCAGCTCGGCGAATGCGCGTTCTGTTGGCGTCATGCTGTAGCCGCCTACCCGCTCGAGCATCTTCTGCTGCACCTTGGCCAGCGTTTCGTTCGGCAGCAATGAGTACACCGATCCGATGAGCGCCAATTCGTAGCTGGTGCCGGTACCCATCGCGGCGCCCTTCGCTGCGTTGACCACGCGCGACCACACGTCGTTCACGACCTTCATGTCGACGTGGCGCACATAGTAGTACACCTCGGCGTCGTCGGGCACGACGTTGGGGGCGCGCCCACCGTCAGTGATCACGTAGTGAATGCGCGTGCCGTCGGGAATGTGCTCGCGAAGATAGTTCGTCATGACGTTCATCACTTCCACGCCGTCGAGGGCCGAACGGCCGCGTTCGGGCGACATGGCGGCGTGGGCGGCGACGCCCTTGAAGCGGAACTTGCCGCTGATGTTCGCCATCGTGCGCTCGCCGATGATCGAGTTCTCATCACCGGGATGCCACGCGATCACCGCATCGACATCGTTGAATAGGCCGTCGCGAACCATGTACACCTTGCCCGAGCCGCCTTCTTCCGCTGGCGTCCCGATCATGCGCAGGGTGCCCTTCACGTGGTTCGCCTGCATCCAGCTCTTGAGCGCGATCGCCGCCGCGGTACTGGCGGTACCGAAGAGATGGTGACCACAACCGTGACCAGCGCCACCAGCGACAAGCGGATTGCGCAATGGCGTGGCGTCCTGGGAAAGACCCGGCAGCGCATCGAACTCGCCGAGCAGCGCGATCACCGGCTTGCCGCTGCCGTACTCGGCCACGAATGCCGTCGGTTCACCGGCTACCCCGGCCATGATCGTGAAACCCGCGCCCTTCAGTTCGGACTGCAGTAGCGCCGTGCTTTTCACTTCCATGTAGCCGACTTCAGCGAAACCCCAGATCTGTTTCGCGACGTCGGCGTAGTGATCGGCCTTTGCATCGAGCGCGGTCAGTATCGCCGACGTGTTCGGTGCGCCGGATGGTGCCTTCGCCTTTTGGGCTTGCACCGGCTGCGCCGCAAGGACGCAGCATAGTGCCGAGGCGGTCAGGAACTTCATGATACACCCCGTGACTCGGCGAACACCGGTTCCATGAGTCCGCGCAGCGAACGGCCGTGTGGATCCTGCTTCGCGCGAATCTCATTCACGAGTTCGAGCGCGGTCTGTTCGCAGGGCGGCATCACAATCGACGATTCGCCAAGCGGTGTCGTGCGCTGCCCCCAGCGAACAAGGAGCGCGCCGAAGGTGAGTCCGCCACCGAACCCGGGCATCAGCAACAGACTGCCGGGCTTCACGCGTCCTTCCTCGAGCGCGTCGACCAAGCTCACCGGCACGGTGGCGGCGCTCATGTTGCCGTACTTGTGCACGGTCACCATCACGCGATCCATGCCGATGCCGGTGTACTTGGCCACCGCCTCGATGATTCGCAGGTTTGCTTGATGCGGTACGACGAGATCGATGTCGTCGGCCGACACGTTGGCCTCGCGCAGCACGCGCGCGGCGGCTTCACTCATCCCCAGCACGGCGCGTTTGAAGATGACCTGCCCGTCGAAATCCCACAGCGTGTCGCCGAGGGACACGTCGCGATTCGCATAGCCGCAGCCGATGCCGCGCACGCGCAGGCTTTGTCGTGCTTCTGCGTCACAGCCGAGCACCGTGCCGATCACGCCTTCTTCGTGGTCGCTGGTCTGCAGCACCACGGCGGCGGCGCCATCGCCGAACAGCACCGCGACGTTGCGATTGCTCCAATCCATGTAGCGGCTGATGAGCTCCACGCCGATCACGATGGCGTTGCGCACGACGCCGGTCTGGATCATCGCGGTGGCGGTGGAGAGGCCGTAGAGGAAGCTGGTGCAGGCGGTGTTGACGTCCATGGCGGCGGCGCGCGAGGCGCCGAGCGCGATCTGGACGCCGGAGGCGCTGTTGGGGACCGCTTCCTCGTTGCTGCAGCCACCGTAGATGATGAGGTCCACCTCACCCGCCTCCAGCCCGGCGCAGGCGAGGGCACGGGCCGAGGCGATGGTAGCCATTTCGATGGCCGAGATGTGCGACACGCGGCGTTCCTTCATGCCGGTGCGCTGCGTGATCCATTCGTCGGAGGTCTCGAGAAAGGTCGAGAGATCGTCGTTGGTCAGGATGGCGGGGGGGAGCGCTTCACCCCAGCCGGTAATCGCGGCATGGCGCGCAGGCGTCATTGCACGGGTAGGTAAGACGTTCGTGATAGGCCGCTGTGTCGGCGCCGAGTGCTCGCGGGAGGGCGGCGGCCCGGCGGATTGATGCTTGAACGCTAGGGTCGAACGGGGTGGGCCACAAGAACGTTCGGTAACGGATTTCCGACTACCGCGTCGCTTCGGCCGCAGGGGAATACATTCTCGGCATGGCCATCACCTTGCTCCCCCGTTTTCGCCCAGAGAGGCGACATCTGACGTTACGCCGCGCGCTGGTGATCCTGATCGCCACCGCGGCCACCGCCGTTCCGGTGGCCGCCACGGCCCAAACGCCGGTGATCTTCGTCCACGGAAACGGCGATCATGCCGGTCTATGGGACAACGTGATCTGGCGGTTCGAGTCGAACGGCTATCCGGCGTCACGCCTGTTCGCCGTCGATCTCCCCAATCCGTCGGCGTCCAGCACGCTCACGGCGGTGGAGCTGAATCGCTCGACGCCCGAGGATCAGACGGCCGCCCTGGCTGCCTTCGTGACGCGTGTGTTGCTCACGACGGGCGTCAGGAAAGTCGCGCTGGTAGGGAGTTCGCGCGGCGGTATGACGATCCGTAACTATGTGCGCTACGGTGGCGGCGCCGCGCACGTATCGCACGTGGTCACCGGCGGCACGCCCAATCATGGGGTGTTCGCCATTCCCACCGTGCAGCCCGACGGTGAATTCAACGGGGCCGGCCCGTATCTGCGCGCGCTGAATCGCGGCAGTGAAGTGGTTCCCGGCGTGAAGTTTCTGGCGCTCCGTTCGGACTCGCTCGACAAGTATGCACAAGCCGATGGCGCCGGACTCGGCATGAAGGGCGCGTCGACCAACGTTGATGCCACCGGCCCGGCGCTGCGTGGCGCGCAGAATGTGGTGTTGCCCGGCACCGATCATCGCGAAGTGGCGTTCGGGCCGGCCGCGTTCCGCGCGCAGTATCGCTTCATCACGGGACGTCCGCCCACGCACATGGACATCGTGGCCGATACCGTCGCGGTGTTAGAGGGAATGATCAGCGGCAACGTGAACGCGAGTCCGACCAATCTCCCGCTGGCCAATGCCGTGATCACGATACACGCCGTCGACGCAGCTACCGGTCAGCGCATAGGTGCCCCGGCGTATCGCGCGGTGACCTCGCACACGGGGCGCTGGGGGCCGTTTCGTGCATCGCCGAGTGCACGCTATGAATTCGAAGTCGCTAGCCCCGACAGTGCGGTGATGCTACATGTGTTCCGCACGCCGTTCCCGCGTTCCAGTCGCGTCGTGAACTTTCGGCTGCCTGCGCCACCGGCGACTCGCGCCGACAGCGTGAGCGTACTCATTGCGCGTCCGCGCGGTTACCTGGGGCTCGGCCGGGACACCGTCGAATTTGACGGTGTGCGAGCCGCCGGCATTCCGCCCGGTGTGCCGACCGTCGATCGTGCGATCCGCTGGTTCGGTGCGCGCGAGCCTATCTCCGTGCGCGCGCGGGTGAACGGCGAGACC